>DHCMC07803__coassemble_526_pt1 | contig 85405 bp, 66 predicted proteins | sample DHCMC07803__metabat2_low_PE_003 | metagenome-assembled genome bin DHCMC07803
GCCCCGTCGCGTGTACTGCGTGCAGGACACTTATCCAAAGTGGTCTAACACAACGAATAAAACGCTGCGCACGTGCCGGGATGTGTTACGTTTGATACATCCGCAGGAGGGGTGCGGATGCGCCGTCCGAACGGGGCGGTATGCTGTGATGCCGCGGGGGCGGTCCGTCCGCGCCTTCGGTAACGGGTCAGGGGGTGCTCGATGTTCCACGTTGCGATCTTGGAGGACGATCCCCGGCAGGCAGAGTCGCTCGCGCGCATGATCGAGGCCTCTCCCTGCGCCTCGCGCGTGGAGATCGTCGGGGTCGCCCAGCCAGCCGTCTCGCTCGCCGAGGCCTTCGGGGACGGCGTCGACATCCTGTTCGTCGACATCCAGCTCGGCGAGGCCCGCGCCACCGGCATCGACCTCGTCGACGCGCTCGCCCCGCGCGACGGGAGCATGCAGGTCATCTACGTCTCGGGCTACCTCGAGTACGCCTCGGACGTCTACCGGACCAAGCACACCTGGTTCCTCCCCAAGCCGGTCGAGCAGAGCGCGCTCGACGCGGCGCTCGAGCGCGCCATCGACAACCTGGAGCAGGCCCAGCAGCAGCCCCTGCTCGTGCGCGCCTCCGGCTCGCTCATCCAGATCCTCCCGCAGAACATCGTCTATGTGGAGAGCGAGCGCCGCAAGGTGCGCATCCACGAGCGCGGCCGCGTGATCGAGACCTACGCCAAGATGTCCGACATGGAGGCGAGCCTTCCGCGCCAGTTCGCGCGCTGCCATAAGAGCTTCCTGGTCAACATGAGCTTCATCTCCGAGCTCCGCGCCCGCGACCTCGTGCTGCTCGACGGGACGGTGCTCCCGGTGAGCCAGCGCTGCCACAAGGCGCTGCAGCGCTGCTTCATCGACCATGTGGGACGCTCCGTGTAGGGCCGCCGTGTCGGAGCTCGCGGCCTACATCCTCGTCCAGGCGAGCACCTTCGCCGTGACCATGGCGCTCGCCGGCGGCATGGCGATCATGCTGCCGATCCCCCGGCGCGTCCGCTATTTCGCGGCGATCGGCGCCGTGGGGCTCGTCCTCCAGCTCATCGGGTCGTCCGATGGCCTGCTCCGCGTCCTGAGCTTCGCCTCGTTCACGGGCTTCACGCTCGCCTCCTGCACGGGCCCCGTGCGCTTCCGGGTGCTCGCGATGGCCCTCGTCTACACCGCGGCGATCGCGGGGGAGGCGGTGTGCTCCGTCGTCAGCGTGGCCCTGCTGGGCGGCTTCGATTTCTCCATGGCGTTCCAGCTCGCGCATCCGGTGGAGTTCCTGTTCATCAGGCTGCTGGACACGGCCCTGATCATTGCGGGCTCCTACGCCTCCGCCCTCCTGTCCCGCCGCGTCGTCCACGGCGGCGAGTCGCGCCGTGCCGCCCTGATGATCCTCTTCATGCCGCTGCTCCAGGTCGTGCTGCTGATGGGGGCGCTCTACCTCCAGCTGAACGTCACCGGGATACATGCGGCGCTCTCGGCGGGCATCGCCGCGGCCGCCCTGCTGTTCTTCGCCGCCGACGTGCTGCTCGTGGTCACCATCGAGCGCATCGGGCAGGCGAGCGCGGAGCGGGAGCGCGCCCGCGCCATGGAGCGGCAGCTCGACGGCTATCTCGAGCAGTACGCCGTCCTCGCGCGGCGCAGCGCCGCGATCGCGCGGCTGCGCCACGACGCCCGCAACAACGTGCAGGTCATTTCCGCCCTCCTCGACCGCGGCGCGTACGGGGAGGCGTCCGCGTACGCGGGGGAGTGCGAGCGCACGCTCGCGAAGCCGGACGGGCGGTGAGCGCCGTGGAGAAGGTCCTCTTCGCGCTCTCCTCGCTCGCGATCGTGCTCGCGGCGGTGCACCTGCTCGTCGCGTCCCGCCACCGGTCGCCGTCGTATCGCGCACTGATGCTGCTGTTCCCGGTGAGCCAGCTCGCGGTGGTCGCGCTGACGGCCGCGGCGGTGCGGTGGCTCCAGGCGGGCTGGGGCTACTCGTGCTTCGTCTCGCTGTGCGGCCTGGTCGCGGCCGTGTACGACCCGCTGCTGTTCCGCGTGTTCGCCGAGGCTGAGGAGCGGGAGGCGGCCGCGGAGTACGCGCGGACCGTGGAGGGCCAGCTCGAGGTCCAGCGGGAGCACCTGGCGCGCATGCGGGAGGCGGGGCGCGACGCGGAGGAGATCAGGGCGGAGCTCGCCGGTCTGTTCGGCGAGCTCCGCGGCGCCCTCGATGCCCGCGACCCCGAGCTCGCGCGCACCCTGCTGCGGAAGGCGACCGACGTCGTGCCCCCGGCGGGCGCCTCGTTCTGCCGCAACCCCGCCGTCGACGCCCTGCTCGCCTCCAAGCTCACCCGCTGCCGCGAGCTGGGGGTGGAGCTGAACGTCCAGGCGGGGATCCCGATGGCGCTGACGCTGCCCGACCTCGAGGTCTGCGCGGTGCTCTCCAACCTGATCGACAACGCCGTCGACGCCGTCCGGGGGTTCGCGCCCGCCCGGCGCTGGGTGCGCGTCGTCTCCCGCGAGGCGCAGGGGTATCTGGTGATCGCGGTGGAGAACCCCGCCGACCGCGCCCCGCGGCGCAGGGTCCGCGCCGCCCTCGAGCTGGGGGAGGACGGGAGGATCCCCGAGCACGGCTGGGGGATCTCGATCGTGGAGGGCGTCGCGCGCCGGCACGCGGGCGCGGTGACGACGTCGTTCGAGGACGGCGTCTACACGGTCCGCGTGCTGCTGCACCTGTAGCGGCGCCGGGCCCCGGGGCGCATCCGCCCGCAGGCGGGACGGTCTCGTTGCAGATGCCGCCTGCGACCCGCCCGCGGCTCGATCCCGACCGCTCGCCGAAGGTCCGGGGCGGACAGGGGGTCGGTGAATAAGAACGCCATCAGGTGGAATAACAAGTATGGACAAAGGGTCCTCCCCACCGAGAGAGCAGCTCGGGAGTGCCTTCGAGAGGCGGGGAGGTCGGAGAGCCGGGGGACGGGCGCGTCTCCCGGCTCTCTTCGTCTGCACGGCTTCCGCGCGGTCTCAGCGTCCGGGCCGCGCGGCGCGCACCTGCTCGATCACGTGCTCCATGGTTTCTTCGATGCGGTCGCGCTTGAGCTGGCACTCCCAGACCGTGATGGCGGTCCATCCGAGCTCCTCCAGCTCGGCGAGGGCGCGGGCGTCGCGCTCGACGTTGCGGCGGAACTTCGCCTCCCAGAACTCGGTGTTGCGCTTGGGCGTGCTCGGATGGCAGTGGGGGCACCGGTGCCAGAAGCAGCCGTTGACGAAGATCGCGACCTTCCTCCCGGGGAACGCGATGTCCGGGCGCCCCGGGGCCTTCTTCCACTGCAGCCGGTAGCCGGTGAGGCCCGCGGCGCGCAGGCGCTGCCGTACGAGCATCTCGGGCTTCGTGTCGGCGCGCTTGTTGCCCTGCATGGACCTGCGGATCGCGGCGCGGCGGCGCACGAGCTCGGTCTCAGCCTCCTGCGCCTCCCCGTCGGATCGCGCGGATGCGGCGAGGGCCCGGACGAGCCCGATGTCGGCGGGCATCCAGTCCAGTGATTCCAGCGTGCCCCGGTCGACCCAGCGCAGGTCGAGCTGCCGGTCGCTGCGCTGCGGCTCGGTGTTGGCGCCCTCGGGGTCGATGCGGCAGAAGAAGCAGCTCATGGAGAGGTGGAAGTCGTCGTAGTCGTATTCCACGGTGTAGAAGTCCTGCAGGTCCGTGACCTGGATCCGCAGCTCCTCGGAGAGCTCGCGGGCACATGCCTGCTCGGGGGTCTCCCCGCGCTCGACCTTGCCGCCGGGGAACTCCCAAAGGCCCTGCATGGAGCCGTATCCGCGCTGGACCGCCAGGACCTCGTCCGGGTTGCCGTCGCGCCGGATGATCCCCGCCGCCACATGTACCGTCTTCACCGCTGAGCTCCGTCCTCCCATTCCGATGCGCCTGCAGCGGCATCGTCGCCGCGGGCGCATCGGCATTGTACAGCGTCCGCGCCTCGCCGCCTTCCGGCGGGCGCTGACGGGCCGGCTGACGCTCCGCTGCGGGCCGGCGCGCCCTGCGGGATGCCCGCTGCCGAGTGAGAGGCGGGGTGCTCGCGGCGACCCTCGCATCCCGGCCGGCGCGCCCTGGGCCCCCTCCGGCCTCCGGTGCCCCGTCGGGCGTACGGCCCTCTCTTAAGCCTTCCGTAACCAACCTTACGAAATCGCAACGCACATGTAAGTCAAATCGATGGCTGCGCCGGAGGCTCCCTGCGAGTATAGGGTCAGGAGGTGGTTGTCATGGAGGCAACGAACATGAACCGGTATCGGCCCAACCCCTATGATGTTCAGGATGAGAAGCGAAGCGTGGGGATGTCGGCGGTCGAGATGGTCCTGTGGCTGCTCGCGATGGCAGCGCTTTCGATCGCCATGATCTGGCTTCTGTGGAACGCGTCGCGCTGAAGTCGCGGCGCTGCAGCATCCGGCGGGCGCCGCGGTTCGCATCCGCGGCGCCCGAGGTACCGTACGACTTGAGTGAAAGGACCCATCACATGGGAAACACCATCGTCGACCCCCGCGACAGGGCATCAGCTGGCGGCGTCTACGTCGGCGGCGCGGCAGCCGGGACCCCGGTGCCGCCCGCGGCCCCCGGCGCGCCGTCGCAGCCGCGCGTCCACATGACCCTTCCCACGTCCCCGCACACCGGGGCGTCGGCCGCCGCGCCGGCGTTCGCGCACCGGGCGCCCCAGGGGCCCGCGCAGGCGCCCGTGCTCGACGTGCGCCATGTCGAGAAAGTCTACGGCGCCCGCAACAACGTGACGCGCGCCCTCGCGGACGTCTCGTTCACGGTCATGCGCGGCGAGTTCGTGGGCATCATGGGCGCCTCGGGCTCGGGCAAGTCGACGCTGCTCAACTGCGTGTCGACCATCGATGCCGTGACCAGCGGAAACGTCTTCGTCAACGGAGCGGACGTCACCGCGATGAAGTCCTCGAAGCTCACCCGGTTCCGCTGCGAGCAGCTGGGCTTCATCTTCCAGGACTCCAACCTGCTCGACACGCTCACCGCCCGCGAGAACATCGCCCTGCCGCTCACCATCAGCCGCGTCCCTGCGGCCGAGACGCTCAAGCGCGTCGAGGGCGTCGCCGCGCGCCTGTCGATCACCGAGGTGCTCGACAAATACCCCTATCAGATGTCCGGCGGCCAGCAGCAGCGCGTCGCGGCGGCCCGCGCGCTCGTGACCGACCCGGCGATCATCATGGCCGACGAGCCGACCGGCGCGCTCGACTCCAAGAACGCGCGCCTGCTGCTCGAGTGCTTCCAGACCATGAACCGCGAGCTGTCCGCCACGGTCCTCATGGTCACGCACGACAGCTTCGCCGCCAGCTACACGCACCGCGTGCTGTTCATCCGCGACGGGCGCATCTTCACCGAGCTGCGCCGCGGCGCCTCCAGCCGGCAGGAGTTCTTCAACCGCATCATGGAGGTCGTGGCCATGATGGGCGGGGAGGGTTCCGATGCTCTGTAAGCTCGCATGGGGCAACGTGCGGCGCGCCGGCAGGGACTACCTGGTCTACCTGCTCACGCTCACGCTCGCCGTCACGGTGTTCTACGCGTTCAACACCGTTTCCATCCAGGTCGACCTCGCGGGCATCGCCAACGAGGGCCTGGCCGAAAGCCTCGGCGGCATCATCTCGGGCCTGACGGTCTTCCTCGCCCTGGTCATGGGCTTCCTCATGGTGTACGCCAACAACTTCATCATGAAGCGGCGCAAGAAGGAGTTCGGCCTCTACCAGGTGCTCGGTATGAGCCGCGGGCAGGTCGCGCGGATCATGGCGCTCGAGACCGTGCTCGTGTCGCTGGCGGCCCTCGTCCTGGGCGTCCTTCTGGGGCTCGCCCTGTCGCAGGTCATGACGTTCTTCACCGCGTCGCTGTTCAAGACGCAGATCGCGGACTTCCACTTCTTCTTCTCGGTCGACGCGTTCGTCATGACGGTCGGCTGCCTGGTCGCCATCTTCCTCGTCACGCTCGTGTTCAACCTGCGCGTGGTGGCGCGCGCCCGCGTCATCGACCTCATGAGCGCGTCCCGCCGCAACGAGACCATCAAGACGCGCAACCCCTGGGTCTCCGCCGCGATCTTCGTGGTCGGCGCCGTCGCGATCGGGGTGGCCTACGCGCGCCTGCTGCACGACGGTCTTCCCTACGACGGCACGAGCGAGGGCATGCGCGAGTTCCTCATCACCACCGTCACCGTCGTGGTCGGGACCATCCTGTTCTTCTTCGGGCTCTCGGGCTTCCTGCTCAAGGCCCTCCAGGGCGTGCGCGGTCTGTACTGGCGCGGCCTCAACATGGTCACGATGCGCCAGCTCGCCGCCAAGGTGAACACGGTGAGCTTCTCGATGGCCGTGATCGCGATGATCCTGTTCCTCGCCATCACGGCGGTCACGACGGGCATGTCCATCGCCGACGTCATGAACGCCAGCGTGGAGCGCGGAACGCCGGTCGACTACGCCACGGCCATCACGTATTACAGCGACGAGCTGGCCGCCGAGCTGAACGCCGACCCCACGGCGACGGGAGGCGAGGGCGGCGCGGTGTTCGGCGCCGCCGAGCAGCCCATGGACGTCATGGAGATGAGCGCCCGCCAGACCGTCGATGCGGATACGGCTGAGGCCCGCCCCTTCGACCTCGCGTCCATCACCGATTCCTCAGTGCAGGTCGACCTCTACGATTCGACCCCGCGCGGGGCGTCCATGCCGGTCGTCACCCTGAAGGACCTGTGCGACCTCGTGGACATGCCGCTGCCCCAGGGCACGGAGAGCTCGGATGTCGCCTCCCTCGGCCTGATGGTGATCTCCGAGAGCAACTACAACGAGTACCTCGCGTTCCGGGGCATGGAGCGGATCGACGTGGGGGCGGACGGCTACACGCTCCTGAGCGATATGGGCGAGACCGTCAACAGGATCTACGATGCGGTCCTCGGGAAGGGCGTCGAGCTTACGATCGGCGGGAGGACCCTCAGACCGGTGCAGGACCGCGTGAACGCCGACGCGAGCGTGTTCATGAACTCGATGATGGGGATGAACTCCGGAACCATCGTGCTGCCCGATGAGATGCTCGCCGAGCTCGACCTGCCCCCGTATATGAGCTACCTCATGGTGAACTACGCGGAGGGCGTCGACCCCCAGGACGCCGAGGACTACATCGACGCGCCCCGGACCTACGGCGATGTGACCGACGCATCCGGGCGCATCGTGGGCGGATGGGGCATGGAGGCCACGCGGACCGAGACCTACCAGGGGGTCGACTCCATGAACGGCCTGATCAGCTACCTCGCCATCTACATCGGCTTCGTGCTCGTGGTGGCCTGCGCGGCGATCCTCACCATCCAGCAGCTCTCCGGGGTCTCCGACGCCGGCTCCAACTACCGCATCCTCTCCGAGCTGGGCACCTCGCGGCGCGAGATCGGGCGGTCGGTGCTCGTGCAGCAGACGATCTTCTTCGTCTTCCCGCTCGTGGTCGGCATCGCGCACTCCGCGATCGCCCTGTCCATCATCGTCGACCTCGTGGCCGTGTTCGGCGGCCTGACCATCGAGGGGACGGTCGGGTTCACGGCGCTCATCTTCCTGATTGCCTACGGCGGGTACTTCGGCGTGACCTACCTCATGAGCCGGGGCATCGTCCGGGACGCCGTGCGCACCCGGCACGCGGAGTAGCCCTGCGGGGCTCCGCTGACGCCGTGCATCGGGCCCGTCCGCCGAGGCGGGCCCGGTGCGTTCAAGCGGCGCCGCCGGCCGCGCAGCGTTCGAGGAAGGCTCGGATGAAGTATGGGATCGGTGTCAAGCCGGTGAATCGGAGGCGACTAGATAATGCTCGGTGAGATCCGATGGGATGCGGTGCTGAGGAGCGTGACCGATACGTGGCTACCGCTGCTCGGATGGCTCGCGGCGGGGGCGGTCGTATGGCTGCTCGTGCGCCTGTGGCGCCGAAGCGATTGACCTCGGGCGGGGTTCCACGGGGGGCAGCGGCGGTGCGGCGGACGTGTGCGGGATTCCGAGCCCATTGTCGACGAGGCTCGACAGGCTGTGTCGAGGGTATTCATACCGATTGGAGAAAACAAAGGTTGCGCGGGCTGATTATGCACGCGAAAACCGGAGCGTCACATTCCGAAGCGAAGCGAGAGGCCCAGCGCCGTGGTAAACGATTTTACTGTAACGTTAAAACAGCCCCGATAGAGTAGGGTCGAGCAGAGGCTCTGGGAAACCGCAGGTACAGAGCGTTCCGATAAGCCGGGCTACTCGCGAGGGTCGAGTTTAACGTTACAGTAATTCTCCGAATACGCTGAGAGGGGCGTTTCCCGGCGGTTCGACCGTCGGGATGCGGGTTTGCGCAGCTGTTCCGGGCATGGGCGGTTCCAGGCACAGACGAAAAACGCGCCCGCAGGCGATCTCGCCTGCGGGCGCGTTCACGTCACGCGATGGTCTTCCCGGACCGATCTGCCCGGGTTCCCGACTAGGCGCCGAGCTTACCGAACAGCTCGCTGCGGTACGAGGAGGCCTTCTGATCGAAGGAGGCCTCGTGGCCCAGGTAGGCGCTGTTGGAGACGCCGGGGGCGGTCACGTTGTACTCGCCGGCGAGCAGGCTGCCGATGCAGGAGAAGAACTTGGCGGTGGAGTGGGCGAAGAGGTTGATGGCGGACATGGGCTGCTCCTTTCAAGAGACGCGTTCTATGGGTGCGGAGGCGTCCGTGGACGTGCGGAAACAACCCCCGCCGATTTGCCGAAGCAAGTGTAGCGAGCGCCATTTCCGCAGGCAAGTACCTCATTTTTCGACCCGCCGAACGTCATGTTCCGCGCGCATTTCCGTCAAGATTCGGTCATCTTTCGCTTTAAGGGGAAACAGTCTCGCTGCACATGCTTTCCTGTGGGAGAGCAGAAATATGGAGACGCCTTCATACTTCATCCAGTGTCGTCCACAAGGACTCCACATATGGCCAACACCAACGGCCGTCTTGCTACGTTTACCGGAGTAAAGCGACCGTCTGCCGACGACTTCCCGGGGTGAAGTGATCGCCTGCCGATGACCCCCCCCTTGGGTATCCAGGCCGGAGCCGGAAGGGCTGCTGCGCTGCGATCCCGCCAGCATGGGGGCTTGGATTGCACGCGGGGGATGCAGATTCGTGATGGGAGCAAATCCCGTCAAAGCATCATGCGAATCTTTCGATTGCTGGTTCCGTTTGAGGCGCTATGGGAGGCGTCGCGCCGATCTGCCCGTAATCGAAAAAGCGGCAGCCTGCTTTACCAGGGGGTTTAATCCTGCTACTTCAGAAGATCCGGATGAATGTGCCAGCTATCGAAGAAAAGGCAGGCCGCTTTTCCGCTGGCTCCGACCATACGAACGGAAGGGCGCGGGAACGGAAGAGCGGGGAAGATGAAAGCTGGACGAGCTGCAAGCAGGTCCCGTCGCGCGGTGTCCTAGCTCTGCCAGAAGTCCAGCACGAGCGCCTCACGGCTTTTCTGCCCGGTCTTCACCAGGATGTTGTGCACGTGCGCCTTGACCGTGCCCACGGCGAGGAACAGCTCGTTGGCGATCTCCTGGTTGTTCTTGCCCAGGATGACCAGACGCAGCACCTCGGCTTCACGCGCCGAGAGCTTGTGGGCCTCGCGGTAGAAGGGCATCTGCTCGTCGATATGGCGCTCGAGGTCGCTGACCTCCTCCTGCACCGGCACCTCCTTCATGCGGACCGACAGGACGTTGATCGCGTTGCGCACGAGGCAGACGGCGAAGAAGATCACGAGGATGTTCTCGGAGAAGTTGCGCTCGGACAGGTACAGCGGGAGCCAGTCGGGGTAGGCGCTCATGGGTGCGATGAGGATCACGAACGTGTCCTCCAGAAGGACGCACACTGTGAGGGCGATGGTGATGATCAGGGGCCGTTTGAAGCGGTCGAGGCGCAGGCGGTAGGCCTTGTCGGTCGAGCGGTAGTACGCGAACAGGCAGTAGCCGTACACGAAGAACAGGAAGACCTGGCGCGAGGTGTAGTACAGCCACTGCTGAATCTGGCCTTCGGGGAAGGCGAGCAAGATCACGGCGTTGGAGAGGATGAAGCAGCCGATGGGGACGGTGAACAGCCGTTTCGATCTGCAATCGAGCGCATCGAGGACGATCGCCCAGACACAGGCGTTGAGCGCGGCGACGATAAGCGTTCGGACAACAGGCATGGATATCTCGTAGTACAGGAGCGGCTCGAACGGCAGGTTCTGCGAGGTGAACTCATAGAAGAAGATCTCGGCGATCTCGACGCCGTACAGGGCGAAGACGCCGCATGCGTAGAGGTAGATGCGCCGGCGTGAGGACAGGTAGGTCGCGATGGAGATGGCGGACGCCAAGACGCAGACAACCAGCAGACCGAGCGTGTAGAAGAAGAATATCGAGTCCATGGCCACCGCCCTGCGTCCTCGGGTTCATATAATCACCATGCTACCAGCGCGCGGGCGGATGATGCTCAAGTAATCTTCGGACGCTGAATCTACCTGCAAGTTTAATTTGGTTTACATGGGATATAGGTCCGCGGGCGCCGGTCATCCCCTCAAGGACGGAGACGGGCGGCGGATTGATGGGAGCCGGGCAGCGGATTGAAGGCGGTCCCCTCGAGGTGCGGCGGGCTCATGCGACGGATGCCCGCAGACCACGCGGGAACCATGCGACGGATGCCCGCAGACCGCGCGGGAACCATGCGACGGATGCCCGCAAACCGCGCGGGAGCCATGCGACGGATGCCCTCAGCCAATGTGGGGGCCGTGCCGGGAATGCACGCAGGACAAGCCGGGGCATCGGACGGCGGGCCGCGCAGCGCCGTAAGCGGCACGTGCGGGGCGCCTGCAGATCGAGGGCGCCGGACCGCGGAACTCGCGTGCATGGTAGCACGGTTCGATCCGCGCGCAAAGACAGCGCGGGAGTGCGTCGATTGCCGCCGCCGGCACGTCGGGGAGCCCGCATCCGAGGCCGGAGCGCGATATCGATCGGGATAAGGGGGCGGTTGATTGAAGGTCGAGCGGCATCCGCGAATCAACGTGGCGGCACGGGGCGTGTGGAAGCCCCATCGAAAGGTGCGCCGCCCGCCGGCGAAAATCGCCCACTGGCGTTATACAGTTAAATTTCTTGTTTTCCGCGAACGGTTCAAACGAGCGGACAAAACGAAACCCTCACCCGTTCTACCTGCGAGATTACAAGCGGTTTACCCCGGTAATAATTCCGCAAACGGCCTTTAATCCACCGTAAACTCACACTTTTGCGCTTCCGGGTAAAACAATGGAGTCAGCAAAGCGGCCGGCGCGAGAGCCGCGGCGGGATCTCCGTCCTTCACGCGGGCCGTTCGGACATCGTCTCGGGCATCAGCCCAAAGAAGAAGGAGGAGACATGGTCAAGGATTTTATCGACACCAATGATTTCACCAAGGAAGAGATCCTCGCCATCGAGGATCTGGGCATCGCCATGAAGAAGGCCATCAAGGAGGGCGGCTTCTATCCGCACCTGCTCCGCAACAAGAGCCTCGGCATGATCTTCCAGCAGGTCTCCACCCGCACCCGTCTCTCCTTCGAGACGGCCATGACCGACCTCGGCGGCCATGCCCAGTTCTACGGCCCCGGCACCATCCAGCTCGGTGGCCACGAGTCCCTGGGTGACACCGCCCGCGTCATGGGCGACCTGCTCGACATCATGATGGCGCGCGTCGACCGCCACAAGGACGTCGCGGGCCTCGCCGCCGGCTCCGCCGTGCCGGTGATCAACGGCATGTCCGAGTTCAACCATCCCACCCAGGAGATGGGCGACCTCATGACCATGCTCGAGAACCTGCCCGAGGGCAAGAAGGTCGAGGACTGCACCCTCGCCTTCATCGGCGACGCCACCCAGGTCTGCGTGTCGCTCATGTTCATCTGCTCCAAGATCGGCATGAAGTTCGTCCAGTTCGGGCCCAAGGGTCATCAGATCAGCGACGGCGCCCTGCACGTGGGCACCCCCGAGGAGCGCGCCGAGTTCGGCAAGAAGCTCATGGCCATCGGCGAGGAGAACTGCAAGGTCTCCGGCGGTACCATCACCATCTCCGATGACATCGAGTGCATCAAGGGCGCCGACTTCATCTACACCGACGTGTGGTACGGCCTGTACGACGAGGAGGTCTCGGGCGAGAACTACATGGACGTGTTCTACCCCAAGTACCAGGTCACCATGGACATGATGAACTTCGCCGGCCCGAACTCCAAGTTCATGCACTGCCTGCCCGCCACCCGCGGCGAGGAGGTCGTGGACGAGGTCATGGACGACCCCGAGCGCTCGCTGTGCTGGGTCGAGGCTGAGAACCGCAAGCACTCCATCCGCGCGCTGCTCGCCACGCTGGGCGCCCGCACCCCGCTGAACGACGACGACGTCGACTACGTGGGCAAGGAGGAGCTGCACGCCGCGCTCGCCAAGATCGAGGCCCTGCAGGCCTAATCGAGCCCTTTCCCCGGGACGCTCGGCGCCGCAGCGGCGCCGAGCGCTCCGCCTGAGGGCGGTGGATGCTCGTCTCCTGCCTCCCGCCGACCTGGCCGGTACCCCGGGTCGCTCCCATTTCGCTGAGCTCAGGGTGCGTCCCGGGGTGCCGGCCCCAACGACTGAGCAAAGGATTACTACCATGGCAGAAAAAGCTAAGAAGCTTTCATTCCTGACCGTCATCTCAACGGTTATCTGCGTCGTGTTCGTGTGCGAGGCCGCTGCCCCCGCCGCGGCCATCGGCAACCAGCAGTTCTTCTGGTGGATCTTCCTGATCCTCACCTTCCTGCTTCCCTACGGCATGATCGTCGCCGAGCTGGGAACCACCTACGACGGGGAGGGCGGCATCTACGACTGGGTCCGCGACGGACTCGGCGACAAGTGGGGCGCCCGCATCTCCTGGTACTACTGGGTCAACTACCCGCTGTGGATCGCGTCGCTCGCGACCATGTTCCCCGACATCCTGGGCATGGTCTTCGGCGTGACCTTCGACCTTCCGGTGGCCATCGCCATCGAGCTGGCCTTCGTGTGGATCGTCTACCTGATGGGCCGCTCCAAGGCCGCCGACTCCGAGTGGGTCCTGAACGGCGGCGCCATCATCAAGGTCGCCGTCGCCGTGATCGTGGGCGCGCTGGGCATCTGGTACGCCATGGAGAACGGCTTCGCCTCCGACATGAGCCCCGCCACCTTCCTGCCCGAGCTCACCAACACCAACGCCCTGGGCTACCTGTCCATCATCATCTTCAACTTCATGGGCTTCGAGGTCATCTGCACCATGACCGACGACATGGCCAACCCCGAGCGCGACATCCCCAAGGCCATCATCATGGGCGGTATCGCCATCGCGGTCATCTACCTGTTCGCCGGCTTCGGCATCGGCGCCGCCATCCCCGCGGCCGACATCGACCCGGACTACGGCATGATCTACGCCGTCCAGACCATGGTGGGCGACTCCGCGATCTTCAAGATCATCTGCATCGCCTTCCTGATCACCCTGTTCGCCAACATGGCCGCCTGGTCCTTCGGCGTGAACTCCGTGGCGCGCTACGCCGCCGAGCACGGCAACATGCCCAAGGTCTTCGCCTCCATGATCTCCAAGGACGACATGCCCAACGGCGCCAACCTCGTGAACGCCGTCGTCGCCTCGCTCGTCCTGGCCCTGCAGCTCGTGCCGATCGACGCGATCTCCAACGGCATCTTCTGGATGCTGTTCGGCACCTCCGTCGTCTTCCTGCTGCTCACCTACATCCCGATGTTCCCGGCCTTCCTCAACCTGCGCAAGAACGACCCGAACCGCGAGCGCGTGTTCACCTTCCCGTTCAAGGGCGCGCTCATGAAGGTCGCCATCGCGGTGCCCTGCATCGAGCTCGTGCTCACCATCGTCGCGACGGTCGTCCCCCTCTCTGAGGCCGAGATCGCCGACAAGGTCCCGATGCTGATCATCTTCATCGTGATCCTGCTTCTGGGCGAGGTCGTGCGCGTGTGGAGCGCCCGCGACCGCAAGGAGGAGTACAAGGGCCTCACCCCCGAGCTCGCCGCCAAGCGCCTGGCCGAGGAGGCCGAGGAGAAGTAGCCCCGGCGGGCATGCGCGCACAGCGCGCGTAACGAGCCGCGTTACGCGAGCGCGGCGGCAAAGGACAGGTCGGCTGCCGCGCTCGCACCGCTCCCAAGAGCGGATCTCATATAGCTATCCGGCCCGGCGATCTCAACCTGTCCTCGTCGCCGCACCGAGGTTTCCCGTACCGATCGTATGAAAGTGGAGGTTTTCATCATGCGTACGATCACCGAGTCCGAATCCACCCCGAGGGCCGACGGCTACTTCATGCCCGCCGAGTTCGCCCCGCAGGATCGCGTGTGGATGGGCTGGCCCCACCGTACCGACACCTGGGCCCACGGCGCCAAGCCGGCCCAGTCGCAGTACGCCGACATCGCCAACGCCATCGCCGAGTTCACCACGGTCGTCATGTGCGTCAACCAGGCCGACTACGCCAACTGCAAGGCCGTCTTCGAGGACGAGAAGTACGAGAACCGCGACAACATCATCGTGCTCGAGATGACCACCGACGACGCCTGGTTCCGCGACACCGGCGCCACCTTCGTGATCGACGGCAAGGGCGGCAAGCGCGCCAACCACTGGCACTTCAACGCCTACGGCGGCATGATCGACGGCCTGTACTTCCCCTGGGACAAGGACGAGCAGATCGCCCTCAAGATGGCCGAGTTCGCCCGCTGCGACCGCTATCGTCCCGATGACATGATCCTCGAGGGCGGCTCCATCACCGTCGACGGCGAGGGCACCCTCGTCGTGACCGACCAGTGCCTGCTGTCCCCCGGCCGCACCGCCTCCGCCGTGCGCGTCGAGGAGGACGAGGACGACCTGTGGCCGTCCTACGCGCTCAAGTTCCAGCCCTGGAGCGAGGAGCTGCGCGAGTACATGAACGAGCACCTGAAGGACTACCTGGGCGTCGAGAAGGTCATCTGGGTCAAGGAGGGCATCGACCCCTGCGAGACCAACGGCCACATCGACGACGTGGCGACCTTCATCGCCCCGGGCGTCATGGCCTGCATCTGGTCCGATGACCCCGACTACCCGTTCTACCGTCAGTGCCATGAGGCCTACGAGACCCTCTCCAACGCGACCGACGCCAAGGGCCGCAAGCTCAAGGTCTACAAGCTCCCCATGCCCATCAACCCGCTGTACATGGACCAGGCCTCCTGCGACTCCATCGACATCGACGAGAACGCCGAGCCGCGCGTGCCCGATGAGCCGCTGATCGCCTCCTACATGAACTACCTGGTGACCAACCACGGCGTCATCGTCCCGCAGTACGGTGACGAGAACGACGCGCTCGCCGTGGAGACCCTCCAGAAGATCTACGACGAGACCTGGGGCGAGGGCGTCTACAAGTGCGTGGGCGTCAAGTCCGAGCAGGTCGTCTACGGCGGCGGCAACATCCACTGCATCACGCAGCAGGAGCCCAGCGCGTAGTTCGACGCATCGCGGGACGGGGCCGCTTCAGCCGCCCCGTCCCGGATGGTGCGTTTGGGGACGGGGTCGTTTTTGGTCATCGCCCCGCGCGCCGTGGCGTGTTTGGGGACGGGGTCGTTTTTGGTCATCGCCCCGTGCGCCGCACCGGATGCGGCCGGCATGGCCGGCATCGCGGACCGCGTGATCGAGTCCGCGCATATATCCGCCTATATGGCGATCGCCTGTCTGAGGCCACAGGGGCCGCGCCTACCCGTCGGCGCGGCCCTCTGCTTTTTTGAAGGGGGCCAGGGTGTCTGGCAAGAAGTTCTCTCTCATAGACGTGGTGCTTTCCGTGATCTGCGTCGTGTTCACCATCGAGGCCGCGGCCCCCGCCTCGGCCATGGGAAACGTGCAGTTCTTCTGGTGGGGGCTGCTCATCCTCACCTTCCTTCTGCCCTACGGGCTGGTCGTCGCCGAGTTGGGCACGACCTACGATTCCGAGGGCGGTCTGTACGACTGGGTCCGCGAGGGGCTGGGCGACGCCTGGGCCGCGCGCTGCTCGTGGTGCTACTGGGTCAACTTCCCCCTGTGGGTGGCGAGCCTCGCCTGCATGTTCCCCGGCGTGATCGCCTCCATCTCGGGCGTCGAGCTGTCGCTGCCCGTGGCCCTTGCGGTGGAGCTCGTCTTCGTGTGGGGCGTGACCCTGCTCGCGTGCTCGCCGGTCTCCGAAGCCGATTGGATCATGGACGGCGGCGCGGTGATCAAGGTGTTCATCACCGTCGTCGTGGGCGCGGTGGGGATCTGGTACGCGAGCGCGCACGGGTTCGCCAACGACATGAGCCCGGCGACCTTCCTTCCCGACTTCTCGAATACCGAGTCGCTGACCTATCTCTCGGTGATTCTCTTCAACTTCATGGGGTTCGAGGTCGTCGCGACCTTCACGAGCTCCATGCGCAACCCGTCGGCCGACATCCCCCGGGCCATCGTGGTGGGCGGCATAACCATCGCGGCGGTCTACATCGTGTGCGGCATCGGGATCGGGGCCGCGGTCCCCACCTCGGAGCTCTCGCTCGATTCGGGCATCGTCGACGCGGTGGGCGTCATGCTCGGCAGCACGCACCCGCTCACCGTCGTGGTCGGGGTGGTGTTCCTGATCACCCTGTTCGCCAACATGACCTGCTGGTCGTTCGGGGTGAACTCGGTGGCGAGCTACGCCGCGCGCCACGGCAACATGCCGCGCGCGTTCTCCCTGCGGTCGAGGAAGACGGGCATGCCCAACGGCTCCGCCCTCATGAACGGCGCCATCGCCAGCGCGGTCCTGCTTCTTCAGATCCCGCTGGGCGAGGACTCGGACGTGTTCTGGCTGCTGTTCTCCATGAACGTGGTGTTCCTGCTCATGAGCTACATCCCGATGTTCCCGGCGTTCTGGCGCCTGCGCCGGCACGATCCGCGGCCGCGCGTGTTCCGGGCGCCGTTCGAGGGGAAGCTGCTGGCGATCGCGCTCGCGGTGCCGGCGATCGAGCTCGTGCTGTCGATCGTGGCGACCATCGTCCCGCTCAACGGCTCCCCCGAGGAGCTCTCCAAGTTGCCCATGCTCATCGGGACGGTCGTGCTGCTCGCGGTGGGGGAGGTCGTGCGCGTGGTCTCCAAGCGGGGTCGGGTCCGGGACTACCCGGGTGCGGCGAGCATGTGCCGGGTGTCCGCGGCAGGCGGTGCGGACGTCGACGAGCACGCCGGGGCGCTCGCGGGGGAGCCTTCGGGCTCCGCCGATGAGGATGCGGCGTACGCCGATGGGGAGACGGCGCCTGCAGGAGCGGACCGGGCGTCCGACGGCGGGCGCGAACCCGTCTCCGACCGGAAGGGCGGGGAGGACGGAACGCGGGGGGAACGCCTATGAGGTAGCGTGCGTGAGCGGAGGCGCCGGGGCCTCGCGGGAGCGTGCGGCGAGCGCCGCGCCGCGGGCGCGCTAGCGGGTCGAGCCCGCGAAGCGCTTCTTCTCGCAGGAGGTGAGCTTGGGCGCGAAATAGGGCACATGCCCCAGATAGGGGCAGCCGTTGTCACCGAGATCGGGGGCCATGTCCTCATAGGTGAACCGGTTCCTGACGGAGGCGGCGGCCTCGGCGAGGGTCTGGGTGAGCAGAACGGTCACGGTCATGATGCTCCCTTCGATCGCGTGACGGACGGAATGCGGGCGCGCTGCGTACCGGCAGCGTCCGTCGCCAGTGTAGCCACGCGCCCGTGACCTTGCAAGATGTGCACAGTTCGTTCGCAATCCCCTGACGGCTTCTTGACATGCCGGATGCGGGAGGCCGACGGGCGCAGTCGAAGGGCAGCGTGGGTTCCCGATGACGGATCGGGGTCGAGAGGTGAGGCACGGCATGACCATGAACACGCTTTGGTTCCTGTACACGGTGGCGCTGTTCGCCATCGCGCTGATCTCCTGCTCGCTGTCGCTCGCGGTATGGATGGCGACGCGCCGGCGGGATTGCCTGGTGAGCGCGTCGGGCTTCATCCTGTACGCGATGGAGCTCTCCCTCATCTTCTTCGACGAGTACGCGCGCAGCAAGTACGAGTACCCGCAGAGCTTCGACCTGCCGCTCACGCACCCCTGGGAGAGCGCGCTGCTGTCCGTGCTGTTCACCGGTGCGCTGTGGATCTGGATGCTCATGCGGCTCCACAAGGACCTCGGGTGGAGGAACGTCGGGATCCCCATCGCCCTCTACGCGGTCGCGGCGTTCACCCTCGTCCCCAAGGAGGGCATGTCGAGCACACTGCAGCAGTGGGCGTATTGGATCGTGCGCGACCTGACGGTGATCGGTTCCCTGGGATACGCGCTGTGGTGCTACCGCCATACCGATTCGGAGGCGGAGCGGCTCGACCTCGCGCGCTCCAAGCGGTTCTACCGGCTGGCGTGCGTGCTGGCTGCGTGCATCGCGCTCGAGGACACCTTCATGATCCTGATCTACCGCCCGCCCGAGGACGTCGCCTTCGTGACGCAGTTCCTCTGGCACATGTCTGAGCGCAACATCTCGGAGAACCTGCTCATGGTCGCTTGCGCGGTGCAGCTGCTGCGCAAGAACCAGCAGGTGCTCTCCATGTATTTCAGCCATCCGCCCGTGGGGGCGCCCGCCGCCCCCGCACCCGTCGATGTGCCGCGCGCGGATGCCTCCGCGGATGCCGGCGACGAGGGAGGTACCGGGGCGTCGGTCGGTCGGAAGATCATCGAAAGCGTCTCCGCGGGCGGCAAGGAGATGATCGCCGGCGAGCTGGAGAGCCGCATGATGCTCTACAGCGATGCCCGCGGCCTGTCCGCGCGCGAGCGCGATGTCCTGCGCGAGCTGCTGCATGGCAAGGACACCCAGAACATCGCGAGCGCCCTTACGATCTCGCCCGGTACCGTGAAGGCGCACCTGCATCGCATATATCGCAAGGCGGATGTCTCCAGCAGGGACGAGCTGCTTCGGGATTTCTGGAGCTCGTAAGGTTGCCGTCGGGGAGGGCGCCGTCTCGTCGAGTCGGATAAGATGACGTGCTGCCTTGTGAGGAATGCATCCGGCAGGCCTCCCGGGGTTCATCCGGAAGCGTCGTTTCCACTTCACGGGCATTCTTTCCGCCGTGAGCCGGTCCCCCCCGCTACCGTAACGGGCGCCTATGCTCCCGCAACAGAGGGGCCTGCCCCCGCAACACCGATTTCCAGGACGGTGCGCGAAAATCGGTGTTCCGGGGGCAGGCCCCATCCCTCCGGGGGCAGGTCCTATCCCTCCGGGGGCGGGCCTTATCCCTCCGGGGGCAGGCGTTCGACTCCCTATGCCCGCGGCGCGCCGATCCCCGCACATTTCCGCCTCGTTGACAACCTGTTACCGTTGCGCTTTCCAACGGACCTCCTGTGCCTGCTGTGAGAACGTCGGGTCGTGGTCCCGTCCGCATACGGATGGACCCCGCATCGTGTCCAGGACGCACATACGACCGTCTAGTCGGATACCGCGCACGGTAAACGGTGGTTTAAATCAGTAAACCCGCAGGTAGGGGATGTAACCCGCATTAACCCACCGTTCACGGGCCACAACGGCCGAGTGGCGGGGCGACCGTCGGAACATGATGCGTACGGAGAGCGCGCCTCGGGGCATGGACGCTTTGCGGCGCGAGACATCGCAGAAAGGAGACGGATATGGCGGATACAGATGCGGTCAAGGCCGCGCAGGAAGAACGTGAGCTGGGTACCCAGCCGATTCCCAAGCTGTTCGTAAAGTACGCATCGATCGCCTTCATGGGTATGATCGCCCAGATCATCATGGTGGTGTTCGAGGGCATCATCATGGGCAACGGATTGGGTGCGCACGGCCTCGCCTGCGTGTCCATCATCATGTCGGTGGAGCTGATGAACGTCGCGCTCGGCAGCGCGCTCGCCGTCGGCGTGTCCACCGTGGCGGGGAACCGTCTGGGCGCCGGAGATACCGAGGGCGCGAAGCATGCGTTCTCCCAGGGTTTCTGGCTCACGACGATCCTGATCGTCGTGCTCATCATCTTGGCGGAGATCTTCGTCGAGCCCCTCGTCACCTTCCTCGGCGCCACGCCCGATATCTTCGATGACACGGTGGGCGCCATCCGCGTGTTCCTGCTCGGCCTGCCGTTCTGCGTGATCGGCCAGATGCTGTGCGGCATGCTGCGCATCGACGAGAAGCCCCACGCCGCCGCGACCATCCAGATCGTGTCCGCTGTCGTGGCGATTATCTGGCTGGCGGCCTCCACGTTCGTGCTCAACTTCGGCGTCACCGGTGCCGGCCTGTACTACGCGATCTCCATCGGCCTGTGGTTCGTGGTGATCTACTACTTCGTGGGCGGGAAGCGCTCGGTGTTCCAGATCAGGCTCGCCGACATCAAGCTCGAGCCCGGCCTGTGCCTGCAGATCATCAAGATCGGCCTGCCGCTGTTCCTGCTCCAGGCGACGAGCTCGGTCTACACCACCGTCGTGAACAACCAGCTCGGCGTCCTCGGTTCCTCGCTCGACATCGCCGCCTTCGCCGTCATCAACGGATACGTGGTCTACATCATCATGATGGTGGTCCAGGCCATCACCTACGGCGTCCAGCCCATCGCCGCCTACAACGCGGGCGCCAAGGCCTACGGGCGCATGAAGGAGCTCCTCAAGACCTCGCTCACCATCCAGGTGCTCGTCATCGCCGTCGTGACCGTCATCGTCTGGGCGGCTGCATACCCCATCTGCCTGCTGTTCGCCGGCGACCCGGAGCTCGCCTCCGTCTCCGCGGACGCCACGCGCATCGTGATCCTGCTCGGTGCCCTCGGCTGGTCCTCTCAGGTCATCAGCAGCTACTTCGAGTGCGTCGAGCGCGTCGTCATCGCTACCGTCCTCGGTATCGCACGGTACATCTTCTTCACCATCCCGGCCGTCTACGTCCTGGGCGGCATGATGGGCGTCCAGGGCGTCTGGTGGGCCCAGCCCGTCGCCGACGTGCTGACGTTCGCCCTCGTCATGGTTTTCGTGGTCATCGAGCTCAAGCGTCTGAACGCGCTCGAGAAGAAGGAGGCGTAGCATCATGGCTACCGCAGAGCTGGTCTTGAAGAGCAACGCGGTCTTCACGGGCGAGGTGAGCGAACCGTTCGCGGGCGGCGTCGCCATTGCGGACGGCAAGATCGTCGCATGCGGCGACGAGGAGGCCCTCGCCCCCTTCATCGGGCCCGACACCGAGGTGCGCGAGTTCGGCGACCGCCTCATCATGCCGGGCTTCAACGACTCCCACACCCATTTCACCCAGGGCGCTCTGGTGGACGACCCCGACTTCTGCGTGCATATCGGGGGCACCGACACGCTCGACGAGGCGCTCGTCGCGCTCAAGACGTGGGCGGATGCGCATCCGGACAACGAGTGGGTCTACGGCAACGAGGTCATCCAGTTCAACTGGGAGACTCCGCTCATGCCCACCGCGGCGCAGATCGACGCGGTGATCTCCGATCGCCCGGTGGTGCTGTCGCAGGTCGATATGCACACCTTCTCGGTCAACACGGCGGCCCTGCGTCGAGCGGGCATCACGCGCGACACGCCCGACCCGTACGGCGGCGAGATCCTGCGCGACGAGTCCGGCGAACCCACCGGCGTCCTTTCCAACACGGCGACCGACATATTCACCGCGCTCCTGTTCCACCCCGAATGGGAGGACATGAAGGCCTCGTACCGCAAGGGCTTCGAGAAGGCCAAGCGCCTGGGCCTCACCACCGTGTGCGTGGTCTTCCCCGAAGGGGTCTCCTACGATGACCCGTTCGCGGTCTTCCACGAGTTCGAGCAGGACGGCGAGCTGCCCTTCCGCATGCCGTACTACACGCAGCTGGCGGGCGGCGAGCACGAGGACCTGATCCAGAAGATCGAGCGCATGCAGGCCGAGTACAACAAGCCCGGCTCGCTCATCACCTGCAACGGCTTCAAGATCCTGATCGACGGCGTATGCTCCGACCACACCGCTTGGATGGCCTGGCCCTATGCCAACGACGCCACCACCAACGGCATGCCCGCCATGGACCTCACCCAGGTCCGCGCCGACCTGCTGCGCGCATGCGAGGCGGGCTACCCGGTGCGCATCCATACGATCGGCGACGCGGCGGTGCACTGGGCGCTCGACGCCTTCGACGAGGCGAAGCGGCGCTACGGCGATAAGGGCCTGCGCCATGTGCAGGAGCATGTGGAGACCATCCAGCCCGACGACCTCAAGCGCTTCGCCGAGATCGGCGTCGTGGCGTGCATGCAGCCGATGCACATGATCCTCGACCTGGAGTTCCGTTCCAAGGACGATGCGGTCGGGCCTGAGCGCCTGCCGTATTGCTGGCCCATCCGCTCGCTTCTGGATGCGGGGGCTCACGTGGCCCTCTCCACGGATTTCCCCGTCGTCGAACTCGACCCCCTGCACGAGGTCTACGCCGCGGTCACGCGCCAGCTGTTCGACGGCACCCCCGAGGAGGGCTGGGTGCCCGATCAGCGGATCGCGCTCGCCGAGGCGCTGAGCGCCTACACCGCCGGATCCGCCTATTGCGAGGGCATGGAGGACGAGGTCGGCACGCTCGAGCCCGGTAAGGCGGCCGACGTGATCGTGCTCTCCAAGAACCTGTTCGCGGTCGAACCTGCGGAGATCTTGAACACCGAGGTCGACCTCACGGTCTTCAACGGCAAGGTCGTGTACGAGAGGTAGTCTTTTCGACCGGAGCTCCCCGCGGGGTCCCATACGCATGCTCGGCGTTCGCGACGATGCGAGCATGCGTTCGGAAGCCCCTGCGGGGAGCTTTCGCCGCATCTCCCGTCGACGAGTGCCGGTGGGGAGGCGCTATTCGCGGCGGCTATCGGATAGGGGGTTCCATGTTCGCGGATCTGGTGCTCAAGAGCTCGGCGGTCTTCACCGCGCTGGGGGATCGCTCGCAGCCGGGGGCCGTCGCGATCGCGGGGGACCGTATCGTGGATGTGGGCCCCGTCGACGAGGTCCTGGGCCGGTGCGGCGAGGGGGCCGAGGTGATCGACCTGGGCGACTCCTTCGTCTGCCCCGGGTTCATCGATTCGCACCTGCATTTCCACACCGCCGCCATGAACCGCTCCCGGCTCTCGGTGTTCTGCGAGGGAAGCTGCGCCGAGGACTGCGTCGATGCTCTCGCAGCCGTGGAGGACGCGCGCCCGCGCGACGAGTTCATGCTCTCGTACGGCTGGTACCACCCCCTCTGGCGCGATCCGTCGCTGCCGACCCGCGACATCCTGGACCGGGCCTATCCCGACCGACCGGTCTGCCTCATGGGGGCCGACGTCCACACCCTGTGGCTCAATTCGGCCGGCCTCGCCAAGCTGGGGATCGACGAGGGCTCGGTCCCGCCGCCGGGCGGTATCTACCGCAAGGACGCCTCGGGCCGCCTGACGGGCATCGTCCAGGAGACGGCGGCGTTCGACCTCTTCCCGCGCATCTACCGCTTCTCGCGCGAGGAGGAGGACGAGGCCGTCTCCGCATTCATCGGCGACCTGCACACCAACGGCATCACGGGCGTGGGGGACCTCGCCCTGTTCGCGCTGCCGGGGGCGGATATGATCTGCGACGACGTCCTCGCGCGCTTCGATCGCGACGGGAGGCTGGACCTGCGCGTCAGCCTGTTCCCGACGGCGCTCGACGACCTCTCGCGCGCTCGGGGGATCGAGGCGCGATTCGCCGGGAGCCGCTTCGTCCGTCTGGGCGGTCTCAAGCAGTTCTTCGACGGGGTCACCTCCACGCACACCGCCTGGCTGCACGAGCCGTACGCGAACGCGGACGGTCCGGATGACGTCGGGCACCCGACGGTGGCCCCCGAGCGCATGCGCCGGCTCGTGCTCGGCGCGGCGGCTGCCGGGTACGCGGTGCGCGTGCACACCATCGGCGACCGCGCGGTGGAAACCGCCCTCGACATCTTCGCCGAGGCCATCGATACCTACGGACGGCCGCGCGTCGGGGCGTACGGCTTGGAGCACCTCGAACGGATAGACGACGGGGACATCCCGCGTCTGGCGCAGCTCGGCGTCCTCGCCAACGTGCAGCCGCCCCATGCGACCCTCGATCCCGAGGGGACCGTTCGCGACCTGGGACGTGAGCGGGCGCTGCGCATGTGGCCGTTCGCGTCCTACGAGAGGGCGGGGGTCTCCTATTCGTTCGGGACCGATGCGCCGGTCGTGGACATCGACAGCCGCGCGGTCCTGTACGACGCCGTGACCCGCCGCGATGCGGTGAGCGGTCTGCCTGAGGGCGGCTGGGCGCCGGACGAGCGGTTGAGCGCGGCGCAGGCCGTGCGCGCCTACACGCGCGGGTCGGCCGCAGCCTGCGGGCGCGCGGAGGAGACGGGGACGCTCGAGCCGGGCAAGCTCGCGGATATCGCCGTGCTCGACCGCGACATCGTGGGGAGTCCCGAGTCCCCCGTGGACCCCGAGCTGATCCGCGCCGCGGAGGTCGTCATGACCTTGGTGGGCGGGAAGGTGGTCTACACGCGGTGACCTGCGGTTTCCGCGAGTGCACAGCCGTCGGCCCGGCTGTTTCCGCCGCTCTCGGCCCCTGCCGCTTTGGCCGTTTTTCGGTAGTGTGTGCATCTTTTCCGGACCCGGCGGTAGAGCGGGCCCCGCGTGCGGCAAAATCCCAGTTGACGGGAAACCGGGGCGGCCGACGCGGCCGGCATCCCGGAAAGATGCACACAATACCGCAATTCTGCCAAGGCGGACAGCTTCGATCGCGGATAATCCTGCCAAGACGGACGTCTCCAGTCGTGGGTAAGCGCCTTTCCGCGACGCCATGGTCGCTGACGGGATCACCGGACGCCCTCGGTTGCGGGGAGCCGTCGGGGCGGGATAGCGCCCAGTCGCGGGGAGCCGTCGGGACGGGACAGCGCCGGGTCGCGGGGAGCCGCTGGAACACGGCGGTGCCGTGCAAAAAAGCGCCGGGCCCCGTCATCGACGGGACCCGGCTCATGCGTTCGCCTATGGACGGCGCGTTGCCGTTAGACCGACGCCGCGTAAGGGCGGGCGTGCCACGTCTCGGAAGGGGCGGGCACCTTCGCCGCTCCGCCCACCTTGCGGGCCGTCTCCAGGAACGCCTGGTAGGAGCGCTTGAGGTTGAGTCGCTGGTCCTCGGAGCGCTTGCGGCGCCTGGGCTTGGCCGGGGCGGGGTCGGCGTCGGGTAGGTCGGCGTCTGCGGTGTTCATGAGGTGAGGCTTCTCCTTTTCCTTGGATGTCCTGCGCATGCGATCATCTCCTGTTCAGCGTTGCCGGTCGACGCGCCCGGTGCGGGCGGCGCCCGGTGCGGGCCGGCGGTCGTTCATCGTGCGCAATGGGAATGTACCGCTCCCAGGGGGTCGCTAGTCTGAAGAACCGCTTAAGCCTTCGCGGACGCGCCCAACGGCATACTTGCGAGCCCTCAACGGTCGGCGGTGTGGAGGGATGGAGGAGGCCGGACCGATCGCGGGTGACAAACCGGACCGGGCTCGGATACCGAGCCGGACCGGTCGCGGGTGACAAACCGGACCGGGCCCGGACACCGAGCCGGACCGGGCCTGGACACCAAGCCGGCACCGGCCCGGCCTCGGGCTCACTCGGCCCCGAGGCGAGCCGCGCGCACGCTGCTCTCGAACACCAGCTGGCCGGCGACCGTCCCGACGATGCCGAGCGCCACCGTGACCGCGTGCGTCGCTCCCATGCCGACGGCGTCGGGCAGGAAGCCGAAGGTGAGCGCCCCTCCGCCGAATACGCAGACCAGGGCCCCGATGATGCCCACGGTGATGGGCGCGCTGCGCTTAACCACCTCGTTGGGGGAGGTCCAGGCGTAGTTCGGCCGTCGGGCGTCGATGCCGAGTCCCACGTTCGCCCAGAGGTAGAACACCCCGAAGCCCACGGCGAGCGTCTCGATCGCGCCGACCGGCGAGAGCTCCCCCGCGACCAGCATGATGGCGCACGAGACCGCGAGCGCCGCCGCGACGGGGACGGCGTTGGAGGCGAGCTTCGCACCGAGCACCATCCGGGGCGACAGCGGTGCGGTCGCGGTGATCCACGCCGAACGTCCCTCGAGGGAGACGGAGACGGCGGCGCTCATGCAGGTCGACGCGCAGAACGCGAACACCCAGGGGATGATCAGGGAGATGCGGTCGAGCAGCGGCCCCATCGTCCGGGCGTCGAGGCCCAGCTCGTCGAACCTGCCGCCCGTGACGAGGTCGCTCAAGCCGATCGCGGACAGCGCGACGGCGATGACGAGCATCATCAGGTAGCCGAACAGGCAGTTGAACGCGTAGGAGGGGATCCCCAGCAGCGTGAGGTGCTCGCGGTGCACCAACGCGGCGAACGGGGTGCGCACCCGCCCGGAGCGCCGCAGGGCCGACGCGCCTCCCGCCTTGCGGGCCCGTCCGGCGAGCGCCCCGTTGAGACCGAGGTAGCAGCGCTGCATGATCTCGACGCAGACCGCCGTGACCCCCAGCTCCGCGAGGGCGAGCAGCGCGAACCCGGTGACGGAGCCGTCGACGACGGCGCTCGAGGCCCAGGCGGCGGGCGGCCACGCGGTCTCCACCATGTCCCTGAGCGCCGCCGCCATGCTCGCCGTCGCGGCCAGCGTCGCTTGCTCGTCGACGCCGGCGGAGAACGAGAAGCTGTACGAGGCGGCGATCACGCCCATCATGAGCAGCATGCCGAGCACCGCGTAAGCGAGGTTGGCGCGACGGAAGCGCGTCGCGAGCGCCGTGACGCCGAAGGCCGCGAAGGTCGCGAGCGCGGTGGGGGCGAGCGGTGCCAGCGGTACGCTCAGCACCGCGAAGGCGACGGTGGCCGGCGCGGGCCCCACGTAGGCGAAGAACACGACGTAGGGCGGGACCATGAGCAGGAGGGCGATGACGATGGCGCTGCCGAACAGGGCCGCCATCCGGGCGAGGACCACGGTGCGGCGCGGGATGGGAAGGGCCATGACGAGGTCGTGGTCCCGTGCGCCGAACAGGGTCCCGCGCGCCTTCATGAAGGTGAACGCCACGCCGGCGAGCGACCCGATGAGGACGGCGAGCGCCGGGATCGCGTCGGCCAGTCCCGCCTCGGCGAGCCCGATCGCCGCGAGGGCGGCGTAGACCGCGAACACGGTGGCTAGCAGGAACGCGAGCACGGCGGCGAGGGCGATGCGGCGCATGCGCGCGGCGCGCGGCGCGCCCTGCGCGTTGGGGGCGAGCGAGTTGGCGAGGGCGAGCAGCTGCACGCGCAGCAGCGTCAGGAAGTCGCGCACGATCAGGCCTCCTTCTCGACGAGCTCGAGGAAGACGTCCTCGAGCGAGGAATCGCCGCGGACCTGCTCGGTGGGACCGCAGGCGAGCAGCTCGCCGCCGCGGATGATGGCGACCTTGTCGCAGAGCCTCTCGACGACCTCGAGCACGTGCGATGAGAAGAACACCGCGCTCCCGCGGTCGGCCAGCTCGCGCAGCATCCCCTTGAGCTCATGGGACGCCACCGGGTCGAGCCCGACGAACGGCTCGTCGAGCACGAGCAGGCGCGGCCCGTGCATGAGCGCACCGATGAGCACGAGCTTCTGGCGCATGCCGTGCGAGTAGGTGCCCACCGTGTCGCCCAGCGCGTCGGAGAGGCCGAGGCGCTCGGCGAGCTGCGAGATGCGCCGCGTGCGCGTCTCGGCGGGTATGCGGAAGACGTCGGCCAGGAAGGCGAGGTACTGCATGCCGGTCATGAACTCGTAGACATCCGGGTTGTCGGGCACGTAGGCGGTGAGGGCCTTCGCGGCGAGCGGGTCGCCCACCACGTCGTGCCCGCAGATCCGGATGGTGCCGCCCTCGAAGCGCTGGGCGCCCACGATGGAGCGGATGAGCGTGGTCTTGCCGGCCCCGTTGTGGCCGATGAAGCCGAAGATGTTGCCGGGCTCGACGGTGAGGGTGAGGTCGCGCACGGCGGTCGTGTCGCCGTAGCGCTTGCAGAAGCCCTGGATATCGAGGACGGGGTGCTGCGACGGGGTGGTCTGGTTCAGGTGTTCCATGGTCTCCTCCTTGCGGATGGGTGTCGGTGGTCGGGTGCGGCGCCGCCCGCCTTCGCCGCGGTTTCGGCCGGCGGCCTTCGTCTCGGTGGTCGATGCGGTCGGCGCCGGCGGGTTCGCGCGGCGCCGAACGCCTTGGCTGCGGGCCCGCCCGCGGGGTCCCGCTACAGGAGGCCCGCGACCTCGAGCATCGTCTCGATCGCCTGCGGCGAGAGGCCGGCTCCGCGATACCCTAGCTCGATGAACATCGGTACGAGGAATGAGAGGACCGTCTCAGCGATGGTCCAGAACCGGATGGCGTCCATGCCTGCTCCTTCGCGCGCCGCGCGCGGCGGCGCTATTCGGTTGTGTCTTCGTCGCCTCGTTGGGGGCGCTTGCCTCCCGGCAGGCGCCCGTAGCGCTTCAGCGCATCGCGCAAGATCCATTCGACCTGCCCGTTGGCGCTGCGCATCTCGTCATCCGCCCAGCGCTGAACGGCCTCCCAGATCTCGGGATCGATGCGGAGCGGGTACTGCTTGCGTGCCAATCTGGTCACCTGCTTCAACAAGCCGGCGGGCGTTCCGACTTGCCGGTCGAGCGGGCCCGGTCATGGCCGGGCCGCCGGTCGAATGGGGGATGGGGCGCCGGCCGGGCCGTCGTGCGCGGCCGGCATGCCCCGGGAAGGGTCGTTCGGCGTCCCCCGGGGCCGGTCCTCGGGGGACGTGCGTGCCGGGCTAGTACAGGGAGCCGGTGTTCACGATCGGCTTGGCCTCGGACTCGCCGCACAGCACGACCATGAGGTTGGAGGCCATCTGCGCCTTGCGCTCCTCGTCCAGCGAGATCTGGCCGCCGCGGGAGAGCTCGTCCACGGCCATCTCCACCATGGAGACGGCGCCCTCGACGATCTTCTTGCGCGCGGCGATGACGGCCTCGGCCTGCTGGCGGCGCAGCATGGCCTGGGCGATCTCCGGTGCGTAGGCGAGGTGGGTGAGGCGCGCGTCGTCCACGGCGACGCCCGCCGGCGCCAGGCGCTGCGAGAGCTCGCGGCGCAGGGCCTCGGAGACCTCCTCGATGTTGGAGCGCAGGGTGATGGAGCTGCTGGAATCCGAGGTGTCCTCCATGTGGTCGTAGGCGTACACGCTCGCCACGTGGCGCAGCGCGGTCTCCGCCTGGGTGGCGACGAACTGCTCGTAGTTGTCGACGTCGAACAGCGCCTTGGCGGTGTCCTCCACGTGCCACACCACGACGTTGGCGATCTCGATGGGGTTGCCCACCTTGTCGTTGACCTTCAGGACCTCGCCGTTCAGCGTGCGGGCGCGGATCGAGACCTTGGTGGACAGGCCGGACGCCGCCTTGGCAGCGGTCTCGATGGACTTGGAGAGAGACAACCCGCTCTTGCTGACGGCGCTCGCCACGGCGTCCTCCGCCGCGGAGTTGGTGCCCATGCTGCGGCTGTAGAAGGGGTTGGCCCACAGGAACCCCTCGTCGCGGACGGTCCCCTTGTAGTCTCCGAACAGGATGCACACGCGCGCCTGGCCGGGCTGCAGGGCGAAGAAGCCGCAGACGGGGACGAACCAGGCGACGAACAGGATGATGCTCGCGACCAGCAGGACGACGAGCAGGGGGTTGGCCTCGTTCTCGGGCGTGCTCGCCATGCCGACGATGGAGCCGACGAACACGGCGATGATGGCTATCAGCGCGATCGACACCGCCGCCAGCATGCCCCAGCCGGACTTGGCCTTGATCTGCTTCTCCACGCTCATTGAAGTTCCTTTCGAACATACCGCCCGCGTTTGCGTGACCGCCCGGGCGCTGCCCCGTATTGCCTCGGGGGGGGGCACTCCCCGAACGAGAAGCTCCGTGCCGCTCGTTGATGCCATTGTGATATCACATTGATGTCGCGTCAAGGACTGTTTGCCGAATCGGCGAACGGTGCGGCGTCACCGGGCATGCCGCCGGCGCTTATGCCGGGGGGTGATTTGGGTACCATGTGCGTACATTCAGCTGGGCAGGGGGAATACGCTCATGGTTGGTATCGTTTTAGCCTCGCATTCGCGGGCGCTCGCTGAAGCGCTGCGCGATTACACGCGGGTCGTCGCCCCGGATGCGGCGGTGGCCGTCGCCGGGGGGATGCCCAACGGCTCGTTCGGTACGAGCTACGTGCGGGTGCGCGCGGCGATCGCGGAGGTGTCGGGTCCGGACGGGGTCATCGTCCTGCCCGATATGGGCGCCTCCGCCGCCGTGGTGAAGATGGTCCTCGCGGACCTGGCGGACCCCGGCGTCGTCATGGCGGATTGCCCGTTCGTGGAGGGGGCGGTGGAGGCCACGGTCCAAGCGCAGGCGGAGACCCCGCTCGGCCCGATCATGGAGTCCCTCTCCTCGCTCCGCTCGCTGCGCAAGTTCTAGGAGGCGCGCCCGCATCGGGGCGCATCCGCGCGGGTACGGCGGCCCCGTCCGCGCCCGGGGGGCGCATCCGCGCGGGCGCGTCTGCATCGGGGCACATCTGCGCGGGGCCCGTCGGCCCGTCCGCGCCAAGGTCCGTGGGAGGCGTCCGCCTCCGCCGCGCGGCGCGGCCCGGTGTTTTTCAAGTGCACGTAAACATCGATAAAACTGACAGATTGAATCCTCCGGTCGTATGTTATCTTTGGCTTACACTTGAAGCCGAGCGGCCGGATGGATGACACGATGCCCGCGCCGGCGCCTCGCCCTGCGAGATGCGCGGCGGGCCTTTCCGCGCGCCATCGCCTGTCTCCGGTCGGGTGCGAGCCCGTCCGGGGGCGCACCCGGCCGCTTCGCCTCGAGTACCCACCCACACGCGCGCCCAGCGCGCACGGACCGCGAGGAGCGTGGTTACCGAAATGCAAGAGGCATGGGAAGGTTTCACCGGGGGCGTCTGGACCGACGAGGTCGACGTGCGCGACTTCATCCAGCGCAACTACACCCCCTACGAGGGCGACGGCTCGTTCCTGGCAGGGCCGACCGAGCGCACCGAGAGGCTCTGGGGCACCGTGCTCGGCCTGCTCGAGCGCGAGCGCGAGCTCGGCGGCGTCCTCGACATGGAGACGAAGGTCGTGACGGGCATCACGGCGTATCCGGCCGGCTACATCGACGCCGACCACCCCGAGCTGGAGACGATCGTCGGCCTGCAGACCGACCGCCCGCTCAAGCGCGCCCTGCACGTGAACGGCGGCATCCGCATCGCCTGCCAGGCGGCCGAGCAGCACGGCTACCAGGTCGACCCCGAGATCGTGGACATCTACACCACCAAGCGCAAGACCCACAACCAGGGCGTCTTCGACGTCTACAAGCCTGAGATGCGCGCCTGCCGCAGCGCGCACATCATCACCGGCCTGCCCGACGGCTACGGCCGCGGCCGCATCATCGGCGACTACCGCCGCGTGGCGCTCTACGGCCTGGACTTCCTCATCCGCGACAAGGAGGCCCAGAAGGCCGCCACGCCGCACACCATGACCGAGGCCGTCATCCGCGACCGCGAGGAGCTCGCCGAGCAGATCCGCGCCCTGCATCAGCTGGCCGAGCTCGGCCGTATCTACGGGTTCGACATCATGCGCCCGGCGGCGAACACCCAGGAGGCCATCCAGTGGATGTACCTCGCCTACCTCGCGGCGGTCAAGGATCAGAACGGCGCGGCGATGTCGATCGGCCGCACCTCGACCTTCATCGACATCTACGCGGAGCGCGACCTGGCGCGCGGCACCTTCACCGAGGAGCAGATCCAGGAGTTCGTGGACCACTTCATCATGAAGCTCCGCATGGTCAAGTTCGCCCGCACGCCCGAGTACCAGAACCTGTTCTCGGGCGACCCGCAGTGGGTCACCGAGTCCATCGGCGGCATGGGCGTGGACGGCCGCACGCTCGTCACCAAGATGAGCTTCCGCTACCTGCACACCCTCGAGAACATGGGCACCTCGCCGGAGCCCAACCTCACCGTGCTGTGGAGCACGCGGCTGCCGCGCGGGTTCAAGGACTTCTGCGCCAAGACCTCCATCGCGAGCTCGTCCATCCAGTACGAGAACGACGACGTCATGCGCGTCTACCATGGCGACGACTACGCGATCGCCTGCTGCGTCTCGTCCATGCGCGTCGGCAAGGAGATGCAGTTCTTCGGCGCCCGCGCGAACCTCGCCAAATGCCTGCTCTATGCGCTGAACGGCGGTGTGGACGAGGTCTCCAAGAAGCAGGTCGGCCCGGCGTACCGCCCGGTCGAGGGGGATACGCTCGACTACGACGACGTCGTCGCGAAGTACAAGGACATGATGCGGTGGCTGGCCGGCGTGTACGTGAACACGCTGAACATCATCCACTACATGCATGACAAGTACTGCTACGAGGCGATCCAGATGGCGCTGCACGACCACCACGTGCACCGCTGGTTCGCCACGGGCATCGCGGGCCTGTCGGTCGTCGCGGACTCGCTGTCGGCCATCAAGTACGCCAAGGTGCACCCCGTGCGCGATGAGAACGGCGTCATCGTGGACTTCGATATCGAGGGGGACTTCCCCAAGTACGGCAACGACGACGACCGCGTGGACCGCATCGCCCACGACGTGGTACACGAGTTCATGGAGTACGTGCGCCGCAACGACACCTACCGCAACTCCGTGCCCACCACCTCCGTGCTGACCATCACGTCCAACGTGGTGTACGGCAAGAAGACCGGTGCCACGCCGGACGGGCGCGCGGCCGGGGAGCCCTTCGCCCCCGGCGCCAACCCCATGCACCGGCGCGACAGCCATGGCGCGATCGCCTCGCTGTCCTCGGTCGCCAAGCTGCCGTTCCGCGACGCCCAGGACGGCATCTCGAACACCTTCTCCATCGTGCCGGGCGCGCTCGGCAAGGACGCCGAGGTGTTCTTCGGCGATGTGGACCTGGGGGAGTTCTCGTTCGAGAACCCCGCGCCCAGCTGCGACTGCTGCTGACGACCCCACCGGCGGGGGAGGCGGGCGCTGCGGCGCGTCGCGTCCCCTGCGGAAGTGCGGTCTCATCCGCCGCCGGCGCCCTCGGGTGGAGCCCGGGCGCCGGCGGCGTCCCCAGCGGGCTCTTCGATTCCGGGTCGGCACGGAACCCGCCGGCGTGCCGGCGGTGCAGCCCGCACGTTGACAGAGCGCCCGGTACGGGGGCATCCCGTCGTACCGCGGCATGACTTGAGAACAGGAGTTTCATCATGAAGGTTTCCGACGTCGCCCAGTCCCAGGCCGACAACCTGGTGAGCATGCTCGATGCGTATGCGGAGCAGGGCGGGCACCATCTGAACGTGAACGTGTTCAACCGCGACACGCTGCTGGACGCGCAGGCCCATCCCGAGAAGTACCCTCAGCTCACCGTCCGCGTCTCCGGCTATGCGGTGAACTTCCACAACCTCACGCGCGAGCAGCAGGACGAGGTGATCTCGCGCACCTTCCACGAGGCGATGTAGGGGCGCGCGGACGGCCGGCGCGCCGCCCCCGACGGGCCCCGGGCCCGGGGCTCGGGGCCCGCTCGGCTGCCTGCCGCATCGGCTTGGGGGCAGGAGGGTCGCGTGGATGACCGCTGTGTTCGTTTGGCGGCATGAATCCCGCTCGGCGACCCGCCGTCCATCCGACTGCCCTGCGCTCGCATCGGTAGCCGAAAAGCGTTCCCGAGGCCCGGACGGATAGGGGGTGGTCAAAAATGGGCCGATTTGCGAACATGCATACCGCGTAGGAGCGGATGCGAGCCGGTTCTCGGTAGAACATCGTGTTTCGGACAATCTGATTCTGCGGGTTTTTGGCGGAAGTAGCTCCAGATAATGCTATGGACCAGATGGTAATTCGCAGTTCGCGTCATTATTGACCACCCCCTCGGGGCCCGATTCCGAAATGCCTCTGTTTCTATGCATCAGATTCGTGATACGTCCAGCTCCTGCGCCGTAGGTATGCAATAGTGGCGAATCGGATACGGGTGCCCGGACGTGTCGGCATCTCGGGCTTCGCTTTGCCCCTCCGCGGAGCGCCTGCGAGCGCCGGTGGCACAGGCTCCTCACCTCGGCGAGTACCCGCGGGCGCTCCGGGTAGCAGCGGCCGCCGGCTCCCCGCTTCTGCGAGCGCCTGCGGGCGCCGGCGCCGCCGGTTTCCCGCCTCGACGAGCGCTCCTGGCGGGAAGGGCGCTGCCGGCAGGCGCGGACGCGCTGGTATATGCTCTTGGACATGCACCGCGCGCGGCCGTGCGTCGACGCGCCCGCCGCCGCGGCTCGTTCCAAGAGGAAGGAAGGCATCTATGGCTTGCTTGGGGTTCGCCGTCGTCGGCACCAGCTCGATCTCCGAAAGCTTCATCTCCGTCCTGAACGCGTCCGATGACGCCCGGTACGTGGGCAGCGTGTCGCGCGACCGGGAGCGCGCGGCGCGCGTCACCGCCGAGCACGGCGGCACCGTCCCGTTCACGAGCCTCGATGCCGCGCTCGCATGCGAGGAGGTCGACGCGGTCTACATCGCGAGCCCGAACGCCCTCCATGCCGCCCAGGCGCTCGATTGCGTCCGAGCGGGCAAGCACGTACTGGTGGAGAAGCCCCTCGCGCTCTGCGAGGCCGACGCCCGCTCGATCCTGGACGCGGCGCGCTCAGCGGGGGTGGTGGCGATGGAGGCGATGCGCTCGGTGCACGACCCCGGCATGCAGACGATCCGCGACGCGATCGCGCGGATCGGGCGGGTGCGCCGGGCGTCGCTGCGCTTCGGCAAGTACTCCTCCCGGTATGACGAGGTGCTCGCCGGACGGCAGACCAACATCTTCGACGCGCGCATGGGGACGGGCTCCCTCATGGATATCGGCGTCTACTGCGTGGAGGCGTGCGTCGCGCTGTTCGGCGCCCCCGATGCCGTGACGTGCGCGCCCGTGCTGATCTCCGGGCCGGATACGGAGCAGACCGGCGGGGTCGTCGACGGGGCGGGGACCATCCTGGCGCGCTATCCCGACAAGGTCGTGGAGCTCTCATACTCCAAGATCAGCCAGGATTTGCTCCCGTGTCAGATCGAGGGCGAGCTGGGGACCGTCACCTACAGCGGGGTGTCCGTCCCGCTTGAGGGGGAGCTCCTCCTGCGCGGTCGGGCGGTCGGGGGCGCCCAGCGCCCGGGCGAGTTCAGCGAGGGGGACGTCACGGAGCCCCTCGCGTTCCCCGCGTGCGACAACAACATGTGCTACGAGCTGGCCGATTTCATCGCCTGCGTGCGCGGCGGGCTCGATGCCGCGCCGTTCGGGGAGATCACCTGCACGTCGCTTTCGATCATGGACGAGGCGCGCCGCCAGGCGGGCATCGAGTTCCCGCGGGGCTAGCGCGCCGCCAGACGGGGCGGCACCTGGTCCGCGGCGGGCCGCCGCCCGCGCGGTATGCAAGGGGCGTCATCCGGATACCCGTCCGGCGGGATGTACGAGAGGAGAGGGTCGGCATGAGGGAAGAGGCGGGCGGCTCGCAGCCGACCGGCGGCGCGCCGGGCACGCGCTACGCCATGGGACGCGTCCATTCGGTGGAGAGCATGGGCACCGTCGACGGGCCGGGGATCCGCTTCGTCGTCTTCCTGCAGGGCTGCCCCATGCGCTGCCTGTACTGCCACAACCCCGACACCTGGGACGCCGGACCCGGCGCCGGCTCCCCGACGACGGTCGAGGAGCTCGTCGAGCGCTTCGAGTCCAACCGCGCCTATTACCGCACGGGCGGGGTCACCGTGACGGGCGGCGAGCCGCTGCTGCAGCCGGAGTTCGTGGCGGACCTGTTCGCCGCCCTGCACGCGCGCCCCGCGGGCAGGGTCCACACCTGCCTCGATACCTGCGGATACGCGTTCGATCCGGAGCATCCCGACCGCTGGGGGCGCGTCCTTTCGGAGACCGACCTCGTCCTGCTCGACATCAAGCACGCCGACCCCGCGGGGCATCGCCGGCTCACCGGGCGCGACCCGGGTCGCATCCTCGCTTTCGGCGACGAGCTCGCGCGGCGCGGCATCGACACGGTGATCCGCCACGTGGTGGTCCCCGGGTACACGGACTCCGTCGAGGAGTGCGAGGCGCTCGGGCGCCTCATCGCCCCGTGGCGCAACGTGGTCGGCTTGGAGATGCTGCCGTATCACACGATGGGCGAGTCGAAGTACGAGCGCCTGGGCCTGGCCTACCCGCTCGCGGGGACCGAGGCCATGGACGCCGGACGCATCCCGGAGCTGCGCGCGGCGGTCCTGCGCGGCATGCGCGCAGCTCGGGGGGTGGCACCGGCCCGCCGCCCGTCCTGATACCGGGTCGGGCCCGGCGATGCCGGGGAAGGGGCCGTCCCGCCCGCGTCGCCGGTCCCGATGACGGCGCCGCCTACGATGGCGCAGCCGGCGCCGTTCCGCCGGCGGCTCAGGACGCGGGTGGCGGGACGGCGGATCGTCCGGCGCGCCGGTCCCGCAGCGGCGGCATGGCCGCCCGCCGCCCCCGAGCCCTCGCGGCTACCTGCCGAGCCACCTCAGGATGAAGTTGACGATGGCCGCCGCGTCGTTGATGCTCAGGAAGGGCGGCAGCTCCGCCGCCTCGCCGTCCTCGCGGGCCGCCTTCGCGGCGCGCCGGCGGAAATCCCGCTCGACGATGTCGTTGCAGGCGACCGCCAGCGTGTTGCCGTCGATGAGGTCGTAGGAGGTGTCCCCCCTCAGCCGGTCGACGCCCGAGCGCGTCACCACGATGTTGGGCAGGCCCGCGGTCTTGTACCCTTCGACGATCACCACGTCGACGTCGGTGTAGTGCGTGAGCAGGTCGCGCACGGGGACCTCCTCGCTCGTGGTGTCGGCGTACTCGGCGTACCTGCCCGGGGCGATGAGCCCGACATGGCGGCTTCCCGCCTGGGCGTGGCGCCAGGAGTCCTTCCCCGGCTGGTCGATGTCGAAGCCCTTGTGGCCGTGGTGCTTGATCGATCCCACGCGCAGGCCGCGCTGCGTGAGGCGCGAGATGATCTTCTCCACCAAGGTGGTCTTGCCGGAGTTCTGATAGCCGATGAAGGCGATGGCGGGGGCGGGGGTGCCGCTCCCCGGGCCGCCCGGGAGGGGGGAGGACGCGACGATTTCGACGCCGGGGTCCGTATCGGGCCCGGCCGCACGGGGCGCGTCGCCCGGGCCCCTCCCGTCCGCCGGGGCAGCGCCGACGTCGGTGCTGCCCGCCGCACAGGCCGCGGGCGCACCCGGGACGTCTCCCGCCCGGACGGCCGCCGCGGCGCCTCCCCCGGACCCGGGCTCCTCGACCGCCCGGTCCTCCGCCGAGGCGGCGTCCCCGCCCCCGGCCCCCTCGGCGGCGAGCCCGTCGGGGCCGGTCTCCGCGCGCTGCCACAGCCCCGAGCGCCCGCCCTCCTTGCGCAGCAGCCGCACGTCGACGACCTCCATGCCGCGGTCGACGGCCTTGCACATGTCGTAGATGGTGAGGCAGGCGACGGAGGCCGCGGTGAGCGCCTCCATCTCGATGCCCGTCACGCCGGTGACGCCGCAGGTGGCGAGCACGTGGAAGCCCACGCGCCCATCGGGCCGCGCGCCCGCTCCCGATGCGGGGATCGGCTCGATGTCGACCTTGCTCTTGGTGAGCATGAGGGGATGGCACATGGGGACGAGCTCGCTGGTCCGTTTGGACGCCATGATGCCGGCGACGCGCGCGCAGGCGAGCACGTCGCCCTTCCTCGCGCGGTCCTCGAGCACCATGCGCTGGGTCTCGGGATGCATGAGGATGCTGCCCTCGGCCACGGCGAGGCGCGCGGTCACCGCCTTGCCGCCCACGTCGACCATGCGCACATCGCCCTTCGCGTCCACGTGGGTGAGCTCGTCGCGGTAGGCGTCGCGCGGGGCGCCGCCGGGGGAGCGGGCGGGGTCCGCGGGCGCGCCGCCGGTCTCCGCGAGGGGCCCGCGCGCGTCGGCGTCCGGGACCTGCGCGCCCGCCGCGGGCCCGCTCGCCTCCGGGGTCCCCGCCGATGCCCCGGCGCCGGGACGGGCGTCGGCGTCGGCGCCGCCCGCCGTCCGCGCGGCGGCACCCGTCCCCACCACGGCGGCGGGGTACTTCTCGCCCGTCTCCTGCTTGAGGACCGGGCGCTTGGTGGATTTCCTGGCCATGGGTCAGCCTCCGATCTGGGACATGAAGCGCGCCGTCCCGTCGGCTGTCTCGTGCTCGAGCGGCTTGCGCGCGATGGCGGTGCGGTAGATATCGAGCACGCGGCCGTCGTCGCCGGCGCGCAGCGCCTCGCGGACGGGGTACTCGTCATCCGAGAACAGGCAGGGGCGCAGGGTGCCGTCCGCCGTGAGCCGCAGGCGGTTGCAGTGGCTGCAGAAATGGTTGGACATGGCGGAGATGAACCCGACCGTCCCCGCGGCGCCCGGGAACCTCCAGTACCGCGCCGGCCCCGCGCCGTCCGGCCCCGCGCCGTCGACGGGGACGAGCCCGCCGATGCCCGCGGCCTCCCCGGCGGCGGAGATCGCCTCGCGCAGCTCGTCGGAGGGTACGATGTCGCTCGCGTCCCATGCCTCGGGGTGCAGCTCGGGCGCGGTGCCGCTCCGGCCGGGCGGGCAGTGCGGCTCGTTTTTGCAGGCCGCCATGGTCTCCTCGTTGCCGATGGGCATGTACTCGATGAAGCGCACGTGCACGGGGCGGTCGAGCGAGAGCCGGGCGAGTCCGAGGGCGTCCTGGTGCAGGCGGCGCACGACCACCGTGTTCACCTTCACCGGATGGAAGCCGTACGCGAGCGCGGCGTCGATGCCCGCCATCGCCTGCTCCAGCCGCCCCAGGCGCGTGATGCGCGAGAACTGCGCGGGGTCGAGAGTGTCCAGCGAGATGTTCACGCGGTCGAGCCCGGCGTCGCGCAGGTCGTCGGCCATGCGCGGCAGCAGCGCGCCGTTGGTGGTGAGCGAGATGTCCTCGATCTCGGGGATGACCCGGATCGAGCGGATGAGCGGGACGATCCTGTGCGAGACGAGCGGTTCGCCGCCCGTCAGGCGGATCCGGCGGATGCCCTCCCGCGCGACCAGGGCCACGAAGCGCGCGATCTCCTCGGCGCTGAGCAGCTCCTCGTGGGAGCGCGCGGCGACCCCCTCTGCGGGCATGCAGTACACGCACCGGTAGTTGCACTTATCGGTGACGGAGATGCGCAGGTAGGTTATGCTGCGGCCGAAGCCGTCGCGGAGCTCGCGGGTTCCCAAAGTCGTGCGGCCCTTTCTCGGCGGATGGTCCTCATCCAAGGATAGCACCGATTCCGCGGACACCCTCCCCGCCGCTTCGGAGGGCGGGGCGCGGGGGCGCCTGATCCCGACGAAGCGCGTCACCATCCGGGCGATGGAGTGCGGGGGTCTGTGGTAGCATCTCCTCCCAAAGCGGGCTTCGACGCGAACGGGGAGGGCGAACGGTCCATGGCGGCATAGGGGAGGATCCGACGGGCACATCGTGCCGATGTTAAAGGGGGCCGTCCGCTCGACGGCGCCCCGTCTCACGCGTTCCCTCGTTACCAAGGAGCCCCTATGTCACCCCTGCGTTCCCTCGCATCCTTCTCCCCCGATCTCTCCTCCCAGGTCAGAAACCTGGTCGCTTTGCGCTTCTGCCTGTTCCTCGGCGCCATGAGCAGCTATTTCATCGGCGTGATGGGAACCCTCACCTTCGCCATGGGCGGGGGCGTGGGGCAGAACGCCATGGCCGTCGCCCTGCTCAACCTGTTCCAGATGGTGGGCAACGCATCCGGCGGGAGCTTCCTGGACCGTCGCGGCCCCTGCCGGCATCTCCGCTGGGTCGTGGCGCTGCTCGCCGTCTGCGGCATGCTGTTCCAGGTGGTCGCCACCTCGTCGACCGGCGTGCTCGTCGGCGCCGCGTTCTTCGGCTTCTGCTGGGGCGCGAGCGACATGGTGGCTCGCTCCTACCCGGCCTACCTGTCCGACGACCCCGACGAGCTGAAGCGCATCAACTCCCTCGTCATGCTGGCGAGCAACGCCGCCATCGTCATCGGGCCGGTCGTGGGCGGCCTCATCGCCCTGCTCGGGTCCACCCAGGCGGTCTTCCTGTTCCTGTCGGCGTGCTCGCTGCTCTCGCTGGTCCCGGGGCTGCGGTTCCGACCGCTCGTCGAGCCCGCCGACGAGCCCGTCGCGCAGCCGACCGAGGCCGACCGCGCGGCCGACGCGCCCGAGCCGACCTCGCGCGACGCCGCGCTCGCCGGCTTCCAGACCATCTTCTCGTCCCGCGCCCTCACCCTGCTGTTCTGGTCAACGATGCTGTGCTTCCTGGGATACAGCGCGTTCGACCCCCTCGAGTCGCTCTACTACCGCGATGTGCTGCGGGTCGGTGCGGAGTGGATGGGGTGGCTGTCGGCCGCGGCCGGCGTCGGCGGCATCCTGGGCACGGCGCTCGCCGGGCTGATCCCCGGCCGCCACATGAACGTCCGGACCCTGCTCGCCGTGCTCGCCAGCATGGGCGCGGGGTGCGTGCTCTACGTGGCGACCTCCTTGCCGTGGGTCGCCATGGCGGGGCAGCTCGCCCTCGGGGTGTTCAACGGCGCGTTCGTGCCCATCCGCGACACGCTCGTCCAGATGCACACCCCGCTCGCGCGCGTGGGGCGGGTGAGCGCCGCGATGCTCATGGGCTACAACGTGGCGGGCGTGGTCCCGCTGCTGTGCGCGCCCGTTCTGGCGCGGATATTCGGCGTGCAGGGGACGCTCGTCGGCGCGTCGGTCGTGGTGACCGTCGTCCCGATCGCCATCCTGCTCGTGCGCGGTCGGGCGCTCGCCGCCATGGTCGCCGACGAGGTGTAGCGCCCGTCGATTCCGTCCGGGCCGCTCCCGCGGCGGTATCGGGGTCCCGCGGCCGGCCGCCCCGCCGTCGGGGGCTGCGGTCGGGGGCGGGTGCAGATGGCGGACGGCGCGGCCCCGCACCCGGGGTGCGCGGATGCGTGGTAAGCTGGCGGGGCCGCAGACGCCGACGCACCCGGGAGGACCCATGGAGAAGATCGCCAGCTTCACCGTCGACCACCTGACGCTCGAGCCGGGCGTCTACGTCTCGCGCATCGACCGCGACCCGGATACGGGCGCGGCGGTCACCACCTTCGACCTGCGCCTCACCGCCCCCAACCGCGAGCCGGTCATGAACACCGCCGAGTGCCACACCATCGAGCACCTGGGCGCCACCTTCCTGCGCAACCACCCCGTGTGGGCGCCGCGCGTGGTGTACTTCGGGCCCATGGGGTGCCGGACCGGCTTCTACCTCGCGGTGTTCGGCGAGGTGGGCGCCGAGGAGGTCCTGCCTCTCGTGCGCGAGCTGTTCGCCTTCGTCCGCGGCTTCGACGGGGAGATCCCCGGTGCCCGCCCGGAGGAGTGCGGCAACTACCTGGACCAGAACCTGCCGATGGCGCGGTGGCTGGCGGCGCGCTTCATCGAGCGCGACCTCGACCGCGCGGACGGGCCCCGTCTGAGTTACCGGTAGCCGGTCGTTCCGACGATCCATCGGCCGCCCCGTGAGGGCGGTCCGGTGCCAGAGCGCCGTCCCCGGCGGTGCTCCACGAGTTCGAGATCATCGCAGGGGAGCGAAGGTCCGGGGCCGCCGCGCCGTCCCCGGCGGTGCTCCCATGGGGCGACCGCCCCTGCGATCGAGGCTTGCCCGCTTTGCGTCCCGCCGCCCGCGCGCGGCTCACCCCGGTTGTCCGGGCACGGGGAGATGGGTGTAGGGCAGCGAGCGCTCGATGAACCGCGCGCTCTCCTCGTAGCTCGCCGCGCAGACGCAGCTGAACAGGACATCCAGCACGAACTTCGGCAGGACACGCCGACTTCGTGACCGCTGGGGTGGATGACGACGGCCTTTGGAACGCTTTCTCGCATCTCGGTCTTGTAGAGAGCGCTACAGTTAGTCATCACTAGCATCATCGGAACCGTTCAGCGCATCCGGGACCGACCGGAGCGCCAGTGAGGAGTGCACTCATGGGTCTGTTCGACATGTTCAAGAAGAAGTCCGAGCCCGCCGCGCCCGCCGGCCCCGCGCCGGTGTCCGCCCAGGCTGTGCCCGACACGCTGTGCGCACCGGTGTCCGGCCGCGTCATCAAGATGACCGACGTCCCCGACCCGGTCTTCTCCGGCGAGGTCGTGGGCAAGGGCTGCGCCATCTGGCCGGATGACGAGACGGTCTACGCCCCCATCTCGGGCACGGTGGCCGTCACCATGGGCCATGCGGTGGGCATCACCGGCGACGACGGCGTCGAGGCGCTCGTCCACATCGGCGTGGACACCGTGGACATGGAGGGCCGCGGCTTCACCGGCTTCGTGAAGCAGGGCGACAAGGTTACCGCCGGCCAGCCTGTCATCAAGATGAGCCGCGCCGCCATCGCCGAGGCCGGCCACCCCGACTGCGTGGTGCTCGCCGTCTCCAACACCGCCGAGTTCGCGGACGTCCGGCTCACCGTCGACCCGGAGTCGACCGTTCCCGCCGGCGCAGCCGTCGCGAAGGTCGTGCGCTGACCGATAGCATCTTCGTGACGCCGCGCCGGGTGCCGGCGGGTCCGCCCGTCCCGGGCGCCGCCCGCGCCCGCCGACCGCACCCCGCCCCGTCCGTTTCGTCGGCGTAAACGCCCCGTCGGGTCGCGCCCGGCGGGCGCATAGTTGAGCGGGAGCCGGGCGCGCCCGGTTTCCCGTATCCGACACCAGGAGGTACCGCCATGATCAAGTTCCAGCATCTCATCGAGGCCGAGGAGGGGCTGCACGCGCGCCCCGTCGCCGACGTCGCCTACACCCTCAACAACTGCTCGAGCGACGTGCAGATCACGTTCAACGGCAAGACGGCCTCGGGCCGCGACCTCATGGAGATGCTGTCTCTCGACGCCAACAAGGGCGACATCATCGACGTCCTGATCGTGGGCGGCAACGAGGAGGAGACCCGCGAGGAGCTGCTCAAGGTGCTTCCGTAAGGGGATCGGTCGCGGCCGCGGCCCGTCGCGCGATCGCCGACGGCGCCTTGCGGCGCGCGTCCGTCCGATAGGGGCGCCCCGTCCCTTGCGCTCCGGCGACCCCGTCCGTTTCCGAATGTGTTCGGTGCGGCGCTCCACCATGCTGGAGCGCCGCACTTGCGTATAATGGGGTGCACATCGACGTTAAGATCTGAAGGGGGAGCGCCCATGGCACTCACCGAAGCCGACGTGCGCGGCATCGCGGACTACGCCCGCATCGCGCTCGAAGGGCCCGAGCTCGAGGAGATGACCGCCTACCTCAACGACGCGGTCGACATGCTCGCGCCCGTGCTCGCATACGACCTGCCCGACATCGAGCCGACCTTCCATCCCATCGGCGACCTCGCCAATGTGATGCGCGAGGACGAGGAGCTGGGTCGGCGCGACCTGCCGCTCGAGATGGCGCTCGAGAACGCCGCGAGCACGCGCGAGCGCTACTTCCGCGTGCCGTCGATCCTGGGGGAGGGCGATCGCTGATGGCATCCATCGACACCCTGACCGCCGCCCGCATCGCCGCCGGCGTCCGCGCGGGGGAGTTCTCCGCGCGCGAGGTCGCCGAGGCCTCCCTGGACGCCATCGAGGCGCGCGACGGCGCCGTGCAGGCGTTCCTGCAGGTCGTCCCCGAGCTCGCCCTCGAGGCCGCCGACCGCATCGACGCGGCCCGCGCCGCCGGCGAGGAGCTGCCCCCGCTCGCCGGCGTCCCCTTCGCCATCAAGGACAACATGAACCTCGTGGGCACCCGCACCACCTGCGCCTCGCGCATGCTCGCCGATTACGAGAGCGTCTACACGGCCACGTGCGTCCAGCGCATGCTCGATGCCGGCTGCCTGCCGGTGGGCAAGGCGAACATGGACGAGTTCGCCTTCGGGTCGTCCACCGACAGCTCGGCCTTCCACCCCACCAACAACCCGTGGGATACCGAGCGCGTCCCCGGCGGCTCGTCGGGCGGCTCCGCTGCGGCGGTCGCCGCGGGCGAGGTCCCGCTCTCGCTCGGCTCCGATACCGGCGGCTCGATCCGCCAGCCCGCCGCGCTGTGCGGCGTGGTGGGGATGAAGCCCACCTATGGCGCCGTCTCGCGCTACGGCGTGGTCGCGTTCGGGTCCTCGCTCGACCAGGTCGGCCCGTTCGCGCGCACGGTCGAGGACGTGGCGCTCGCCATGGGCGCGCTCACCTGCGCGGGGCGCGACCCGTACGACGGCACGAGCCAGGATTGCCCGGTGGACTTCCTCGAGCACCTGGAGGACCCCATCGAGGGCCGGCGCGTGGGCATCATCCCGGCGTTCATGGAGGCCGAGGGCCTGACTTCCGAGGTCCGCGCCGCGGTCGAGTCCGCAGCCTCCGCCCTCGAGGCGCAGGGCGCCGAGCTCGTCGAGGTCGACCTGCCGCATCTGGACGCCGCCATCGCCGCCTACTACGTCATCGGGCCCGCCGAGGCGTTCTCCAACCTGGCGCGCTTCGACGGCATCCGCTACGGCTACCAGGAGGAGGGGTGCGCCAACCTGGCGGACCAGAGCTCTCGGTCCCGCGCCCACGGCTTCGGGGCGGAGGCCAAGCGCCGCCAGCTGCTCGGCGCCTACCTGCTGTCCTCCGGCGTGTACGACAAGTACTACTATGCCGCGCAGAAGGCGCGCACGCTCATCACGCGGGACTACGCCGCGGCATGGGACCGCTGCGACGCGATCCTCATGCCCGCGAGCCCGCGCACGGCCTTCCGGCACGGGGAGATCTCCGATCCCACCCAGATGTACCTGTCCGACCTGTACACCATCTCGCTCAACATCGCCGGCAACGGCGGCATCACGGTGCCGGTGGGGCTCGGTGCGGACTCGGGGCTGCCGGTGGCGGCCCAGCTCGTCGGTCCCGCCTTCAAGGACCGCACGCTGCTCATGTTCGCCCGCGCCCTGGAGCGCGGCCTCGCCGACGCCGCGACGGGCGCCCCCGCGCTCTCCGTCGCGCCGGATTTCGCCGGGAAGGGGGGTGAGCTCGCATGAAGGAGCTCTCCGAGGTCCTCAAAGACTGGGAGGCCGTGATCGGTCTGGAGATCCATACCGAGCTCACGAGCCTCGATACCAAGATGTTCTGCGACTGCAGGCTCAGCCATGACGACGAGCCGAACGCCAACGTGTGCCCGGTGTGCCTGGGCCTGCCCGGGGCGCTGCCCGTGCCCAACAAGCGCGCGATCGAGAGCATCGTGAAGGCCGGTCTCGCCACCAACTGCGAGATCCAGAAGCGCTCGATGTTCTACCGCAAGCACTACTTCTATCCGGACATGGCCAAGAACTTCCAGACCACCCAGGGGCCGGTCGCCTTCTGCATGCACGGCCGCCTGGACCTCGAGGTCACCGGACGCGGCGCCGCCGAGCGCCCGGAGTGCGCCTTCGGCGAGGCCGAGGCCGAGAGCCTGGCGAGCGCGAGCGCCAACGCGGTCGGCCTGTCCACCGCCATGGCCCAGCAGATGCGCTCCGAGTCGACCGGGGCGGCCGACGCAGCCGGGTCGCCGGCGCGCGGCGGCTCGGCCCTGGCGGGCATGAGCGGGTACGACACCGCGGGGATCGCCGTCCCGGTGCGCCGCGACGACGGCTCCTACACCGTTCCCATCCGCATCCTGCGCATCCACATGGAGGAGGACGCCGCCAAGATGGTGCACGTCGGCGGCGAGGAGGGCCGCATCGGCGGCGCGGCGGAGAGCCTCGTGGACTACAACCGCTGCGGCACGCCGCTCATCGAGCTCGTGACCGAGCCCGACCTCCGCACGCCCGAGGAGGCGCGCCTGTTCATGGAGAAGCTGCGCCGCATCTTCCTCACGCTCGGCATCTCCGACTGCTCCATGGAGAACGGGTCCATGCGCTGCGACGGCAACGTCTCGCTGCGCCGCCGCGGCGAGACCCGCCTCGGCACCAAGACCGAGCTCAAGAACCTCAACTCCTTCAAGGCGCTGCACGACGGCCTCGCCTACGAGATCTGCCGTCAGGCCGAGGTGCTCGAGGAGGGCGGCATCATCTACCAGGAGACGCGCCATTGGGAGCCGGGCCGCAAGCGCACGGTCGTGATGCGCGTCAAGGAGACGGCGGACGACTACCGGCTCTTCCCCGACCCCGACCTGGCTCCGTTCGACCTCACGGACGAGTTCATCGAGCACTGCCGTGCGGAGATCCCCGAGCTGCCCGATGCCAAGCGCGACCGCTACGAGGCCGAGTTCGGCATCAAGCGCGCCGACGCCGAGCAGATCGCCGGCGACCCCGAGACCGCTGCGTTCTTCGAGGAGTCGGCCGCAGGCCTGTCCGGCAAGCCGGCGCAGGCGGTGGCGAACCTTATCGTGAACGAGCTCGCCGCCTACCTGAAGGGCGTGGAGGGCGGCATCGCGGATTGCGGCATCGCGCCCGCGCAGATCGCCTCGCTCGCCAAGCTTCTCGCCGAGGACGCCATCAGCTCCAACCAGGCGCACGAGGTCTTCGGCCTCATGGCCGAGTCCGGCGATGACCCGGAGAAGATCGTGGACGAGCGCGGCATGCGCCAGGTGAGCGATACCGGGGCGCTCCAGCCCATCGTGGACGAGGTGCTCGAGCGCTGCGCGGACCAGGCGCAGCAGTACCGCGACGGCAACACCAAGGTGCTCGGCTTCCTGGTGGGGCAGTGCATGAAGGCGAGCCGTGGCCAGGGCAACCCCAAGCTGTTCAACGAGTTGCTGCGCGAGGCGCTCGGGTAGCCTGTCGTTTACGCTGGCCTTCCGCTTGCGAAGCCCGCCTGAGTGCGGGGCATCTGGATATATCCGGACGGGGCTCCGATGCCGTGGAGTCCCGTATGCCGCAATCGCGTCTTAAGCCGAGGTAAGGGTTTTCCCGCCTTGGCTCATTTAGAGGCGTAGCCGTGCTTCGGCACGATATGATATGGCCGTTTGACGATATAGGAGGTTAAACGGTGATAGATATCTCTGGATGCAAACCCGGAATCATCGTGGCAGGCGCCTTCGCCCTTGCCTGCATGGGCGTTTCGGGCTGCGCTCCTCAAAGCGATGCTGCCGGCAGTGCCGGCAGCGGGAGCGTCGCCGAGACTGCGGCGATAGGTGCAAGGCAGGACGCGGGCGGAACGCCGACGTCGACCGCGATCTCCTTTGACTCGGAAGGCTATCTTACGCCTGACGAGAAATGGGCGTCGTATGACGATGGCTCGGATCTGCTCGATATCGCCGAGGCGAACGTCTACGCCAATGCCGTGACCTCTCGGCTTACCGTCAATGCGGATTCAGCCTCGTTCGCGTCCGAGATGACGCCCGATGACATCGCCCTTATCGGCGGGCTCGCCTCGTGGTCGGTCGAGGAGGTCGAGCGGACATCTGATACCCAGGTGGTCGTGACCCTGAGCAATCCCGACAGCGGATACGCCGCCGAGGGCAGCGCCTCGACAGCGGGTCTGGTGTTTGCCGACGGCTCCATCGAGATCGCGGACGGAGATGGGGCGCAGCCGACAGGCGAGGTCACCGTCACGATTCCGTATGTTCATCCGTATCTGGCGATCGACGTGCAGGAGACGCGCTCCTCCGATTCCGAGACCGTCTATCGCTTCGTCGCCAGCGACTTTGTATTCGCAGACGATCTTTCTGCAGACGATTTTCAGGTGGTCGCCGAGCACATGCCCGAGGGCATGGAGGCCCCGCGCGTCGTAGCCGCCGAGCTGATCAACGAGTTTGAATGCGAGGTCACGGTCACCGGCGACGCTACCGCCGAAGATGCGCCCCACCACTACGCCGCCTTGGTCCTGTCCGCTGACGCCTCGGGTACAGGTGGAACCGTCGGAACGTCGCTGCTCGTTCCCGACGTGTGGACCGACGTTCAACTGAGCGAGGTCGATGGTCTCGACGCGACTGCCCTCATGATGGGCTCGGACGCAGACGTTCTATCCGACGATCCGTCGGGTACCAAGGTGGGCACGGCGGTGTTCGAGGTGACGGTCTACAATTCGGACGAGCTCGCCTCAGGTGACAACACCCATGTGCGGGTGGGGACCGGCGGCGGCTCGCTTGTCGACCTCGAGTCGGCGACGCTCAGCGCGACCGATGACGGGCGCACCTTGCTTACGGTCGATTGCGGCGAGGTACGCGAAGCCCTGGGCGAGGAGGCGGACTCGCTTCCCTATGCCGTGCTCGACATCGATGTCTCCGCGGTCGACCATGCTTCTGAGGGCTCCGATGACCCGTATCGCGCGGCGGTTCTGCTGCCGCTCACGTATGAGTACTTCGCCTCGTCCAGCGACGTGATGGAGACGCTGGAGGCATCGTCGTCGGTGGACGGCACCGCCCTGGTGACGACAGGCAGCACGCTGTCCGTCGCATCCATGGAAGTGGGCGGCAGCGCGCTCCACTCCATCTCGGCGAGCGACACCGCTGCATCCGTCTCGTCGAGCGTCGCCTCGGGGCTTCTCGACAAAGCCAAAACCGCCCTGGGCGCCATCTCGGGTATTCCCTGGGGCCGCGCCATCGCACAGCTCGCGCCGGACGCACCGCTCGCCGATCCGTCCAATGCCATGCTGTACCAAAAGCTCAACGAGGCAATCGCCATGTTGAACACCATCAACGAGACGACGGTCAAGACCCTCGAGACCGTGAAGGCAAATTACGATGCCAGCATCGTGAACGATGCGAACAAGACCATCAGGCGCATCCAGTCCGACTGCACCCTGCTCAACGACTGGTATCTCAAGATCCTCGCAACTCCCGCCGGTTCGGAGCGCACCGCGGTGGCGGATGCCGCCATGGCCGCCCAGTCGGGCACGATCAACGACCTGTTCCTGAGCATGGAGGAGCTCTACGGCCTGCTTGAGCATGCCGATGCCCGCACCGGCAAGGGCCTGCTGCCGGTGTACCTGAGCATGGCCGAGGCCTCGAACAACTGGGAGGGCCAGGCGGTGAGCTCCTATCGCGTTCTGACAGCGGAGGTCGCCACCATTTGGCGAAGCGCCACGGAGATGACCTATGTCGTATGCGGGTCTTCCTCCCAAGCGGAGTCCTATCGCTCGATGCTCAATGCCCTTGAGGATAATACCAAGCAGGTTAACGGCATCATTACGGCAGCCGATCTGCCCGATTCCACCTATATGACGAAGAGCTGGAAGTTCACCTCCAACGGCGTCGGCGATCTGGTGAACATCGCCGCCGGTTCGACATACGCGTACAAGTGCATCTACACCGGTGAGTGGTATATCGTCGTCAGGGGCGATCAGACGACGCGCGGCTGGGACGATCCGTGGTATAGCAGCAAGAGGAAGGGCGGCTTTTATACCTACACCGTCAACGGACCGTTCTGCACGCTGACCGGCGGCGACAAGAGCGCTTTCAAGAGTACCTGGAGCTCGATGTATCTCACCACCGCTCAGGCGAAAGGCATGGTCGAGGCCAGCCATTCTGGTACGGAGTCGCTGCAATCTCAGATCGATTCCTTTGCGGGCGAAGGGACGGTGCCCGCCTCCGTGCTCACGAGTGCCGGTTTCGGCAACAAGGGCCTCGAGGTGAATGGCAGCCAGATTCGCAATGACCATAAGTTCGATACCTTCGGTTCCGACGCCGGGAAGTCGACGTTTACCGCCGACCAGATTCACTACAAGGCGTATGAGACTGATCGCGTCTTCAAGAAGAACGTGAAACATTTCGAGTCCTCGACAGCACTGAGCGATATATGTGCGCTGGCGAAGGTTGCGGTGTAAGGTGCAAGTCGGGAAGATCACGAGCTGACAAGGGGACAAGGGGCACACATGGGTTTCAGATGGTTCGATTATGTGGCAAAAGGCGGCAAGGCGATCCTTTGCTCGCTCGCCCTGTTGGCGGCTGCGACCGCATCGATCGGTACGGCATACGCCGACGAGTGGGCAGATAGCCTCGCCCAGATGCTCTCCGACAGCAAAGAGTCCACCTCTGATGAGCTGACTCCGGTACCCGGCGAGGCGATCGTCGTATTCCGCACCGATGCGTCGGCACGCTCCGCCCGAACCCTCGATGATGCCGCGGCTTCGCTGTTTGCCGATGTCGGCTATACGGTCGAGGGCACCGTGGACCTGTCTGCTCCCGACGAGCTAGCGACGTACGCCGCCGACTCGTCGGGGGACAGCGAGGGGGCGGACACCTCGCTTCCCCAGGGCGCCGACCTGTGCGTGGCGCTGGTATCGCGCGAGGGCGCCGATACCGATGCGCTTGTGGCGGAACTCGAGGAAATCGAGGGTGTCGAGCTCGCGGCTCCAAATTACCGCCGCTCGATAGCTTCCGTTCCGAACGATACACTCTATGGGCTTCAATACGGCATGCACGACTCGTCAGCTTCCGATGGCGGTGCCGGGATCTCGCTGCCAACCGCGCTTGATAAGGATGCCCAGTCGAGCGATGCACGGGACAACATCGTCGCGGTTCTTGACACCGGTGTCGATTACACGCATCCCGATCTGCAAGACGTCATGTGGAGCGATCCGGGCGACTTGGGGCTACCGAGCACCGAGGGCGCCTGTGGCTATGATGTCGCCGACGGTGACAGCGACCCCATGCCCGCCAGATACTTCGCCACTTCGCACGGCACCCATTGTGCCGGTGCCATCGCGGCCGCGACCAACAACAACGAGGGCGTGACAGGCGTTGCCCAGCACACGAAGATCATGGCGGTCAAGATAAGCTCCGATGACGACGCATCCGGTTCTTTCAGCGACTTTGACCTCGTTGCGGGATACGGGTATGTGATTCAAGCCGCTGTGGCGGGGGAGAACGTTGTGGCAATCAGCGGTTCGTGGCACGTGGGACCGTACTCCCCTGTCATCGACTACGCTATCAACCAGGCTGGCAAGGCCGGCGTCATGTCGATTCTCGCCGCGGGCAACGACGGGGTCGACCTGGATGACTCAACCGTCTACGGAGCGACCGCGCATATCGAGTCCCCCTATGCCATCATCGTCGCGGCGAGCAATCGCGATAATGAACTCGCCGCCTTCTCCAATTGGAACGCCACAGATGTCGATATCGCCGCCGCGGGTGCATACGACCTCTCCTGCGTATCCACGGAGGCGTCCGCCTCGTTCTTCAACGCCGAACTCTCCCATGAGGCGGGCAAGGACCTCGGATGTTATGACGAACTCGGAAAGCTGTATACCCAGGGCAAGTTGTCGGTTGCGCTCTACGATGCCATGAACCCGGGTGCGCCGGTCGACCAGGAGCTTGCAGATCGCGCCCTGCACCTCGAGGAGACCTCCGACGGCAGGCTCAGCTTCTCGATTGATCCCGAGGTGCTCGATCTGTCGATGGCAGGAAGGTATTACGCTGTGCTCTCCTGGCAGACCGACAACCCCTTCAAGGGCGGAACGGGAGATCCTGACGATTATGCGGCCTCCCTTTCCATGGAGCTTGAATGCGGCGGCGGTGGCCTCGTCCAGGTGCAGATGGCCGACTCGGAAGGCAATGAGCTGCTGTCCCAGGCGGTTGGAACGCAGGCGGTGCTCGATAACTCGATTCCCCTCACCTCGTCAGGCGCCTCTACCGTGATCGCGGTCAACGATACGGACGAACAGCTTACCGTACGGGCTATGGTCATGCTCACGCAGAATGCCTCCTCGGCCGCTCCTTCGTGCACACTGGGGGCGTTCGGTATCGGTCTCGTGGACGAGTGCTACGTCCCCTATGGGTATATGAGCGGCACCTCCATGGCTACGCCGTTGATCGCCGGCGCGTACGCTCAGCTCGCCTCGGCGTTTCCGCAGGAGTCCGCGCTTGAGCTGAGAGGCCGTCTGCTCGGCGCGACCGATGCCTTGGAGGAATCCGTCGATGCGAGCGGCGGGACCAAGCATATCGCCACCGATGGCCGCTTCACCTTCGAGAAGGCCTTCGACGAGTCCTCCTTAAACGCCACTACGTGGGGTATTGAGGTGGACGTCGAGACCGGTGCCGCAGTGCTGCACGGCAGGTCCCTCAACGGCGCGCAGCTCATGGTCGATGGTGAGCCCGTTTCCGCAGAGGCCCAAGACGAGGGCTACGAGCTCACTTTCTCGGTGTCCGCATCCAAGCTCGATGGCGGGCTGCATGAGTTCGAGGTGATCGATGCCGCAAGCGGAAGGAGCCATCGCGCCGTCTACTCGCTTCCCCAAGCGCAAGATAAGGGGCTGGTCTCCATCGACGAGGTCGCCGCCTTGCCGGCGTTGCCGGGCGATGCCTCGCAGGGCACCCTGATCGCCTCCGCCGATACGCTTTTCTATGCCGACCGTACCGGTTCGTTCCTGTATTTCATCGATCCCGATTGTCCTGAGGATGGCTGGCGGGAGCTTGCGGCCCCTGGACGCTCGTATGCCACCACGCCCGGCGCGGATGTCGCCGGTTCCCAGACCCTGATCTCGTACGGGTATCTCGACGGCAAGATCTACGCGCTCGGGTTTGACGCCCGCACGGGAAGCGCCGGTGACGATATAGCGCTGTTCCAGGCGACGTACGACATCGCTGACGATACCTGGAGCGCCTATCAGGAAGTGGCTCGCGTACCCGCGTCGTTTATGAGCGAGCTGAGCGTGGATAGCGTGTTGACCCCCGTGGCCCACCGCGGCTCGCTGGAGCTCGCTGCCGTCATCGAGCGCGCCTCCTCCTTCGGCGGTTCATCCGATACGCTGTATCGGTTCGAGCTCGACGCGGCCGAGGGCACGTGGTGCTGCACCGAGCTCCCCTTGGCAGACGATGACGCACGGCCCTTTGCGCTGGTGTCCTCCGACGAGCTGCATCTCGTTTCCGTCTCATCCGGCGGTGCGAGCGAAATTCGCACCCAGCTCGACGACGGGACGTGGAGCGATGCCATGCCGGCGTCGAACTTCCCCGACCTCACGGAGTCGTCGTTAGCCGATCTGTTCAAGTCTGTTACGTTCGCATCCGGTTCCGGTCTGGTGTTGGCGGGCCGTCCGATTACAGGCTTTGGAACCCTGGGGGCGCTGGATGTCGAGGGGGCATCGTGGAGTGGTCTGGGGACGCTGTCTGCAGGCACCTTCGCCAGCCCCGTGATCGGGGCAGGCGCGATGCTGGGGGACACGGTGTATCTCTGTGCTCTCGACATGGACGCCGATGCGCCTATCCAGGGCTCGCTCGTGGCGCTCGATCGGACCGCGACCAGTGCGCTGGGCTCGGTGTCCGCGCAGGCATCAGTTCGGGTAGAGGGATGCGGCAGCGCACAGGTTGCGGATTGGCGCGAGTCGGGTTCGTCTGCGGTGTCATCTCGCCTGCATGATACCGTGACGTTCTCCGCTCAAGCGGATACGGGATATCGCTTCGTCGGCTGGTTCGACGGGACGGGGGCGCTGGTTTCAAAGGACGCCTCCTTCAGTTCGTCTCTGCTGGGAGATATGCAGCTGACAGCCCGATTCGAGCAGGACGGCTCCGGTTCCTCCCAAGATGGGAATGAGGGCACAGATCCAGATGGCGGCACTGACGAGCCCTCCGTCGACGGTGACAACGACGAGTCTTCCGTCGATGGAGGCCAGGATGAAGATGACGGTTTGCTCGCGCAGACGGGCGATACCGTCCTGCCGCTTTTGCTTGTCTGTCTCGGCGCCGCCACCATTACCTTCGCCGCTGTCGTCGCGCTGCGCTGCCGTCGCTAGGTGTCCCGCATCGTGATACGACGCATTTACGCCGATAGCCCATATGCTTTCGGTTGGCATGCGTTCGTATCCGTTCATGCGGTTTCGGTCTACAACCGGGCGCCATCGGCGCCCCGCGGCAGTCTGTGCTGCATGCGTCGTCCGGGGATGCGGCATCGTGGGCTCCGATGGGAGGCGGGGTCACGGCGTAGAAAGTATTCGATATTCGGAGAGGCCATATACGTATGCGTGCTGCACATGAGGACAACGCCGGTCCGCGCCGCGCAAGCAGGCGGCTGATTGCCGCGTGCGCCGGTTTGGCAGTGGCCGCGATGGCATTCTCCCCTGTATCGGCGCTGGCCGATACAGGGGACGCATCGTATGCCAGTGCGGTGGAGCAGCTGGAAGAGACCCTCGATGCATCCCGTTCTCTCAACGAGGAGATGTGTCGCGTGCGCGAAGATGGCGCGATTATCATGCTCAATCGTGCTGGGTCCTATTCCGGTGCGGCCTCGCTCCAGATCGACGTGCCCATCAGCTACATCTCCAGCTTCGCCTCGGTCAAAGACCAACGGACCCTCAATTCCTGCTGGGCGTATGCGGGCATCTCCTCGCTCGAATCGTCCTATCTATTGCAGCACGGAATCGACGCCCAGCGCACGGACGCCGTCGATTTCTCGGAGGCCCAGGTGGTCTTCGGCACGTTCAATGGGGAGACGTCCGACGGGTCACTGACGGGTGAGCAGCTGCAGACTGCGGACAACGACCATCTGATCGCATACGATGGCGCCTACGGTTACGGCACGCCGGGAAACTGGCTTTTCGTTGCACGTACCCTGGCGGCCGGAAGAGGCGTTTCGCTCGAGAGCGACGTTCCCGTTCTCGGCGAGGAGGATTGGGTCGATGTGGAAGGCACGGCTGAGAGCGCGGCTCTCCAATACTCGCTCAGTCGGTTTCGCCTCGACGCAGCTTGGGGACTTCCCGAGCTGAATGTCCCGGACGATCTCGAGGGATCCGTCGCGTCCACCCATCGAGATGAGTCCGTGCTCGCCCTGTGGAAGCAGGCCATCTTGGAACAGGGATCGGTATCTGTGCTCTATCAGGCGGTTGGCGTTGATTACAACATGCTCTACTACCATCCGGATGCATCCTATTGGGACGTCTTCGATGCAGACAATGCGCCCGAGGCCGTCACCGATCGCCTGCAGCCGAACTACTGGATTTACAACCCGGCGGTGATCGACGAGGGCGGTGTGACGAGCGGCCACGTGGTGAGCCTCGTCGGGTGGGACGATGCGTACTCGCGCTGGAACTTCGCGACCCCACTTATCGACGGCGACGGCGTCGAGCGCGACTACGACCCGGACATCGCGCAGGTTGAGGAGCGCGGAGGCGAACGCTACATCGTTCCCAAGGGCGACGGCGCGTTCATATTCAAAAACTCGTGGGGAGAAGGTATAGAGGACGGCGAGGGAGAAGAGTACACGCTGGGCAACGACGGCCTGTTCTACGTCTCCTATTGGGAAAAAAGTCTGACCAGCCCGGCCGTGTTCATGCTCGATTCGGCTTCCGACGGGTCGTCCTACGACATCATCCAGCAGTATGATGGCAGCGTCGTGGATGCGTATACCTCATTCGGTGATGCCGCTTTCGACGGTGCGAACGTGTTCACCGCCGAGACCGATCAGGATCTCGAGGCGGTCGCGGTTTGGATCGGTGGCGACGATGTCGAAATGAGGATTCGCGTATACGCCGATCTCGAAGACCCGACCGATCCCCAGAGCGGGACGCTGGTATATGACCGGAAGGAGTACTCTGCCTACATGGGATACCAGACTATCGTCCTGGATAAGTCGGTGCGGTTAGCGGCGGGCGAGCAATTCAGCGTCGTGGCGAGTTTCACCACAACTGATCTGTCGGGAGCCGAAGAAGCCTTCCTTCCGGTGGAGTGCTCGGCGAGCGTGTACGGCGATGTCGACGTCAAGGTCGATGCGGGTCAGAGTTTCATCTCCCAGTCGCCTGCCGACGCGGAAGATAGGATCTGGGTTGACGTCGTCGACCTCTATCAGGACTCGGAGATTTGCTCGGGCAACCTCGCCATCAAGGCGCTCTCCAATCCGATCGACGAGGACGATGAAAGCGGTTCGGGACAGGACGACGGCAAGCCCGATGCAGGCGAGGGCGATCAGGGTGAGAGCGGCCAGCAGACAGGCGCGACCGATGGGAAAGACCCGGATAGCGAAGCTCATGCTGGCGATAAGCCCACGACGAGCGACGAAGCGCTCGCTGCGACCGGCGATGCCGCCGCGGTGGCACCGGCGATCCTGATAGGGCTCGCGAGCGTTGTGATATCGGGCGCGGCACTCTGCCGTCCGCATTCCCGCTGCCGCAACGACGGGACGGGGTCCGGGCGGCGTTGACGAGTCCTTGAAAGGGCCCATCGAGCCTGTCGGCCGCATGGGGGCGCGGGTTATGCCCCCATGCGGCCTCGGTCGGGCCGACGAGCGGCCGATCGGGTTAGAGGGTCTCCACCGCCGCCTTGACGGAGCGGACTTCGGCCATGCGCGCCGCGGCCTCGAGATTGCCGTCATGCTCGATGGCCGCAAGCGAGCGGTACATCCACGCGTTGACGTTCGGGTCGGTGTCCGTCTTGGGCTTCATGGCGATAGCGAGGTGCTTAAGCTCATCGAGCAGCTGCGTCTTGATGCCGCCGAGCTCGAATATGTTGGCGATGTCGTGAGCGGGGACGCCGCGCTTCTCGCTCACGTGGTCGATGAGGCCGGTGATCGAGGAGACCTGTTCGTCGCGCTGGTCGTCGGTCAGGGAGTCGTCCAGAGATGCGAGGCCGTTGATGACTACGGATGCGGGATGGCCGCAGGGGACGAAGTCCTCGATGCGGTCCATGGCCTGCGTGATCGTGGCGCCGAGGCCGACGAGCGCGCCGGCGAGCTGTGCGTTTTGGTCGTTCATGGATAACCTCCTTATGAGGGCAAACGAAATGCGGGCTGAACGATAGGGGTGTGCTGGGCGCAGTTCAAGGTTTATGACGGTTTCTTCATCTGTGTGGAGAAACCCTGATGCGGACAATACGGCGCGAAATAGCGAAAAAGCGCAGGTAGCGCCCCCTCTATATGAAATCGATTCCATATACCGTTCACCGATTGCACAAACGTCTGCGATCCGGATGTTGAAGTTGATGCGCACGCGTGCCGCGAGAAGCCTCGCGTGCGGGACGCTCGATGGCACGAGCAGATATCCGCAAGAAAAAAGCAGGTAGAGATAGATCTACCTGCTCGCGATGTGTGGTGGAGGCGCGGAGAATCGAACTCCGGTCCACGAAAGCTCCCTGATCGGCATCTCCAGGCTCAGTCGCTGGTTTGATCTCGGATGCATTGCGCGCAGCGACACGCTCGCAGCACCCTAACCGGTTCGATCTTAGCCCGCGCCATACCGGTTACGTGCGCGGGAGCACTCCCCTCAGATGACATCGGACCCGGGTCGGGGAAACTCCCGGGAGCGACGTGCCGCTATCTAATTAAGCAGCAAGAGCCAGCTGGGGCTCAAAAGAAGAGTTCTTGTCAATTCGTTTGACAGTACCCCTGTTTAACGTGGCGAGGAGACCACGGCCTGCTTCCTCTCTCAGAACTATCGCGTCGAAACCAGTCGCCCCCTCATGAAGAAGGACACCGGGCGGCACCGCCGCTCGACGTGTCAAGGTTCGCACAGCCCAACGGGTCGTGGGCTACGTATTCTACCACGTTCTCGCCGTGAACATACGGTGGACTGCCGGATACGGGCAGACGGTCGTCACATGTGGCCGTGCGCGGGGTTTCGGCTGCCGACTTCGCATTATTCGTGTGCGGGTTTGCCGCGGAGCCCTTTGTGGTAGAAGAGCACAAGACGAAGGGGCGCGCGGGAAAGAAGGCATCGGATGGATCAGCGTGCAGCGAATGCGGGCAAGACGGCTATCGTCCTCGAAGGCGGCAGCTTTCGTGGGCAGTTCACGGCCGGCGTGCTCGACGTGCTCATGGAGCACGGCATCCAGCCCGACGCCTGCTTCGGCGTGTCCGCGGGCGCCCTGAACGGGCTCAACTACAAATCCCGTCAGATCGGCCGCGGCAACCGCGTGAACCTGACCTTCTGCAACGACAGCCGCTACATCGGCACCAGGTCGTTCGCGCGCAGCGGCAGCCTCATCGGCTACGACTTCATGCTGAACGACGTGCAGGACCGCATCGACCCCTTCGACAACGAGGCGTTCCAGGCGAACCCGCTGCGCCTGTACGCCGTGGCGACCGATATGGTCTTCGGCACCGCTGCGTACCTGGAGGTCGCCAACGCCGTGCTGGACATCGACGTCGTCCGCGCGTCGACCTCCCTGCCGCTCATCACCCAGCCGGTCGAGCTCGACGGCCACCTCTACCTCGATGGCGGCGTCGCCGACTCGGTGCCGGTCGAGCACGTGCTGGAGGAGGCGGGGTTCGACCGCGCGGTCGTCGTGCTGACCCAGCACCGCTCCTATGAGAAGGGCCCCTACGAGTTCATGTCCGCCGCCCGTGCGCGCTACGCCGAGTACCCCTATCTGCTCGAGGCCATCGAGACGCGGCACGAGCGCTACAACGAGCAGCGGCGCCGCATCTGGGAGTACGAGCGGGACGGACGCGTCCTGGTCGTCGCCCCGCTCCGTCCCGTCGAGGTGGGGCATGTCGAGCACGACCCCGTCAAGCTCCTCGAGCTCTATATCGAGGGGCGCCAGGAATGCGCGCGGCTCCTGGATTCGATCCGGGCCTTCCTGCGGTAGGACTCCCGGCCGCCCTGCGGGCCCGGGTCGGGGCCTCCGGTTCGGCGCCGCCCGCTCCGCGCCCCTGCCCAGACGGTCCCGGCCGCACCGGTCCGACCTCCCCGACATGTGCAGAAACTCTGACCGCGGGCGAACCGCGCATTGACCCCGCGGGCGCTCGCGCTATAATTCTTCAGTCATTTGCAGAGCCCCGTGAATCTCTGTTAAGACACGTACTGTACATGGAGGAGTCAAGTGATTCAGAAGTCGACTCACTACGCCAAGCAGGGTGAGGTCGCCCGCAACTGGGTCCTCGTCGATGCCGAGGGTGCTGTCCTGGGCCGTCTCGCCACGCAGATCGCCATGATCCTGCGCGGCAAGAACAAGCCGCAGTACACGCCCAACTCTGACTGCGGTGACTTCGTGGTGGTCATCAACGCCGATAAGGTCCAGCTTACCGGCAACAAGGCCGACCAGAAGGTCTACTACCGTCACAGCGGCTACAACGGCGGCCTCAAGGCCGAGAGCTTCCGTCAGGCCATGGCCAAGCACCCCGAGCAGGTCATCGAGCGCGCCGTCCGCGGCATGCTCCCCAAGACCACCCTCGGCCGCGCCCAGCTCAAGAAGCTCAAGGTCTATGCCGGTGCCGAGCACCCGCATGCCGCTCAGAACCCCACCAAGATCGAGCTGGAGGCATAAAAGATGGCTGAGAACACCGTTGTTTACTACGGCACCGGCCGTCGCAAGAACGCCGTTGCCCGCGTCCGTATCGTCCCCGGCACCGGCAAGGTGACCATCAACAAGCGCGATGCCGTCGAGTACTTCGGCCGCAAGCAGCTTCTCGAGGACGCCCTCGCGCCCTTCAAGGTCACCGACACCGCCGGCACCTTCGACGTCATCGCCCTGTGCGACGGCGGCGGCATCTCCGGTCAGTCCGGCGCCCTGCGCCTGGGCATCGCCCGCGCCCTGCTGAAGGCCGGCGACTACCGTGCCGACCTCAAGCGCGCCGGTTTCCTCACGCGCGATGCGCGCGTCGTCGAGCGCAAGAAGTACGGCCTCAAGAAGGCCCGTCGCGCTCCGCAGTTCTCCAAGCGCTAATCGCTTCGCGGTGATCATCCGTTCAGGCGGGACCTGCCATTCGGCGGGTCCCGTTTTTTTGCCGCACGGTGCCGCGCTCACCGTCAGGTAGACCGTCTAAGGGTCAAATCGACAACTCGCGGGAATCTCCGATGCGGTAGGATTGTGATAGCTATCCTTCGCACGGGTTACAAGGAGGGGCATGTTCAGCAGGTTTCTCAAGTCGTTCGGCCTGCGGAAGCGGAATAGCGTTCTGCTTTCGCCTCTGGCGGGCAAGGTCATCCCCTTGTCCGAGGTCAACGATCAGACCTTCGCTGCGGGGCTGCTGGGTCAGGGTGTCGCTATCGAGCCCACGGGCAACAAGGTCGTCGCGCCGTCCGATTCCAAGATCGAGGCGATCTTCCCCACCGGGCACGCGCTCGCGCTCCATACCGAGGAGGGCCTCGACGTCCTGATCCATATCGGGTTGGACACGGTCAAGCTCGACGGGAAGTACTTCCACGTCAAGGCGAGTGTCGGACAGACCGTCAAGCAAGGCGACGTGCTGATAGAGTTCGACCGCGAGGCGATCGAGCGGGAGGGGTTCGATGTGACGGCGCCCATCCTCATCTGCAACTCGGTCGAGTTCGCGAGTATCCGGGGGAACGTCGGCGATACGGTCTCTGAGCTCGACCAGCTCATCACCGCGCGGGAACGCTAGGTTGCAAGGTCGGTCGCGCGCATCCGCAGCGGGGCCGATAGGGAAGTCGGTTGATAGCGAGAAAAGGGGATCAACATGATTTCAATCGTACGGGCACGCGACTACGACGACATGAGCCGCAAGGTCGCCAACATCATCTCCGCCCAGGTGATCTTGAAGCCGGATTGCGTGCTCGGCCTGGCGACCGGCTCGACGCCCATCGGCGCCTACAAGCAGCTGGTCGAGTGGTACGAGAAGGGCGACCTCGACTTCGCCCGCGTCTCCACCTACAACCTCGACGAGTACCGCGGCCTTCCGGGCGACCACGACCAGAGCTACCGCTACTTCATGGACACCAACCTGTTCGATCATGTGAACATCGACAAGTCCCGCACGCACGTGCCCGACGGCATGGCCGAGGACTACGAGGCCTCCTGCGCCGCGTACGACGCCGCGGTCGCCGCCGCCGGCTATCCCGACCTGCAGCTGCTCGGCATCGGCAACAACGGCCACATCGGCTTCAACGAGCCGGACGACCACTTCTCGAAGGGCACGCACCTGGTCGACCTGACCGAGTCCACCATCGAGGCCAACAGCCGCCTGTTCGACAGCATCGACGACGTGCCCCGCCAGGCGTTCAGCATGGGCGTGCAGACGATCATGTTCGCGAAGATGATCGTCGTGGCCGCCAACGGCAGCAAGAAGGCCCAGGCCGTGCACGATATGTGCTTCGGCCCGGTGACCCCGCAGTGCCCGGCGTCCATCCTCCAGCTGCATCCCAACACGGTGCTCGTCGCCGACGAGGAGGCTCTGGCGCTGTGCGCCGACGAGCTGGCGTAGCCGCCCGTCCAGCCGCCTCCGCGGCGTCCGCTGCCGGCCGCATACGCGGCGGGAGGCGGAAATCCGAGGGGGCCGGCACCTGATACCGATGCGGATCCCCGCCCCTCCGGGCACGGTGCTCGGAGGGGCGGGGTCTTTTGTGCCGCGATGGGGTCCGGGCGGGGCGGCCGCCGTAGGGCGATGGGCGGCACGTATGGGGTCAGCGCCTCCCGCTTCGAGGTGCGGGTGACCGTACGGGAGAAGGTCCGCGCGCATGGGGGCGGTGCGATCTGCGAGAAGGGACGCTGGAGCGAAACGGCATCGCCTCCAAATCCTGCCGTGCGAAGCCCTGCCGGATGGGCTGGGACGGGGTATGCGTCTCGCTCGATGCGCTCGGGCGCCGGCGTCGGTGGGGGCGCACGGGTTATCGACAGGAGGGCCGCGGTCATGCCGGCAATCCCGGCGGACCTTACCGCTATCCGACACGGTGGGAGATGCCCGATGGGTTGTCCGCTTTGTCACGTTGTAGACATAAAATGAATAGAATCTTCAGAAAATGCGCTATACCGTATGCTGCGCTTTGCCGAAACGGACCCGCGCGGCTCCACAATCGCTCGGGGAGCGATACGAGGGGATGGACGGTGCTGTTCGGGGGCGCGCCGTCCCGAGGGCCCCCGTCGGGAGACCTTCCCCGGAATCGGGGTGGCGGCTTACCGGGGTCTTACCGGCACGCGGAAACGGGGGAGAACCCCGTTCGCGCCCGGGGCGCCCTTCGATATCGTTGCTCGCGAGGACTTCGAGTGTGGGGAGCGAACGAAGATGTCGGATGGAGCGAAGGCCGTCGAATCGTCGGGGCGCGGGTACGGGGTCGAGCGATTCGACGCGCCGCCCATGGGGATCGAGACGGGGCTGACGGTGAGGCGCGAGCGGCTGCTGAGGGAGCTCGCGTTCAAGGCGGGTGAGGCGGGCATCGCGCTCGTGTGCGCCCCGAAGGGGTTCGGGAAGACGACCCTGCTGTTCCAGTACGCGGCGACGGTGCGGTCGGACCCGGAGCGCGGCAGCGTGGAGCTCATCGACGCGGGGCGCATGGCGAAGCACGAGCTGCGCGACCTGCTCGAGGAGATCGGGCAGGGGCAGCCGGTCGAGGCCAGGCCCCTGATCGCCATCGACGACGTCCCGCGTCTCGAGAAGGACGAGGCGCGCCGCATCGCCGACCTGCTCCGCGCCCTGCGCGGACGCGGGTTCGAGGTGGTCGCGTCCTGCCTGCCGTCGAACCGGGCGTTCCTCTCGACGCTGGGGGATTCCGCCAAGATAGCCCCGCCCGCCCTGGCGGTCCAGCCAGGGGAGTACGCCCAATGGGCCCGGGCGTTCTCCATCGCCCCGTCGCTCGATGTGTACGAGCTGACCCAGGGCGTCCCGGCGCTCGTGGTGCAGCTTCAGGACGCCACGGGCGCCCAGATGGGAGGCAGTCTGCTCGAGGCGGGCATCGAGGAGCTCTACCAGGGCGTGATGGGGGAGCTGAGGCGCGAGCGGGACTCCCTGTACCGCATCGTCTGCCTGATGCTCCTCATGGGCTCGGGGTCGTTCGAGGAGCTCGAGCGCTCGGGGCTGCGGGTGAGGCAGGAGACCCGCTCGCGGCTGGCGCGCGACTACCCGGTCTTCGCGCTCGGCGGCGGGACCGGCTCGTTCGGATGCCTGGGGGACGAGGACGGGGCGGGGGTTCGCCTGCGCCGCGATATCGCGGCGCGGAGGCCGGAGTTCGCCACGCAGGCGGTGCGCCTGCTCATCCGGGCCGGCAGGGTCGATGCGGCGGTTCGGCTCATCGGACTCGTCCTCGACTCCCGTGCGGCGGCGGGCACCCTGGCGCAGTTCCCGGTCCACTTCGCGCTCGCGGGGCATGCGGCGTTCGTGAGCAGGGTCTTCGCGGAGATGGGACGCGTGCCGGCCGCGGGGATCGAGACCGGGGCGCTGCTCGCCGTCTACACGGCGGCGCTGACGGCGGGGGAGTACCACAACGCGCGCAGGGCGGCCGTGGAGCTGCGCCGCCGCGCCGATGAGATCCCGCAGCAGGTCGATCCGGCGGACTGGGGCGTCGCCCGCGCCCTGAGCGAGGCCTGGGGGCCGGTGAGCGGGACGGAGCTGCCCGAGCTCGACCGCGGGTTCTCCCCTGAGCGCGAGCCCCGCGCCGCGGCGAGGCTGCGGGCGCATGCGCGGGGGTACCGGGAGCTCATCGGGGGTAGCGGGGCCCCGCTACCCGCCGAGGCCCGTGAGGCGGCCCCTTCCTCCGCGGCGGACAACGCGCTCGACGTCCCCGGCGTGCTCCTCGCGACCGACCGGTGCCTGGAGTCCGCGCTGCGCGGGGACGGGGTCATCAAGTCCCAGCTGGACGACCTCGAGGATCTGGCGGAGGTGCTCGCGGAGCGGCGCCTTGTGCCCCTGTCCGTGCGGGTGAGGATGACGGCGAGCGCGTGCCGCATGCTCGCCGGCCTTCCCGTCACCGACGAGCGGGGGTTCGTGGACGCAGGGACGATGGCGGTGCGCGAAGGGGACCTCGCGACGCAGCTGTTCTGCCTCGCGGCGGAGGGATGGCAGGCGCTCGCGCTCAAGCAGACGGTCACCGCGCAGTTCCGCGGCCAGCAGGTGCTGAAGCTCGCGGAGCCGGGGCAGTCCTTCCTCCGCAGCTGGGGCACGATGCTCGAGCGCACCTCGTACCTGCGGGGGACGTCCCGGGTCAAGATCAGGGAGGATGCCGAGGCCCTCGACCTGTACCGGGAGGACTGCGGGCCCGCCGAGGCGTGGGCGGTGGCGATGCACCTGGCTGCCGCGCGGTTCGATTCCGAGCTGTCGGCGTGGTTCTCGCTCAACAAGGCGGTGATGCTCGAGCCCGGGTTCCGCCCCATCGCGCGCCACGCCCTGGCGCTGCTCGGTGCGCGCTGCGAATCCCTGCGCAGCATGATCCCGCGCGGCCTCCTCGCGCGCTACGTCCGCGGCGACGAGGCTCCCCTGGCGGAGCGGACGCTGTTCGAGGTGGTGAACGGCACCTCGGGGGCGGAGGCCGGGCAGGTGGTCATCAACCTGTTCGGGGGTTTCCACGTCGAGCGCAACGGGCACGTGCTCACCGATGAGATATGGCGGCGCAAGAAGACGAGCGTGGTGGCCGCGCGCCTGACGCTCAGCCTGGGATCGTTCGTGAGCAGGAGGACGATCATCGACGAGCTGTGGCCGGATGCGGGCTACTCGCGGGGGAGGGAGAGCCTGTACGTGACCCTCTCGTCGCTGCGACGGGCGCTCGGCCAGCGGGAGGAGGGACTCCAGTACCTGCTCACGCAGGGTGACGGCGTGGCGCTCAACGGGGAGCTCATATACTCGGATGTCAGGCGGTTCGACGGGCTCGCGCGCGAGATCCTGCTCAGCGGGGAGGATGCCACGTCGCCTCAGATCGTCGAGGCGAGCCTCAAGATGGAGCAGCTCTACACGGGCCCGCTGTATCTGCCCGATTGCGGCGACCCGTCGTTCTTCGCGCGGATGCGGCGCGCGTTCGCGACGCGCTTCGTCGACTGCATGGTCCGCGGGATCGATGCGGCGCTCGCGGCGGAGAACCTCTCGTCCGCCTCATGGCTCGTGGAGTCGGCGCTGCGGCACGCGCCTGCACGCGAGGACCTGATCAGGCGGGCGATGAGCGTATACGACCTCTGCGGGCGCCGGCGGGAGCTCGTCGAGCTCTACAACGGTCACCTGCACTACCTGAAGAACGAGCTCGGGGCGGTGCCCGAGCCGGAGACGAGAGCGGCCTACGAGAGGATCGTGGACCGGTCGAGGAAGGCGGTGATGATGTAGGGGGCGGGCCCGCGCGGGCCGCGGTGGACGGGAGCCGGCTGCGGCGGCCGTCAGGCGAGCTTGATGTGCTCGATGTCGGTGCGGGAGCTCTCGCGGTAGAGCGAGAAGCGGTGCCCGATCACCTGGACGACCTCGGCGCCGGTGCGCTCGGCGAGCTCGCCGGCGGCCTCGCGGGCGGAGAGGTCGGAGCCGTCCTGCACGCCGCACTTGATGAGCTCGTGGGCCTCCAGGCTCTGCTCGGCCTGCTCGACCACGCCGTCGCTGACGTCGCCGCGGCCGATGAGGATGACGGGGTTGAGGTGATGGGCGAGGCTGCGGAGCTGGCGGATCTGCTTGCCGGTCAGTGCCATGGGATGCGCGCTTCCTTTCTGCTGCGTGCGGTAGATGCCGGTACACGATAGCCCAGAGCTGGGAGAAAGGCCAGAGCGCCACGCATTCTCCGATATTTGGGCGAGAGGGTCCTCCCGTCGGGGTGACGCGCGCCTATACTGGTCCGTACCGGCGCCGCGCGCAGCGGCTGCGGGACGACCGAGGAGGCACCATGGAAGACCGTTCGGGACATCGGGGCGACCGGGGGGTCGTCGCGCCCATCGACGCGGCCCAGGCCGCACGCCGCGCCGCCCGGGCGGACGCGTCCGAGGTCGACCGGCTGCGCGCCGCGGCGGCGGGGAGCGCGCGTGCCGCGGTGCGCCGCCCGGGGGGACGCGACGGGCGCGCCGCGCGCGGGCTGATCGCCGCCGCGGTCGTCATCGGGGCGGCCCTCGCCGCCGTGACGGTCGTCGTGCTCGTCCGTGCCCTCGCCGGGGCGGTGCTCGATCTGGATACGCGCGAACCGGTCGTCTCCGCGGAGCCCGCGCGCCAGGACGGCGCGGTGACCGTCGGCGCCGGGGAGCCCGGGTCCGCATCGATCGCGTACGGGGGCTCGGTGTACGCGCTGCGCACCGATGCTGACGGGGCGGCGGTGATGACGCGTGCGCGCGCGGACGATCCGGGCGCCTCGATCGACCTGTTCGAGCTCGACGGCGACCCCGCCGGCTTCGCCTGCTTCGGAGGGACCCTGTACGCGGTGTCGAACGTCGATGCGGGCTTCGTCGTGCAGGCGTACGTCGATGCGGACGGCTCGCTCCCGACTCGGATCGCGAGCGGGGAGGGCGCCGTCGCCGCCGTGGAGCTCGACGGCTCCGTGCTGCGGCTCAGGGATGCATCGGATGCGGAGCTCCTGTCGATCGACCTCGCGGACCGCTGAGCGGGATCGACCCCGCGGGCAGCCGGGCGGCGGGGCCGCGCTGCGGAGGCCGCCGGCGCCGGGCGGAGGCGGCGCCTGTGCGGGACCCTACAGGTAGCCCAGATAGGCGATGTATCCCTGCGCGCTCTCGGGCACAGCGAGGGTGACGCTTTGACCCAGGGTGTCCACGGTGATGTAGGAGGGGTCGGCGTAGGTGGTCACGGTCGCGTTCGCCCCCTGGTAGGAGGTGTCGATCGTCCCGGTGGGCGATGCGCCCGCGGGCAGGTCCGTCACGCTCCACGACGAGATGTCGAGCCGGTCGATGGCAGCTTCGACCTCCTGCTCGGTCATGCCGGTCGCCGCGGCGATCTCCGGGACGTTCCCGCGCAGCGCGTCCTCGGCAGCCCCCTTGATGCCGCTGGCATCGATGGCGCCGTTCAGGATGGTGTTCTCGAGCGACTGTCCGGCGCCCGAGAGCATCTGGGTGATGGAGCTCCCGGCGAGCAGGGTGTTGCAGAGCCCGGAGAGGACGCCGAGCGCGACGACCGCTGCCGCCACCGTCAGGGAGATGGCTCGGGTGAAAGTGTTCATTGCGCGCTCCTTGGGCCGGGGTGGGTCTTAAGACCGTATGCCCGTATGCGCGCGCCGACCGCGGGGAGCCGGGCGATTCCGGGCCATCTACATATCAGGGGACCCCGCCGCGTCCCAAGAGAGGAACGCCCAGCGGACGACGCGCTCGCGGTCGAGCATGAAGGGCCCCTGCGGCTCGCCCTTCTCGCCCGGCGCGCCCGCATCGGGGTTGGCGACCAGATGCCCGTCCACATAGGCGCGCAGCGCGCCGATGCGGTCCTCGTTCCCGCCGGCGAGCATGCGCGAGAGCTCCGCGACGGCGTCGTCCGCGGACCGGAAGGTGTCGCGGCGCGTCGAGGAGATGTAGCGGACCTCGGGCGCGAGGCCCATGCCGACGAGGATGTTGAAGGCGTAGACGTAGTCGCCGCGGTGCGCGACCCGGGCACCGATCGCCCGCAGGATGCGCCCGTCGACCCGCGGCCCCGCATCCGCGGAGAGCGTGATGCAGCACCTCCTCCGCGCGACGCGGGTGAGCCGGGAGAGGGCGGCGCGCAGGTCCGAGGTGGCGATCGACCTGCTGGCGAGGGCGACGTCGACGCAGCCCGGACCCAGGCCGGCGGCGTCCCAGTCGTCGTCCCAGGCGAGCGGGAGGGCGCGGACGAGGTCCGGGACGCCGGCATCCCGGGCTCCCTCCTCCAGCACCTCGAGCATGCGCGCCGAGAAGTCCGCGGCGATGACGCGGTACCCCGCGCGGGCGAGCGGGATGGCGAGCGACCCCGCGCCGCAGCCCATGTCGAGCACCGACTCCCCCGCGCCGATGGAGGCGAGCTCGATGAAGTCGCGCGCGTAGGGGTGCGTCTCGCGCGGGCGGAAGTGCCTCGCGCGCGCATCCCAGCGCGCGGGGTCGTCGGGCGCCGGGCGCTGGGCCTGAAGCGCCATCCACTCCTCGTTCCAATCGGTCTCGAGCAGCGCCGATCGCATCGTGGACCTCCTTCGGGGGAATGGGCCGCCCGGGGAGGGGCGGCCACCCGCCGGGGCGGGCGCCCACCGGGTGCCGGCCCGCCGAACGCGGCGGGCCCGCGGAGCGCGCTGCGCGGCCGCGGGCCCGATCCGGTCCCCTAGTTCTTGAGCGAGTTGAGCGGGGCGGGGAAGCGTCCGCCGCGATGGGCGAACACCGTGCCGGCGAACCGGTTCACCGGCATGATGGGCGCGCGCCCGAACAGCCCGCCGTACTCGACCGCATCGCCCACGCCCTTGCCGATGGCGGGGATGATGCGCACTGCGGTGGTCTTGTTGTTGATGACGCCGATGGCCATCTCGTCTGCGATGATGCCGGCGATGGCCTCCACGGGGGTGTCGCCGGGCACGGCGATCATATCGAGGCCCACCGAGCACACGCACGTCATGGCCTCGAGCTTCTCCAGGCTGAGCGCGCCGGCCTCGACCGCGGCGATCATGCCGGCGTCCTCGGATACGGGGATGAACGCGCCGGACAGGCCGCCCACGCTCGAGCTCGCCATGACGCCGCCCTTCTTGACGCAGTCGTTCAGCAGGGCGAGCGCCGCGGTGGTCCCGGGGCCGCCGCAGGTGCCCACGCCGATGATCTCGAGGATGCGGGCGACCGAGTCGCCGACGGCCGGCGTCGGGGCGAGGGACAGGTCCACGATGCCCTTCTCGACACCCAGGCGGCGCGCCGCCTCGCGGCTCATGAGCTCGCCGGCGCGCGTGATCTTGAACGCGGTCTGCTTGATCTTCTCCGCCACATCCATCATCGAGGCGCTCTCGGGGAGCTGCTCGAGGGCGGCCGCCATGACGCCGGGGCCGGACACGCCCACGTTGATGACGGCGTCGGCCTCGCCCGACCCGTGCGTGGCGCCCGCCATGAACGGGGAGTCCTCGACCATGTTGGCGAACACGACGAACTTGGACGCGCCCACGGAGTCGCGGTCGGCGGTGAGGCGCGCGGAGTCGATCACCGTGTTGGCGACCATGAGCACGGCGTCCATGTTGATGCCGGCGCGCAGGCTCGCCACGTTGACGCTGGAGCACACGCGGCTCGTCGCCGCGAGCGCCTCCGGGATGCAGGCGATGAGGCGCCGGTCCGCGTCGCCGATGCCCTTCTGGACGAGCGCGGAGTAGCCGCCCAGGTAGTCGATACCGAGCGTCTCGGCCGCGCGGTCGAGCGCGTGGGCGAGCGGGACGAGGTCGACGTCCGGGCAGGCGGCGGCGATCTGGGCGACGGGCGTGACCGACACGCGCTTGTTGACGATGGGGATGCCGTACTCGCGCTCGAGGGCCTCCGCGGTGGGGACGAGGCGCTCGGCCGTCTTGGTGATGCGGTCGTACACCTTGGTGCACATGCGGTCGAGGTTCTCGTCGGCGCAGCCCATCAGCGAGATGCCCATGGTGATGGTTCGGATGTCCAGATGCTGCTCGGATACCATGCCCCGTGTCTCGGCGATTTCTGCAGGCGTGATGGCCATGGGCTCTCCCTTTCGTCGGTCGTCGTGTGAAACGATGCGTCTTATTCTAGCGTGGCCCGCCCTTCCGGTGCCGCGCCCTTTCGAACGGGCCGCGGACGACCGTCCCGCCCCGCCGCGGGGAATCGCCCGGGCGGCCGCGGCCCGGGCGGCCGCGGCGGCGGGGCGTGGCGACGGCCCCGGGGCCGCTCAGCCGAAGACCTCCTCGGCGATGCGCGCGGACTCGGCGGCGTCCTTCGCATAGTAGTCGGCGCCGATCCGCTCGGCGTACTCGGGCGTCAGCACCGCCCCGCCCACGAGCACCTTCACCCCCGGCACCTGCTCGTGCAGCAGGGCGATGGTCTCCTCCATGCTCCTCACCGTGGTGGTCATGAGGGCCGACAGCCCCACCAGGCGGACGCCGCGCTCGCGCACGGTGTCCACGATGCGCTGCGGGTCGACGTCGCGCCCCAGGTCGAAGACCGTGTACCCGTAGTTGTCGAGCAGCATCTTCACGATGTTCTTGCCGATGTCGTGGATGTCGCCCTTCACCGTGGCCAGCGCGACGGCGCCCTTCTCGGACAGGCCCGCCGCGGGCATGAGCCGGCGGATGGTGTCGAATCCCGCGCGCGCCGCCTCGGCCGAGGCCATGAGCTGGGGCAGGAAGTACCTTCCCTGGTCGAACAGGACGCCGACCTCGTCGAGGGCGGGGATGAAGCGCTCGTTGATGAGCTCCATGGCGTCGCAGGTGGCGAGCAGCCGCTCGGTCGCCTCCTCCATCTCGCCCTTGCGCCCGGTGAGGATGAGCCGGCGGATGGGGTCGGCGTCGCCCGCCTCCCCGCCCGCGTCCGCGCCCACGGCAGGTGCGGGCGCTCCGCCGGGCGCCGCCTTCGGGGAGGCGCCCTTGTACGGGTCGGTCCAGCCGCCGTAGCGCTCGATGTAGGCCCCCGACCCCTCGTCCTCGCCGTTCAGCACGCGGAAGCTGTGCACGACGTCCATGTAGCGCGCGGAGCCCGGGTTCATGATGGGGGCGTCGAGCCCGGCGCCGAGCGCGGCGGCCAGGAAGGTCGCGTTCATCAGCTCGCGCGCGGGCAGGCCGAAGCTGATGTTGGACACGCCGAGCGCGCATCTCACGCCCAGGCGCTCGCGGCACGCCGTCACGGCGCGGAGGATCTCGAGCGCCTGGGCCTGGTTGGTGGAGGCGGTCATGACCAGGCAGTCGATGAGGATGCGGTCGGGGCCGATGCCGAAGCGCGCCGCCTCCTCCACGATGCGCCGGGCGATGCCGAAGCGCCCCTCCGCCGTGTCGGGGATGCCGGCGTCGTCGAGGGTGAGGCCGATCACGTCGGCCCCGTAATGCGCGGCGATGGGGAGGACGGCGTCGAGGCTCTCCCGCGTGCCGTTCACCGAGTTGATGATGGGCTTGCCCGCATAGGCGCGCACCGCGGCCTCGATGGCGCGCGGGTCGGTCGAATCGATCTGCAGCGGCAGCAGGGTCGACGCCTGCAGCTGCTCGCAGACGCGCGCGATGACGTCGGCCTCGTCGATCCCGGGCAGGCCGACGTTGACGTCGAGGATGTCGGCGCCCTGCTCCTGCTGGCTGATGCCCTGCCCCACCACGTAGTCGAGGTCCCCGTCGCGCAGGGCCCGCTGCAGGCGCTTCTTGCCGGTGGGGTTGATGCGCTCGCCCACGACCGCGATGGCCCGGCTGCCGGCGGGCAGGCTCACCAGGCGCTGCGCGCTCGCGGCGGTGAAGGCGGGGCGGACGGTGCGCAGGCTCGGGGCGCTCCCGGCGAGGACCTGCGCCAGCAGGCGGATGTACTCGGGCGTGGTGCCGCAGCAGCCGCCCACGATGGAGACGCCGTCGGACACCATCTCGGCGACGGCGGCAGCGTAGGACCTCGGGTCGATGCCGTAGACCGTGCGCCCGTCCCCCACGTGCGGCAGGCCGGCGTTCGCCTGCACGATGACGGGCTTCGCCGTGACGGCGAGCATGCGCTTCGCGAGGCCGCGGAGCTCGGCGGGGCCGAGCGAGCAGTTGATGCCGAGGGCCTCGACCCCGAGGGCGTCGAGGGTGACGGCGGCGACCTCGGGCGAGGTGCCCAGGAAGGTCCGCCCGTCCTCCTCGAAGGTCATGGTCGCGACGATGGGGAGGTCCGTGTTCTCCCGGCAGGCGAGGACGGCGGCCTTGATCTCGGCGAGGTCGGTCATGGTCTCGATGATTAACAGGTCGGCCCCCGCCCGGGCGGCGGCGCGGGCCTGCTGGGCGAACAGCCCGTAGGCCTCCGCGAAGGAGAGGGTGCCCATGGGGCGCAGGAGGGCGCCGATGGGCCCGATGTCGGCGGCGACGTAGCGCGCCCCGGCGCGGCGCGCGCATCCCACGGCGGCGCGGAACACCTCCTCGACCTCCGCCTTCCCGCCCAGCTTGCGGGCGTTGGCGCCGAAGGTGTTGGTGGTGACGGCCTCGCTGCCGGCGGCGACGTAGGCGGCGTGCACCGCGGAGATCCCCTCGGGGTCCGTGAGGTTCAGCAGCTCGGGCAGCTCGCCGGCGGCCAGCCCCGCGGCCTGGAGCATGGTGCCCATGCCCCCGTCGAACAGCAGGCTCCGCCGCCCCTCGAGGACGGCGCGCAGGTCGGCGTCGGCGATGCGCAGGGAGCCGAGCGAGCGCGGGGCGTACGGCTCCCCGGAGGCGAGCGCGGCGGTGAGGGGGGTCGCGGAGTCGAGCGTGAAGTCCATGCGGGAGACCTTCCTAACGGGTTCGGTTCCAGATTGTAGCGCCCCCGCGGGGCGCCGCAGGGAGGGGAGGGATCAGCCGTAGCAGACGGTCCCCCGCGCGCGGAAGGCGCAGCTGCCGCGCAGGCGGCATCCGCCGCACCCCGGGCGCTCGCCGGCGTCCGCGGGCTCGCCCTCGAACAGGCCGATGAGCGCGGTGACGCTCTTGGTGGGGAGGAGCAGGTGCGTGGGCGTGACGGTGAGGCCCAGCAGGCGCCCGGCGTTGAGGGCGGCCACGATGCCGTCCTGCGCCTCGATCGGGCAGTCGCCGTAGCCGCAGGAGAAGCGCCGGTTGCGCGCGAGGCCCGCCTCGGCGGCGGCGCGGCCCACCTCGGCGTCCATCCGGTCGACGGCCGCCTCGACGTAGGCCGAGCAGGCGGCGTCGAACAGCGCGGACTCCAGGGGGCTCTGGCCCGACAGGGTGCGCAGGCGCCGCTCGCTCTCCATCCCCAGGGTGCAGGCGAGCACGGCGCAGCGCCGGGCTGCGCGCAGGTGCCGGAAGATGTCGCGCCCCGTGAGGCGCGCGGCGGTCCCGGCGAGGCGGATGCAGGGGAGGCCGCGGTCGTCCGCGCCGTCGGCGTCCAGGTCGAACACCTGCCAGACGCCGCGCGGCGCGATGTCGCGCTCGGTTTGCTCCGCGACCAGCTCGATGCGCCGGGCGAGATCGGGCTCGATCGTTTGGCCCGCGTAGCCCAGGTAGCGCAGCATCTCCGCACGGTCGATGCGGGGCCGCGCGCCCGCTTCCGGCCGATAGAGGACGGGGCTGCCGGTCTGCATCCCTCGCCTCCCTTCCCAATTTCCGGTCCGCGCCTCCCGGGAGGCGCCCGTGAACGCCGTCCGCCCCCGGGCGGCATGAGCCCTCGGGACGGGATCCGGCGGATCCGCGCGCTCCGGGCCCTCCCGGGCGCCGGAGCGCTGTGCCGCCGAGTCGCCTCAGCCGCGCAGCGCGCTCATGGCCGCCGCGGCGACGTCTGCGCGGTTCATGGTGTACACGTGCAGGCCGTCGACGCCGTGGGCGGCGAGGTCCTCCAGCTGGCGGCAGGCGTACTCGATGCCCGCCGCGCGCAGGCTCGCGGGGTCGTCCTCGTAGCGGGCGAGGATCTTGATCACCGGCGCGGGCAGCGACGCGGCGCAGGTGAACACCATGCGCGTGACCTGCTGCTTGCTCGTGAAGGGCATGATGCCCGCCGTGATGGGGACGGTGATGCCCGCCGCATCCGCCAGCTCGCGGAAGCGGTAGAAGCACTCGTTGTCGAAGAACAGCTGCGTGACGAGGAAGCTCGCGCCGGCATCCTGCTTCTGCTTGAGGTGCTTGACGGAGGTCACCAGGTCGTCGCAGGTGAGATGGCCCTCCGGGTAGGCCGCGCCGCCCACGCAGAAGCCCGCGTCGACGAGGGCGGGGACGAGGTCCTTGGCATAGGGGAAGGCGATACCGTCCGCCTCGGCCTCGCTCATGCCGTCCGGCAGGTCCCCGCGCAGGGCGAGGATGTTCTCGATGCCGGCGGAGCGGAACTCGGCGATCTTCTCCCCGAGGGTCTCCGGCGTCAGCGAGATGCAGGTGAGATGGGCCACGGAGGTGAGGCCCAGCTCGTCGGAGATCATCTGCGCGATCTTCGCCGTCGCCGCCGAGTTGCCCGAGCCGCCCGCGGAGTAGGTGACGCTCACGAAGTCCGGTGCGAGCTCGGCGAACCCTCCGGCGACCTCGCGGGCGCGCTCGAGGGTGAGCTCGCCTTTGGGCGGGAACATCTCGAAGGAGACGGGCATGGTCCCGGCGGCGCGCGCGTTCTCGAAGATCTGGTCGACTCTCATCCGTTCCTCCTTGGGGTAGGGCGGGGCGCAGGCCCGCGGCGGCGCCCGTCGGCGCGGACGCGCCCGTCCGGGCTGCCGATGGGGTGCGGGGATTGTATCGCACCCGTGTTTCCGCCGTGCCGCCGAGAGGCCCCCGCCGCGGGGATTTAACATGCGGACGGCTCCCGGCGGGAGCATGAACCTGCAGGCAGGCGCCCCCAGCGCCGCCGTCCGCCCGGTGCGCCCGGCAGTTTCCCGGGTTTTCCCCGACACGTTGCATCTTGGCAACCCACCGGTAATTTGTGCGAAACACGCCCCCCGTAATCTACAATGCGTTCGTTGAGGATATGCGCCGGCCGCACCGGTCGGTGCCCACGAAGGGAGCCCCTATGGCCGATACCGAGCTCACCAGCCGCTTCGGGACCGTGGTGTTCTCGGAGGACGTGATGCGCAAACGCCTTCCGAAGGACATCTACAAGCGCCTGTCCGCCACCATCGAGGACGGCGCGCCGCTCGACCTGGACGTGGCCAACGCCGTCGCCCACGCCATGAAGGAGTGGGCCATCGAGCTGGGCGCCACGCACTACGCGCACTGGTTCCAGCCGCTGTCCGGCATCACCTCCGAGAAGCACGACAGCTTCCTGGAGCCCAACCACGACGGCACCGCGATCACCAAGTTCACCGGCAAGGCCCTCATCCAGGGCGAGCCCGATGCCTCGAGCTTCCCCAACGGCGGCCTGCGTGCCACCTTCGAGGCGCGCGGCTACACCGCATGGGACCCCACGAGCCCGGCGTTCATCAAGGACGAGGTGCTGTGCATCCCCACGGCGTTCTGCGGCTACAACGGCGAGGCGCTCGACAAGAAGACCCCGCTGCTGCGCTCCATGAAGGTCCTCGACACCCAGGCCAAGCGCGTGCTGGCGCTGTTCGGCAAGACGCCGAAGCGCGTCGTTCCCAGCGTGGGCCTGGAGCAGGAGTACTTCCTCATCAAGAAGGACGCCTACCGCAAGCGTCGCGACCTCGTCATCTGCGGGCGCACGCTGTTCGGCGCCCCGCCGTGCAAGGGCCAGGAGCTCGAGGAGCACTACTTCGGCGCCATCCGCCCGAGCGTGTCCAAGTACATGAAGGAGCTCGACGACGAGCTGTGGGCGCTCGGCATCCCCGCCAAGACCAAGCACAACGAGGTCGCCCCCTGCCAGCACGAGCTCGCCCCGGTGTACACCGAGCTCAACGAGGGCATCGACAACAACATGCTCGTCATGGAGAAGATGAAGCTCGTCGCCTCGCGCTTCGACCTGACCTGCCTTCTGCACGAGAAGCCGTTCGAGGGGATCAACGGCTCGGGCAAGCACAACAACTGGTCGCTGTCCGCCGAGGACGAGAACCTGCTCGACCCGGGCGACACCCCGCTCGAGAACCTGCAGTTCGTGGTCTTCCTCACCGCGGTGATCGAGGCGGTCGACAAGTACCAGGACCTGCTGCGCATGTCCGTCGCGAGCTGCGGTAACGACCACCGCCTCGGCGCCAACGAGGCGCCCCCGGCGATCGTCTCCATCTTCCTGGGCGACCAGCTCACCGAGGTCGTGCAGAAGATCATGGACGGCAAGGCCTCCGTGCACGCGACGCACGGCGTGCTCGACCTCGGCGCCGACGTCCTGCCCAACCTCGAGCAGGACAACACCGACCGCAACCGCACCTCCCCGTTCGCCTTCACCGGCAACAAGTTCGAGTTCCGCGCCGTGGGTTCCGAGGCCAACCCGAGCGACGCCAACCTGGTGCTCGACACCGCCGTGGCCGAGTCCCTGAAGGAGTTCGCCGACGCGCTCGAGGGCACGCCCGAGGAGGACTTCGCCGCCGCAGCGCTCGAGTACTGCAAGAAGACCCTCAACGAGCACCGCCGCATCCTGTTCTCCGGCGACGGCTACTCCGACGAGTGGCAGAGGGAGGCCGAGCGCCGCGGCCTGTCCAACCTGCGCACCACCGCCGACGCCCTGCCCGCGATGGTCGCCGAGAAGAACCTCGCGCTGTGGACCGGCATGGGCGTGCTGACCGAGACCGAGGCGTTCAGCCGCTACGAGGTCAAGCTGGAGAAGTACGACAAGCTCATGAACATCGAGGCGACGACGATGATCCGCGAGGCGCGCCGCACCTACCGCCCGGCGATCACCGCCTACGCCACCAAGGTCGCCAAGGGCCTGGAGATCATCCGCGGTGCCGGCGCCGACGCCGCGATGACCTGCGAGCAGAACACCCTCAACAAGCTGTGCGCCGGCATCACCGAGATCAACGAGGCCATCAAGGCGCTCGACGCCCTGCACCAGAGGGCCGAGGGCCTGATCGACCCGCAGGAGCAGGCGAACTGCTACGCGCACGAGGTCGTCCCCGCGATGCAGCGCCTGCGCGACGCCGTGGACGCCATGGAGGAGATCGTGGCCGCCGACTACTGGCCGGTCCCGACCTACGACGACATCCTGTTCTACGTGTAGGACCGCTTCGCGCGAGCGCGTCGCACACGGATTCGACCGACGGGCCGCCTGCGGGCGGCCCGTTTCGCGTCCGCCCGCCTGCGAGGGGGCCGGGGTCACGGGCGGGCGTCCGGATCCCCGGCCCGCCCGGCTCCGCATCCGTGCGCCCCGCCGCCGTCGAACCCCCCGTCCGTGCGCGCCGTCTCGGGCGCCCGACCTGCCGATGCGGTATGCTCGTGGGGACCTGTTCCCTCATGAGAGGAGCTGCATGGCTGCACAAGACCTCGTACTCGGCGTGAACGACCGCGTCGAGCCGCTCAAGGCGGTGGGTTTGGCGTTCCTGCACGTCCTGGCGATGGACCTCTACGTCTGCCCCATCGTCCTCGCCTCGATGCTCGGCCTCGACACCGCGGGCACCAACCAGCTGATCCAGATCTGCTTCCTCACCGCCGGCCTGGCGACGCTGATCCAGACCGGCCTGGGCATCAAGCTGCCCGTCGTCCAGGGCGCGAGCTTCGTCGCGCTCTCCGCGCTCGCTACCATCGGGACCAACGGCGGGATGGCCATGATGGTCGGCAGCATCATCCCCGGCGCCCTCATCCTGATCCTGCTCGGCGTCACGCGCCTGTTCGCCAAGATCGTGCGCCGGTGCATCCCGCCCTACATCGGCGGCACCATCATCGTGATCGTCGGCCTGTCCCTCACGCCCACCGCGGCGGGCGGCATCTTCAGCGTCGACGGGGGGCTCGCCGCCAACCTCGCCCCCGGCCTCGCCTCGCTGGTCACCCTCGTCATCATGAACGTCGTCGCGTATCGGACCGGCTACCGCCACCACCTCGTGAGCGTCCTGTCCGTCCTGTGCTCGCTGGCCGTCGGCTGCGTGGCCGCCGCCGCGGTGGACGTGCTCGATCTCTCCGGCGTCGCCGCGGCCGCCTGGTTCGGCATGCCGATGCCCTTCCACTTCGGCGCCCCCGTGTTCGACATCCCCTCGATCGTCCTCATGACCTTCATCTACTTCATCGTGCTCATCGAGACCACCGGCGTGTGGTTCACCGTGGGCGACGTCACGGGCGAGGAGCTCACCGACGAGCGCCTGAACCGCGCGGTCATCGGCGAGGGCCTGGGCTGCCTGGTCGGCTCGGTCTTCGGCGGCACCCCGCTGACGGGCTACTCCACCAACGCGGGCATCATCTCCATCACCAAGGTCGCGAGCCGCACCGTCGTGATGGTCGCCGGCGTGATCCTCGTCGTCCTCGGCATGTGCCCCAAGCTCATGGCCGTCATCTCCTCGGTCCCCGAGGCCGCCATCTGCGGCGTCCTGCTCGTGGTCTGCCAGATCCTCGTGGTCAACGGCCTGCGCATCATCATCGGGTCCCAGCTCGACCAGAAGAAGATGATGGTCATCGGCCTGTCGCTCATCTTCACCCTGGCGAGCCTCGTTCTGTCCGCCGACGTCAAGGCAGCCTTCCCGGTCTTCCTGCAGTACCTGGTGAGCAGCGGCACCGCCGTGGGCGGCATCATCGCCGTCGCGCTCAACCTGCTGCTGCCCGACGACCCGGCGTCGTCCGGGTCCGCCGAGGAGCGCTAGGACCCGCCGTCCGCGCCCGGTCCGCCGCCGCTGCGCCGCGGGCCGGGCGCCCCTGTTTCCCGCCGCGCCCGCATCGCGCCGGCGCGGCGCCCGCCGAACGATTGGAGACACCATGTCGATCGCCTCGAGTTCACACGCGACCGTGCGGGCGGTGCTCGGCTCGCTGTTCCATACCCCCGAGTACGGCTCCTTCGAGCTGCTCGAGCGCGCGCTGCTCGAGCTCGACGACGCGGGCTTCATCGAGCGCGTGACCCTGCCGGGGGATGCCGGCTACGACGAGCGCGTCGCCGCGGCGCGCGCGGCGGACGAGCTCGACCCCGGCTCCCTGCTCGAGCTCACCGACGGGCGCTACGGCCTGCCCGGGTTCGTCGACCTCCACGTGCACGCGCCGCAGTGGCCCCAGGCCGGGGTGGCGCTCGATGAGCCGCTGGACGTCTGGCTCGACCAGCGCACCTTTCCGTTGGAGGCGCGGTTCTCCGACCCCTTCTTCGCCCATGGGGTGAGCCTGGACCTGGCGGAGACCTTCCTGTCGCGCGGCACCACCACGGCGCTGTACTTCGGCAGTGCGCATCTGGAGGGCAGCTGGGAGCTCGCCCGCGCCTGCACCGAGGCCGGTCAGCGCGCGGTCGTGGGCAAGGTGGTCATGGACGACCCGGCGGCCAACCACGATTTCTACCGCGACGCCTCGCCCGAGCAGGCGCTGGCCGACACCGAGGAGTTCCTCGGGCGCGTGGCGGGGCTCGACCGCGAGCTGCGCGCGGGCGACCCGCGCTTCGCGGGCGTGTACGCCGCGGTGACCCCGCGCTTCATCCCGAGCTGCACCGACGAGGTGCTCTCCGGCCTCGGGAAGATGGCCGCCGAGCACGGCGCCTACATCCAGTCCCATTGCAACGAGGGGGAGTGGGAGCACGGTGTGGCGCCGGAGCGCTACGGTGTGAGCGACGCCCGCGCGCTCGCGGACTTCGGCCTGCTCGGCCCGCGCTCGGTGATGGCTCACTGCACGTATATGGACGAGGCGGACACCGAGTTGTTCCGCGAGACGGGGACCGCCGTCGCGCATTGCCCGATCTCCAACGCATACTTCGCCAACAGCGCGTGCCCCGTGAGGCGCATGCGCGAGCACGGGGTGAAGATCGGCCTGGGCACCGATGTCTCGGGCGGGTTCTCGCCGAGCCTGTACGACAACATCCGCCAGGCGGTCATGGCGTCGCGCATGCTCGAGGACGGCGTCGACGCGCTCGTCCCCATCGAGCGCCGCGGGGCCGGGCGCCCCTCGCGCATCTCGGTCGCCGAGGCGCTGTACCTCGCCACCAAGGGCGGCGCGGAGGCCCTGTCGCTGCCGGTCGGGTCGTTCGAGGTCGGGCGCGCCTTCGACATGCAGGTGGTCGATGTGCGCCGGCCCTACGCCGACCTCACCGGGTTCGACGTGTTCACCGAGCCGGGCGATGTGCTCGCGCGGATCCTCTACCTCGCCACGCCCGACAACATCCGCCAGGTGTGGGTCCAGGGCAGGCAGGTCATCGACCGCGGCTGACGCGCGGCGCCGCGGCAGAAGAAAGCCCGGCTCCGATGACGGAACCGGGCTTGCACTCGATGGTGCCCCCAACGGGACTCGCGTCCGCCTCCGGCGTCCGCTGCTTCGGGGCCTTGCGGCCCCTCGCACGCTCGCTGGGGAACGCTCGCGCGTTCCCGCAGCCTCGCGACCCGAGCGGGTTCGAGTCCCGGCGCCGCGGCAGAAGAAAGCCCGGCTCCGATGACGGAACCGGGCTTGCACTCGATGGTGCCCCCAACGGGACTCGAACCCGTGTCGTCGCCTTGAAAGGGCGATGTCCTGACCGCTAGACGATGGGGACGGCGGAGTCGAGTATAGCAGATGGCGCATCGCATCGCGGCGCGAAGGGCGGAACACGACGAGTACACAGCCCGACCGGTCCGCGGGCGCTCCGCTCGGTATACTGGGCGTATCGACCATCCGACCCGTTCGATAGGAGAATCGCCATGGACGTACGCCAGATCTCGCGCGCCGGGGTGTCGGTCGCCCTGCTCGCCGTCGCCTCATGGGTGACCGTGCCCTTCGGCCCCGTTCCCTTCACGTTGCAGACGCTCGCGCTCGCCATCCTCCCCGCGGCGCTCGACCGCACGACCGCCGTCGCGTCGGTCGCGGTCTATCTGCTGCTCGGCGCCCTCGGGCTGCCGGTCTTCTCCGGATTCGGCGGGGGCGTCGGCGCGATCGCCGGGCCCACGGGCGGCTTTCTGTGGGGTTTCCTGATCGGCATGCTGCTCGCCACCACGCTCGAGAGCTTCCTGCCGCGCTCGGTGCCGGCGCTTCCCCGGGCCCTCGTCGCCGATGCGGTGATGCTTGCCGTCACCTATGCCTGCGGCACCTTCCAGCTCATGGTCGTGGGCCCCATGGACCTCGTCCCGGCGCTGCTCGCCGCGGTGGTGCCGTTCATCGTCCCCGACGCGGTGAAGCTCGGGGTCGGTGCGAGCATCGGGTGCGCGGTCGCCCGTGCGGAGGGGCGCATCACCCGGCACGCATAGGGTGCCCCGGATCCCGATGGGACGCCTCCCGTCGCGCGGACCTCTCCCGGGTCCGGCGGCGGGAGGCTTTTTCATGCGGATCCGCGGATCGGAGGAGCGTTGCAGGCGGTGCCGAGGGGGTCTTCGCCTTGCTTTTGTTTCCGCAGCGGTCAAGCGTCGGGGCCCGTCTCCGCCGCGGCGTAGCGGATCCGCCGCCGCGTCGCGGCGTCCAGGCGGGAGCGCGGGCTGTAGATGACCTGCGTCCGGCAGAACCCGCAGCACAGGTCGCATCCGGCGCACGCCTCGGGGTCGACCCGGTAGGCGGGCGGCTCGAAGGAGAGGGCGGGGCAGCCCGTGATCTGGTAGCAGCGATGGCAGCCCACGCACATGTAGCGGTCGACCTCCACCGGCTCGAGGTCGCGCCCCCCGCGCTGGAGCTGCGCGCAGGGGGAGGCGAAGACCGCCCCGTGGACCCCCGGCTGCCCCAGCTGCGCGCACAGGACCTCACGGCAGCGCTCCGTGTCGAAGGGGTCGAGCACGGCGACGTCCGAGGCCCCGAGCGCGAGCGCCCGCCCGCCCAGCCATTCGATCCGCTCGCGTGCGAGGAAGTCGCGGCTCGAGGCGAGGACGGCGAGGACGGTCGTGCGACCCTCCGCGGCGAGCCCGGCCAGGCGCTCGACGGCGCCGTCCGCCGCCAGCTCGGTATCGGGGACGATGTGGATGCAGGTCTCCACCGCGGGGTGCTCGGACGTGCCGCCGTCGGGGACCGCCACGCGGTAGCGGGGGAGGAGGCGCTCGGCGCCGCCCGGGCAGGTGGCGGCCGCGGGCGGAAGCTCGCCCACCGCGGGGCATCCCGCATCGCCGTAGATCACGCGCCCGCGGCAGCGGCGTGAGGCGTCCTTGAGCGCGATGTAGGCAGCGCGGTGCGGGCAGCCCGCGCACAGGATGCCGCGCTGGGGCCTACGCATCGGCCCCGCCCCCCTCGTTGCCGTCCCGGGCGTCGCAGGGCTCGCGGCTCAGCAGCTCGAGCTCGAAGTTGAGGGCGCACCCCGCCATGGGGTGGTTGAAGTCGAAGATCGTGTCCCCGTCGTCCTCCACCTTGGCCACGCGTGCGAGCTGCTGGTAACCGTCGGAGTTCATGAGGTAGATCATCTCGCCCACCACGAGGTCGTCGGAGTTCGGGATGAGGACGGTGGGCATGGAGTAGATGAGCGACGCCTGGCGCTCGCCGTAGGCGTCCTTCGGCTCGAGGTGGACGCGCTTGGTCTCGCCGGGCTGCATGGTGAGGACCGCGGCCTCGAACCCGGGGACGACCTCGTGGTCGCCCTCCACGTACGTGAGCGGCGTGCGGCCGCGCGTGGTGTCGAACACCTCGCCGTCGTCGAAGCTGCCCGTGTAGTGCACGGTCACGACATGCTTGCAGGGGATATCGGCCACCGTTCCATCCTCATCGACATCGGGGCCTGCGACGGGTGCGCCGCGGGCCGTGCGGGCGAACACGTCAACTCTAGCACGGGGCGCCGCGCGCGGTGCGCGTCAGTACCCGTAGCGCCGCGCGAAGTCCTCCGAGGCGTCCTCCACGCCGTCGACCGACGCCGCCCATGCGGTGAAGTCGGGCGTGTCGACGATGATGCCGTCCGCCTCCCAGACCGCCTGGTGGGCGAGCTCGCATGCCTCGCGGACGGGCGGCCGCACGGGCAGGTAGGGCGTCAGATAGGTGGGGTTGAGCAGGTAGAACGCGCCGCCGTCGCAGCGCGCGGCGAAGTCGCGCAGCGCGCGCCGGGCGTTCTTGCGGCGTCCGAGCTTGTAGAGCAGGATCGTGCGCCCGAGCAGGAACCACGGCGAGTCCTCGCCGGCGCCGCAGGCGGCGCCCTCGCGGGCGCAGGCGAAGAACCCGTCCTCGTCCTCCAGGCGGGCGAGCGCGAGCAGCACCGTCCCCGCCGACAGGTTGGGGTAGCCCTGGGCGCGCATGACGCGCCGCGCGTAGTCCGCGGCCGCGCGGTAGCGGGCGCTGGCGAGGCACAGCTGCGAGATGGCCTCGAGCGTGTGGAGCCAGGCGACGAGCTCGGGTTCCGCGCGCGTCCGCTCCGCGTCGTCCTGCGGTCCGCCGTCTGCCCAGAAATGGGGGGCGTCCTCGTCGAACCCGGGCAGGAATCCGAGGCGCCCGCGCACGCGCTCCTCGAGCTTCATGAGGTCGCCCAGGCAGGCGTCGACCGGCACGTCGGCGAGCATGATGTCGACGAGCTCCGCGTCCGTGCACAGGGGGTCGGCGCGGTGGATGCGGTGGAGCTCCTGGCGCGCCGCGGCGAACAGCTGCTCGCGCTTGCGGTCGAACTCGTCGTCCGGGAGGTCCTCCATGCGGTCGAGCTCGCGCAGCAGACGCTCGCGCGCCCGTCCGTAGGAGATCAGGGCGCGGGCATGGTCGGTCGTCGCGTAGCGCGCGGGGTCTTGGAGCACCTCCTCGTGCAGAAGCTCGCGCGCCGCGCAGGTGAGCCCCTCATGGGAGCGCAGGTACTCGCGCTCCAGGTACGCGGGGATGTAGACGCTCGGCTCCATCAGTTCTCGCCCCCCGCCTCGGTGCGCCCCGTCCGGCCGTGGGCCGCGGGCGATGCCTCGCCCAGGGCGCGCTGCACGAGGTCGTGACCGGCGAGCCAGGTGGCGAAGCAGGCGTTGTCCGGCGCCCCGATGCCCTCTTGGAGAAGGGGGGTCGCCTCGCTGATGGCGAGGATGAGCTCGTCCTGGCTTCCCTCCTCCACGTTCACGCGGCTGAAGAGCCCGTCGGGGAACTCGGCCTGGTAGTAGAGGGGCTGCGCGGCGTCGGGATAGGTGCGCATGAGCAGGTGGAGGGTGCGGGTCGCGGTCCCGAGGTCGAGGGAGCGGTACGCGGCGGACATCTCCGCCAGCAGCGTCCAGGCGTCCGGGGCCTTCTCGGCGGCGTGGTTGCGGCGGCGCAGCGGGCCCGCGGTGCGATAGGCGATCGCATGGCGGGCGCGGAAGCGCTTGATGTCCTGGCGGCTCGCCTCGAGCTTGGCGAGGGCGAGCATGCCGGTGTGGCGGGCGCCCGCCCCGTCGGCGGGCGCGAACGCGAGGGCCTCCTCGGCGGTCTCGAGTGCGAGGCGGTAGCGCCCGGCGATGACGGCGCGCGACGCGGTGGCGGCGAGCCAGCGCTCGAGCGGGCGGCGTGCGAGCCCGGAGGCGTACTCGCGGCGGTAGGGATCGTCGGCCGCCTCCGTGACGGCGGCGAGGTCGCGCTCCACGGCGGGGCGCGTCTCGAGCAGGTAGTCCACGTAGGCGTCGTTCGAATCCGCCTCGAGCGCGGCGAGCATGCGCTGCGCGTCCCAGTTCGAGGCGTCGAGCGTGACGGCCTCGCGCAGGTAGTCCTCGGCGCGGGCCTCCTGGCGGTCGACCTCCTCCTCGTCGGCCAGGAAGGGGACGCGGTAGTCGAGGATCTCGGTGGCCTTCGCCATGAGGTGGAAGGACCGGTCGGCGTCGGTGGCGATGAGGGCCGCGGGGTCCTCGCGGAAGCGGTCCATCCCGCGCGCGATGAACGCGGCGTCGTCCAGCGGGTAGACGCGCTCGCGGCGCATGGCCTCCAAGATCAGGCGCAGGCAATCCTCTTGGATGGGGTCGAACGCCATGTGCGCCTCCTTGCTCGTCGTCTCGGGTGATGCCTCAGTGTAGCGCGCCGCGGCCGGTTGCGACAGGGGAGGGGCTGCGCCGGCATGCGAAACACCGCTTTCGGGCGCCCCGCGCCGGCAGGGGCGGGGGGGGGGTGCGCCGCGGCCGCCCGTCTGCGCGCGCGGGGCGCGGATGGGCGGCGGAAGGGGCTGCGACGGCGCCTCGCCGCGCGCCGGCGCCACCTGCCCGATGCCCGTGCCGCCCCGTCGACGACTCTCCGTTCCTCAGGGCTCGAGGCGCGTCGCGTCGGCCTCGTCGGCGACGACCTCGATCACCAGGCCGTGCGGCAGGCACACGATCTGCTCGCCCACCTGCGACGCGGGGGCGTGGTCGACGCAGACCTGGTTCGAGCAGTTGGCCGAGACGACGTCGACGGAGCCGCCCGAGATGCGCACCTCGTTGAGGCCGGCCGCGGCGTCCTCGCCCGACCCGGTGCCCGGGGTCTCGACGGTGTAGGAGGTCTCCGCATCGAGCGGGTCGGCGCGGTAGAAGCCGTCGCGCGACTGGCATACGACCACGGCGGACGCCGCCTCGGGGCGCATGAGCGCGCCGGCGGCGAGCCAGATGCCCGCGGCGGCGAGCAGGGCCGCGATCAGGATGAGATCCGCACGGCGACGTGCGCTGCGTTCCACGGCGGCTCCCTTCTCGCGCCCGGTACCCGGCCGCCCGGTGCGCGCCTCGCGGCGCGGTCGCGGCCCGCGCACAGTATAGACGAGGTGCGGGTGCGACGGGCTGCGACGAGGTGCGGATGAGGAGGGGCGGGCAAGCGCTCAAAACGGACTCAAACGACGCGTGCGCTCGGTTTCCAAAGCGTTAAAATATCGTCGGGTTCAGATGAACCTCGCGCCCGGCTGCCCGCCCGGCGCGGTCCTCGGGGGAGCACGGGGTTCCCCCGGTTCTGATTTGCAGGCCGTCGGCCTGCTGATTTGGAGGCACATGATGGGACGTTTCACCAACCCGCGCGACCTGTACTTCGGTGAGGGCGCTCGCCACGAGGTCAAGAACCTCACCGGCAAGCGCGCCATGATCGTCACCGGCGGCGGTTCCATGCGCCGCGGCGGCTTCCTGCAGGACGTCGAGGCCGACCTCAAGGAGGCCGGGTTCGAGGTCCAGATCTTCGAGGGCGTCGAGTCCGACCCCTCCGTCGAGACCGTGAAGCGCGGCGCTGCGGCCATGGCCGAGTTCCAGCCCGACTGGATCGTCGCCATCGGCGGCGGCTCGCCCATCGACGCCGCCAAGGCCATGTGGCTGTTCTACGAGTATCCGGAGGAGACCTTCGAGGAGGCCATCGTCCCGTTCAGCTTCCCGACCCTGCGCACCAAGGCCAAGTTCTGCGCCATCGCCTCCACCTCCGGCACCGCGACCGAGGTCACCGCGTTCTCCGTCATCACCGACTACGAGAAGGGCATCAAGTACCCGCTCGCCGACTTCAACATCACGCCGGACATCGCCATCGTCGACCCCGAGCTCACCTACACCATGCCGCAGAAGCTCTGCGCGCACACCGGTATGGACGCGCTGACCCACGCCATCGAGGCCTACGTGTCCACCGCGGGCTCCATGTTCACCGACGCCAACGCGCTGCACGCCATCCGCGAGATCGTCGAGTGGCTGCCCAAGTCCTATCAGGGCGACCATGAGGCCCGCCAGCACATGCACGAGGCCCAGTGCATCGCCGGCATCGCCTTCTCCTCGGGCCTGCTCGGCATCG
>DHCMC07803__coassemble_527_pt1 | contig 83610 bp, 66 predicted proteins | sample DHCMC07803__metabat2_low_PE_003 | metagenome-assembled genome bin DHCMC07803
ACCTGGCCGAGAAGGTCGGCATGGGCAAGCGCACCAACACGGTGCTGCAGTCCGCCTTCTTCGCTCTGGCCGAGGTCCTGCCCGCGGCTGACGCCATCGAGTACATGAAGGCCGCTGCCGAGAAGTCCTACGCCAAGAAGGGCCAGGCCATCGTCGAGGCCAACTGGAAGGCCATCGACGCCGGCGCCACCGCGTTCCACAAGTTCGAGGTGCCCGCCGACTGGGCCGACGCCGTCGACGAGAAGGTCGAGCTCTCCTCCGAGGAGTGCTCCGCCATCGCCAAGCAGGTCAAGGAGATCATGGAGCCCATCTCCCTCATGCAGGGCGACGAGCTTCCCGTCTCCGCCTTCGTGGGTCACGAGGACGGCCAGTTCCTCACCGGCGCTTCCCAGTTCGAGAAGCGCGGCGTCGCCGTCATGGTGCCGCACTGGGACGAGACCAAGTGCATCCAGTGCAACCAGTGCGCCTACGTCTGCCCGCACGCCACCATCCGTCCGTTCGGCCTGACCGAGGACGAGATCGCCAACGCGCCTGAGAACCTGCGCACCCTCGACATCAAGATGCCGAAGGACACCGGCCTCAAGTTCACCATGGCCATCTCCCCGCTCGACTGCATGGGCTGCACCAACTGCGCCAAGGTCTGCCCGAAGGGCGCCCTCACCATGGTCCCGCAGGAGCAGGAGGCTGCCGAGCAGCAGGTCTTCGACTACTGCGTCGCCGAGGTCTCCGAGAAGCCCGTCCTGCAGGCCAACAACCTCAAGGGTTCCCAGTTCAAGCAGCCGCTGCTCGAGTTCTCCGGCTCCTGCGCCGGTTGCGCCGAGACCGCGTACGCGCGTCTGGTGACCCAGGTCTGCGGTGACCGCATGTTCGTCTCCAACGCCACCGGCTGCTCCTCCATCTGGGGCAACCCCGCGGCCCGCTGCCCGTACACCACCAACAAGGACGGTCACGGCCCGGCGTGGAACAACTCCCTGTTCGAGGACAACGCCGAGCACGGTCTGGGTCTGGCCCTCGGTTACGAGGCCGTCCAGAACAAGCTCGTCGCCGACACCGAGGCCCTGATCGCGGCCGACGGCACCCCCGAGGCCGTCAAGACCGCCGGCCAGGCTTGGCTCGACTCCCGCACGGACGCCGAGGCCTCCAAGACCGCCGCTGCCGCCTACATCGAGGCCCTCGAGGCCTGCGGCTGCGACAAGGCCAAGGAGATCCTGGCTGACAAGGCCTACCTCACCAAGAAGTCCTTCTGGATCTTCGGCGGCGACGGCTGGGCGTACGACATCGGCTTCGGCGGCCTGGACCACGTCCTGGCTTCCGGCCACAACGTCAACGTCTTCGTCTTCGACACCGAGGTTTACTCCAACACCGGCGGTCAGGCTTCCAAGGCTTCCAACATCGGCCAGGTCGCTCAGTTCGCCGCCGCGGGCAAGCGCATCAAGAAGAAGAGCCTTGCCGAGATCGCGATGAGCTACGGCTACGTGTACGTCGCTCAGGTCGCCATGGGCGCCAACCCCGCCCAGACCCTCAAGGCCATCCAGGAGGCCGAGGCCTACGACGGTCCGTCGATCGTCATCGGCTACAGCCCCTGCGAGATGCACTCCATCAAGAAGGGCGGTATGCAGAACTGCCAGATGGAGATGAAGAAGGCTGTCGAGTGCGGCTACTGGAACCTCTTCCGCTTCAACCCGGCTGCCGAGGCCGGCAAGAAGTTCTCCCTCGACTCCAAGGAGCCGAAGGAGGGGTATCAGGACTTCCTGATGAACGAGGCCCGTTATGCCTCGCTGCCCCGCGTCCTCCCGCAGGAGCAGGTCAACGAGCTCTTCGCCGAGAACGAGCAGGCGGCCATGGATCGCTATCAGCACCTGCTGAAGCTCAAGACCGTCTACAACGAGGCGTAAGTCGGATAGCTGCATAGCTTATCCGCTTGAGGGGTCCCGGGCGAAAGCCCGGGGCCCCTTTTTCGTGCCGGTCGCCGAATCCGTGCGGCGCATACCGAGACCGAAGCACGGGCAGCGGGCGGACAGCAGGAGATGCCGTACACTGAAACCAAGATCCGTCGGCGCAAAACCGGCAACCGGTTCCCGGCCTTGCACGTCAATCCGTCAAGGCCAGACCCGGGCTTCGGCCCGGGTCGCGATCGAAGGGAGCATGTCATGGCTTGTCGGGATTGCAAGGAGTTCGAGGTCTGGAAGGGCGAGGGCTACTGCAACTGGTGGCGCCGGAACGTCGAGGGCAGCGACACCTGCCAGCGCGATTCGAGCCGCTATATCATGCCCGACCCCGCGAAGGGGCTCGAAACGCCGATCTGGGGCTTGTCGTTCATCTTCGATGACAACGGCGTGGCCCAGGCCTGGTAGCTGTCGGATCGGATGAGGGGGCGCTCCGTTCGGGGCGCCCCCTCCCTGTTGCGGGCTTTCCGGAACCGCCGCTCGGCGACGCCGTCTCGAACGTCATCGGTACCAGTCGAGCAGCTCGTCCGCATCCGCCTCGGTTATATCCGCGAGGGCGATGTCGCCCGAGGCGGCCGTCCTTGCCCGGAACGTCGCCACCCCCGCGCGGCGCTGGAAGGGTGTCGATGAGACTGCGGCATGCTGCAGATGGGGGCGGCGGACGAACGTCGAGACGCGGAGGATGCCGCCCTTGACCACCGCCAGGCGGCGCGCATCATGTCCGATACGGCTGTCGCGGAAGCGGAGCACCGCGTTGACGGTCATACGGACCGTGAGCACGACCGCGAGGGCGATGAGGAGCGCGTCGACGCCCGCGAGCAGGAACCCGTCCGCCAGCGGTTCGGGGATGAGCAGGTCGGCGAGGATATGCGCTGCCGAGAAGAAGGCCAGCAGCAGGACGAGTCTGAGCAGCGTCCTCGTGACGAGGCGACGTGCGGCGACCGGTGGCAGGCCGTTCGTCCGGATGCCCTCGAGCATGCCGGCGTACGCCGGTGCGATATCGCCCAGGAAGGCCTCCACATCGCGGATTCGGAGGAACGGATGCAGCACGATGCCGTCGGACGTGGAGGACTCGCCGGCCGAGCCGGCTCCCGAGACGACGATGGCGCGGACCTCGGCATACCCGATCGCCTGGCGCAGCAGGCCGCGCCGGATCTCGATGGACTGGATGCGCTCGATGGCGACGGTGTGCGAGGTCCTGCCCAACAGGCCGCGCTCCACCACGACGCGGTCCTCATAGCGATCGGCCCGATAGCCCGCATAGCGGACGAGGCTCGTGACGAATGAGATGACGACGCCCGCCATCAGGGATACGAGCAGTAGGGAGGCGGCGATGGCGACGAGGACCGCGGCGGGAAGCGCGGCGATGTCATGCGCCGCGTCGTTGAGGTTGACGAGGCGGGACTCCTGTAGGAAGTTGGCGCCCTGCACGAGCAGGATGACGAACGCGAAGGTCTGGGCGGCCACGCGCGCCTCGGTCGCGGACGCGAGGATGAGTTGTCCGGTGCTGAGCGTATGGCGCGCGATCGGTTGCGGGTACGAGGGGTCGCAACCCGTCGAAGAGGATGCGGCATCCCGTGCGGCGGAGGCGGGGGACGGATGGGCGCTGGGCGTCGCATCGGCTCCCATCGGTGAATCCGGGCATCGCGCCGGTCCGATGCCGTTCGGGCGTGCCGCCGCATCGGCTCCCTCCCCGACGGCGCAGGTCGTGCGTCCGTCGGCCGCCGTTCCCGGGGCATCGGCGCGAAGCGATTCGAGCGCCCGCGCCTTGCGGCGGAAGAGCTCCTCGCGCAGGGCGCGGGCCATGCCCGCCTTCAGCCCCTTGATGCGCGTGAGCTCCCCCTCGCTTCCGGCGGCACCGGTATCGAGGTCGAGCGTCATCAGCCCGAAGACCCGTTCGAGGAGGGTCGAGGACATGTTCACGGTATGGATGTGCTCATAGGGGACCTGCAGGTCGCGCCGGTTCACCACGCCGCCGTGCAGGACGATGGAGCCGTCGGTGAGCTCCCAGGTCCGCGTGCGCCATCCGACGATGGCGCTGACAGCCCCGACCGTCAGGAGGAACCCCGCCAGAAGGCCGATGTCGAGCAGGTTGCCCGGTTCGAACCCGCCCAGCATCTGCACGGCCGCCACGAGCGCGACGCCCGCGACGGCGCCCAGGCTCCCCGCGGCGTCGACGAGCGCGGACAGGGCGCTCGCCCGGTGGACGCCCTCGAGCTCCGGCTGCCGCTCGAACAGGGACCGGGAGGGGTCCGCCAGGCGCTCGAGGTCCTCGAGGTCGAGGGGGTCCGGCATGCGATGCCCGGAGGGCGCCGCCGGCTCGGGGGTATGCGGGTCGGTCCGGTCGGTCCCCGTCTCCATGGTCACACGTCCTCCTTGGCCAGGCGGGCAAGCTCCGCCACGCGGTCGCGGAGCTCGGCGGCCTCCCGCTCCGCGAGGCCGGGGATCTCGAAGCTCTCGCCGGCGGTGGAGACGCGGACGGCGGCGAGTCCCTGGGATTTCAGGAACGGGCCCTGCTTGGTCTCGACATGCTGCACGCGGACGAGCGGGACGATGATGCGCTTCTTGACGAACACGCCATGGTACAGGTCGACATCGGTGGGGGTGACGTCGTAGCGCCAGGTGGCCATTTCCACGCGCGGGCTCACGAGCATGTCGGCCACCTCGATGAGGATCAGGGCGCCGCCCAGGATGAGGGCGGGGATCGTCACGGGCCATCTCATGACGTGGCTGACGAGGGCCAGGCCCGCCGTCACGACGGAGGTGCCGGCGATGAGGGCGAGCGAGCCCAGATACCACACACGCAGCATGCGCGGATCGAGGCGGCGTGAGGGAAGCTGCACGGGAGGGGTCCTTTCTGCGCGAAGAGACCGTTCAAGTATATCGTTGCCGCGGGGGGGGGGCGTTCCCGGCGAACGGCCCCCACGGTGGACGGCCCGGTCGGTCGGCGCGGTGTGCCGAACCGGGGACTCGGGTGGCGCGATCGCGGGCACGGAGCGCGCCGCCCCGGGTGCGGCGTACCCGGCGCCCCCTCTGCATGGATGCTGCCCGCGCCCGCATGCGGCGAACCTCTGCGCGCGATCGCGTTCGCATGGCCCGCCGCACCGCATGGAGAACCCGTGGCGGTTCAGCGGGTTCCCCGCGCCCTGAATAGATGCGCGCATGCGGGTAGAAGAGGAGTACCAACGGCTCCCTGACCGGTACCGGACAGGGAGCCACATCTATGTTGAGGAGTTACCTATGGACATGTTCAACTCGGACTTCGATTACAAGCGCGAGTTCATCGACCGCTGGAACGACGGGGTCAAGCGGGCGCGCGGATGGATGGTCGTGCTCGGCGTGCTTCTGATCCTCGCCGGCGGGTTCGCCGCCCTCGCCCCGCTCGGCCTCTACGAGTTCATCCAGACGGCGGCCGGCATCGCACTGATCGTCTACGCGGTGATGCAGATCGCCTCGTACATGGGGACGCCCGAGTTCTTCCGCAGCCCGGCGCTGGTGGTGATGGGCGTGCTCAACGCGCTGCTCGGCATCATGCTGCTCGCGCTCCCGGCCTACCTGACCGCCGGGACGCTGGTGTTCCTGCTGGGCTTCCTGTTCATCGTCACCGGCATCGAGCGCCTGACCTTCGCCCGCAGGATGCGCTACTTCCAGCTCCCGCATACCGGGATGGGGACCGCGACGGGCATCATCAACCTGATCGTCGGCATCGTGTTTCTGCTCATGCCGATGATGTCGAGCCTGGTGCTCGGGTACCTGATGGCCGCCTACCTGGTCGTCGGCGGCGTGACGGTGCTGATCGAGGCGGCGGCGATGCGCTCCATAGACGCCTAGCATGACAGGCGGGACGGTCTTCCCGTGCCATCATGGCAGGCGGGACAGCCCCGCCTCACCATGGCAGGTAGGACGGTCTCCCGCGCTGCTCCGTGCCATCTCGCGTGCGGCCTGCGCCTTTCAGGGGCGCGGGCCGTTTTTCATGGCCCGCGTGGGTGCATTTGGCCGATTTGACCGGAGATGGGGGTATGCGCGGCGCAGGGGGGTGGTAAAAGGGAGCAGATATCCGGACTCGGTCTCCGCCGGCGCGGGGACGGGACGCGGGGTCTCTCCGCATCCGCCTGCGCCCCGTCCCCGCGCCGGCGGAGGCGGCCCAACCGAAAGCGAGGTCATGGTTACGATGAAGTGCCCGGTATGCAAGGACGTGACGCTGCTCATGTCGGAGAAGAACGGCGTCGAGATCGACTACTGCCCGGAGTGCCGCGGTATCTGGCTGGACCGCGGGGAGCTCGACAAGATCGTGGACCGGGCGCGCACCGCCCAGCGCGAGTATGCGGCGTACGAGGACGAGCGCCGCGACGACCGCCGCTACGATGACAAGCGCTACGACGACCGCCGTGAGCGCGAGTACCGCGACTACAAGAAAAAGAAGAAGAGCAACCCCATGTCCGCGTTCGGCGACATCATGGAGATCTTCGGCGGCGGGGACGACTAGCCCCCATCGGCCGCCCGCGCGCATGCGCCCCCGAAGGGCGCGGGCGCGGGCGGGGCACGTGCCGGACGCCCGACGAGTGCGGGCGGACGGAAGCGGGGCGGGCTCCCGCGGCGCATCCCGTCGGGGATGTTCCGCGCGGGAGCCCGCCCCGTCTCATGCCGCCGCCTCAAGACGGCGCGAAGCCTACGCCCCGGCGGGGTCCGGCATGCCGTCGCCCATGCTCCATGCGCGCGCCGACGCGCAGCAGCCGTCGAGGGACACGCTCAGCGCATCGGCCACGGGGAACCAGCGCGTCGACATGACCGTGCGCCCTCCCTCGGCGAAGACCTCCACCGCGGAGCCGTCGACGAGGACGCGCAGGCTGCTCAGGGACTCGAGCGGGACCGACCTGCGGGTGCGGCCCGCCCCGATGCCGTCGGGCCGGCAGGCGTCGCCGATGAAGGTGCAGGAGAGCTCGCGCCCGTCGAAGGCGATCTGGAGCCCGCCGTCGAGGGTGAGGCGCAGCGGCCCCTCGATCCCTGCGAGCTCGATGTCGGCCCTGCGCCCGGGGAGCACCATGGTGCCCGGGACGGCGAGCGGCTCCTCGGCCTCGCGCAGGCGCTCGAGCTCGGGGGCGGGGAGCTGGGCGATCGTCCCGTCGGCGAGGCGCGTGAGCACGCGCGGGACGGTGAGGCAGTGGCACCAGGTCAGACCGCCGGGCGCGCTGTCGAACGGCGGCTCGGGCATGCCCATCCACCCGATGAGCAGGGTGCGGCCGGATTCGTCGGTGAAGGTCTGCGGGGCGTAGAAGTCGAACCCGGCGTCCCACCGGCGGAAGGCGCGGACGTCGACGGACGCCCCGGGGGCGCTGAGGTCGGTGCCGTCGGGCATCGGGACGTATCCGGACTGGTCGCGCATGCCGTTGGACCAGGGGAGCCCCTCCATGCCCTGCGGGCAGAAGGAGAGGTGGACCCGGCCGTCGAGGACGATGCGGTCGGGGCATTCCCACATGTAGCCGAAGGGCTCGGGCGAGCGGACCTCGCCCGCCGACGTCCATAAGACGCCGTCCTCGGAGCGCATGAGCAGGATGAGGCCGCGGTCCTCGACGTCGCGCGCGCCGAGGATCATCCACCAGCCGTCCCCGTCCCGCCAGACCTTGGGGTCGCGCACATGGCAGGTGCAGTCCGCGGGGTAATCGGCGTTGCGCAGGATGACGCGCTTGGGCCCGAGCGCCATGCCGTCGTCGCTCTCGATGAGGATCTGCGCGGCACGCCTGCCGGCGCGGATGTAGTCGAAGTCACCGGGCTCCTTGACGTTGCCGGTGTAGTAGAGGCGCAGGGCGTCCCCGCCGTCGGCCGCGGCGCCGGGCATCACCACGGCGCAGCCGGAGTAGGAGCCGGAGGCCTCGTCGGCGGTGTCCGGCTGGACGACCATGCCGTGGTGCTCCCAGGTCACGAGGTCCCGGCTGGTGAAATGCCCCCAGCCGCGGGGTGCGTCCGGCGCGGGCCATGCGGGGCTGTACTGATGGAACACATGGTAGGTGCCCCTCAGCTGGCACAGGCCGTTGGGGTCGTTGAGCCAGCCCGTGGGGGGCATGAGATGGAATCCCATCTTCCAGCGGCTGCAATCCATCGGTTCCTCCTGAATCTGATCGGGTGTTCGGGCTGGGCGCGGGGCGGGCCCGTGCGGGTATCTGGGTCAGGTGCCGGGGCGGGTGACGCGACCGGTGCCGTGCGGGCACGTGCGGGTGTGCGCCCCGCGTCCGGCGGAAGGGGTCGCCTGCCGGGCGCGGGGCCGTGTCGCGTGCGGTTCCGTACGGGCCGGGCGCGGGCGCGCGGGATCCACCCGGACGGAGCCGTCTGCGGCTACGCCACGGAGACCACGGGGTCGCCGGGCTTCACGGGGCCGTCCGCCAGCGCTTCGACCGAGGCGTAGTCCGCGGTGTTCGTGACGATCACCGGGGTGACGGTGTCGAGCCCCTGCGCGCGGATGTACTCGAGGTCGATGTCCATGAGCGGCTGCCCGGCGGCCACATGGTCGCCCAGCTTGACTCGGGCCGTGAACGGCTTGCCCTCGAGCACGACGGTGTCGATGCCGATGTGCATGAGGACCTCGGTCCCCGCATCGGTCTTCATGCCGACGGCGTGGCCGGTGTCCGCCAGGACGATGACCGTCCCGTCGGCGGGCGCGTACAGAGTGCCCTCGTCCGGGACGATCGCGATGCCGCGCCCCATGCACTCGCTCGCGAAGACGGGGTCGGAGACCTCGGTCATGGCGATGGCGGTGCCGGAGAGGGGGGAGACGAGGGTGCTCGCGGCAGCGGCGGCCGGGGCGGCGGCAGCGGCGGCCGAGGCGGCGGCGTCGGACGCGGTGGGCTCGGGTTCACGGGAGGTCGGGGCGGAGGGCGCCTCGACCGCGGGCGCGGGCTGGGAGGCCGCCGGCGCGTCCTCGGGATCGCGGTAGAGCATGAACGAGATGCCGAAGCTCACGAGGCCCGCGATGGCGAACATGATGATGTACTGCACGGGCTGGCTGAGGCACAGCAGGATGCCGAAGATGCCGGTGACGCCCGTGCCGGAGGCGGCGAGGCCCACGATGGAGGCGAACATGGCGCCCAGGCCGCCGCCGATGCAGCCGGCCACGAAGGGCTTGAAGAAGCGCAGGTTCACGCCGAAGATGGCGGGCTCGGTGATGCCCATGAACGCGGACAGCGAGGAGGGGAGGGCCAGCGAGCGGATCTTGACGTCGCGGGTCTTGATGGCGACGGCGAGCGCGGCGCCCGCCTGGCCGATGTTGGCGGCGCTGGCGAGCGGCAGCCAGTAGGTCACGCCGTACTGGGCGATCTGGCCGAGGTCGATGGTGGTGTACATCTGGTGGATGCCGGTGACGACGGTGGGGGCGTACAGGGCGCCCATGATGAGGCTGCCCAGGCCGAGCGGCAGGGTGAGCAGGGCCTGGATGGCGCCCAGGATGGCGTTCTCCGCCCACACGAAGACGGGGCCCACGGCCAGCATGGTGATGTAGGCGGTGGCGGCGACGGACACGAGCGGCGTCACGAAGAGGTCGAACGCCTCGGGCACGACCTTGTGCAGGCGCTTCTCGATGAAGGCGAGGATGCCGGCGGCGATGACGATGGGGATGACGTGGCCCTGGTAGCCGGTCCACTCGATGCTGTAGAGGCCGGGGATCACGGCGTAGGTCTGCTGCACGCCCTCGGTCGCCACGGTGTTGGCGTTCTGCAGGCCGGGGTTGATGAGCAGCATGCCGATGACCGCGCCGAGGTAGGGGTTGGCGCCGAACGCCTTGGCCGCGGAGAAGCCGATGAGGATCTGCAGGAAGGTGAACGCGGTGTTGGAGATCAGGTTCAGGATCTGGTACCAGGCGTTATCGGTGGACAGGGTGATGAAGCCGTTGGAATCCATGAACGACAGGGCGCTCATGATGCCCAGCAGCAGGCCGGACGCCACGATGGCGGGGATGATGGGCACGAAGACGTCGCCGAGCAGCTTGATGGCGCGCATGAACGGGTTCTTCTGCTGCTGCGCGGCGGCCTCCTTGGCCTCGGCCTTGCTGGCGGCGGTGATGTGCCCGAGGGCGATGAACTCGTCGTACACCTTGTTGACCGTGCCGGTCCCGTAGATGACCTGCAGCTGGCCGGACGCCTTGAAGTTGCCCTTGGCCCCTTCGGCGGCGTCGACGGCCGCCTGGTCGACCTTGGAGTCGTCGGCGATGACGAGGCGCAGGCGCGTCGCGCAATGCGCGGCGGACACGACGTTGTCCGCGCCCCCGATCGCGTCCAGGATGTCCTGGGCGGCTTTGCGATGATCTAGTGCCATAGGATCCTCCGTTGCTCGCGTACCCGATGAGCTGATGTGCCGTTACATATGGAATTAATCTCATATGTAATCGTTCTCATACCGTAGAAATACATCAGATTCGTTGATATGTGTATATGGAATCGATTCCAGCTGTGAGCGGTATCAAAGCATCGGTGGATGGCGGGGGATCCCGATGGCGGCGCGGGGAGCGCCGTCCCGGTCGCGGAGGCCGTCCCGCGCGAGGCCGCCTCGCCCGCACGCCTCGGGGGCCGGAGCGGCCACGGAAAACGAGCACCGCCGTATCGCCGGCGGACAGGGGTCCGACCGCTCTGCCCCGCCGCCCCGTGCGAGACCGGGGCCGTCGCCCGTGCGGCCCGGTCAGCGGGTGGACGCGCGCACGACCAGCTCGTAGCCCATCTTGATCTCGCGGGGGACGGCGTCGTCGCCCGTCATGAGCCCGACGAGCATCTTCGCCGCCTCGGCCCCCGAGGTCTTGTAATGGTGGTGGACGGTGGTGAGCCGCGGCGTGACGATCTGCGAGAGCTCGCCGTCCCCGACGCCGGTGACCTGGACGTCCTCGGGCACGCGCCGCCCGTGCTCGCGCAGGTAGGTGAGGGCCCCGTAGGCGATCGAGTCGGTCGCGCACACGATCGCGTCGGTCTCGGGGCGCGCCTGCATGACCTGCTCGGTGCAGGTGTACCCAGAATCGACCGTGAACTCAGCGGTGACCTGGGCCTCGTCGGGCACCTCGACCCCCGCCTGCGCGCAGGCGTCCGTGAAGCCGCGGTGGCGCATCTCGCCCGCGGAGACGTCCTCCTCGAACACGCCGATATAGGCCGGGCGGCGCGCCTCCTTGAGCACGAGGGCGGTGATGTCGCGCAGGGCGTCGTAGTCGTCCTGGTGCACGCTCGAGTATCCCGGGAGGTTCTGGTCGAGGATGACGACGGGCACGTTGAGTCCCTTGATGGCGTCGAGGTGCTCCGGTGTGAAGACCGTGGCGATCAGGATGACGCCGTCGACCTGCCGGCGCTCGGCGAACAGCCGCATGAAATCGACCTCGCGGCGGGCGTCGTTGTCGGTGTTGGCGAGGAGGACCTGGTATCCGGTGTCGTTCAGCACCGGCGTGATGCCCGCGACCATGCGCGAGACCGAGGCCGAGTTGATCTTGGGGATGATGACGCCCACGACATCGGTCTTGCCGGTGCGCAGGGTCTTCGCCTGGCGGGAGGGGACGTAGCCGGTCTTGTCGATGACCCGCTTGATGGCGGCGCGCTTCTCCTGGGAGACGTACCCGTCGTTCAGATAGCGCGACACCGTGGCGCGCGACACGCCGGCCATCTTCGCGATCTGGTTGATGTCCATGGCCACCCCTCTCGTTGCCTGTTGGGATTGTATCGCAGCGCGCCGGCGGATCGGCCGGCTCCCGCCCCGCGGCGGCCGGGCGGCATCCGGTCGCCGCGGTGCGGGGCCGGTCGATCCGCCGGCGTTTCTCGCCGCGACGGGCCGGCTGTTGGGCAACAATGGGGTGGACGCGGCCTTGAGGACGGACGAGCGGGAGGGCATATGGGAGCGAACGGGGCATCGGGGCGGCACGGGCAGCCGGCGGCGATCCGCGTGCGCGGCGCGCGCGTGCACAACCTGAGGAACATCGACGTCGACATCCCGCTCGGCGAGCTCGTGGGCATCGCGGGCGTATCGGGCTCGGGCAAGAGCTCGCTCGCGCTCGGCACGCTCTACGCGGAGGGGTCGCGCCGCTACCTCGATGCGCTGTCGACCTACACGCGCCGGCGGATCTCCCAGTCCGCGCGGGCGACGGTCGACGAGGTGCTGCACGTGCCCGCCGCCCTCGCGCTGCGCCAGCGCCCCGGCGTGCCGGACGTCCACTCGACCTTCGGCACCTCCACCGAGCTGCTGAACGTCCTGCGCCTCATGTTCTCGCGCCTGGGGAGCCATCGGTGCCCCTCGTGCGGGCATCGCGTCGCCCCGAGCATGGACGTGGCGCGCATGGTGCCGACGACCTGCCCGAACTGCGGTACCGAGTTCTACGGCCCCGGCGCGGAGGACCTGGCGTTCAACAGCGGCGGCGCGTGCACCGCATGCGGGGGCACGGGGATCGTGCGCACGGTGGACGAGTCGACGCTCGTGCCCGACGAGTCCGTCTCCATCGACGACGGCGCGGTCCTGCCGTGGGGCACCCTCATGTGGGACCTGATGAAGCAGGTGTGCGCGGCCATGGGCGTCCGCACCGACGTGTCGTTTCGCGAGCTCACGCCCGAGGAGCGCGACATCGTCTTCCACGGCCCCGCCGTCAAGAAGCACATCCTGTACCGGGCCAAGAAGGGCGACAACTTCGCCGAGCTCGACTTCACCTACTACAACGCGGTGTACACGGTTGAGAACGCGCTGTCCAAGGTCAAGGACGAGAAGGGTCTGGCGCGCGTGGCGCGGTTCCTGCGCGAGGAGGTCTGCCCCGAATGCCACGGGACGCGCCTGTCCGAGCGCGCCCGCGGGCCGGTGATCGACGGGATGGACCTCGGCGACGCCACGGCGATGACGCTCGACGAGCTGGCGGAGTGGGCGCCGACGGTCCCCGCCCTCATGCCGGAGTCCATGCGGCCCATGGCCCGGCTGATCTGCGCGGAGCTGGACGAGCCCATCTGCCGCCTGCGCCAGCTCGGGCTGGGGTACCTCTCCCTCGACCGCGCGAGCTCGACCCTGTCGACCGGGGAGCGGCAGCGCGTGCAGCTCGCCCGCGCCGTGCGCAACCGGACCTGCGGCGTGCTCTACGTGCTCGACGAGCCCTCCATCGGCCTGCACCCCTCGAACGTCGAGGGGCTGCTCGGCGTGGTGGACGACCTGCTCGCCGACGGCAACTCCGTGGTGCTCGTGGACCACGACGTCCGGGTGCTGCGCCATGCCGACCACCTGATCGAGATCGGCCCCGGGTCGGGCGCCGACGGCGGGCGCATCGTCGCCCAGGGCACGGTCGCCCAGGTCGAGGCCGCGCCCGCGTCGCGGATCGGGCCGTTTCTGGCGGGTGCGCGCCGGGTGCGGACGCGGCTCCGGGCGGGTTCCGACGAGATGTTCCGCGCCGGGGCGATCGAGCTCGCGACCGATGCCGTGCACACGGTCAAGCCCCTGTCGGTCCGCATCCCGCGCGGCCGCCTCACCGCGGTGACGGGCGTGTCGGGTTCGGGGAAGACGACGCTCGTGCTCGAGAGCCTGGTGCCGGCGCTCGCTGCGGCGGCTGCGGGGGAGCCGCTGCCCGCCCACGTGCGCTCCGTCGACGCGGCGGGCATCGCGCGGGCGAACCTGATCGACGCCACGCCCATCGGGGCGAACGTGCGCTCGACGGTGGGGACCTACTCCGGCGTGCTCGACGACCTGCGCCGCGCCTTCGCCAAGGTGCCCGCGGCCCGGGAGCGCGGGCTCAAGGCCGGGGCGTTCTCCTACAACACCGGGTCGCTGCGCTGCCGGACCTGCGACGGGACGGGGCAGATCTCGCTCGACGTGCAGTTCCTCCCCGACGTCGACATCCCGTGCCCCGACTGCGGCGGCGCGCGCTACGGCCGCGAGGCGTACGGGATCCACCTCGCCGCGCACCGTGCCGGAGGGGCGGCTGCGGGGAGGGCGGCGGACGGTGCGGCCGCGGGGGCGACGGTCCCGGCTGCGGGCAGCGGGGCAGGGGCGGGGGATGCCGCCTGCGGCGCGACCGCGGGGGCCGCGGGCGACGGGGACCCGGACGGCACCGGCCCCAGCCTGCCCGACCTGCTCGCGCTCACGGTCGACCAGGCCCTCGCGGAGCTCGACGGCTCGGGGCTCAGAAGCGCCCTCTCGAAGCTCCGCGTCCTGCGCGACCTGGGGCTTGGGTACCTCACGCTCGGTGAGGCGACGCCCGCGCTGTCCGGCGGCGAGGCGCAGCGCCTGAAGCTCGCGAGCGAGCTGACGCGCAGCCAGGCCGACGCCCTGTTCGTGTTCGACGAGCCCACGATCGGGCTGCATCCGCTCGATGTCGAGGTCCTGCTGGGGGTCCTGCAGAGGCTGATCGACAACGGGGCGACCGTCGTGGTGATCGAGCACGACCTGGATATGATCGCGAACGCCGACTACGTGATCGACATGGGGCCCGGCGGCGGGGACGCGGGCGGGCGGATCGTGTGCACGGGCACGCCCGAGCAGGTCGCCGCCTGCACCGAGAGCGTGACCGGGCGCTATCTCGCCGAGGAGCTGCGGTAGGGCCGGGCGGCCCGGGCCACTGCCCGCCGGCCTAGTCGTTCTCCAAGAAGGCGCCGGTCTGGCGGTCCCACAGGCGCTCGTACTCCCCGCCGGCATGGGCGAGCTCGGCGTGCGCGCCGTCCTCCACGATGCGCCCGTCCGCGAGCACCACGATGCGGTCGAGGGCGGCCACCGTAGAGAGCCGGTGCGCGACGACGATCGAGGTGCGCCCGGCCATGAGGTTCTCGAGGGCGTCCTGCACGAGCGCCTCGGACTCGCTGTCGAGCGCGCTCGTCGCCTCGTCGAGCACGAGGATCGGCGCGTCGGTCAGGATCGCCCGGGCGATCGCCACGCGTTGGCGCTGCCCGCCGGAGAGCTTGACGCCGCGCTCGCCGACCATCGTGTCGAGCCCCTCGGGCAGCCTCTCGATGAACTCGGCGGCGTTGGCGAGCCGCGCGGCGCGCCAGATCTCGTCGTCGCTCGCGCCCGGCCTGCCGTAGGCGATGTTCTCGCGGATGGACCGGTGGAAGAGCAGCGCCTCCTGGGGCACGTAGGCGATGTTGCGCCGCAGGCTCTGCTGGCTGCAGAGGCTGATGTCCTGCCCGTCCACGTAGACGTGGCCGCTCTGGACGTCGTCGAGGCGCAGCAGCAGCTTGGTGAGGGTGGTCTTACCCGAGCCCGAACGGCCCACCAGGCCGACGCGCTGGCCTGCGGGGATGTGCAGCGTGAGGTCGCTGAACACCTTCTCCCCCCGGGCGGCGTCGCGGTACGCGAAGCTCAGGTGCTCGAAATCGATCCTGCCGCGGTCGACCTCGAGCGGCTGCGCGTCGGGGGCGTCCTCCACAAGGCGCGGCTCGTCCAGGATGCGCGTCATCTCGGAGGCGTCGCCCAGGGCGCGGTTGATGCGCTGCATCATGGAGTTGATGTAGTTGAAGCGCATGGACAGCTGGTAGGTGTAGGTGAACATCATCACGAGCGTGCCCGCGGAGATGCCGAACCAGGCGTTGCCGCCCGCCACGAAGATGGAGACCACGAGCATGATGACCGTAATGATGGTGCTCGTGGTGAACCCGCGCCGCATGGTGGCGTGCATGCTGCGCGAGTCCGCCTCGCGCGCCTGCTGGGCGGCGTCCTCGAACAGGCCCTTCTCGTAGTCCTCGCGCCCGCAGGTCTTGACGGCGAGGATGTTGGTCACCGCGTCCGAGAGCACGCCCGAGAGGCGGTTCTGCGCGGCGGCGCCCTTCTGCGCGAGCGGCAGGATCTTGTGGTAGAGGTGGGTGGCGATCGCCACGTAGGCGACGAGCAGCACCGTGAGGATGGCCATGTAGCCCGGCACCACCGGGGCGAGCGTCGCGAACGTGCAGACGACCGAGGCCACCGTGGGGATGAGCGAGTAGACCACCACGTCGACGAGCGCCGAGTAGCCGCTCGTGAAGCGCGTGGTCTGGCTCACGAGGCTGCCGCCGAAACGGCTCGTGTGGAAGGTCATGGACTGGTTGGAGAGCGTGTCGAAGCACAGGCGCGAGAGGTGGTAGTTCCCGTTGATCTGCAGCTTGTACACCGCGTAGTCCTGCAGCTTGGAGAACGCCTGGCCGAACGCGTTGACGAGCAGGAGCGCGAGGACGTAGGGGCCGAACACCTCCGCGATCCGGTCGCTCGGCACCGGGGAGGCCTGCACCCGGTCGACGATCAGGCCCATCACGTAGGTGTTGGCGTAGGTGAGCAGCGCGATATAGCCGGCGGAGGTGACGACGGCGAGGGCGGCGATGCCGGGACGCATCCGGGTGACATCCCAGAAGCGCGCGAGCGTGCGGCGGACGGTTGAGCGCTGGAGCGGGGCGAGCGGCATACTCGGTCCTTTCCACGGGGTTTCAGGCCCGTTCGGGGCCTGCTGGGGGTTCAGGCCGTTCGGGGCCTGCTGGGATTCCCGCCAAGAGAGGGTAGCACGTCGAGGGGACCGTGTCGCCGCTTGAGCGCGGGCTGCTGCCCCCGTTATGACCGTTGTGGCCGTTTTGTTGGCATTTCTTATGCAATTTCGAGAGCTCTTTATACATCGCTGATCCGGCGCCCTTCTCAACCTCGTCCGATGCCGCACCGAGCGCGGCTCGACCGCGATTTCCGCCCCCCTTCGCCCCATGTGGCGGGCACATCACCATGAACGGGGGCCGCGACCGGCGCGGTCCCGCACGGGATTGGAGGGTCGGCATGACAACGTACGGGTACGCGCGGGTATCGACCAAGGAGCAGAACGTGAGCAGGCAGCTCGACGCCCTGCTCGCGTTCCCTCTCGAGGAGCGCGACATCTATGTGGACTATTACTCCGGGGCGAGCTTCAGCAGGCCGACGTACCAGCGCCTGCTGCGCCTCATGGCGGAAGGCGACGTGCTCGTGGTGACGAGCATCGACCGGTTGGGGCGCAACTACAAGGAGATCCTCGAGCAATGGCAGGATCTGACGCGGGTGCGCGGCGTCGATATCGTCGTGCTGGATATGCCGCTGCTCGATACGCGGGCGTCGGACCGCGATCTCACCGGCACGCTGATCGCCGACATCGTGTTGCAGCTGCTCTCGTATGTCGCGCAGGTCGAGCGCGAGAACATCCGCCAGCGCCAGGCGGAGGGCATCGCCGCCGCACGGGCGCGCGGGATGCGCTTCGGCCGGCCGCCGATCGCGCGCCCGGAGGCGTACCGCGGCATCCGGCAGCGCGTGTCCCGAGGGGAGCTCACGCACGTGCGCGCCGCGCAGGAGCTGGGCGTGTCGCGCTCGACGTTCGAGAAGTGGCTGCGCGAGGACCGCGGGGTGTAGGCCCGTCGGAGGCGGTGCGGGGATCGGCCGCACCGCAGCCGCCGCGATCGGACAGGGGGCCGGACATGTGGAGCCGAATCATATGTGACACCCTGCGCATTCAGGTCCGAAAACCGGGGAAATGCCCGGTCCCGCGGGTGACGCTGCCCGAGAAATACAGGTTAAGACAGCGTAAAAAGGTAGACCTTTCGGTTTCCAACAATGCCGACGGCACGTTCTCCTTCGACGCGGTCGAGTTCGACTCGTCGGATGCCGATCAGGGCGATGTCATCACGTTCTACATTGCCGAGGTCGTGCCGGAGAACGCCGTCGCGACCGTCGGTGCGGTCGCAGCCGGCGCCGGCGCGGCGATCAAGCGTCGTCGCAAGTAGCGATTCCCTGCGCACGGTCCATCCGCTGCGCCTGATCTCGGAGTTCGCGGCGAGCGCTGCTCGCGCGTGCTCATAGCGCGTCCGGCCCACATTCCCGACCCCGGACCGGCGCGCCGTTGCCCGGCCTCGACCCCCAACCCTCGAGGCCGGGCGTTTTTGTGCCGCGATTCCGTGCGCCGGCGTTCGGTCGCGAGGCGCCTGCCCTATGCTCCCAGCTCCGTGATGGGCACGACGTGCACGCCGGCGGGCGTCACGCGGCAAAACGTCGCTTTGCCCACGAGCACGGCGAGGAAGGAAGGCTCCCGGTTTTGCGCAGCGGGGTTCCGCTCGACCTTCTCCTTAAGCCTGAGTAGACTGCGCTCCGCCTCGGGGACCTTCTGCTCGTTGAGCTTCACCTCAAAGGCGCCCCATCTGCCATCGGGGAGCTCGATGATGATGTCCACCTCGAGACCGTCCGCGTCGCCGTAATAGCAGACCGCCGGATTGGGCATGAGTCCCATGGCGGAGCAGTAGATTCGGACATCTCGCAGACACAGCTCCTCAAAGAGCGTGCCGAAGACCTGCGGTTCGCGCAGGAGGCGTTCAGGCGTCATGCCGAGAAGCGAGGCGGGGAGAGATGGGTCGACAAACGTGCGCTTGGGCTTCGAACGGATGCGCGACTTCGATTTGACGGGCGCGTCCCATCCGGGCTGGTTCTCGATGAAGTACTGGTCCTCGAAAAACGCGATATACGGGGCAAGCGCGTTGCGATACATCGAGTTCGAGGCGACTTCCATTGGTTCCCCGTCGGTGATGTCAGCATACATCGTCTTGTACGTCATGACGGTACCCAGATTGCGCGCGAGCGACGTGGCGAGCTTCCGTGCCCGTCTTCCGTCTATGCCGCGTTGGGCGGCGCTGATGGAAAACAAGGCGTCGAGGTATTGGGCGGGCAGGTCGCCGATGAACTCATCCTCCGATTCGATCGTCGCCGGCCAGCCGCCCCGGCAGACTGCGCGTGCGAGTGCCCTTGTATCGACGACGACCGGTTTCGTTGTGCGAGCACCCTCAAAGAGGCCGGATAGGGAGACCGCTCCTGTCGATTCACCGCTTTCGTAAAGGCTCATCGGCCGCATTTCCATGGTGGCGATGCGGCCGGCCCCGCTATGCGAAACCTTTGCCTTGTCGACGGTTGAGGAGCCGGTGAGTAGGTACTGCCCGCGCACGTTCCCGCTTTCGTCGATGCTTCGGCGTACGGCGTCCCATACATCGGGGACGTCCTGCCACTCGTCGATGATATGGGGGCGTTCCCCTTCCAGCGCCAGCGATACGTCGAGCTCCGCCATCTGCTTTGCGTTGGCATCGTCGAGATGGATGATGCTCTCGCCGTGCGCCATGCTCGTCCAGGTCTTTCCGCAGAATTTCGGTCCGGCGACCTCGACCGCTCCGAATGTGCGGAGGCGCCGGTCGAGAACAGTATCGAGAAGGCGGGGCATGTAGCCATAGGGAACGATACTCATGCGGATCTCCTGCGGGTAGAACGGTCGACTGATGCGCTGCCAATATGAGTCTAGCATTTCCGAGGAATAAATCTAATAAAATCGAGTGAGCATGATAATATTTTCGAGCGATTTTGAGATGCATTTTCGAGGATGAGACGCATCGGCGTTCGGTCGCGTCGCGCCATCTTCGCAGCCTCGTCCCGCGAGAACGGCCCGCGGCCCCGCCCCGGGCCGTTCTCGCTCCGGTCGGGCCTCCGCCGGCATCACGCGTCGGACTTCTCCGTGCCCGGGCTCCCCATCCCGCTGCGTCGCCCCACACGTTCCCCACACGTTCCGGAATCCGTCGTTCCCCCATCCCCGCGTAACCGTCCGTTCATGTAATAAACACGCGGTTGAAGCTCCGGGCGCCCCCGCGTGCAACATGCTGTGGTCGCACGACCTGCGCCGACGGTGCCCGTGCAGCGGTTATTCAACCCACGAACACTATATATAGTGGTGCCGTTTACAGAACCACTCAAGATATGGGAAGTTCGCACCACCTCGCTTGATAGAATCAAGAACGCCGGCCGCGCGCCTGACCGCGCGGCCGGCTGTCCCGAATCCCCCGCACCCCGCGCGGCGCCGTCGTGTCCGCACGGGGTGCGATACTGCGACCACACGAGGAAAGCGAGGTTGCCCATGACCCAGACGATCCGCGACCGCATCGCCCGCCGCTTCACCGCCGCGCTCGACGATCCGCAGAACGCAGGCAAGACCGTCTACGACCTGTTCTCCTGGACCCGCCGCGACGTCCACCTCACCGACTACAAGACCGGCCGCGTCCTGTGCGACATGCACGACCTTGAGTTCCCGGAGCAGTACTCGCAGAACGCGGTGGACATCATCGCGTCCAAGTACTTCCGCCGCGCCGGCGTCCCGGGCGAGGGCCACGAGACCTCGATGCGCCAGGTCGCGCACCGCATGGTGGACTTCTGGGTCGCCGCCCTCGTCGACGAGGGGCTGGTGGAGGAGGGCGAGCAGGCGCAGGTCCTCTACGACGAGCTCGTCTTCCTGGTCCTCGACCAGCGCTTCGCGCCCAACTCGCCCCAGTGGTTCAACACGGGCCTCAAGCGCGCCTACGGCATCGCGGGCGAGCCGCAGGGCATGTACTACGTGGACCCCGCCACCGGCGAGATCGTGGAGTCCGCCGACCAGTACACGCGCACGCAGGCCTCCGCCTGCTTCATCGTGAGCGTGGAGGACAAGCTCCTGGGCGACCACTCCATCTCCGACGAGTTCGTGACCGAGACCAAGCTGTTCAAGGGCGGCTCGGGCACGGGGTCCAACTTCTCGGCCCTGCGCGCCGAGGGCGAGAAGCTCTCCGGCGGCGGCGTGTCGAGCGGCGTGATGAGCTTCCTGCGCGGCCTCGACCGCAACGCCGACGCCATCAAGAGCGGCGGCACCACGCGCCGCGCCGCCAAGATGGTGTGCCTGGATATCAACCACCCGGATATCGAGAAGTTCATCACCTGGAAGGCGCGGGAGGAGGACAAGGCCCTCGCCCTCATGCGGATGGGCTACGACGGGGACATCAACGGGGAGGCCTACGCCACGGTCTCCGGCCAGAACTCCAACAACTCCCTGCGCATCGACAACGAGTTCATGAAGAAGGTCGACAACCTGGACGCCGACCCGGAGGCGACCTACCGCCTGCGCGGGCGCGTCGACCCCAGCCGCGACGCCGAGGTCTCGGTCTCCCATATCTGGGACGTCTTCAACGAGAGCGCCTGGCGCTGCGCCGATCCCGCGCCCCAGTTCTCGGACACCTTCAACGAGTGGCACACCTGTCCTGCCGGCGAGGACGGTCAGGTGGGGGCGCCCTACAACCGCCTGAACTCCACGAACCCGTGCGGGGAGTACGCGTTTCTGGACGATTCGAGCTGCAACCTGGGCTCCATCAACATCTACCGCTTCTACGACCCCGAGGCCGACGCCTTCGACGTCGAGGGGTACGCGCACGCGATCGACATCGCCCAGCTCGCGCTCGAGGCGTCCATCGCCTGGGGCCAGTTCCCCACGCGCGATATCGCGCGCCGCACCTACCGGTTCCGCACCACGGGCCTCGGCATCTCCAACCTGGCGAGCCTGCTGATGGCCAAGGGCCTGCCCTACGACTCGCCCGAGGCCCGCGCGCTGGCCTCGGCCATCGTGGGCATGCTCACGGGCCGCAGCTACGCCGTCTCGGCGCTCATGGCCGCGGCGGTGGGCCCGTTCGCGTGCTACGAGATCAACCGCCCGCACATGATGCGCGTGATCCGCAACCACGCGCGCGTCGCCGGTGCCCGCGACGACGCCTACGAGAACCTCACCGTCCGGCCGCCCGCGGTCGACCGGGAGCTGCTCGGGCGCATGGGCGACGGCGCGCTGGCGGACGCCCTGGTGGCCTCGTGGCGGGAGGCCGAGGAGCTCGGCGAGCGCTGCGGGTACCGCAACGCCCAGGTCACCGTCATGGCGCCGACGGGCACCATCTCCTTCGCCATGGACTGCGGGGCGACCTCCATCGAGCCGTTCTTCAGCCACATGATCTACAAGAAGCTGTCCGGCGGCGGGTTCATGACGCTCGCCAACCCGGTGATCGGCGACGCCCTGCGCCATCTGGGGTACGCGCCGGAGCAGGTGGAGGAGATCCTGGCGTACGTGCAGGCCACGGACGACGACGGCATGGTCGTCGACGGCAAGATCGAGGGCGCGCCGGGGCTGCGCGAAGCCGACCTGCCGGTCTTCGACACGGCGAACGTCTGCGGCACGGGCGAGCGCTTCATCGCGCCCGAGGGCCACGTGCTCATGGTCGCCGCCCTGACGCCGCTGATCTCCGGCGCGATCTCCAAGACGGTCAACCTGCCCAACTCCGCCACCGTGGAGGACTTCAAGGACGTGGTCATGCTCTCCTGGAAGACGGGCTGCAAAGGCATCACGCTGTACCGCGACGGGTCGAAGAACGCCCAGCCGCTCAACAACTCGCTCTCCGACGTCACGGACGGCGAGGACCTGGGCGAGCTGTCCTACGAGGCGCTGCTCGAGTACGCGCGCGGCGCCCAGGAGGAGCTCGCCGAGGCGCGCCGCCCGGCCGAGCGCCGGCGCATCATGGGCATCCGCAGCGGGCGCACCCACCTGGCCCAGATCGACGGCGTGAAGATCTACACCACGGTCAACCGCAACGAGGAGGGGGCGATCTCCGAGCTGTTCGTGACCACCGACCGCGAGGGCACCACCATCATGGGCCTGCTCAACTCGCTGTCCAAGACCATCTCGGTCATGCTTCAGTACGGTATCCCCGCGGAGCGCATCTCCAAGATGCTGCGCGGGCAGATGTACGAGCCCTACGGCTTCGTGCAGAGCCACCCCAACATCAAGTACGTGACCTCGATCTCCGACCTCATCTCCAAGGTGATTGACATCGAGCTGGGGGATTACACGCGCGTGCAGGTGAAGCCCGAGGGCTGGACGCCCGGCGGCGCCCCCGCCGCCGCGGCGGCGCCTGCCGTCCAGGCTCCGGCCGTCGAGGACGAGGAGCCCACGGTGAGCGGGGAGGAGCTCTCGCGCCTGGTGGCGGCGAAGGAGGACGAGCTGCGCGAGGAGACCGGCCAGCTCGACCGGGGCGACAAGTACACGCAGGCGTTCGTGAGCGAGGCCGTGCACGACACGGCGATCCACGGCGAGCGGCTGTACGACGGGAGCATCTGCCCCACCTGCGGCAGCTCGCGCATGGTGCAGAACGGCACCTGCAAGGTGTGCATGGACTGCGGGACCACCACCGGCTGCAGCTGATCGGGTGACGGCGCGCCGCGCTCGGACGCCGGGTGCGTCGCGGCGCGACACCGGTCCGGTACGCGAGTCCCTTCCGGCGCGTGCCGGCACGGGCGCTGCGGGACGATCCGCGGCCGCCTCATGACAGGGCGCCGGGCTCCGACGGGGAGCCCGGCGCCCGTTTCGCATGCGCCGCGGGGTGCGCCGCGGCGCCTACCGCTCCATCTTGAGGACGACCTCGATATCGGGGGCGACCTGCGCGGCGAACGCCTCTCCGTCCTGCGGCTCGCCGGCGACGCTGCCGTAATGCGTGGGGATGGCGACGCGGGGCTGCAGGGCGTTGACGAACTCGGCCGCCTGCGAGGCGTCCATCGTGTAGGTGCCGCCCACCGGCACGAGGGCCACGTCGCACGGGACCTGCATGTTGTCCGGGTTCCGGTCGGTGTCGCCCGCCACGTACAGGCGCGCGCCGTCGACGGTGAGCACGTAGCCCACCCAGCCGTTCCCGCGCGGATGGAACCCCAGGCGCTCGGGCATCACGTTGTAGGCGGGCACGGCGGAGATCCGGATGCCGTCGAGCTCGACGGCCTCGCCCGCCTGCAGGGTGCGGACGTCGTCGATGCCGGCGCGCGGTGCCTCGCCGGCCATGGAGGCCGGCACGACGAGCCGCGTCCCGGGCTTCGCGACGCGGGCGATGTCCTCGGGCGAGAAGTGGTCGTAGTGCGCATGGGTGATGCAGACGATGTCGGCGTCGTGCGTCTCGTCGACCAGGTCGTAGGGGTCGACGTACACGACGGTGCCCGCCTCGGCCTCGATGCGGATGCTGCTGTGGGTGAGGACGCGGATGCGGTCCAGGTTCAGGCTTCTCATGATGGCTCCTAACGTCGGATCCGCGCGGGGCTTCGGGCCCTGCCCGGTCGTTGTCTGTATGTACCCGCGACCTAGGGGGTCGTTTCCGTCGCGGACCCGACGTTACAGACACCGAACACGGCGCACAGCGGCTTCATCTGCGAGAGGTTCGGCTTGGGTGCGGGCCGGGTTCGGGGAGCGGCGGTTACTCCATAGCCTGAACGTTCCAGAGCCCGAACGTCACGGAGAGCGGGGCGTCCGGGTTGAGCGTCATGTCGTCGGGGTACACCGTCATCAAGATGAGATGGGTCGTCGGGGTGCCGAAGTAGGTGTCATCGGCGGAGAAGTTGCCCAGTATGCGCGTCTCATCGAAGGGCGACGGCCCGACCGTGCTCTCGGTGAAGGCGCCCAGGCCCAGGGTGTCCGCGACCTGGCGGGCGACCGCCTCGTACTCGGAGGGGTCCCGCTCCGTATAGGAGAGCCAGACGGTGTAGCCGGTGGGGAGGGTGCCCTCGGCGAGCGTCTCATATCCGAGGTTCTCCGCCCCGTCGACGAACACAGGGTCCTCGACGGTCACGGTGATATTCACGGTGGGATCCGAGTCCTCGAAGGGGTTGTCCGCGGGCTGACCCGAGAACGTGGTCTCGCAATACCTGTATCCGCTCTGCTCCTCTTCGTAGTAGTTGTCGGCTGTGATCTCGAAGTCCAGCAGCTCGAGGTCGCTCGCGATATCGGCGACCGGACGCTCGTAGAACGTCTTGTCCTGCCAGGCGGTCAGCTCCGCCTGCGGCGTCTGCTCGGCTGCCGCCGCAGGTGCCGAACCCTGCGTCGCGGACCCGGTCGACCCGGCGGGCTGCGTTCCCTGGCTGCATCCGGCGATGAGCGCCGTCGACAGGCACAGAACCGGCACGATCATGCGCGTGGACCTCATATCCCTCACTCCGTTCCTTCACGGGCGCCCGGCATCCGGGCGCGTTCCCATCTACAACATATCGGGAAGGCGAGGGGCCGACTGTTGCACAAGTGCACGTGCATCGGCAAGCGGCCGAACGCGTCGCGTGGGTGACCCGTTCGGGTGACCCGTTTGGGGACGGGGTCGAAAGGGGTCGCTTGAGCCTTTTGGGGACGGGGTCGAAATGGGTCACGGTGAGCAGCCGACCGTGACCCGTTTGGGGACGGGGTCGGAATGAGTCGCGGATCGGTGCTGCCGTCTTGCCCCGCGCTGCCGACTTGGCGCAGGTCCTGCGCGCGGCCGGTTCGCCCTGCGCGGGCACGGGGAGGCTCGCCGCGACCTCCCGCCGGGTCGCCGTCCTCGCTATGCGCGTACTGCATAGCGGGATAGCGACCCGGCATTGTACTTCGCTGCCGGGCGCTCCCAGAATGGGGGTGTACGGAAACGGGCGCGGCCCGACCGGACCTCGGTCGAGACGGGCCGCGCCGCATGCGAGAGAGAGGCAAGCCATGGAGTATCTGAAGCTCAACAACGGCGTCGAGATGCCCGTCGAGGGCCTGGGCACCTTCCTGATGACCCCGGCGGAGGCCGAGGCCGTATCGCTCGCGGCGCTCGAGGCGGGTTACGAGCATATCGACACCGCGAACGCCTACATGAACGAGAAGGCCGTGGGCCGCGCCATCGCCAAGAGCGGTGTTGACCGCGAGAAGCTGTTCGTGTCCACCAAGCTGTGGCCGAGCGTGTACGAGGCGGGCGACGCCGCCGTCGACGGGACCCTCGCGCGCCTGGGCCTCGAGTACGTGGACATGCTGATCCTGCATCAGCCGGTGGGCGACTACCTCGCCGCATGGAAGACGATGGAGAAGGCGTACCGCGACGGCAAGGTCCGCGCGCTCGGCCTCTCCAACTTCCCGCAGGACAAGATCGCCGAGGTCATCGAGGCCGCCGAGATCAAGCCCCAGCTGGTGACCGTCGAGTGCTACCCGTACCTGCGCGCCGCGCTCAAGGACGACGGTACGGGGGCCGGGCGCCGGCAGCGAGGCGCGGGGCCGTTCTGTCCGTCAGCGCGCCCTGCGGCTCGGCGAGACAAAGGCGTGCATGCACGCGATTGTCTCGCTCCGGATGCGTGCCGTCCGATCATGATGCGGTCATGGGGCTGCTCGCGAAGGCGGGCAAGGACGTGGTCGAGTTCGTCGGCATCATGCCCAACCCCACTTACGCCAAGGTCCAGGAGGGTGCGAAGCTGGCGCGCGAGAGGGGCGTCGACTTCATCCTCGCCGTGGGCGGCGGCAGCGTCATCGACTGCGTGAAGATCGTCTCGGTCCAGGCCAAGACCGACCGCGACGTGTGGAAGATGGAGTTCTCCGACCACGAGTTCCCCACCGGGGGCATCCCCATGGGCACCGTCGTCACCATCTTCGGCACCGGCGCGGAGATGAACAACGGCGCGGTCATCACCAACGAAGCCACCAAGCAGAAGAACGGCATGGCGGGCAGCTTCCACAGCTTCGCCGTGCTCGACCCCGCCTACGCGCTGTTCGCGCCCATGAAGCAGGCGCTCTCCGGCGCGTTCGACATGCTCAGCCACAGCATGGAGGCCTACTTCGGCACTCCGCATGACGGCAACCTGCCCGACCTCATCGCCGAGGCGAACATGCGCTGCATCATCGACAACACGCGCAAGATGATCGCCGCGCCCGCGAAGTTCGCGCGCTTCGTCACCGAGGTCTGGGGCATCGACACGGCGGGCACAGGACCGCCTAGCGGGCCGCGCCGTTGCCGGGATGGGGACGGGCCCGGAGCCGCCGCGACCGTGCTCGCGGCGGGAGTGGGGAGATCGTGCGGGTCCGTCCCCATCCCGGCACGGGGGCCCTGGAGGTCTCGCCGGATAGACGGGGCGGCCCCCGCGTCATGGCGCGGGGGCTCGTCATGACGCGGGGAACCGCCCTATCTGTCATGATGACACGGGGGACTGCCCCGTTTGCCGCTATCCGTCACGACCGGGAGGTGCGCCATGTCGGACGCATTCGTGGAAAGGCTGCCGCTCGCGCAGACGACGATCGACTACGACGTCGACCGTCGCGGCGAGGAGGGCCTGCTCGACCGGCTGCTCGCCGACGACCGGACCCGCGTGGTGCTCGTCAACAGGGGGCTCGTGGCGGTCCCCAAGCACGCGGCCGCCGCGGCGCCGACGGCGCTCGACTGCGCCGACGACCCGGCGGCCCCCCGGCCCGACGCCGCCGCCCCGACCGGCGAGGTCGCCCTCGCGCTGCTCGGTTCGGCGGAGGTCCGCGCGGAAGCGTCCCGTCCGGGCTGCCTGCTCATCTACCTCGGCATCGACCGCTCGGAGAAGCCGGCCGTGCCCTACCTCGCCCTCGATATCACGCGCGCCCCGGATTCCGCGGCGCCCCTGTCCGCGGGCGCCGACCACGAGCAGGGCGCGTCGGCGGTGACGCTCGCCCAGCGGGCGCTGAGGGACTTCGACTGGGTCGAGCTGCGCTCCCTGGCGCCGTGCGCCTCCGTGCGGGACGCGGGGCTCGCCACGAGCGCGGTCGCGGTGAGCACCTGGCATGCCCATCAGCGCTTCTGCCCGGCGTGCGGGCACCCGGTCGAGCCCGCCCTCGCGGGATGGGCCCAGACCTGCACCGGCCCCGACGACGGGGACCGCCTCCTGTTCCCCCGCATCGAGCCCGCGGTCATCACGGTGATCGTGGACGATGACGACCGGGTCCTGCTGCAGCACAACGCCGCATGGCGGCCGCGCTTCCACTCGGTCTCCGCCGGTTTCGTGGAGGCGGGCGAGAGCCTGGAACACGCGGTCAGGCGCGAGGCGCGCGAGGAGGTGGGGGTCGAGCTCGACGAGGTGGGCTACCTCGGGTCGCAGAGCTGGCCGTTCCCCGCGTCGATCATGCTCGCCTTCCGCGCCCGCGCATGCGACGGGGAGGTGCGCGCGGACGGGGAGGAGGTCTCCTCGGTGCGCTGGTTCACCCGTTCGGAGCTCGCCGCCGCCCTCGCGCGGGGCGAGGTCGAGCTCCCCGGCCGCGCGTCGATCGCGCGCCATATGATCGAGGACTGGTACGGCGGCCCGATCGGCTGACGCCGCGGTCCGTCCCGCGGGGCTGGCCCGGCCGTCGACGCGGGGTGCCGGTCGGCATGTGCGGTGACAGATGGGACAGGCCCGCGTGGGAAAATAGTGCCTGTCACTTTTTTCCCACGATGCGGCTGCGGGTGGGAAAAAGGTGACAGGCACTTTTTTCCCGGGACGGAGGGACGCCGCACGGGCGCGGGGTCGCCCGGCGGACGATGGAAAGGAGGCGCGCCATGCGCTATCGGCAGCTCGGTTCGACCGGCATATCGGTGAGCGAGATCGGCTTCGGCGGCGAGTGGATGGACAAGACGGTCGAGGAGACCCGCGCGGTGCTCGAGCGGGCGGACGCGGCGGGCGTGAACATCCTCGACTGCTGGATGCCCGACCCCACGCGCCGCTCGAACCTGGGCGACGCCCTCGCGCAGATGGGTGCCCGCGACCGCTGGGTGATCCAGGGGCATCTCGGCTCGACATGGCAGGACGGCCAGTACGTGCGCACGCGCGAGATGGAGCACGTGAGGCCCGCCTTCGAGGACCTGCTCGCGCGCTTCCATACCGACTACATGGACCTCGGCATGATCCATTACGTGGACCGCGTGGACGAGTTCCGGCAGATCATGGACGGCAGCCCCTTCATCTGCTACGTGCGCGAGCTGCGCGATGCGGGCACCGTCCGGCACGTGGGCCTCTCCACGCACAACCCCGATGTGGCGCGCCTGGCGGTGGAGGACCCCGAGATCGAGATGATCCTGTTCAGCGTGAACCCCGCGTTCGATATGCTGCCCGCGAGCGAGGACATCGACGACCTGTTCGGCGAGTACGACGCGTCGCTCGAGGGCATCGACCCGCAGCGCGCCGCCCTCTACGCCGAGGCCGAGCGCACCGGGACGGGCATCACGGTCATGAAGGGCTACGCGGGCGGCCGCCTGCTCGATGTCGCGACCTCGCCGTTCGGCGTGGCGCTCACGCCGATCCAGTGCATCCACTACGCGCTCACGCGCCCGGCGGTGGCGAGCATCATGGTGGGCTTCTCCGAGCCGGGCCACGTGGACGGGGCGGTCGCCTACGAGACGGCCGACGAGGGGGAGCTCGACTACGCGAGCGTGCTGGCGGGCGCCCCCGCGCACGCCTACTTCGGCGAGTGCACGTACTGCGGCCACTGCGCCCCGTGCCCGCGCGGCATCGACATCCCGACGGTCAACAAGTTCCACGACCTGGCCGCCCTCCACGACGAGGTGCCGGATTCGGTGCGCGAGCACTACCGCGCGCTCGAGGTGACGGCCGAGGCCTGCATCGCCTGCCGCGCCTGCGAGGCGCGCTGCCCCTTCGGTGTCAAGGTCGCCGACAAGATGGCCCGCGCCGTCGAGCTCTTCGGCTGCTGACCGCGCCAGGTGGGAAAAAAGTGCCTGTCACTTTTTTCCCATCGCGGCGGCGGGTGCGGGAAAAAAGTGACAGGCACCATTTTCCCGCATAGCTGGATGTTCCGTGAGATCGCCTGCGGGCTGGTAGGATGCCGGTAACCGTGACGAGGAGGATCCCATGGCCCAGACCGTGCTGGTCGCCGAAGACGACCCGGATATCGTCGAGCTGCTGACGCTCTACCTCTCGGGCAGCGGATACGAGGTCGTCGCCGCCGGCGACGGGGAGCAGGCGCTCGAGCTGCTGCGCACGCGCCCCGTGGACGTGGCGCTCGTGGACATCATGATGCCGCGCATGAACGGCTACGACCTCATCAAGGCGGTGCGCGCCGAGAGCGACATCCCCGTCATCATCGTCTCCGCGCGCAGCATGCCCGCCGACAAGATCGTCGGGCTCGACGCCGGTGCGGACGGGTACATCTCCAAGCCTTTCGACCCGCTCGAGGTGACCGCCTACATCCGCGCCGTCCTGCGCCGCAGCTCCCCCGATGCGGCCCGTGCCGCCTCCGAGGGCGCCGCGCCCGGCCCGGATGCCGCGGGCTCGCCCGCCGGCGTGGCGGCGTCGGCCGTGGTGGCCTGCGGGGAGCTCGCCTTCGACACCGAGCGCCTCGTGCTCTCCAAGCGCGGCGAGCCCGTGGCGCTCACCGCCGCCGAGCTCAAGATCATGGCCGCCTTTATGTCCGCCCCGGGGCGCGTGTTCAGCAAGGACCAGCTCTACGCCTGCGTGAACGGCGAGCCCGCCGTGGGCGGCGCGGGCAGCGTGATGGTGCACATCTCCAACATCCGCGCCAAGCTCGAGGACGATCCGCTGCGCCCCCGCTTCATCAAGACCGTCCGCGGCCTGGGGTACCGGCTCGATGGCTAGCACCGAGAGCCCCCACACCCACGGCGCCCGCACCCACGGCGTCCGCGCCGGCCGCGCGACCCGCGCCGAAGGCCCCCGCACCGGGCACGGGGCCCGCGCCCGCCTGCGCGGCGCATGGGAGGCGGTCCGCACGAGCCTCGCGGTCCGCTGCCTCGCCGTGGTGGTGGCCTACGCGCTGGCGGTCATGGCGCTGTTCTCCGGCATCGGCGCGGTGGGCGAGGCGATGCTCGACAACGCCTTCCCCTCCATGGAGACCGTGCTCGAGCGCGAGGCCGAGCTCGCGCGCGACGACTTCGCGGCGCTGCAGTCCCCCGCGTTCGAGAACTGCTTGGTCACGGTCTTCGACGGGCGGGGCGCGCGCCTGTACGCCTCGAATGAGAAGGCGGCGCGCAAGGTGCGCTCGACGGACCTCCCGCTCATCAACGGGTACGAGGAGAACGCCTTCTACGAGGTCTTCCGCGAGCGCGCGGACGACGGCTCGACCCGCTACCGCATCATGCTGTGCACCTACGACGAGCAGAGCGACTACAGCAAGGTCGTCGAGTCCTGGTGCGTGCTCGACGAGGGGCTGCAGATCGTGGAGGGCGACCTGTTCTCGGGCAGGACCGCGCTCACGCAGCGGGAGTTCGACTTCATCACGGGCATCTATGACGCGCAGATGACCGTCGAGCGGCTCGACTACCGGACCGAGAACGGGGCGTCCCGCACCCTCGTGCTCGTCGCCCCCATGGTGAGCGACACGCGCTACCAGCAGGTCCTGAACGACGTCTCGGGCATCTCGCTGCTCGGGGCCCCGATCGTGGTCGCACTCACCGCCGTCGCGGCCTGGGCGCTCGTGCGCGTCGCGCGCGGGGCCGCCCGCCCGCTCGACCGCGCCATCGACGCCTACCGCCGCGGGGACGAGGAGGCGGCCGCCGGCGAGCGGGTGCCCACCGAGCTCATGCGCACCTACGGCAACTTCACCGACCTCATGGACGAGCTCGCGGCGTCGCGGCGGGAGCGTCAGCGCATCGTGGCCGACGTCTCGCACGACCTCAAGACCCCGCTGACGGTGATCCGCGGGTACGCGCAGGCGTTCGCCGAGGGCCGCGTGCCGCCGGAGAAGGAGCGCGCCTACCTGCGCGCCATCGCCGAGCGCTCGATCGCGGCGACCGAGCTCATCGACACGCTCGTGAGCTACGCCAAGATGGAGCACCCCGAGTACGAGCCGGCGCTCGTGCGCGCGGACGTCTCCGAGCTGGTGCGCGCGGTCGCCCGCCGCGCCGAGCCATCGGTCGAGCAGGCGGGCTGCTCGCTCGAGGTGGACGCGGCGCCCGGGGCGCTCGCGGAGGTCGACCGCGAGCTGTTCGAGCGCGTCCTGCTCAACCTCGTGGACAACGCCTGGTCCCATAACGCCGCGGGGACGCGGATCCGCGTGAGCTGCGCGCCGGCGGGCGAGGGGGGCGCCGTGCAGGTGAGGGTGGCCGACACCGGCGCGGGCTTCGCGCCGGAGATCGCGGCCCACGCCTTCGAGCCCTTCGTGACCAGCAACGCTGCGCGCTCCTCGGACGGCGGGACGGGCCTCGGGCTGTCCATAGCCCGGCGCGCGGTCGAGCTCATGGGCGGGTCGATCCGCCTGGAGGAGCCGTGCGCCCCGTGGGGCGCCGTCGTGACGGTCGAGCTGCCCGCCGCCGGCCCCGGCGACACGGGGGAGCCCCGCCGGCCCCGGTGATGCCGTCGCGGAAGCCGGCGCGGCGCCCGCCTGCACCCGCCCGCCCTTCGCCCGGTATCCGAACCTAAACGAACCTTAAGCCTGCCTTCAGCCGACCTGAAGGACGCCCCTCCACACTGATAGTCGTCAAGTATCCGTGCCGACGACAGGAGGGCATATGGACGAGTCGATGCGAAGGGCGGTCGCGAGCGCGACCGGTGCGCGCGTCGGCACCCGCATGCGGTACCGGCACACGGCCCTGCGCTTCCTCGAGCGCGGCGCCCATCTGCACCCGGGCAAGACCGCCGTGGTCGACGAGGCGGGCTCGTGCACCTACGGCCAGCTGCTCGACCGCGTCCTGGCGACCGGCACCGCGCTGATCCGGCACGGCTCCGCCGGCATGCCGGTCCTCGTGTTCATGGAGAAGGGGGCGCCGGCGCTCGCCGCGATGCTCGGCGCGCTCGCGGCCGGCGGCTTCTACGTGCCGGTCGACCCGGACGTCCCGCCCGAGCGCGCCGCCCGCATCCTCGCCTCCCTGGCGGCGGGGGAGGGTCCCCGGGGCGCTTCCGGGCAGCGCATCCCGGTCGTCGTCGGCCCCGACACGCGCGAGCGCGCACGCGAGCTGTTCGACGGCGCGGACATCCTGCTCGCAGCCGACCTCGCCGCCGCCGAGCCCGACGTCTCCCTGCTCGACCGCGCCGCCCGCGAGACGGTCGACACCGATCCCGCCTACGTGCTGTTCACCTCGGGTTCGACCGGCGCGCCCAAGGGCGTGGCCGTGAGCCACCGCGCCATCGTCGAGTTCATCGGGAGCTTCGTCGACACGCTGGGCATCCGTTCCGGCGAGGTCGTGGGCAACCAGGCGCCGTTCGACTTCGATGTCTCCGTGAAGGACGTCTACGGCACCCTGGCGGCCGGCGCGACCCTCGTCATCCTGCCGCGCCGTCTGTTCTCGCGTCCCGCCGAGCTCATGGACGCCCTGGTGGAGCACCGCGTGACCACGGTGATCTGGGCCGTCGCGGCGCTGTGCCTGCTGTCGAGCCTGCACGGGCTCGAGCACGCGGAGCTGCCCCGCCTGCGCACGGTGATGTTCAGCGGCGAGGTCATGCCCCTCGAGCACCTGCGCCGCTGGCGCGAGCACGTGCCCTGGGCGCGCTTTGTGAACCTGTACGGCCCCACCGAGGTCACGTGCAACTGCACCTACCACCTGCTCGACCCGGCGCGCCCCTACACGGGCGGGATCCCCTTGGGGCAGCCGTTCCCCAACCGCCGCGTGCTGCTGCTCGACGAGCGGGGCCTCCCGGTGACCGAGCCGGGCGCGGTGGGCGAGCTGTACGTGGGCGGGTCGGCGATCGCGCTGGGCTACTACGGGGACGAGGCGCGCACCGCCGCGTCCTTCGTGCGCCGCCCAGGCTCGCGCGGCGTGCCCGAGACGCTCTACCGCACCGGCGACCTGGCGCGCGTGGGCTCCGCCGGCGAGCTGTTCTTCTGCGGGCGCGTGGACAACCAGGTGAAGCACCTGGGGCACCGCGTCGAGCTCGAGGAGATCGACGCCGCCTTCGAGCGCCAGCCCGGCGTGGACCGTTGCCGCTGCGCCTACGACGCCGACCGGGCGCGCCTCTGCGCGTTCTTCGAGGGCGGGGCGGACCCGGCGGCCCTGCGCCATGCGGTCGCGCGCTACCTCCCGGTGCCGCTCGTCCCGTCGCGCATCGAGCGCGTCGACGCCATGCCCCTCACCAAGAACGGCAAGGTCGACCGCGCCGCCCTGCTCGAGGGGCTGCGGGCGCGCGCCCGCGCCCGGCGCGGCGCCCCGGCGTGAGGCGCCCCCGGCCGCAGGCGGCCCGTTTCTGACGCCGCATCCCGCCCGACGACCCGAATACCCTCCGAGAGCTTCCGAAAGGAGCGTCTTCCATGATCGATCCGACCGTCGCGACCCCGTGCGCCCCCGCGGGGGCGCCGTCCGCGGGCGAGGGCCCCGCCGACGCCGAGCTGTCCGAGCTCGCGCGCGCCTTCGGAACCCCGCTGTACGTCTTCGACGACCGCGAGCTCGCCGCGCGCGTCGCCCGCCTGCGCGCCGCGCTGCCCGCGGGCACGGGCCTGTGCTACGCCATGAAGGCCAACACCTTCATCCTGCCCGAGCTCGCCGGGGTCGTCGACCGCATCGAGGTCTGCTCGCCCGGCGAGTACCGCATCTGCCGCGAGGTCGGCGTGCCCTGCGGGAAGCTCGTGGTCTCGGGCGTGCACAAGGACGATGCGACCGTCGCCGCCGCCGTCGCGGACCGCGCGGGCATCCTCACCGTCGAGTCCCGCGCGCAGATGGAGCTCATCTGCCGCCATGCCCGCGAGCAGGGCGTGCGCGTGCCGGTGCTGCTCCGCCTGTCGAGCGGCAACCAGTTCGGGCTCGACGGCGAGGCGCTGACCGGGCTCGTCCGGGAGCACCTCGGCTCCGGCTGCGTCGAGCTGCGCGGCGTGCAGTTCTTCTCGGGGACCCAGAAAGCGGCCGTCCGCCAGGTCTCCCGGGAGCTCGAGCGCATCGACCGCTTCCTGGCCGAGCTCGAGCTGGCGACCGGCTGGGCGCCGCGGGAGTTCGAGTACGGGCCCGGCCTGCCGGTCGCCTACTTCGAGGCGGACGCCTTCGACGAGGACGCCTGCCTGGCGGCGCTCGCGCGCGGGCTGGAGGGCATGGCGTTCTCCGGCGAGGTCTCGCTCGAGGTCGGCCGCAGCATCGCGGCGAGCTGCGGCACCTACCTCACGCGCGCGGTGGACGCGAAGGTCAACCGCGGCCGGAACTACGCCATCGTGGACGGCGGCATCCATCAGCTCGTCTACTACGGCCGGTCGATGGCCATGCAGCTGCCGCCGTGCCGCGTGCTGGGGCGCGGGCGGGCCGCTCCGGGCGATCGTCCGGTCGAGCCCTGGAACATCTGCGGTTCGCTGTGCACCGTCAACGACGTGCTCGCCAAGCAGCTGCCCCTGCCCGGGCTCGATGTCGGCGACGTGCTGGCCTTCTCGCGCGCGGGCGCCTACTGCGCCACCGAGGGCATCTCGCTGTTCCTGAGCCGCGACCTGCCGGGCGTCGTCGTGATCGACCGTGCGGGCGTCCCCCGATGCGTGCGCGGCGCGCTGCGGACCGACGGCCTGAACACCCCCGCGCCGTCCGTCCCGACCGGCCCCGCCCCGGCCGCGCCCGCCCGTTAGCCGCCGGGCGCCCCCGCGCCCGCCCGACCGCCCGAGGCGGCGGCCGACCCATCCCACCTCCGGCCCGGACCGGGCCGGACGACCTGAAGAAGGAGTACCGATATGGACGCCATCCTGGATATCCTCGAGGACCTCAAGCCCGGCGAGGACTACCGCTCCCGCACCGACCTGGTCGATGCGCGCGTGCTCGACTCGCTCACCATCCTCGCGCTCGTATCCGAGCTCGAGGAGACCTTCGACATCGCCATCCCCGCGGTGGAGATCGTCGCGGAGAACTTCAACTCGCTCGAGGGCATGTGGGCGATGGTCTGCCGCCTGCAGGAGGAGTCGTTCTAGGGAGGGCCCGACGGCCCTCCCGTGCCGGCGCCTCCCGGGGAGGGGCGCACCCGCCGGGCGGGTCGGCCCCCGTGTTTTCGCAACCGCACGTCAACGGATAGATTGCCATGGATTCCTACTTCTCCGTGATCTGCCTCGGGCTGTTCGTGCCCGTGACGGTGATCGTCTACCAGATCGCGCCCCGCCGGGCGCGCCCCTTCGTCCTGCTCGCGGCGAGCTACCTGTTCTTCTGGAGCCTGAGCGGCGCGCTGCTGGCCTTCCTGCTGCTCTCCACCGTGAGCGTCTGGGCGGTCGGCCTGGCGCTCGGCGCGCTGCTCGACGTCCGCGACCGGGAGCTGGCCGCCCCCGGGGCGGACCGGCGCTCGGTGCGCCGCCTGTGCCGCCGCCGCATGCGCACCGCCCTCGCGATCGGGCTCGCGGTGAACCTCGGGGTCCTCGCCGCCCTCAAGTACCTGCCGTTCTTCTCCCGTCTCGCCGCCCCGCTCCTCGCCTGCCTGGGAATCGGGGCGCCCACGGGGGGATTGGGGATCGGCATCCCCATCGGCATCTCGTTCTACACCCTGTCGGCCGTCTCCTACCTGGTCGACGTCTACCGCGAGCAGGTGCCGGCGGAGCGCCGGCCGCTGCGGCTCGCGCTGTTCCTCGCCTTCTTCCCGCAGATCATGGAGGGCCCCATCTGCCGTTTCGGGCAGACCGCGGACGCCCTGTGGGCGGGGCGCCCCGTCACGCCCTCCGGCCTCTACGCGGGCTCGGTGCGCATCCTGTGGGGCATCGCCAAGAAGATGATCGTGGCGGACCGCGTGAACATCCTGGTCAAGACCGTGTTCGCGAACCACGGGTCCTACGACGGCGGCGTGATCGCGCTCGCCGCGGTGCTCTACACCGTGCAGCTGTACTGCGATTTCTCCGGCACGATGGACTTCGCGGTGGGCATGGGGCGCATCTTCGGGGTGAGCATGCCGGAGAACTTCAGGCAGCCGTTCGCCTCGCGCACCGCGGCGGAGTTCTGGCAGCGCTGGCATGTCACGCTCGGCACCTGGCTGCGCGATTACGTGTTCTACCCGGTCTCGCTCTCGCGCCCCGCCAAGCGGCTGACGACGCGGGCGCGCCGCCTGCTCGGCAACCGCATGGGCCCGCTGGCGGCGAGCGCCGTCCCGCTCGCCTGCGTCTGGTTCCTGAACGGCCTGTGGCACGGGGCGGGCGGGCAGTACCTGCTGTTCGGCCTGTACTACTTCGTCATCATCTGGCTCGGCGGCATGGCGGGCCCGGTCTCCGCGCGGCTCTGCGCCCTGGCGGGCATCGACCGCGACGGCCACGCCTGGCACGCCTGGCAGCGCGTCCGCACCCTCGCGGTGGTGTTCGCGGGCGAGCTCGTCTTCCGCTCAGCCGGCGCCCATGACGCCCTGGCGATGCTGGGTGGGCTTCTCGAGCGCTTCTCCCTCGCGTCGTTCTTCGACGGGACGGTGCTCTCGCTGGGCATGGACGCGGCGGATTTCGGCGCGGTCGCGGCGGCCGTGGCGGCGCTCGCGGTCGTCGGGCACCTGCGCGAGCGCGGCGTCCACCTCCTGGACGGCGTGCGCCGGGCGCCGGCGGTCCCACGCACGGCGGCGGTGTTCGCCCTCGTCCTCGCCATCATCGTGTTCGGGGCGTACGGGCCGTCCTACATCCCCGTCGACCCGATGTACGCCCAGTTCTGACCCCTTCGCGGCCCGTGCCCGGCACGCGCGGCGCCACGGCGGCACCCGGGGAGCCCGCCTCCCCGAAGAGCCCTTCCCCCCCCACCGGGGCGCATCCGAAACGCGGACTTGCTCCAACCCCTTCCGCATCCCGGACGGGTGGGGCGGGCTCCCCGGGTGCCGCCGTATCCCGCCGAGCGCGGGGCCGATGATCGGGGCGGCCGTCCGGGAGCTTCCCGGCGTCCGCCGCCGTACGGTCGCCCGTCGCGGCCGCCAGCAAGCCGCGGCCGCCCGGCGCCCGCCCTCAGACCTCGCCGCCGCATCCTGCCGCACCTCCCAGAAAGGAGAGACCCCCCCATGAACCGCTTCTCCCGCCCGGTGCGGCGCATCCTCGCCTCCCTGGCCGTCGCGGTGTCGGCGGTCGCCGTGCTCGCCGCCGCGTCCCATGTGGTGATGCCCAAGAACAACCAGGCGGAGTTCGGCCAGATCGACGCTTCCGCCAACGGGGTGATGGGCGAGCCCGCGAACAGCATCGACGTCCTGTTCCTCGGGGACTCCGAGGCGTTCAGCTCCTTCTCGCCCCTGCAGATGTGGGATGAGCACGGCATCGCCTCGTACGTGTGCGCGACGAGCGCCCAGCGGCTGTGCTACACGCGCACCCTGCTGCTCCGCGCGCTCGAGAACCAGTCCCCGCGCACGGTCGTGCTCGAGACGAACTGCATCTTCGCCTCCTTCGGCCCCGCCGCGGCGGTCAAGCGCACGGCCCAGGACATCTTCCCGGTGTTCGAGTACCACGACCGGTGGAAGAGCCTGCGGCCCGAGGACTTCCTGGGGACCGTGCGCCATACCTGGACCGACGAGCTGAAGGGCTTCCGCCTGCGCAAGCCCAGAAAGGTCGTCGCCGCCGACGCGACCGGGCATATGGCCCCGAGCGACGCCGTGGCGGACCTGCCCGCGCTGAACCGCCTGTACCTGGAGGACATCGCGCGGATCTGCCGCGAGCACGGGGCCCGGCTGGTGCTCGTGTCCGTCCCCAGCACGAAGAACTGGGGCACGGCGCGGCACAACCGCATGGTCCAGGTCGCCTCCGAGCTCGGGGTCGACTACCACGACCTCAACACGGGCGACGAGCTGGTCGCGGTCGACTGGTCCCAGGACACCTACGACGGGGGCGACCACCTGAACCTCGCCGGGGCGCAGAAAGTGTCCGCGGCGGTGGGGAGGATGCTCTCCGAGCGCTACGCCGCGCCCGATCGGCGCGGCGACGAGGCCTACGCCTCGTGGGACGACGCGCTCGCCCGCTATCGGGAGCGCCTCGCCGCCCTGTGAGCGCCCCGCTCCCCGCATCTGCCGTCTGAACATGTATAGTAGTGGTTCGGACAGACAGGAGAGGAGGGGCGATGGCCGCATGGGATGACGGCGACGGCCGCCGCGACGGGGGCGCGGAGGCGTCCTTCGCGGCGTTTCTCGCCGCGTACAACGACATCAACGCGATGTACGACGCGTTCGCGCGCCGCAGCGGCGTCTCGGTGACGGAGTTCTGGGCCCTGCTGTACGTGTCGGAGGGCGTGACCGAGCAGCACGAGCTCGCGCGCACGCTCTCGCTCAGCAGGCAGACGGTCAACTCGGCGATCTCGAAGCTCGTCGAGCGCGGCTACGTCGAGCTCTTCCCGGACGCCACCGACCGGCGCGTCAAGCACGTGCGCCTCACGCCGGCGGGCGAGGCGTTCGCCGGCGAGCACATCGGCGCGCTGCATGGGCTCGAGGAGCGCCTGTGGAGCGGGTTCGACGAGTACGACCGCAACGAGCTCGGCGCGCTGCTGGCGGAGTTCCGCGATGCGATGCGCGTGGCCCTCTCCTCGGTATGGGACGACGACCCGCCCCCGCTCCACCGTTCGGCCCGCAGCCGCCGCAGGTAGGCGTCCGGGCATGGGTTCGTCCGGGACGGGTTCGTTTCAACCCATTTCCGCGTCCGAGGGATGTGGGCGCCTCAGACGTCCCGCGCCCGCCCGCCGCCCCGGACGCCCCGCGCCCGCCGGCCGCGCCGCGTCGCATGGTGCGGAATCTTCACACGTTGTAACTTAGCCATTTACAACTGAGGGCGGAAACGGGTAAGCTTCGTGGGTACATCGAGCGCCCGTATCATGTGGAGGAAGGCCCATGCAGATCTCGACCCGGTTTTCCATCGCCGTGCACACGCTGCTGTGCATCGCGTACTTCTCGCCGGAGACCAAGGTGACCTCGGCGTTCGTCGCCGCGAGCGTGAACGCCAACCCGGTGGTGATCCGCCGCGCGTTCGGTCAGCTCAAGGACGGCGGACTCATCAAGGTCGAGAAGGGCGTGGGCGGCGCCTCGCTCGCACGTCCCGCGCAGGAGGTGACGCTGCTCGACGTGTTCCGCGCGACGGAGAGCGTCGAGGGCGACCTGTTCGGCTTCCATGCCCATCCCAACGAGGACTGCCCGGTCGGCCGCAACGTGCACGCGGTGCTCGACGAGGAGCTGGCCGCGGCGCAGGCCGCGCTGGAGGGCCGGCTCGCACAGACGACCCTCGCGGACCTGCTCGACCGCCTCGCCGCCTGCCGAGCGCGCGAGGATGCGGAGACGCCGTCGGGCGCGTAGGAAGTCGGGCTGATCGGTCGGTCGGGCGCGGCCTCCCGGGCGAACCGCTTCGCGGCCGTCCCTCGCCTGGGCCTTCGGGCCAGATACGCTCCCTTGCCGAGCCGCCGAGCCGGATGCGATCCCTTGCCGAGCCGTCGGGCCAGGCGCGCTCCCTTGCCGAGCCGCCGGGCGGGCGCGGCCGCCTCGACCGCACGCCGCCGAGACCATGAATCGAACCCGGGCACCTTCTCGTGCCCTCTTCCGGGCGGCCCGGGGCCGTCCTAGGGTGGTGCTGCGCGAAGACCCCGAGCCGAGTCGGATGCAGGAGGGGACGACATGCTGAACGGGACGTTGCGATTGGTGGGGGCGCCGAAGCGCGCGAACTGGGACGATCGGATCGAGCGGCTCGCCCGGGCGCTCGAGGAGAGCGACGCGGTGGTGATCGGCGCCGGCGCGGGGCTGTCGACCTCGGCGGGCCTCACCTACACCGGGGAGCGCTTCCAGCGCTGGTTCGGCGACTTCATCGACCGCTACGGGTTCACCGACATGTACTCGGGCGGCTTCCATCCCTTCGGCAGCTTCGAGGAGCACTGGGCCTACTGGAGCCGCTACATCTACTGCAACCGCTATGTGAAGGCGCCGGGGAGCGCCTACGACGACCTGCTCGCGCTCGTGCGCGACCGGGATAGCTTCGTGCTCACCACCAACGTGGACCACCAGTTCCAGCTCGCGGGCTTCGACACCCGTCGCCTGTTCTACACGCAGGGGGACTACGGCCTGCTTCAGTGCAGCGTCCCCTGCCATGACCGCACCTACGGCAACGAGGGGACGGTTCGCGCGATGCTCGCGGCCCAGGGGTACGTCGAGGATGGTGCGGGAGGCCTCCATCTTCCCGAGGGCGTCCGCCCGCGCATGGAGGTCCCATCGGACCTGGTGCCCCGCTGCCCGGTCTGCGGTAAGCCCATGGCCATGAACCTGCGGTCGGACGACACCTTCGTGGAGGACGAGGGGTGGCATCGCGCCGCTGGGCGATGGGCGGACTTCCAGCGCCGCCACGAGCGAATGCGCGTGCTCTACCTCGAGCTCGGGGTGGGCTACAACACGCCGGTCATCATCAAGTTCCCGTTCTGGCGCGCGGTGGCGGGCAATCCGCGGGCGACCTACGCCTGCCTCAACCTTGGCGAGGCCGTCGCGCCGGCGGATATCGAGCGCCAGTCGATCCTCATCGACGGGGACATCTCGGCCCTCCTCGCCGCCCTGCGCGACAGGTAGGATGCGTTCGCGTGTCATCCGTCACGCCATCCCCACCCTCTCTCGGATCCACAATGTAACTAGCTAAGTTACAACATGGAGGAACGATGGAGGATCGGGCGCCTCTATTGTAACGATTGATATTACAACCGATATGCGGTGTACTGGATGCCGTCAGAAGATGTAATGATTAGTGTTACATCAAAGGGAGGCGGACAGCCTCTGGACACGAGAAGGGAAGCAACCATGAAGATCGCAGTCGTATGCGCCAACGGCAAGGCCGGCAAGCTCATCGTGAAGAAGGCCGCCGACCGCGGCCACGACGTGACCGCGGTGGTGCGCGGCGAGAACCAGACGGTGGCTCAGCATGCGCTGGTCAAGGACCTGTTCGACCTCACCTCGGAGGATCTCGCCGGCTTCGACGCCGTCGTCGACGCCTTCGGCGCCTGGACGCCCGAGACCCTGTCCGAGCACAGCACCTCGCTCGCCCACCTGTGCGACATCCTGTCCGGAACCGAGACCCGTCTGCTGGTCGTCGGCGGTGCGGGCAGCCTGTACGTGAACCCCGAGCACACCGCCGTCGTGGCCGACGGCCCTGAGTTCCCCGAGGCCTTCAAGCCCCTGGCCGCCGCGCAGGGAAAGGCCCTCGAAGAGCTCCGTGCACGCGATGATGTGCGCTGGACGTTCATCTCCCCGGCGGCCGACTTCCAGGCCGATGGCGAGCGCACCGGCGTCTACATCCTGGCGGGGGAGGAGCTGCGCCTGAACGACGCGGGCGAGTCGGTGATCTCGTACGCGGACTACGCGATCGCGATGGTGGACGAGGTCGAGCGCGCCTCCGACGCCCACATCCGCCAGCGCATCTCCGTCGTGCGCCGCTAGCGTCGCGGGCGCGCGTCGCGGGGCGTCTGCGTCGTCAGGGTTCTGGGCGCGCGTCACATGACGGCCGCCTCGTCAAGCCCGGGGCGGACGCGCTGCGGGGCGCTCTGGGCTGTGCGGGACGGGGCCCGACGCTGCACGGGCCCGTCACCGCGCGGCGCGCCCTCTGCCATGCGACGTGGGGCTGCGGTCCCGCTGCAGCGCGGGGCTCCGCGTTACCGCGCGGCGCGGAGCCTTCGTCCTAGCGAGACAATGGCGTGCATGCACGCGTTTGTATCGCTGGGACGGGTTCTGAGCGAGACGATGGCGTGCATGGACGCCTTTGTTTCGCATGGATGTACGCGGTGAGACAATGGCGTGCATGCACGCGGATGTTTCGCCCAGAGCACTCGTAAGCGAGACGATGACGTCCATGCACGCATTTGTTTCGCTGGGTCTGTGCGTCCGAGCGGCCGCGGCGCTGCACATCCGAGCGGCAGCGGGCCCGTGCGTCCGGATAGCCGCGGGCCTAAGAGCCCGCGCAGGTGCAGGCGGATCGACAGGGGAGGCGACGATGGGGAAGATGCGGAAGACGGAGCTGGTGCGGCGTGCGGTCGCATGGCTCGTCGCGGAGCGGCGGGCGCAGGGCGGATGGCTCCCGTTGGGGGAGGCCCCCGACGCGGGCGCTCCGTTCGAGGTCCACTGGCGGGCCTTCCGCGCACTCGTCAACACCCGTGAGGCCGCACCGGCGGACCCGGCGTTCCTCGCGGTCCAGGATGAGCTGCTGCGCGGCATGATCGAGGAGGCCGGCGTCACGCGCGTGCGGGATATCGCACCCACGGCGCGAGACGGCCGGCTCTCCATATGGCAGGGGGATATCACCACGCTCGCCGCCGATGCCGTCGTGAACGCGGCGAACGCCGAGATGACCGGATGCTGGCGGCCGCTGCACGCCTGCATCGACAATGCCATCCACACCTACGCCGGCGTGCAGCTGCGCCTTGAGTGCGCGCGCATCATGGAGCGCCAGGGCCACCCCGAGCCCACGGCGCGGGCGAAGGTCACCGGCGCGTACAACCTGCCGGCGCGGCGCGTCATCCACACCGTGGGACCCATCGCGCAGGGAAGCCCCACCGAGCTGCACCGGCGCGAGCTCGCCGGCTGCTACCGGGCATGCCTGGACGCCGCGACGGCGGAGGGCCTCTCGAGCATCGCCTTCTGCTGCATCTCGACGGGCGTCTTCGGGTTCCCGCGAAAGGAGGCGGCGCGGATCGCCGTCGACACCGTGCGCGGCTGGCTGGACGCCCATCCGGACGCGGGCATGCGCGTCGTCTTCAACGTCTTCTTGGACGAGGACGAGCGCATCTACCGGCGGATGCTGGGATAGGGCGGGCGCCCGCGCCGCGGAGGGGCCGAGCGCCCGCCCGGTTCGCCGCTCGCGCTGCGGCGGGGAGCCCGCGGCATGCGGGGACCGACCCGTCGCAGCGCGTCATGACCTTCGTCTTGCGGGGCGCCCGCGGCACGCGGGGGCCGGCGCGCCCCGCCTCCGGACAACTAGGCGATGCGGTAGACGTAGCCCTCCTTGCGCGGCTTCGCGGCGGGCTCGGGTCCGTCGGCGTACCCCAGGATGCAGTGGCCGATGCCCTCGTAGGCGTCGGCGTCGATCCCCAGCCGCTCGAGGAGCGCGCGGCCCTCCGGGCGCTCGAACTCCTCCTTGGCGCGGTGGATCCAGCAGCTCGCGAGGCCGAGGCCGTGGGCTGCGTTCATCAGGTTTCCCATGACGAGGCTGCCGTCGTACACGTGCGTCGGCCGGTCCTTGCGCGCGAGCACGACGAGCACCGCGGGCGCCCCGTAGAAGGGGTCCGAGTCCGCGCCCATGATCTCGGCGTTGAGATGGGAGAGCTCGTCGCGCGTCGCGCGGTCGGTGATGGCCACGATGATCGGCGACTGCGCGCCCATGCCGGTCGGTGCGTACGTCCCCGCCTCCAGGACCTTGTCGAGCAGCTCCTCGGGTACCGGGTCGTCCCGGTAGCTCCGGACGCTGCGGCGGGTGAGAAGCGCTTCCATGATGTCCATACGGTACTCCTTTCATCGGCGCCGCGGAGGCGGCCTCTCCGTGCCGGGCCGTCCTTATGGGCGGCGCCCCCGTTTCAGGGACGCGACGCCCGCCCGAATCCGCGGCTGCCGGGTTTGTACTCCTTTGTACCCATATGGTCACCCGCCGGCGACGCCGTTGCCCGCGGGCTGCCTTACGGCTCATAGGCGCGCGTCGGATGGGCTCGCCGACCGCGAAGCGCGGCAGCCCGGTCCCACGGGCGTGCCCTTCCGGCTCACGGCGCCGTGCGACCCTGAGGACGCCGCCTGTCCGGTTCCGGGGCCCGCCGGCGGTCAGGTCCCGTTGCTCACAGCGCTTCCGCCGGCCCGCGGCAGCCGGCCCGCGGCGCCGCGCCGTCACGGTATCATCATGGGGAGGGGAAGGGGGCGCGATGGCGCAGTTCGCATCCGACACATCCGGCCGCAGCGCGGCCGATTGGGCGAGGGCCCTGGCGATCCTGCTGGCGGGCCTGACCGTCGCGCATCTGGGCGTGACCCTGTTTTTGCAGGCGAACCTGGGGACCGACACGTTCACCGTGTTCATCCAGGGGCTCTCGCGCGTCTTCGGTCTGACGGTCGGAACGGTCCACGTCATCGTCCTGTGCATCCTCATGGCCGTGATGCTCGCCGGCACCAAGGGATACGTCAAGCCGGGGACCGTGGTCTGCGCGTTCTGCGGCGGTCCGATAATCGACGCCTTCACCTGGCTCCTCCAGGGTGCTGTCAACGGCGGTTCCCCGCTCGGGCTGCGTGCCGCCAGCATGCTCGCGGGGTGCGTCATCCTCTCGCTCGGGATGTCCATCGTCATCAACAGCAAGGCGGGCACGGGTCCCAACGACCTGGTCGCCATCATCCTGTCGGACCGCCTGCCCCGCATCGAGTTCCGCTGGGTCCGTATCGCCTGCGACCTCTTCTTCGTCGCCGCCGGTTTCGCGCTGGGCGGCACGGTGGGGGTCGGGACGATCGTCGCGGTGGCGCTCACGGGTCCGCTCGTGCAGTTCTGGCTGCCGAGGACCGCCCGCCCGATCAGCGCGTTGCTGGGTGAGTAGCCGCGCCGACGTCCGCCGGCTGCTGCATCATCGCCCTGGCAAATTCGCGTTACGCCGATCCCGGAGCTGCAGGGGCCATGATCGCTCGCGTGATTCGGGGTGACGTGGTGCAGGGAAAGCTTGCACGAGGTGCCGCGCGCGTCTGATTCGCGCGTCGTTCCCCGAGCGGCCTGCCGCGTCGCTCGCCGCCGCTCCGCCGACGGTCGCGGCGTTTCCGCGAACGGTCTTGCGCCGCCCCGGCGCCGCGCTATGATGGCGCGCAATCCCCACGGGGGTGGATCGGTTCTCAAGGAGGAGCGATGGACGCGGAGATGGGCGAGTTCCTCGCCGCTTTCGGTATCGGGATATGCATCGTGGTATTGGGAGCCTACATGGCGGTCACGGGCGATGCGCGCATGCTGCACGGATATCATCGCGCGGCGGTCCCCGCGGCCCAGATGCCGGCGCTCGCGCGGGCGACGGGCATCGGCCTTGCCGCCTCGGGAGTCGGGTGCATGATGCTGGCTCCGTTCCCCGGGCTCGCGGATGCGCTCGGCACGGGGTTCACCGACGTCTTGAGCATCGTCGGCGCGGCGCTGCTCGTGCTCGGCATCGGGTTCGCGCTCGGTGCCGTCATCAAGTTCAACGGCTCCCTGTTCTCGTTCGGCCCCGCCGGCGTCTCCGCGGGCGCCTCGCCGCGGTGGGCGACGATCGGCTTCGCGATCCTGATCTGCGTGGTCGCGGTCTGCGCGACCGTCGTGCCCGGGATCATGATGGCCGTCTCCGGGGACCCGTCCGCGCTGCACGGCTACCATCTGGTCAACGTCGCCGCGCGGGACCTCCCCGCGCTGGCGCGCTGGGAGGGCGGCAGCATGGCCGTGATGGGCGCGGGGCTGGTCGCCAGTATCCTCGGCGGCATGTTCGGGGCGCTCCGCCGTCCGTCTCCGGCTTGGACCAAGGCGCTCATGGCCACCGGGATCGCGGTGTTCGGGGCGGGCCTCGTGGCCATGCTCGCCGTCATCGTCTACTTCAACGGGTCGCTCATGGGCTGACGCGGGCCGGTTCCCGGCGGATGCGGCCGCGCTCGGCACCGCGCACGGCACCGAGCGCAGCGCTCGTCGTCCGACTCGCCGTCTGGCGAACGCGATGCTGAAAGGGGCGTCTCGCCGCCCGCTGCCGCCCCGGGCGGCCGTCTCAGCGCGTCGGGACCTTGAGCGACTGCAGGTACGCCTTCCGCTCCGGCGCGACGCGCCGGCTCTCGCGCGCCTTCTGCAGCGCCTTGTTGTGCGTCCAGGCGTCCAGCACGGGCCGCTCGAACATCGGCAGCGTCGCCTCGGGCTGCTTGATCAGGGCGAAGGAGAAGTACCACGCCCGTGCCATGTTGATGTAGTACTCCGGGCGGTCGATCCGCGCCACGAGCTCGAGCTGGCCCCCCTCGAAGGCGTCGCCCAGGAACAGCTCCATGAGCTGCACCACCCCGAACCGCACGACGTATTCGGTGCCGGGCCCCGTCGCCCCCATCCACCCGCGCAGGCGCCCGAGGACCGCGGGCAGGTCGCGGCGGAACGCGGGGACCTTGATGAGGTCGCAGGTCGCCCAGTTGTCTACGTGCGGCAGGAACGCGTCGAGCAGCTCGAACGCCTCGTCGGGCGTGCGCGCCAGCAGGCCGATGAGCTCCCCGTGGAGGTTCATCTCCTCGTAGAGGGGGTGGGGGAGGTCGCCCAGGAACGCCCGCGCGCCCGCCGGGTCCGTGCAGGCGAGGTCGCGCGCGTAGCGGCGCAGGCGGGGCGTCCGGACGCCGAGGATCCGCCCGGGGTCGACCGTCGGGACGAGCTTCGCCTGGAAGGCGCGGTACTCGGGGTCTGCGAGCTCGGCGAGTTCGCGTGCGATGTCGCTCATGCGGGCCTCCTGCTCCGGCGGGCGGGTTCCGGTCTGCGGGACGGCACGGGTCGGGATCGCCCGCCCGCCCGCTTCCCGGCGTCATCCCATGGTAACGCGCCACGGGACAGACCCCGCGCCTCGTGCGGGCCGATGCGGGGCAGCTCGCCGCGGGACAGACCCCGCGCCTCGCGCGGGCCGATGCAGGGCGGCTCGCCGCGGGATGGGTTCAGCCCACCGCCGCGCCGGGATATACTTGCGTGGATATGCGTTTTCCGAAGCAGGGAGGCTGCCATGTGGGCTTTTGAGACGACGTTCTACCAGATCTACCCCATCGGCTTCACCGGGGCGCCGCGCGTGAACGACGGGGTGCAGGCCCATCGCATCCTGCGCGTCGCCGAATGGGCCCCCTACCTGCAGGGGCTCGGCGTCGGGGCGGTCCTGCTCAACCCGGTGTTCGAGTCCACCTCGCACGGGTACGACACGCGCGACCTCACCCGCATCGACTGCCGCCTGGGAACCGACGAGGATTTCGCCCAGGTGGTCGGGACCCTGCACGAGCACGGCATCCGCGTGGTGCTCGATGCGGTGTTCAACCATGTCGGACGCGAGTTCTGGGCCTTCGAGGACGTCCGCGCGCACGGGTGGGGCTCCCGTTACCGCGACTGGTTCATCACGAACTTCGACGGGGACTCCGCGTTCGGCGACGGCTTCTGGTACGAGGGCTGGGAGGGCTGCTACGACCTGGTGAAGCTCAACCTGCGCAATCCCGAGGTCGTGGAGTACCTGCTCGACTGCGTCCGGACATGGCGCTCACGCTACCTGATCGACGGCCTGCGCCTCGATGTCGCCTACTCGCTCGACCGCGATTTCATGGCGCGCCTGCGCGGGGTCGCCGAGGAGCTCACGGCTGCGAGCGGTGAGGACCGGCGCTTCGTGCTCATCGGCGAGACGCTGCACGGGGACTATAGCCAGCTCGTGAACGACCGGCTGCTGCACTCGTGCACCAACTACGAGTGCTACAAGGGCCTCTACTCGAGCTTCAACTCGCAGAACATGTTCGAGATCGCCCACTCGCTGCACCGGCAGTTCGGCGGCGACCCGTGGTGCATCTACCGCGGCCTGCACCTGCTGTCGTTCGCGGACAACCACGACGTCACCCGCCTGGCGAGCATCCTCACCGACCCGCGGTGCATCCGGCCGGCGTACGGCCTGCTGTTCGGCATGCCGGGCATCCCGTGCCTGTACTACGGCAGCGAGTGGGGGCAGACCGGCGTGAAGGGCGCTCACGACGACTACGACCTGCGCCCCGAGTTCACCGAGCCCGCTCCCGACGGGCTGACGGACTATCTGCGGGGGCTCATCGCGGCGCGCGCCGGGTCGCGCGCGCTCAACTACGGCGCGTACCGCAACGTGGTGATTACCAACAAGCAGCTTCTGTTCGAGCGCGCTGTCGACGCCGAGGGCGGGGCCTCCGCGGAGCGCGTGCTCGTGGCGGTCAACGCGGTGGACGAGGCCTTCACCCTCCAGGCGGCCGAGCTCGCCGGGGCCTTCACCGACCTGCTGGCCGGCGAGGCCGCCGAACCGGTCGAGCTGTCCGGAGCGCTGGACCTCGCCCCCTACGAGGTCCGCTACCTCCTCGCCCGATAGCGCCCGATAGGGGGGACGGGTTCGTTCCTGGTGAATTCGGGGACGGGGTCGTTTCGGTTCATTTGGGTCATTTGGGGACGGGGTCGTTCCAACTCATGGCCCGGGGCCGTCTCGACCCATGCGCGCGCGACGGGATCCAACCCATGGACCGGGGTCGCGGGTCATTTGGGGACGGGGTCGTTCCAACCCATGGCCCGGGGTCGTCTCGACCCATGCGTGCGCGAGGAGACGGATACCCGGGCGGATCGGTGCCCGGGCGCGTCACGCATGGGGCGTGACCCGTCCGTCGCGGACGTCCCAGACGCTCGAGGTGCAGGCCCGCAGGAAGGCGCGGTCGTGGCTCACCAGCAGCAGCGCTCCCGGATATCCGGCAAGCGCCCGCTCCAGCGCCTCGGTGGAATGCAGGTCCAGATGGTTGGTGGGCTCATCCATGATGATGAGGACCGGGCGGCGCAGCAGGCCCTCGGCGAGCATGAGCTTGCGCAGCTCCCCGGGACTCGTGCGGCCTCCTTCAAGGATGCGATCGGGGTCTGAGTTGAGCTGCGCGACGGTCGAGAGCACCTGCCCGCGCTCGGCGGGGGGGAGCGCGGCGATGCGCGCGACCAGGGCCTCGCGCGCATCGGGTTCGACTTCCTGCGGGATGTCGAGCACGGACAGGTCGGTCGCCAGCAGGCGGCGCAGGTGCGCGAGCAGGGTGGATTTGCCGGCGCCGTTGGGTCCGACGATGCCCACATGGTCGGTGTTTCCCACGAACAGCTCGGGGATCGAGAGCTCCTCCGCCCCGCAGGGAATGCTCGATGCCGGGATATGCAGCACCGTCTTGCGGCGGCTCGGCTGCGCGTCCACCCACAGGTCGCCGTCGTAGCGCTTGTGCACGTATGCGGCCGCGACCCGCTTTCGGGCGGCTTCGACCTGCGCGCTCATCTGCACCGCGGATTTTCCCGCCGCCCCGTCCTGGCCGGTGTAGATGGCGAGGTCGATCTTCGCCTTGGCCGACTTGTCCTTGGGGTCGAGATGCCGCTTGCTGCGCCGGGCGTCGGCGCGTGCGGCCTCGTGCGCTCGGCGCTCCTGCTCGGCGGTGAGCCTCGCCAGGTGCTCCTTGGCGGCGGCGCGCTCGTGCAGGGCGGAGGCCCGCTCCAGCTCGGCTTGGCCGTGCGCCGCGGTGTAGCCGCCCGGCCGCACGACGACCCGCCCGCCCGGCTCGAACGACGCGCAGCGGTCGGCCAGGGCGTCGAGCAGCTCGCGGTCGTGGCTCACCAGGATCCCGATGCCGCGGAAGCGCCCCAGCGCCGCCGTGAGCTCGGCGCGCGCGTCGGCGTCCAGGTGGTTGGTGGGCTCGTCGGCGACGAGGACGTCGGGCCGCTGCCACAGCGCGCAGGCGATCTGCAGCTTTTTGCGCTCGCCGAAGGACAGCTCGCCGAAGCGCCAGGGCATGTCGTCCTCTATGCGGAAGATGCGCCGCAGCTCGCGGGCGTCGCGCCCGTAGTCCGCGGCGAAGTCGAACAGCGCCTCCGGCGGCTCGTCCGCCTGCTGGGCGCACAGGCTGCACACGAGGCTGCCGGTGACCGTGCCCTCGTCGGGCGCCAGGTCGCCGCAGGCGATGCGCGCGAGCGTGGTCTTGCCGCACCCGTTGTCGCCGAGCAGCCCGGTCCACCCCTCGGGGAAGGTGACGGTCACGTTGCGCAGGATGGGTTCGATGGCGGAAGGGTAGGTGTAGCTCACCTGGGAAAGCGATAGCTGCATGACAGTGCTCCTTGTGCGGCGAGGGCATGCGGCGCGCTCGCCGCCGGCGCACGCGTCCGATGCGCCCCCTCGCAGGGTTCTCACGGGAAGATGTCTAGCAGGTCCGCATTCCTCGCTTCCTCTCCGCCGGTCCGATGGCGTCGCCACACGCGCTGCGGGGCACATGCCCCACTCGGCCGGCGGCACCAGTATAGGATGCTGGGCGGGCGTTGTCGACCGGCGCGCTCGCCGAGCGCCTGGCGTCGGAGGCCCCCGCGGCGAGTTCCGCCAACCGGCGCGCCCGCGATGGGCGCTGTCGACCGGCATCCCAATAAAATGACCAAAACAAAATGATGGTCATTTTATCGAAGGGGACCGGGCGGACGCACGGTCGGCGCTCGGCGGGGGTAGAGTCGAGTGCGAACGGGAACCGACCGAGGAGCATCCATGGCAGCGAACGCAGCAGACCGATCCATATCCGGCACCGCGGGGGGCGCCCCGGAACCGCGGGTGCGGCGCGGCCCCGTCCTCATCGTCATCCTCGCGATGACCTTCATGGAGATCCTCGACGGGACCATCGTCAACGTCGCCTTGCCGTCCATGCAGCGCGAGCTGGGCGTCGACATGGCGTCCATCCAATGGGTGACGAGCATCTACGCCGTGGTGACCTGCGCCGCGCTGCTGGTCTTCGGCCGCCTGGGCGATATGTTCGGCAAGGTGCGCATCTTCCAGGTCGGTGTCGTGCTGTTCACCGCCGGCTCGGCGCTGTGCGGCCTGTCGCCCACCTTCGAGATACTCGTGGTCGCGCGCGCCATCCAGTCGCTCGGCGGCGCGGCGAGCCTCGCCAACAACCAGGGCATCATCACGGAGACCTTCCCCGACGGGCGCGGCCGCGCGCTCGGCCTCGTGGCGACCTTCACCGCGCTCGGCGCCATGTGCGGACCCACCCTCGGGGGGATCATCGTCTCGGCGCTGCCCTGGGAGTTCATCTTCCTCATCAACATCCCGGTCGGTGTCGTGTCGTTCCTCGTGGGCCTCAAGGTGCTCCGGAACCGCGCCCCGGAGCGCCGCCCCGCCTTCGACGCCCTCGGCGCTGCGCTGCTCGTACCCTCCATCCTGCTCATCTTCTTCGCCATCACGCTGATGGAGCGCGGGATCACGCCGGCGAACGCGGGCATGCTCGCGGCGGGCGCCGTGCTGCTCGCCGCCTTCATCGCGGTCGAGAACCACGCGACCTCTCCGCTCGTGACGCTCGGCGTCTTCCGCGACGTGCGCTTCTGCATCGACCTGGTGAACATGGCGCTCGTGTTCCTGGCCATGTCCGCCTTCACGTTCATCTTCCCCTACTACCTGCAGGAGGCGCGCGGCATCGATGCGGGGGTCTCGGGCCTCATCATGGCGTGCTACCCGCTGGTCAACTCCATCTGCGGGCCCATCTCGGGCGCCGTCTCCGACAAGGTCGGCTGCGAGCGGCCCACGCTGGTCGGGCAGGCGATCTACACCTGCGGCCTCGCCGTCCTGGGCTGCCTTGCGCTCGATACGCCCATCGCCGTCGTGATCCCCTGCATGATGTTCACCTCGCTCGGCAGCTCCATCTTCCAGGCGCCGAACAACTCGCTGATCATGGGCCACGCGCCCGCCGGGGCGCTGGGCTTCGTGGGGTCGCTCGGCAACCTCATGCGCTACCTGGGCCAGTCCCTCGGCATCACGGTGGGCACGGCGCTGCTGTACGGCGGCATGTCGAGCTCCATCGGCTACCCGGTGACGAGCTACGTGGAAGGGCGCCCGGACGTCTTCATGGACGGCATGCACACCGCCTTCCGAGCGCTCGCCGTCATCGTGGGCGTGTCCGTGGTCCTGGCGCTCGTGCGCGAGGTGCTGAACCACCGTGAGCGCGCACGTCGCGACGCCGGCGCGCTCGGTGCCGGCCCGGCGGAGTAGGGGGAGGGCATGCCCGCGATCTTCACGCAGGAGAACAAGGTCGAGCTGTACCGCGGCATGATCGACGCCGGCTGGGAGCAGCTGGTGGAGCGCGGCGTCAGGTCGCTGCGCGTGGAGCAGGTGGCGCGCGCGGTCGGCATCGCCAAGGGGACGTTCTACAGCTTCTTTCCCTCCAAGGGGGACTTCGTCTACGCCATGCTCATGGAGAACCGGCAGCACGCGGTGGACGAGCTGGAGGCCGAGCGCGTGCGCGCCGGTGGCCGCGCGGGCCGCGACGAGGTGCGCGCGTGGATGCGCCGCATGTGGCGCGCCGAGCGCAACATCTTCCGGATCGCCACGGCGGACGAGTACGCCTACCTGGTGCGGAGCTTCCCGGGAGACCGGAGCTTCGAGCCGGCGACGGACACGCGGCTGGTGCGGTGGCTGATCGACGACGCCGCGGACGTGCGGCCGGGGGCGGATGCGCACCGGGTGATGAACCTGCAGGTCGCCTTGGCCCTCGTCCTGCTCAACCGCGGCTACATGCAGGCGGACGCGCTCGAGGCGACGGTGGACGCGCTGATCGAGTCGACGCTCGACGAGCTGTTCGGCTGACGCGCCGGGCAGGCGCGGGAGGTCGATCTGCCTTGACATACGAACATATGTTCTATATACTGGAATCGCTGGATCTGAGCGCATGCGGTGGGCGAGCGTGTTGACGTTACTGCTGTAGAACGGTATAGTTCTGTGATACGGAAGTAGTGGGTGCCATGCGATTCAAGGACAGGGATCTTGAGCGGTTCTGGAACGATTCCGCATATCCTCCTCAACGGGTTCCATCGGACGTTCGAAGGGCCCTGTACCGAAAACTGCAGATGCTCGACGCCGCATGCGATCTCAGGGACCTCCGCGTCCCTCCGGGTAATCGCTTGGAGTTGCTCCGGGGAAACCGGGCGGGTAGGTATAGCATCCGTGTGAACGACCGCTGGCGCCTCTGCTTCGTATGGGCTGGCGACGAGGCAAGGGAGGTCGAGTTCTGTGACTACCACTAACCCATATATCTCCACTCCCGGGGAGATCCTGCTCGAGGAGTTCCTCAAGCCGCTGGGAATATCCCAGTACCGTCTCGCGAAGGCCATCCAGCGGCCTCAGTCCGCGGTCTCGGATATCATCCACGGGCGTCGTGCGATCACGCCGGAGATGGCGTGGCTGCTGGGGAAGGCATTGGGTACGACTCCGGAGTTCTGGCTCAACCTCGAGGCGACGTATCGGCTGAAGCTCATCGACGAGAGCTCCATGCCCGAGGTCGCCCTGCTTGCCTGACCGCACGTGCCTCCGCGAGCGAGGCCGCGTGCCCTCGGGGCCCGATGGTCATCGGCTGCACCCGTCCTGAGGAGCGCCGGTTTCGGCAAGGCGGGGTCGGGCACGTGTCCGTGATATCCGTCGACGCCTCCGGTTCCGGAAGCGTCAGCGTTTGCTGAGCGAGAACGCGTGCGCCTCCCGCAGCCATGCCATGAGCTCGTCGTCGATCTCGTCCGCATGCTCCACGAGCACATGGTGGGTCCAGCGGTCGGGGTAGGGCTCCGTCGCGACCGCGATGCGCGGGGCGTCCAGGCGGTGCGCGAGCCCGAACGTCACCATGAGGCAGTGGCGGGGCCAGCCGCGCCTGCGTCGGATGGGGATCGAGGCGCAGCCGAAGACGCGACGATCCGAGAAGGTGACCTGCGTCTTCTGCACGCGTATGAGCACGTCGGTGCCGATCTCCGCCAAGATACGGTCCTCGAGGACGCGGTAGGCCGGCAGCATGAGCGGGTCGCGCGCGAAGAAGCGTTCCAGCTCGTCGTCATGGCTTTCCATCGTGTCATCCCCCGTCGGATACGCTTCCGCCTCTGAAAGGCCTTCCATGCGCGGGGAGGCGGTTTCTCGCGCGGTGCGGTCGGTTCAGGTGGCGCTGTGGACGTACATGCGCCCGAACTCCCCGGCATCGTCGCGCACCATGTCCTCGAACCGCCAGCCCAGGCGCTCGCAGAACCCGTCATGGTCGGTGAGCAGGTACAGGCGGTCGATCCCCATGCCGGCCATGTCGCGGCAGACGGCGTCGAGCAGCCGCCTCGCCGCGCCCAAACGGCGGTATTCGGGCTGCACGCAGACCGCGCAGACGTTGGGGGCGAGGTCACGGCGCGTATGGAAGTCGTTGTCGATCACGCCGGCGCCGGCGGCGATCCGCTCGCCGTCGACCATCACGTACCACTGGGGGACCGGCGCCCGTCTTCGTGTGCATGCGGCCATGCTCGCGCGGTAGTCCTCCGCCGGCACGCCCCATCTCGACGAGAACCACGCCGCCGCCCGGTCGATCAGGTCCGGTCGGTCGCGCAGGGCGGTGACGGGAAGCGACCGGACGCGTCCTTCCATCCATGCGACGGCATCGTCCTGCAGGCTCCTCGCGAAGCCGTCTTTCCCGTCGCAGTAGGCGTCGATGTCCTCGGGGAACCGCTGCGCGAGCCGCCGCTTGAGCGCCCCGTAGGCGCGGGCGGCGTCCGCATGGGAAGCGGTGCGGCCGGTCAGTGCGGGCGCCTGCCGAGCGGGTCGCCCAGGTCCTCGAGCGGGTCCCAGGCGCGCTGGTAGCGAAGGTGCCAGATGATGGTGCGCATCGAGCAGAAGGCGCAGGCGATGCTCAGGGCGGCGCATGCTGCGAGCACAGGGGGCGTCGGTCCCAGCGCGACGGGGACGATGGAGCACAGCATGATCCAGCCGGCGTCGAAGGCCGAGGCCCGCGGCGACCCTCCCCGCCGCGCGTAGTAGCGGGTGCACAGGCACATGGCGGCGGTGCACAGCAGGACCGCGATCCACAGCGCGGCGCTCGCGGCCGCGTCGTACGGGTCGGGCCGCGCAGCGCCGGCGCGGCTCACCAGCGTGAGCTCCAAGCCGATGAGGGCGCCGCGGACCATGACGGAGCAGACGATGCAACGGTTGTCGCGCGCGATGCGCTCGGTCTCCGAGGGAGTGGGGCCAACTTGTCGCGATGCGGCCTTGTTCGGTGCGCGGCCCTCCGCCCCCGTCCGCCCGTGGCCGTCTGCGGCGTCTGCCGGGCGCGCTTCCCGCGGCGCGCCATCCGGAGCCTCCGCATCGCCGATGAGCAGCTCGTCGACCGTGCAGGAGAACAGCTCGGCCAGCAGCGCGAGGTTTTCCAGGTCGGGGGCGGACCGTCCCATCTCCCACTTGGAGACGGCTTGGCGGCTGACCCCGAGGCGCACGGCGACCTGACCCTGGGTGAGGCCCCGCGCCCGCCGCCGCTCGGACAGACGCCCCGCCAGCCCGTCGGCGGTCGATGCGGCGCGGTCGATGCGGTCTGCGGTCTTCATGGGTGCCTCCCTGCCGGAACCGGCGAACGGTCACACCGATTGTACCCGGGGCGGGGATGTCCCGGCCGGCCCCGTGCCGAACTGGCGTCAACCAGCGGTTGCCCTCCTCGTGGCGCGGGGCCGGCGTCGGTCCGGGACGCATCCGGCGGCATGCGGGGCTATCCCAGCAGGTGATCCGCGAGCGCCGCTCCGCCGTAGCCCACGAACGCGCCGACGGCGGCGGCGAGCAGCGTGAGCCCTATGGTGCGGACGATCTTCATCCAGCGCGGGATCATGCGCTCGCGCCGACCGCGCTCCGTGTCGCGGTCCACGGGCTCCCCGCGGAAGAAGGCGAGCACCTCATGGTAGGTGACGAGGTCGCGGTTCCGTTTGATGCGCTCCGCCCAGACGGCGGCGAACATGGCGACGCCCCACATGGTCAGCGCGAGCAGGATGGTCGGCGCGGTCTGGGCGAAGCCCCAATCCCATACCGTCATCTGCACCGTCAGCCAGACGAGGCACGCGATCATCAGCAGCAGGAAGCCCATCATCACCAGCCCGAGCCGGTTCATCAGGGCGACGTCGGAGTCGATGGTCTTGCTCATGGTATCCAGATCTCCCTTCACGAGGTCGTCGACGGTCACGCCGAAGATCTCGGAGAGCAGAAGGAGGCTCTGCACATCGGGGTAGGTCTTGCCCGTCTCCCATGACGAGATCGTCTGGCGCGAGACGTAGACCTTGGCCGCCAGGCCTTCCTGCGACAGCGCCAGCTCTGCGCGGTGCCGCTTGATCTGCGCCCCGATCTGCATCGTGTCCACCTTGCCCCCCCCTTCTCGTCCTCGGGTGCCCGTATGTCACCTCGCAGGGTGCCATGGCCCGTCCAACTCTACCATCTAAGGTTCCCGACATGTCGCCCCGTGAGGGCGCAAGCCCCTGTCAAGAGTTCTTGACAGGGGCTGTGAGCTGGTGCTTTGTTGAGGGCGATGAGCGTGGTGCCAACGGGCGGCCCCATGGGTCCCGAGCCCTCGGCCATGGGTGCGGGCAGGGGGTGCCCGTCGATGGGAGAGCGGCCTTGGGTAAAACCGACCCCGTCCCAAAAGTCCCCGATGGGTTGAAACGAGCCCATCCCCAACGAACCCCTTCACGTTCCCGCCAAAGGTTCCCTGCCGGGAAGATTTGCGCGGGTTCCAAACGGATTTGCTGGCCCGGTGCGGGCGCAGGGCATATGCTTGGGCGGGTGCCCGCCGGAACCGGCGCGGGCGCGAGGGGGACGTGCCGCGTGCACGCATCGAGGGAGAGGGGTCGAGATGATCTCCGAGAGGCTGCTGACCCTGCGCAAGCAGGCGGGGCTGAGCCAACAGCAGGTCGCCGATGCCGTCGGCGTGACGCGTCAGACCGTCTCGAACTGGGAGCTGGGGCAGGGCGCGCCCGCGCTCGACCGCGCCGCGGCGCTCGCGCGGCTGTACGGCGTGAGCATCGACGACCTGGCGAACGAGGAGGTGGGGCTCGTGAGCTCCGCCGGAGAACGCCCCCGTCGCGACCTGCACGTGCTGCACGGGCTGGTGGGAAGCGCCGTGCAGATCGAGCTGGGCGCCGACGACCTGTGCTTCATCCCGCGCGCCACGGTGCTCGCCGTGGGCGACGGCTGGCTGCGGATCGAGAGCGTCGAGAAGACCGCGACCTTCGGGTCGCCGAAGACCGGGGAGCGAAGGACCGTCAAGCTCATCGACCTGGCGGACATCACGGGGATCGCCGTGATCGCGGACGAGGGGTAGGCCATGGACAGCGCATTCGGCTTCTTCGCATTCTGCATGATGATCTACATCTCGACCGCGATGGTGACCAAGAAGGACCTGCGGCGCATGCTCGGAACGCAGCGGGGCGGGCGGGCGCCCGCCCCGCGCTCCATGCTCGCCGAGCGCAAGGGGTCGACCTGCACGCTGATCCTCACGGGCTCGGCGCTCACCTTCCCGGGCCTGCGGGCGACCGGCGTGCTGCGCGACCTCGATGACGAGTGGGTCCTGCTCGAATGTCCGCAGAAGAAGGGGCCCGCGCAGCTGAAGGCCGTCCGGATCGACCTCGTGTCGGGGATCGAGGAGTAGCGGGCCGGCGACGTCGGCCGCGCAGCGCCCGGATCAGCGGGTCCAGGCAGGATGGGTCGAAACGAACCCGTCCCCAACGAACCCCTCGACGGGAGAGCGGCCTTGGGTGAAAAACGACCCCGTCCCAAAAGTCGTCGGTGAAAAAACGACCCCGTCCCAAAAGTCGTCGCCGAGTGGCGGGCCGGCGATGTCAGCCGCGCAGCGCCCGGATCAGGGGGTCCAGGTACCGCGGATCGGTCCAGTCGGCGCGGCTCCCCGTCACGGAGGCGAGCGCGCGCATGCCGGGGTCGAGCTCGGAGGGGTCCTTGCCTCGCACCACCGCGCGCAGCGCACGGCAGGCGATGCGGTCCGGCAGCTTGAAGGAGCCTTCGTCGTAGGCGCCGCGCGCGTAGAACAGCGGGACGTCCAGGTGGTCGGGGGCGAGGTTCGCCTTCCTGAGCTGGCGCTCGACCTCCTCGCCCGGCTCGCTCGCCCCCACGGCGAGCACGAGCACGCGCTTGCCCGCGAGCAGGTCCGCGTGCTTGGCGAGCGCCGCCGCCGCGGCGATCCGTCCGGCGTAGACGCCGCTCGCGAGCACGACGGTGCGGTGGGGAAGGCTCCGCTGCCGTTTGAGCTCGCGCAGGCGCATCACGTCGAACGGCAGGCTGCGTGCCAGAAGGTCGATATAGGTCACCGTGCCGCCGTACTTCGACTCGTAGACCACCAGCGTGTCGTTCATATGCATCCCTCCCGTATCGGCGCACCGATTTTCGCATGGGGGAGGGCGTCTCCACGGCCCGTCCGGGATTTGCTTACAAACCCCCTCCGCCCACGGACGAAAACCTACCGTTTGCCGCCATGTCGCCGTCGCCGGGCCGCGAAGCCCGCACAATAGCGCCCGAAATCGCATAGCAAGGCGTGTTACTGGCAGGCAGGCACTAACCTTCGGCTGCGGGGACGGCGCGTGGCGCCGTCCGGTCGTGTCGCGGGTCGGTGCTTTTTTCATGCCGAGAGAACGCTGGCGCCGTCCGCATCGGGCATCCCGCAGCCGCGCGAGGAGTTTCCCGGATCCGTCCGGGTCGACCCGCGCCCGTCCGGGCGCACGACGCAAGGAGGCGTACATGAAGGACAAGATCTTCGGCATCCTTCAGCGCGTGGGGCGCAGCTTCATGCTCCCCATCGCGGTTCTGCCCGTAGCGGGCCTGCTCATGGGCCTGGGCAGCTCGTTCACGAACGAGACGACGCTCGCGACCTACAACCTGCTCGGGGTCATGGGCCCGGGCACCGTCGCATGGGACGTCTTCACCGTCCTGTCCGCGTGCGGCGGCGTGATCTTCGACAACCTGCCGCTCATCTTCGCCGTGGGCGTGGCCATCGGCATGGCCCGCGCCGAGAAGGAGGTCGCCGCGCTCTCGGCCGCGGTGGCGTTCCTCGTCATGCATTCGGCCATCTCCGCCATGATCGACGTGACCGGTGGCGTGGACCAGTTCATCGACGGCGCCACGGCGAGCGTGCTCGGCATCACCTCGCTGCAGATGGGCGCCTTCGGCGGCATCATCGTCGGCCTCGGGACCTCGGCGCTGCACAACCGCTTCTACAAGATCCAGCTCCCGCAGGCCCTGTCGTTCTTCGGCGGCTCGCGGTTCGTGCCCATCATCTCCACCGTGGTCTTCACCTTCGTGGGCATCGCCATGTTCTTCGTGTGGCAGCCCGTCCAGGACGGCATCAACGCGCTCGGCTACGCGGTGGCCAGCGCCGGCCCCGTGGGCGTGTTCCTGTTCGGCATGATCAAGCGCCTGCTCATCCCCTTCGGCCTGCATCACGTGTTCTACCTGCCGTTCTGGCAGACCGCGGTGGGCGGCTCCATGGAGGTCGCCGGCCAGATGGTCTACGGCGCCCAGAACATCTTCTTCGCCCAGCTCGCCGACCCGACCGTCACCCATTTCTCGACCGCCGGCACCTGGTGCTTCACCGGTGAGTTCGTCCTGTATATCTTCGCCTTCCCGGGCGCCGCGCTCGCCATGTACCGCTGCGCCCGCCCCGAGCGCAAGAAGGCCGTGGGCGGCCTGCTGCTCTCCGCGGCGCTCACCTCGATCCTGACCGGCATCACCGAGCCGCTCGAGTTCTCCTTCCTTTTCGTGGCCCCCGTGCTGTTCGGCATCTCCGCGGTGTTCGCGGGCCTCGCCTACATGCTGTGCTCCATCCTGAACATCACCGTGGGCCTGACCTTCTCCGGCGGCTTCCTCGACCTGTTCATGTTCGGTATCCTGCAGGGCAACGACAAGACGAGCTGGCTGCTCATCATCCCGCTGGGCATTGCGTTCTTCGCCGTCTACTACCTGCTGTTCACCTTCCTGATCAAGAGGTTCGACTTCAAGACGCCCGGCCGCGAGGAGGGCGACGCCGAGACGAAGCTCTACACCAAGGCCGATTACAACGCCCGCAAGGAGGGCGCCTCCGCCGACGGCGCGCCCGCCGGCTCCGCCGACGACGAGCGCTCGGCCCAGATCGCCGCGGGTCTGGGCGGCGCGGCCAACATCCGCGACGTGGACTGCTGCGCCACCCGCCTGCGCGTGACCGTGCACGACGGCGGCAAGGTCGACGAGGGCCTGCTCAAGGCCAGCGGCGCCGCGGGCGTGATCCGTCGCGGCGAGGGCGTGCAGGTGGTGTACGGCCCGCAGGTGAACGTCATCAAGACGAACCTCGAGGCGTATCTCGCCGCCCTGCCCGCCGAGACCCCGGCGGCCCCCGAGGCCGACGCCCCCGCGGCCGGTGCCGACGCGCCCGCCGAGAAGCGCGAGCCGGTGCGCACCATCGTGCTGAAGAGCCCGCTCGCGGGCGAGGCCCTCTCCATCACCGCCTGCCCCGACCAGGTCTTCGCCGAGAAGATGATGGGCGACGGCGCCTGCGTGGTCCCGGCGGTCGGCGAGCTCGTGGCCCCCTGCGACGCCAAGGTCGCCTTCGTGTTCGAGACCAAGCACGCCGTGGGCCTCGAGCTGCCGGACGGCACGGGGGTGCTCTGCCACGTGGGCATCGACACCGTCAAGCTCGGCGGCGAGGGCTTTACCGCCCACGTCGGGCAGGGCGACGAGGTCAAGTGCGGTGATACACTGTTGACGTTCGACCTGGACTTCATCCGCGGCCATGCGCCCAGCATCTCCACGCCGGTGCTCGTCACCGACATGGGCTCCGATCGCGCGGTGCGCCAGCTGGCGTTCGGCCACGTGGAGCCGGGAGACGACCTGCTCGCCGTCGACGTGTTCGAGTCATAGGCCCGCGCACCGACCGTGTGCCCGCGCCCGCCGGATGCGCATGAGCGACCGTCCGGCGGCGCTTCACCGTCCGCCCAGACCCTAAGGACCGCAGAAGGGGTGCGCCCATGTACCGAGTCACCAAGCCGCTCAACCACAACGCGCTGCTCGCCTTCAACACGGAGGACGGGCGCGAGTACCTGGCGGTGGGGCGCGGCGTGGGGTTCGGCCGGCGTCCGGGCGAGCGCGCCGAGGCCCTGGGGGATCCGGGCGAGGTGCAGTTCTACCTGCTCTCCCAGCCCGCAGAGGGCCGGGGGACGACGCGCGAGCTCGTCGAGCGGATCGACCCGGCGGTGCTCGACGCGGCCGAGGGGATCTGCGAGGACGCGCGCGCCGCGTTCGGCGCCGTCGACCCCAAGATGCTGCTGCCGCTCGCCGACCACCTCGCCTTCGCGGTCGCGCGGGCCCGCGAGGGCGGGGCGCTGGCGAACCCGCTCACCGAGGACATCCGCGCGCTGTTCCCCCGGGAGTTCGAGGTGGCCCGCCGCGGCGTCGAGGCGCTCGAGCGCGCGCTCGGCGTGCATCTGGGCGATGACGAGGTGGGGCTCGTGGCGCTGCACGTCCACTCCTCCCTCGATGCGGTCCATGTGAGCCAGGCCATGGAGGTGGCGCAGCTCACGCGTGCGTGCATCGACGCGGTCGAGCGCATCACCGGCAGCTCGATCGACGTCGCCTCCTACGATTACAACCGCCTCATGACCCATGTGAAGTACATGGCGACGCGCATCCTGCGCGGCGAGCGGTTGAGCATCGACGTGAACGGCACCATCCGGGCGAGCGCGCCCGAGAGCTACCGCGCCGCGGCGGCCGTGTGCACCGAGATGGAGCAGCGCTTCGGCGAGCCGGTGAGCGAGCTCGAGGTCGGGTACCTCGCCATGCACATCGCGCGCGTCGTCGGGGAGTCCGCCGCACGCTGAGGCGCCGCGGGTTTCCGCGCCGGCTGTCGAATGCCTCTGGTATCCCGCCGCGTTCCGGCGTAGGCTGGGAGGACCGCGCGCCCGCCGCGCACCCCGGATGAAGGAGGCCCCATGGCGTTCGAACGGCTCCAGGAAACCGACCCCGTGCTCGCGGGCATGATCGATGCGGAGCTCGCGCGCCAGCGCGACTCCATCGAGCTCATCGCCTCGGAGAACTTCACGAGCCCGTCCGTCATGGAGGCGGTCGGCAGCGTGCTCACCAACAAGTACGCCGAGGGCTATCCCGGCCGGCGGTATTACGGCGGATGCGAGCGGGTCGACGCGGTCGAGGACCTCGCCCGGAGCCGCGCCTGCGAGCTGTACGGCTGCGCCTTCGCCAACGTCCAGCCCCATTCGGGCGCGAACGCCAACCTCGCCGCCTACGCGGCGCTCATCGAGCCGGGCGACACGGTGCTCGGCATGAGCCTGGACCAGGGCGGGCACCTGACGCACGGCAGCCCGGTCAACTTCTCGGGCAAGCTGTACCGCTTCGTCCCCTACGGGTTGGACCTCGAGACCGAGACCATCGACTACGACGCGCTCGGGCGCCTGGCGCGCGCCGAGCGCCCGGCGCTCATCGTGGGCGGCGCCTCGGCCTACCCGCGCACCATCGACTTCGAGCGCCTGGCCGACATCGCCCATGCGGTGGGCGCCCGCCTCATGGTCGACATGGCCCATATCGCCGGCCTCGTGGCGACGGGCGCGCACCCCTCGCCGGTGGGTGTGGCGGATGTCGTGACCTCGACGAGCCATAAGACCCTGCGCGGCCCGCGCGGGGGCTTCATCCTGACGGACGACGAGGGCCTGGCGCGGGCCATCGACAAGGCGGTGTTCCCCGGGACCCAGGGCGGCCCGCTCATGCACGTGATCGCCGGCAAGGCGGCCGCGTTCGGCGAGGCGCTGACGCCCGGGTTCGCAACATATATAGAGCATGTGGTGGAGAACGCCGCGGCGCTGGGGGAGGGGCTCGCCGAGGGCGGGCTCCGCCTGGTCTCCGGCGGGACGGACAACCATCTGTGCCTGGTGGACCTCACGCCCGCGGATGTGACGGGAAAGGACGCCGAGCGCCTGCTCGAGGACGTGGGCATCACGGTGAACAAGAACGCGATTCCCGGCGAGCCGAGGTCGCCCTTCGTCACGAGCGGGATCCGCGTGGGATCGGCGGCGGCCACGACGCGCGGCTTCACCGCGGACGAGTTCCGCGAGATCGGCGGCCTGATCGCGCGCGTCGTGTTCCATGCGGGCGACGCCGCGGCGCTCGACGCGGTGCGCACCCGGGTGGCCGAGCTCCTCGCGGCCCATCCGCTCTACCCCGGGATGTGATGGGTCATTCTGGTGAATTTGGGGACGGGGTCGTTTCGGGTCATTTGGGTCATTTGGGGACGGGGCCGTTCCAACCCATGGCCCGGGGTCGTCTCGACCCATGCGCGCGCGAGGGGGCGGATGCCCGGGCGGATCGGTGCCCGCGCGCGTCACGCATGGGGCGAGACGCGTCCGTCGCGGACGTCCCAGATGCTCGAGGTGCAGGCCCGCAGGAACGCGCGGTCGTGGCTCACCAGCAGCAGCGCCCTCTCTCACGACCTCCTCTGACGACGAAGGGCGGCCCCGCCCAGCGGTGCCGCCCTTCGGATGCGTGCGCGCGATGCCGGCCCTCCGGCCACCGTCCCTAGCCCCAGAAGTCGTCCTCGCCGTCCTCGCGGGGACCGCGGTCGACGTAGAGCTTATGGGTGCGCTTCTCGAGCACGAACGCCGCGATGGCGAAGATCGCGATGCCCGCTACGAACAGGATCGCCACCCCCTCGCGGGTGTTGAACAGAAAGGAAAAAAACGCGTCCATCTGATGCCTTCTCGCCTTCAAACTCGGGAAAGAACTCTCACAAGTATATACTTGCGGGTGCACCGTCATGCCGCCAACCTGAATCTCACATCGCCCTGAGCGCAGGTGGCCCGTTAACACCGGAGGCATCATGCTCGATATCAAGTTCGTTCGCGAGAACCCGGACGCGATCGATACCGCTATGGCAAACCGTCAGACCTCGTGGGACCGCGAGCGGTTCTTCGAGCTCGACGACGCCCGCCGCTCCGTCATCACCGAGGTTGAGGAGCTGCAGGCCACGCGCAACGCCGAGTCCAAGAAGATCGGCGTCCTCATGCGCGAGGGCAAGCGCGACGAGGCCGAGGCCGCCAAGGAGGCCGTGCGCGAGGTCAACGAGAAGATCGACGGCCTTGCGTCCCGCCGCTCGGACCTCGAGGCGCAGCTCACCGATTTCATGGCGCATCTTCCCAATCTGCCCTATGAGGCCACGCCGGTGGGCGTGGACGAGACCGAGAACCCGGAGCGCCGCCGCTGGGGCGTCCCGCGCGATTTCGCAGCTGAGGGCTTCGAGGCCAAGCCGCATTGGGACCTGGGCACCGACCTGGGGATCCTCGACTTCGAGCGCGGTGCCAAGCTCTCGGGGGGCCGCTTCACGGTGCTTTCCGGCGACGGCGCGACGCTCGACCGCGCGCTCGAGAACTTCTTCCTGAACACGCACCTCGCCCGCGGCTTCCGCGAGTTCATCCCGCCCGTGGTGGTCAACCGCGAGATCATGTACGGGACCGGCCAGCTGCCCAAGTTCGAGGATGACGCCTACCATGTGGGCGACGATCAGTTCCTGATCCCCACGGCCGAGGTCGTGCTCACCAACCTGCATGCCGGCGAGGTGCTCGACGCCGCCGACCTGCCGCTGTGGTACACCGCCGGGACCCCCTGCTTCCGCGAGGAGGCCGGGTCGGCCGGCCGCGACACGCGCGGCATCATCCGCCAGCATCAGTTCACCAAGGTCGAGATGGTCAAGTTCGCCACGCCGGAGACCTCCGACGACGAGCTGGAGAGCATGACCGCCGAGGCGGAGTACATCCTGCAGCAGCTCGAGCTGCCCTACCGCGTGATCAGCCTGTGCACCGGCGATCTGGGCTTCTCGGCGCGCCAGACCTACGATATCGAGGTGTGGCTGCCGAGCTACAACAGCTACAAGGAGATCTCCTCGTGCTCCAACTGCGGTGACTTCCAGGCGCGCCGCGCGAACATCAAGTACCGCGACCCCGAGCACTTCAAGGGCACGCGCTTCGTGCACACGCTGAACGGCTCCGGCCTGCCCACCGGCCGCACCATGGCTGCCATCATGGAGAACTACCAGAACCCCGACGGCTCCATCACCATCCCCGAGGTGCTGCGTCCCTACATGGGCGGACGCGAGCGCATCGAGCCGCGCGCATAGGGCCCGCGCGCCGAGCGGCGCCGGGGCCGTCCCGTCCGGCTGCGGCGGGGCCCCGACCCGGTCCCGACACGAACCGCCTCCCATCCACGGACACGGAACGAGCAGTCCGAGGGATGGGAGGCTTTTTCATATCCGCCGGCCCGCGGCCGATGCGCGACCGCCCGCCCCGAGGGCGCGCCGCTGTCAGCCGGCGCAGCGCTCGAAGAAGGCGAGCGCGTTCTCGGCGCACAGCTTGCGGGCGATCCGCTCGCCGAAGCGGCGCTCGAAGGCCTCCTGCAGGCGCGGCATCTTCTCCGCGGACGAGATGCAGGACGGCAGGTCGGTCCCGTCGAAGTCGCTGCCGAGCGCGACGACGTCCTCGCCGCCCATGTCGAGCCAGTGCTCGACGTGGCGGCAGAGGTCATCCTCGGTGGGCTCGGCGGTCTCGAAGGACTCGCTGAGGAAGTCGGGGCAGTAGTTGAGGCCCACGAGGCCCCCGCGGTCCCGGATCTCGGCGAACTGCGCGTCCGTGAGGTTGCGCGGGTGCCCGCAGACGGCGCGGCTGTTGGAATGGCTCGCGACGAAGGGCCGCTCGGCGATGCGGGCGACGTCGGAGAAGCAGGCGTCGTTCAGATGGGAGACGTCGAGCACCATCCCCGCGTCCTCCATGCGGCGCACGACCTCGGCGCCCGTCCGCGTGAGGCCGACGGCGGGGGCGTCGCAGCCGCTCCCGAGCGGACCCTCGGCATTCCAGCTGAGGGATGCCATGAGGACGCCCTCGCCGGCGAGGACCTCGACGAGCGAGGGGTCCGCGGCGAACATGCGGGCGTTCTCGATGGTCTTCACGGCGACGCGGCCCCCGCGCCCGAGCGCATCGCGGATGCCCGCGGGACCGGCGGCCAGCGCGATGGCGTCCGCGTTGTCCGCGATCTCGCGCTCGAGATGGCCCATGACCTGGCGGTAGAAGGCGAGCGACTCCTCGGGCGGGAACTCGTCGTATATAAAGCACGCGAAGCATTGGGCCCAGGGAACCCCGCCCATCTTCGCGATCGAGAGGTGGCAGCCGTTGTCTGTGAGGCGGGTGTCGCCCGGGACGTCCTCGGGGCTGAACGACTCGCTGCCGGCGAGCTGGTGGAAGCGCTGGTCGAGACCGGGCCAGGCCAGGCGGTCGGCGGTATCGCAGTGCAGGTCGAAGACGGGATATGCCATAGTTGCGCTCCTCGGGTCGCGGATACGTCCGCCGGCGGCGGGCCGGCGCGCAACAGCCTACCACGAGCATATGGAGGCCCTGCATCCGATTATAGCGAACATAAGTTCCCACGAACATATGTTTCATATTCGGGTATACTTGACAGTGAGGAGAAGGGGTCGAGGACAAGGAGGATGGAGATGGCAGATGGGGTCCGGACGCGGGCCGTCCTGTACGCGTACGGCGGAGACGGGGAGGATGTGCTGGTCGAGTGCTCGGTCGATCCCGAGGGCGTCCTGCGCGTCGTGCAGCGCAGCGCGGGCCCGCTCACGCGGCTGTGCTTCGACGAGAGCCCCCATGAGGCCGAGTTCGAGCTCGATGCGCCGGCTGCGGAGGAGCTCGCGCGCCAGATGGGGGTGGATCGCGCCGAGATGCTGCCCGCGGCGCTGCAGCTGCGCTTCGCGGGCCCGGACAGCTCCCTCATGATCCGCGAGGATCTGCGGGGACGCGGGTTGGGCTATCGGGTCCGCGAGCGCCCCCTCGTGCGCTGAGTCCGCCTGCGGGTCCGAGGGGGCGGCCTCCCGAGCGGATGCCCCTTCGTCCGGCATGCGGCGTTCGCCCTTGTGCGCGTGGGTGACGTTCGGTACGGGAACACGCATCAAATCGAGCGGTTTCTGAATATCGATATCCCTTCCGTATGAGGGGGTAAACAAGTCCGTTCTGGCCGTCCTCTGAGATCGGTACAACTGTGGAGAGACGAACACAAAGCATTTCTGCAGGTAGATAGGGTTGTTAAAAAGTTTTTCAGAAAACTTTGGTTTCGCGCTTGACGCAGTAGGGGGCCGATGGCATTATATGTCTTGCGTTGCGGCGTTACCTCAGCTGGATAGAGGGTCTGACTACGAATCAGAACGTCACAGGTTCGAATCCTGTACGCCGCACCAGCCGAGAATGAGAGGTGCCCCGGAAGGGGCACCTTTTTTTAATATGAGAAAGCCATTGTCAAGAGGCATGACGTCGCGGGTCCCGGGATTCCTTCCGGGACCCGCTCTCATTCCAGCCGGTCGGGCCCGCGCGGATGCTCGTTAGTCGTCGCTCGCCTGGCAAGCTAATATCCGCGGGCTCGATGGCGCGGCATGCGGTTCGATATGTCGCCGCGCGCTACCGCATTTCGATTCTCCGTCCGGGGCCGTCGTCTCGAAAAACCTTGGAGTCTGTGTCCTCGGGCGCGGCCGTCCGGCTGCCCATAAAAAGAGCCGTGAGCCGGCCCCGGCGATGCGTCGAAGCGCGGGCCCTCCCGGCGGGGAGGCGTATGTTCCCGGGCGCTACCCGAGCGTGCCCTCGGCGCGCCTGCCGATCTCCCAGACCCAGCAGGCGAGCTCGCGGGCGACGGCGACGTTGGCGACGCACGGGCGCTTCCCGGCGGCCCTCAGCGCCCCGTGGCGGCGCGCCAGCCGGGCGGTGGCGTCGTCCGCCCTGCCCTTGACCTGCGGGGCCACCTCGTACCCGGCGGGGGCCGCCTTGGGCCTCGGGGAGCACGACGCGTAGTGCCAGGCGGCCTCGACGAGCGCGCGCCTGGAGGCGGCGTTGCCGGTCTTGGTGATGCCGCCCCTCGCCTCCCTCTCGCCGCTCGAGTGCTCGGAGGGCGTGAGGCCGAGCCAGGAGGCGTAGGCGCCCGCCGTGGCGAACCGGGAGAAGCACCCGGCCTCGGTGGCCAGGCAGAAGGCGGTGACGGCGTCGATCCCCTTGATGCACGAGAGCGCGCCGACGACGGCGCGCCACCGGTCGGACCGGGCCTCGGAGAGCACCCGCCTCTCGAGGGCGCGCTTGTCCGACTCGGCGCAGCGGACGCAGGCGGCGTAGTGGTCGAACGCGGAGGCGGCCGCGGCGTCGTTCGGGCGCAGCCCCTCGGCCCATCTCCAGAAGGCCCTGGTCCATGCCCCCTTCCTCCGCCCGAGCGCGTCGACCTCGTCGAAGGCGTGCCCGCGCCTGAGCAGGAACTTGGAGAGGCGCTGCCGGGCGCGCCGGAGGTCCTCGCGCGCGTCGTCCAGCGCCCGCGACAGGTCGCGGGCGGACTCGGCCTCGAGGGGCGGGACCCAGACCTCCACGACGTTGCGCGCGGCGAGCAGGCGCGCCAGGAAGGCGGCGTCGCGCCTGTCGTTCTTGCGGCGCCTGTCGGCCGCCGGCCTCTGCATCTTCGAGACGGCGCCGACCACGCAGTCGACCCCCAGCGCCCTGAGCTCGCGGCAGAGGGCGAAGCCCGTCGGGCCGCTCTCGTAGACGGCCTTGGGGTCCTCGAACCCCTTGATCCAGGCGGCGATCTCGCCGGCGTCGGCGCCGAACGACCTCCGGGCCACCTCCCCCGTGTAGAGGTTGAACGCGCAGGCGGCGACGGAGCGGGCGTGGACGTCGAGGCCGATGGAGGTAACATGGGACATGGGGAGCCTCCTCCCATGCGTGCGGTACGGCGGCACCGCAGGTTGACGATACACAGCCATTGTTCCCGCCCAGCCCGCGACCTTGTATGCCGCGGGGAGGCTTCCCGTCCGATGGCTTTCTCATATCGTCTGTAACGGTAACGACCGCGCATCGTCCCCTGGGATTGTTTCGGGTACGTGCCTATCGCCGAAAACGCAGGGGCCCCGTGCGCCCGGGCGGGCACAATACAAGCCGAGTAGGAAAAACGGAAGCGCGTGTCTATGCGAGCGAGGCGGCGGTGCCATGGCGACCGGAACGACTATCAAGCTATCGATCCTGGCCCGGAGGAAGCGGTTCCCCCGGCTTCCCGGGCAGCCGGAGGGTGCCTCGTTCGGCATCCTGTGGGATGCCGGTCCCATCCCCGCCGACGGCGTGTGCTATGTCGTGGAGTTCGTCGATCGTTCGAGCGCCCGCATCCTGGGATACGTGGCGACCGGCGGGCGCGTGTTCCGCAGGGGCGAAGCGGGTGCCCGCGCCTCGGATCCCGATGAGCTCGCCCTCGCGCTCGTGCGCGATGAGGGGGCGATTCTCGGCGACGTCTACGTCCGCCGACCGGGCGGCAGGCTGGAGCGCGCCACGTCGTTTCACGGGACCCTCGCCGGGACCCTGCGCGAGGTCTCGGACGTGACGACGTGGAACACCGAGCGCAGTCTCGTCTACCACGAGTTCGCGGCCACCATGTTCCTGCGGCTGTGCGTGTTCGGCATGGACGCGGCTGCGATGCAGGGCGCTCAGGCGCCCGCGGGCGGCCTCGAGCGCCTCGCCGAGCCGGTCGAGGTCTTCGCCGGATTCGGCGAGATGCCGCTGCCCGACGCGATCGCCGCGCTGCGGTACCGCTGCGAGCGCGCCGAGCGCCTGTCGGGTATCGAGGCCTTCGCCTACCGGGTGTTCTCCGAGGTCGATCTGCCCCGCCTGCGCGAGATCGCCGCGAAGGGCGCCCTGTCCCTCGCGCGGATCGAGCGGATGGGCGGCTTCTACATCAACTTCGACCGCGAGCGGACCTCCCCGGAGGACGTCGCCTTCCTGATCTCGGTGGAGGCGGCGCTCAACCGCGTGTCATGCGTCCTGGACAAGCTGGGTTCGGGGTTGGCGCCGGTGTCGACCTCGCCGAGCGAGGAGGCGTGCACCGCCATGGAGCTCGATGCCCTGGAGGGGGTCACCTCCGCGGTCGACCGCCTCGTGCACGGTATGGGCCGCGGGGAGGGCGACGGGCGGCGCCCGGGGACGGTCGCGTGCCGTCCGGGCGGCGAGTGGGATACCCGCTTCGCCTTCGCCGAGCTCTGCGAGGGTCTGAACCTCATCGTGCGGCTCGAGTACCGCTATGACTGCGATGTCGCCGCGGGCAGGATGGCGGTCAGCCTGATGAAGCCGCCCGCCTCCGTGATGCCCCGCAGGACCTGGCGCCCCGGCACGGGATGGCAGGAGGCCGACGGGGCGCTGCGCGCGGCCATGGCGGAGGAATACGGCTGCCGCATGGGGCTCGTCGCAGCGGCCGCGGCCTTCGCGGCGAGTCCGTTGACCGAGCGCTGCCTGGTCGAGGTGCGCGACGCGGTCGACGGCTCGTGCACGGCGCGCGCATTCGACCGGGCGGGGTTCATGGCGGAGACCGTCCCGCTCGCGCGGGAGCTCGTCGGCGTCCCGCTCGGCGGCCGCGGCGGGGTGACCTCGTTGCGAGCGCATGAGACGTCCGAGCGCTTCGACCGCATCGCCCCCTCGGGGCTGCTTCTGCCCCCGGGGGCGGACGGGCGCCCGCTGCCTGCGGAGCTGCGCGACCTGCTGCTCGCCGACACCGTCTCGGAGCTCGAGGTGCTCGAGGACCCTGCCGACCCGCTCATGCGCCGCTTCAACGAGGTGAAGGAGCTGATCGCCTCCGACCCCGCGCGGGCCGAGGCGGGTCTGACCGAGCTCATCGAGGAGGGGCAGGCGTCCTGCGTCGCCGCCGAGCTCACGTCGGCGGTTCCGATGCAGACGCAGTTCTGCGAGAACCACCTGGGGCGCATCATCCTGCCGATGCTCGTCGACGGGACCGGCGTGCGGATCCACCGCGCCCCCGATGCTCTCTACTTCGCCCAGTACGAGCTGTGCAACATGTACGCGCGCGCCGAGGCCTACGAGCGGGCGCTGCCCGAGGCGCGCCGCCTGCTCGACATCGCCTCGACGTCCATGCAGGCCCACTTCACGCTGGTCAACGTTCTCGCACGTCTGGGCATGTACGACGAGGTGGTCGAGGTCGCGAAGCACGGCCTGCGCGCCGCGTGCGACCGCGAGGCGGCGGGCTACCTCTACTACCGCCTCGCCTTCGCGCTCTGGAACCGCGGGGAGAAGTCCGGCGCGCTCGCGTGCTACAGCATGGTGCCGTCGGGCGACCAGGTGAGCGCGGTGGCGCGCGAGGAGATGCGGGAGCTCATGAACGAGATGGGCCGCACGGAGCCCATGGGCCGCGCGGAGGTCACCGGGACGCTCAGGGCGTGCGGCATTCCCGTCGCCCCGACCGACGAGCTGTACCGCCGCATCGCGGACGCCGCGGTGCTCCTGGCCGACAACGGCTTCCTGTACCTGGCGGCGCGGTGCGCCTACGGTATGTGGCGCCTGCGCGGCAACGACGAGCTGGGCGTGGTGAGCCGCTCGCTGCTGGGGTAGGAGGTTCTAGCCCAGGACCTCGCGCCATTCCAGGGGGAAGCGCATCGGATTCAGGGAGACGCTCTCATGCGCCGAGATAAGTGCTTCGAGGCCGTCGAGCATCGACGGCCACCGTTCCGGCCACGACCTGTCGTAGATCCTCTTGAGCACAAGGAACGTCGGGAACTCCTTGTTGCTGTCGTATCCAGAGTCTTTCTTCAGCAGATTCGCCCTCGTGGTCATGACGCGGTTATACAGACGGCTGTGGTGGCCGCAGATGTTCCTGATGTATGTCAGGTGCCGTAGCCAGCTCCTCAGGATGAAGGGCTTCACCCCGAATTCGCCGGCTATCGACTTTGCGACGCCGCTTTTCGCTGGATCGAGGTTCCCGTAGAGCTGGGACACCGTCCCCATACTCATTATCTCGACCGCAGCCCATATCGGCAGGTCTCCGTACTTCTCGACGTTGTGGACCGCGCAGGGGACGCCGTCACGCAGCGCCCTGTTACGCTCCCTGATAAGGGATTCCATGGAATGGGAGTGTGCCCTAGCGCTCCTGAAGTATCGGTTGTCCTCGTGTGCCAACGGTCCGCATTCCATCGCCATGTGGTATGCGAAGAGAGCGCGTGCTTTGATCTCGATCGGGGCGATGGCCTCCCATACCCATCTACGCAGCGCGCAGTCAAGCGCGTAGGTATTCCAAATCGAATCGAACGTCGTATTCGGGATAAAGCGACCGTCCCGCTCGTATGTGAGCCAATATCCTCGCAGCCGGTAAAAGTTAGTCTCAGACAGGCGTTTCAACGCCAGTTCTCTGTCATCGATGGTCAGTCCGCGGGTGCTCATGAGATTCAGCTGATCGCTGAATGATAGAGGGGGCTTCATAGGGGTAAAAAACGACCCCGCCTGGTTCGCTCCACATTCATGGGTCGCGTGCGGGGTACTGTTAACGCAATTATGGCCCATCTCGCCGCATCCTTTCAATGCCGTTTGCAGATTCGACATTTCGATCGCGCCTATTCTTCCGCCGCCGCTTACGAGTGTAATCGGCTGTGTAGACACGGAAGCGGGGTGGGAGGTGCCATGAGGTCGAGGATGGGCGAGCTCCGCTTCCGAATCGGATCCTTTCAGCAGGGGCTCTCCTGGAGGACGGATATCAGACTGCGCTTTCCTCAAATGCGGAAGACTGGTTCGACCGTGCCCGGCCCGGTGCGGCGGAAGCCTCGTGCGCCGATTCATTTCCTTATCTGGCAAGATGGTTCGCATCATTACCGGGGAACGCTCGCGCGTTCCCTCGGTCTCGCGACCTCATCGGTTCGAATCCCCGCGTGCGGCAGAGAAAAAGCCCGCCTCCGAGGGGGAGACGGGCGTTCACATCGACTGGCGGAGAGCTGGGGATTCGAACCCCAGATTCCCTTGTGGGGAATACTCGCTTAGCAGGCGAGCACCTTCGGCCTCTCGGTCAGCTCTCCGGAGCAGCCGCATCATCATACCCCAGATGCGTCATGCAGCACAAGGACGAAGGCGCAAGTCTTCAAACTATCTGCGCGCCGCCAGGGGGTGTCGCGCGTCGGCGTCCCCTGAGCCGCCGCAGGGCGCCGACATCGGCGTTCCCTCAGGCGAAGAACGGCTCATCGATGACGATGTCCGCCCGATGCCGCCGCACCGTCTCCCAGGAGAACAGGTCGGCGAGCTGCGCGGCGCTGCGCGGGCGATCGTCCTCGCACATGCCGGCGAAGAACGCGAGACGGCCCAGCAGCCGTTCGGGGCTTCCGAAGACGCGCTGGAGCTCGCCCAGGTCGCAGTCGCGTTCGCGCTTGGAGAGCCTTCGCCCGTCCGGCGCCACAAGCATGGGGACGTGCGCGTAGGCAGGCTCGGCGAACCCGAGCAGGCGCTGCAGGTAGATCTGGCGCGCGACGGAGCCCAGCAGGTCACGTCCGCGGACGACCTCGGTGACGCCCATCGCCGCATCGTCGACGACCACGGCGAGCTGGTAGGCGAAGACCCCGTCGCTGCGCCGTACGAGGAAGTCGCCGCATTCGCGCGCGAGGACCTCGCGACGCGGTCCGAAGACGCGGTCGGTGAAGGCGACGGTCCCCGCGGGGTCCGCCTCGTCGGGAACGCGCAGCCGCAGGGCGGCGGGGCGCTTGCGGGCGCGCTCGGCCACCTGCTCGGGCGCGAGGTCGCGGCAGGTTCCGGCGTAGACGGGGGTGCCGTCGCTCGCATGGGGGGCGCTCGCCGCGTGGAGCTCGGCGCGCGAGCAGAAACAGGGGTAGACCAGGCCGAGCCCCTCGAGCCGCTCGAGGGCGGCGCGGTACAGGTCGAGCCGGTCGCGCTGGTAGACGGGGCCCTCGTCCCAATCGAGCCCGAGCCAGCGCAGGTCGTCGATGATCTGGCGGGCGAGCTCGGGGGAGGCGCAGCGCGGGTCGAGGTCCTCGATCCGCAGCACGAGCGTGCCGCCCTGCGAGCGGACGGACAGCCACGTCATGAGCGCGGAGTAGATGTTGCCCAGGTGCATGCGGCCCGAGGGCGATGGGGCGAACCGGCCGGTCGTCGTGCGGCCGGATACGGGGTGCGAGGTATCCATGCGCACGAGTATAGGGCATGCCGACCGCGATCGGGCGGCGGCGCGCGGGCCCCTTCCGCGGAGGCGGTCGCCGGCCCCGCCCGTCTGCCGCGCGGCGCCCGCGGCCCCGCTTCGGCTGCCTCCCACCCGCCGCCCGCACCCGGGTGCGTCCGGCGCGCCCGGGCGACACGGCCCCTCCGCATGGGAGCGCCCCCGTCGCCCGGGGATCGGGGGCGGGGGCGCTCGGAAGCCGTCTGCGCCCGCACGGGTCGGCGGGCGGGGTGCCGCCTAGAGCGGCAGCGCGGTCATCTGCGTGTAGACGCGGGACTGGTACTCGCGGTCCAGGTCGTACAGCCCCTTCGGGTCGCAGCCGAACAGCTTCATGTTGGTGATCATGTCGCGGGCGTTGGTCTCCTCCTCGCCCTGCTCCTTCACGAACCAGTCGAGCATGCGCATGGCGCGGATGTCGTGAGCCTCCTGGGCCACCTCGTAGCAGCGGTGGATGAGGCTCGTCACGTACTCCTCGTGCTCCAGGCCGGCCTCGAGCGGGGCGAGGTCGTTGTCGAAGGTCTTGTCCGGCTGGGCGATGGCCTTCATGGTGGGCTTGTAGTCGTTGTCGAGCAGATAGCGACGCAGCGCCATGGCGTGGTCCATCTCCTCCTTCGCCTGGATCTCGTACCAGTTCGCGAAGCCCTTGAGGCCGCGGTCGTCATAGTAGTCGGCGAAGGTGAGGTACAGGTAGGAGGAGTAGAGCTCCTTGTTGATCTGGTCCTCCAGGACCTCGGCGACCTTCTCGTTGATGGCCATGTGCATCGTCTCCCTCTCGTGGACGCGGGTATCCCGCGCGAGCATCTCGCGCGCTCGAGCCCAGTATACCCGCCCGCGCCGACGCCGATGCACCCCGGCGCCGGCGCCCCGGCCGGTCCGGCTCCGGCGACCCGCCCGCGCCGACGCCGGCGGCCCCGGCGGCCGTCCCTCCCGCCCCGCCGCCCGCGCGCCGACGGGCGCGTGCTCCCTACCGTTCCCGTGGGCGGGTACAATGGGCGCAGGCCGAGAGCCTCGGCCGTGCAACCCGACGAAAGGCAAGCCATGAACGCACAGCCCGCGCGCGCCCGCATCGCCGTCGCGCTCGCCGTCCTCGCAGCCTGCGTGCTCGCGCTCTCCGTTGCGCCCGCGCGCGCCGCCGCGGCCGCGATGGATCCGGTCCGCATCGAGGCGACCGTGAACCCGGACGGCTCGCTCGACGTGGTCGAGACGCGCACCTTCGAGTTCGATGACGACGTGAACGGCGTGTTCTGGGAGATCGCCCGCACGGTGAACGCCCAGGGCGTCCCCTCGTCCGTCGAGGTCGGCTCGGTGACGGTGTCGGATGCGCGCGGCGAGCGCGCGTTCACCCGGGCGGAGTCCGCCTCCGAGGGCGACGACGGCGTCTTCACGGTCCAGGCTTCGGACGAGGATACGCAGCTCAAGGTGTTCGCACCCGAGGAGGACGGCGACACCGCGGAGGTGCGCGTGGCGTACACGATCGACGGCATGGTCGCGAGCTGGTCCGACACCGCGGAGCTCTACTGGAAGTTCGTGGGTCAGGGATGGGAGGACTCGTCCTACAACGTCGAGCTCACGGTGTCCTTCGCCGGCGCCGCGGCGTCCGGCGTGGCGGCGGATGACGGGAACTTCCGCACCTGGGTCCACGGCCCGCTCGACGGCCGGGTGGACCGCTTCCCGGACACGGCCGAGGTGACCTGCTCCGCCCCCGAGGTCGCGAGCGGCACGTTCGCCGAGATCCGCGTCGCCTTCCCGACGTCGTGGGTGCCCGGTCTCGCCGCTTCCGGGGAGGCCCGGCTCGATACGATCCTCGATGAGGAGCAGGCGTGGGCCGATGAGGCCAACGCGCTCCGCGCGCGGTCGCGGGCGGTGCTCGCGGTCGGCGGGGTCGCCCAGGTGGCGCTGCCCGCCATCCTGCTCGCGGCGATGGTCGCGCTCAAGCTCACCCGCGGCCGCAACCCGAAGCCCGTCTTCACGGAGACCTACTTCCGCGACCTTCCCTCCGCCGACCATCCCGCCGTGATCTCGGCGTTCATGGAGGGCGGGTCGGTGCCGGACCGGGCGCTCGTGGCGACCCTCATGAAGCTCACCGACGAGCGCGCCGTCGCGCTCGATCCGGTGACCTCCGAGTCGAGCGGGCTGTTCGGCACCAAGAAGGAGCAGGACTTCCGCCTGTCGGTCATCGACCGTTCGCGCGTGGCCGAGGCCATCGACCGCGCGGCGCTGCGCATCTACTTCGACGAGTCCCCCGAGGCCCCGCAGGAGGTGCTGTTCAGCCAGATGAAGGACCGTGCGGAGGACGACCCCGAGGCGTACCGGAAGCATCTGGAGGACTATCGAGCCGAGGTCTCCGGGGCGCTCGAGAGCCGGATGCTCGTCGCATCGAGCGGCGACGGGGTCAAGGCCGCCGCGATCGGCATCGGCGGCGCGTTCGCGCTCGCCTCGCTGATCTTCTTCATCGCGGTCGATTTCGCCTGCCTGCCGACCTTCGCCGTCTCGCTCGTCCTCATCGGCGCGGCCGTGGTCGTGGCGTGCACGTACCGGGTCTACTCGCAGGAGGGCGTGGAGCTCCGTCAGCGCTGCGAGGCGCTCAAGCGGTGGTTCGAGGACTTCACGCGCCTGGGCGAGGCTGTGCCGTCCGACCTCGTCCTGTGGGACAGGCTGCTCGTGATGGCCGTGGCGCTCGGGGTCTCCGACGAGGTCCTGCGGCAGCTGGCCGAGGCGGTGCCCCGGGAGCTGCGCGAGGACGCGCAGGGCGGGTACTACTTCCCGGTCTACTGGTGGCTCTATCCCCACGGGGGCCTGCATTCCCCCGTCCACGAGCTCGGGCACATCCAGACCGTCTCGATGGGCGCGCTCGCGTCGAGCCTGGACAGCTCGGGTGCGGGCCTGGGCGGCGGCTTCTCCGTCGGCGGCGGCGGTGGCGGAGGCGGCGGCGGTGGCGGCACGTTCTAGCGGCCGCCGTCGGATGGTGCGGCGGGAAAAAGGTGCCCGTCACCCTTTTCCCAGGTGGGAAAAAAGTGCCTGTCACTATTTTCCCGGTGCAGCGCCCTCGTGGGAAAAAAGTGCCTGTCCCTATTTTCCCACCGCGCGTCCGTCGTGCGAGGTTCCGCGTGATAAGGGAAGGGGTCCCGCAGGACCCCTTCCGCGGAAGCCGATGCGCTTCCCGTATGCCTGTCCGGGAACCCCGGACCGTCCGTGCGACGCCAAGCTGCCCCAAGGCATCGCGGGACATCTTATGAGACCTCGTTCAGGCCGACAGGTCCAGACCGTAGAGGTACATTTCACGAGGCAGCAACTTGCGCTCCTCGCGGGTCGAGCGGTGGGAGGCCGCACGCGTGAAGCCGTGGCGCTCGTAGAACGACCACGAGCAGCTCGTGTCGGTGTAGAGGTACGCGGCGCGGGCGCCGTGCGAGGACAGGTAGGAGACCGCCGCGTCCAGCAGCACCCCGCCGATGCCCATGCCGCGCGCCTCGGCGCTGACGGCGAGCAGCGTGATCTCGTCGGCGTCGGCTAGCGCGCTGTCCTCGAGCATCGCGCTGTTGACGGCGTGCTCGGAGCGGATGAACGCCATGGTGCGCTCCGTCTCCTCCGGGTCGACGCGGCGCATCTGGGCGAGGAAGTCGTGCTCCGCCTTCTCCCAGCGCCCCGCCCGAGGCGAGCGGTCCTGCGCGGCGCGCGCCAGCACGATGCCGCAGGGGGCGTCGTCCACGACCACCACCTGCGAGAAGGTGGAGACGGACAGGGAGTAGGCGAGGTCGTCGCAAGCGGAGAGGAAGTTGTAGGCGTCGTCGTCGGCCGAGGTGTGCCAGATCTTCTGCAGCATGAAGGCGATCGCGTCGAAATCGGATTCCTCGAACGGTCGATAGAGGACCTTGGAAACCATGCGCGCCCCTTTCCGAACCGCGGCCCCGTTGCCTGACGCTGTAGGTTGTACCACGCGTTCGACCGGGAGTTATGGTGCCTTCGTGACACCCCGGGGCAAGCGGCGGGAATCCGCCAAAGCGTCACGCCGTCTCGGCAATTTCTCCAAATTCGGCAGCCGGGGACGCCTGCGCGCATGGCCCGGGGGCGCGCGAGCTCGGGCAACCTGCCGTCGAGGTGGGAAACGCCCCCTGCGCGCATGGCCCGGGTCGGTCCCTGCCATCGGGGGGGCATCGCCCGCCGGGCGCCTTCTGCGCGCATGGCCCGGGCCCGATCGGCGAGGGGCCGCCCTGCCCGGGGCCGGCACGTCCGGTTCGCGCGCCGTCCGCCGCGCACCGTTGCCGGAGGAGCGCGTGCAATTCGCGAGCCCCCGTCCTCCTGCCGGTGCCGATGCGCTACATTAAGTGGGTGAACATGCGCCCGTTGAAGGCACAGACCGCCGCGGGTGCCGGACAAGAGGGGGTTCAATGGCAACTGACGTGAAGATCAAGCGCGCCTTGATCTCGGTGACCGACAAGACGTGGGTCGTCGAGTTCGCCCGCGAGCTGCAGACCGTCTACGGGGTGGAGATCATCTCGACGGGCGGTACGGCCCGCGCGCTGGAGGAGGGCGGCGTCACGGTCGTCCCCATCGAGGAGTACACCGGGTTCCCCGAGATGATGGACGGCCGCGTGAAGACCCTGCATCCCAAGGTCCACGGCGGCCTTCTCGCCCGCCGCGACGACTCCCGGCACATGGCGGAGGCCGCCGAGCATGGTATCGGCATGATCGACATGGTCGTGGTGAACCTCTATGAGTTCGAGAAGACCGTGGCGAACCCCGACGTCACCTTCGCCGACGCCATCGAGCACATCGACATCGGCGGTCCCTCCATGCTGCGCTCCGCCGCGAAGAACGCCGATTCCGTGACCGTCGTGTCCGATCCGGCGGATTACGCCGGCATCCTGACCGAGATGGCCGAGCACGACGGCGCAACCACGCTCGAGACCCGCCGCCGCCTGCAGCTGAAGGTCTACCAGACCACCGCCGCCTACGACACCGCGATCTCCACGTGGCTCGCCGCCCAGGCGTCCGAGGCGTCTGAGCAGGCGGAGCCGCCCGCGTCGTTCGACCTGCGCCTAGAGAAGGTCGACGACCTGCGCTATGGCGAGAACCCGCAGCAGACCGCCGCGATCTACCGCTTCGCGGACGGCTTCGCGCAGAAGGGGTCCTCGGCGAACCCGCTGGTGGGGGCCGAGCAGATCCAGGGCAAGCCGCTGTCGTACAACAACTACCTGGACGCCGACGCCGCCTGGAACCTCGTGCGCGAGTTCGACGGTCCCGCCTGCGTGATCCTGAAGCATCAGAATCCGTGCGGCTCCGCCACGGCAGACGACATCACGACCGCCTACGACATGGCCTTCGCCTGCGACCCCAAGAGCGCCTTCGGCGGCATCATCGCGTGCAACCGCGAGGTCCCCTTCGAGCTCGTCGAGCACTTCGCCGACGAGAACAAGCAGTTCGTCGAGGTCATCATCGCCCCGAGCTATACGGATGAGGCGCTCGAGCGCATGGCCAAGCGCCCGAACCTGCGCGTGCTCGCCACGGGCGGCGCCGAGGGCCATGCCGACCTCGAGCTTCGCTCCGTCGACGGCGGCGTGCTCGTGCAGTGCGTGGACACCGTGGCCGAGGACCCCGCCGGCTTCACCTGCCCGACCGATCGCAAGCCGACCGACGCCGAGATGGCCGAGCTCATGTTCGCGTGGCGCGTCTGCAAGGGCGTGAAGTCCAACGCCATCCTCATCTCCAAGAACAACGCCGGCATCGGCATGGGCCCCGGCCAGCCGAACCGCGTGGACTCCGCGCTGCTCGCCTGCGAGCGCGCCGAGGACGCCTGCGAGCGCATGGGCTGGGAGAAGGGCGGCTTCGCCTGCGCGTCCGACGCCTTTTTCCCGTTCCGCGACAACGTCGACGTGCTCGCGGCGCACGGCGTGACCTGCATCATCCAGCCGGGCGGCTCCAAGCGCGACGATGAGTCCATCGAGGCCTGCAACGAGCACGGCATCGCGATGGTGTTCACCGGCGCCCGCCACTTCCGCCACTAGTCGGCATCACCTGCGCCCCAAAACTTGGGCGCGATAGACCATAGCCGCTAGGCGGCTTCCCGAAGGGCCTGCTCCCGGAACTCGACCGGGACCGGGCCCTTCAGCGTATCGAAGCTCGCGTCGGGCGCGGTGGGGCCGGAGGCGCCCCTTCTGCCCCGGGCGCCCCTTGCAAAGCATGTCGCATCTGACACGAGGCACCCGGGGAAGGGGTCCTCGTGTCAGATGCGACATGCTTTTCGTTTGGGGTACCATGGACGGTCGAGACCCGGCGGGCGGGGCCGCGACCGGCGACCGCCGTGCGGGTGCGGCGTATGGGACGGACACGGAAGGTGGCGTTCGGGATGACGATGGGGGCTTTCGAGGACGACATCTTCTCGTCGCCCGAGGAGCAGCGCGCGTACGAGGAGTTCTGCGCGGCTCAGGAGCGGGCGGAGGAGTTCCGCCTCGACAGGCCGGCGCTCGTCTGCCGCTGGCGCATGGCGGCGCGGCGCGTCCCGCTGCTGAACCGCCACATCCGCGCGCTGGCGCAGCGCACGGTGAACGGCTCCGCCCTCCCGACCGGGGTGCTCTCGTGGGCGAAGCAGCATGTGGAGTGGTCGCTCGCGGAGGGCGACTACCCGGACCCCGACGGCGTGCTCATGCTGGTGATCGATGTGAACGGCAACGCCGCGATGACGGTGGGCGCCTACGAGCCGCTCGCGGACACGTCCCGGGAGGCCCTCCGCGCACGGGCCGCGGAGGCCCATGGCGAGCAGGCGGGCACGGGTGTCGCGCCCGAGCTGCTGTGCGCGGTGCTCGACGGGACGCTCTACCTGGGAGCGGGGGAGGGCGAGTCCCTGTGCGGCGCCGCGACGCTGGTCGAGCAGCTGGCTTCGACCGAGGGACACCGGGTCGTGCGCGCAGGCGCCGACGCCGTCCGCGACGCGGCGGGGGCGGTCCTGCTCGTGTCCGATGAGCACGGCGTCGTCCCCGCATCGGAGCTCGCCTCCGTCGATGGGGAGGATGCCGGGCTCGTCCGCTCCCTGGCGCAGGGCGTGTCCAAGCTCTTCTCATAGCCCGGCCGCTCCGCAGCTTACATCTCCGCAAGGTCGCCCCCCGTCCGCACGACGCCTTCGCGAGACGGCATAATGTCTAGGTAGCGAACGAAGCGAGGAGGCCGACCATGCCGCTCATCTACATCGTCGAGGACGACGAGCCCATCCGCACCGAGCTCGCGCAGGTGCTCGCCCGCAACGGGTACGAGACGGCGTGGTGCGCGGACTTCGGCGCGGTGGTCGACGACATCGTGGCCGCCGACCCCGACCTGGTGCTGCTCGACCTGACCCTGCCCGGCACCGACGGCCAGTTCGTCTGCCGCGAGCTGCGCGAGCGCTCGCAGGTCCCCATCATCGTGCTCACGTCGCGCGTGACCGAGATCGACGAGGTCATGAGCATGACCATGGGCGCGGACGACTTCGTTCCCAAGCCCTACAGCTCCCGGGTGCTCGTGGCCCGTATCCAGGCACTGCTGCGCCGCGCGTCGGCCGCCCCGGAGCGCAGCGTCGTGGCGCACAACGGCGTCGAGGTGGACCTCGCGCGCTCGGTCGCCAGCGCGAACGGCCGCCAGGTCGAGCTCACCAAGAACGAGATGCGCATCCTCGCCCTGCTCATCAACCATGCGGGGACCATCGTCTCGCGCGAGGCCATCATGCGCGACCTGTGGGATTCCGATGCCTTCGTGGACGACAACACCCTGACCGTCAATATCAACCGCCTGCGGAACACGCTCGAGAAGATCGGCGTGACGGGGTACCTGTCCACGCACCGCGGCCGCGGCTACTCGGTGTAGGGGGAGCCGTGTCGTTCTGGATGTACGTGCGCTCCGCGCTCTCCGGGGTCCTCATCATGCTCGCGGCGGTGGGCGCCCTCGACCTCGTGCTCGCGGTGTCGGGCACCCCGTGGTCCGTCACGCTGCTCGCGGACTTCCTCGTCCTCGCCGCCTTCGTCCTCACGCTGCTCGTCGCGTGGCTCCGCCGACGCGGCTTCTACAGCGACCTGGCCCACGGCGCGAGCGATGTGGAGCACCCGCTGTGGATCACCGAGATGGTCGACCCGCCGGACTTCGCCGAGGGCGAGCTGACCTACGGCGCCCTGCGCGCCATCTCGAAGGCCGCCAACGACGACGTCGCGTCCTACCGCAGGCAGGTGGCCGATTACCGGGAGTACGTCGAGACCTGGGTGCACGAGGCGAAGTCGCCCCTCGCCGCGGCGCACCTCATGCTGGAGAACCTGGTCGACGCCGTGACCGACGGCGCGGGCCCGCAGGAGGCGGTCGCCAAGGCGGACGCGCTCGAGGAGGAGCTCGAGCGTGTCGAGGGCTATATCGAGCAGGCGCTGTTCTTCGCGCGCTCGGAGACGCTCGACCGCGACTACCTGATCCGCGGCCACAGCCTGCGCGACCTGGTCACGACCGCCATCAAGGCGAACGCCCGCCCCATGATCGCCGCGCACGTGTCCCCGGTGCGCCGCAACCTCGACCTCACCGTCTTCACGGACGACAAGTGGATGGAGTTCATCTTGGGACAGCTCATCCAGAACAGCGTGAAGTACGCGCGCCCGCAGGGGGCGGTGGTCGAGTTCTCGGGCCGCCTGCTCGGCGAGGGCGGTGCCGACGAGCGCATCGAGCTGACGGTGCGCGACAACGGCTGCGGCGTCCCCGAGGCGGACCTGCCGCGCGTGTTCGACCGCGGGTTCACGGGGGAGAACGGCCGCAGCGGGAAGCGCTCGACGGGTATCGGCCTGTACCTGGTCCGCAGGCTCTGCGACAAGATGGGTATCGGGGTCTCGGCGGACTCGGTCGAGGGCGAGGGCTTCGCGGTGACCCTCACGTTCCCGGCGAACAAGATGCACTACTTCGAGCACTGACCATGCGAAACGCGCCGGGAGGGGCTCATGCTCCCCGGAGCGCCGATCTCAACCCCGCGTCTTTCGCCGAAGCACCCGATGCGAACCGCCCCGTTCCCCTCCCCATGAGAGCTGATCGCGCCGGTGGCGCTCAGAAGCTCTCATGGGGAGGGGAACGGGGCGGCAGGCGGCCCGGGCAGCCGTAGGCGCGATCAGTCCGCGCGGGAGGCGGGCGGGCGGCCCGGGCAACCGAAGGCGCGCTCAGTCCGCGCGGGCGGCAGGCGGCCCGGGCAACCGGTTACTTCACGACCAGGATGTCGCACTCCGTGCTGCGCAGCAGGAAGGTCGAGATCGACCCGAGCAGCGCGTACTTGATCGACGACAGACCGCGCGCGCCGCACATGACGAGGTCGGGCTTGATCACATCGAGCATCTCGTCCTTCAGGGTCTCGCGGATGCGGCCGGCGCGGACGATGATCTCGACGCCCGCGATATCGGGGTTGGCCTGCGCCTCCTCGACCTGCTCGGTGATGGAGTTGCGGAACGCCTCCTCCAGGCCGTTGATCAGGTCGACCGGGTAGGAGCCCGCGGACTCGAGCGCCGTGGAGTCGATCACATGGCCTATGTAGAGCTTGGCCCCGTTGTTCGCGGCGACCTTGATGGCGCGCGCGAGGACGAAGTCCTGCTGCTCGGTCCCGTCCAGCGAGACGAACACCTTCGAATAGCCCTCGTTCATGGTTGCCTCCTCCTCCATGCGGTGCGCCTCCGTGCGCGCGCCGCGAAGCTGGCTTTCCACAGTTATACCCTCGGCCCCGCCGCCTCCCTTTATTATTCTGTGAACGAGGTCGCTTTTTCGACGCCCTGCCGCGGCCCGGGCGATAATTATTCTGTGAACGAGGTCGCTTTTTCGACGCCCTGCCGCGGCCCGGGCGATAA
>DHCMC07803__coassemble_529_pt1 | contig 82762 bp, 66 predicted proteins | sample DHCMC07803__metabat2_low_PE_003 | metagenome-assembled genome bin DHCMC07803
GCCGAACATGACGCCGATCTTCTCGCGCAGCTGGTTGATGAAGATGCAGGTGGTGCGCGACTTGGCAAGGGAGCCGGCGAGCTTGCGCAGGGCCTGGCTCATGAGGCGCGCCTGCAGGCCGACGGAGGAGTCGCCGATCTCGCCCTCGATCTCAGCGCGGGGCACGAGGGCCGCGACGGAGTCGACGACCACGACGTCGATGGCGCCGGAGCGCACGAGCATGTCGCAGATCTCGAGCGCCTGCTCGCCCGTGTCGGGCTGGGAGATCAGGACCTCGTCGATATCGACGCCGATGCGCGCCGCGTACCCGGGGTCGAGCGCGTGCTCCGCGTCGATGAAGGCGACGACGCCGCCGGCGGCCTGCGCCTCGGCGAGGATCTCAAGTGAGAGGGTCGTCTTGCCCGATGACTCCGGGCCGTAGATCTCGATGATGCGGCCGCGCGGGACGCCGCCGATCCCGAGGGCGGCGTCGAGCGCGAGCGCGCCCGTGGGGATGGCCTCGACCTCGAGCTCAGGGCCGCCGTCGCCGTAGCGCATGATGGCGCCCGTGCCGAACTTCTTCTCGATGTCGGCCTTGGTGCGCTCGACCATCTTGTCGCGCTCCTCGCCGTAGGTGCGCTCATGGATCTGGCGGACCGATCCGCCGCTGCTCTTAGCCATGAAGGTTCCTCCCTCGGGTTCTCGTCTCCCCTGACTATATCCGAACAGCTGTTCGCGGTCAAGGCGTGTCGAAGCCAGCGTAAACGAGGGGAGCCGGCGCCCGTCCCGCCGATGCCGACCGGGACCCGAACGCCGTCCGCGCATCCTCCGACCGGAATCCGAACGCGGCGAAGCGCGCAACGATGCCGCAGCTACCGGGCGGTGCGAGACGCGTCCCCGATGACCGGGGCGACAGGTTCGCGAAGAGCGCGGGGCGACGCGCGGGAGCGCCCCCTACCCTATCTCCATGGAATCCACGCGCGCGAGCGCGAGGCCGAGGGCGGCGAGCGTCGCCTCAGCGCGCACGCGGGCACGGTCGCCATCGAAGGTTCGCCGGAACGACTCGGTCCCCGCGGCGGACGACACGCCGATGTAGACGGTGCCGACGGGGTTCTCCTCCGTCCCCCCGCCCGGGCCCGCGTAGCCGGTGAGGCTCACCGAGACGTCGGAGCCGAACAGCCGGCGCGACCCCGCGGCCATCTCGCGGGCGACCTCATGTGAGACCTCGGTGTGCTCGGCGATCGAGCGCGCGGAGACGCCGAGCACCCGCTCCTTGACCTCGTTCACATAGGTGACGGCGCCGCCGCGCAGGACGGCCGATGCGCCGGGAACGCCCGCGACGGCGGAGCTCACCATGCCCGCGGTGAGCGATTCGGCCGTGGACAGCGTCGCCGAGCGCGCGGCGAGCGCCGCCACGAGGCGGCGGGCCTCCCGATCGAGGAGCGCATCGATAGGCTCGGACCCCATGGCGCCCCCCTACGAGAAGATGACCGAGCGGCCGTTCCAGAAGTACTGCGCGCCGGAGACGACCGTGAGCACCACCGCGGCGACCATCAGGGCGTCGGAGACGAGCAGCGGCATACTGGCGGCGGCATCGCCCATCAGGGCCCCGAAGGCGAAGGTAAAGAGGTAGAAGCAGATGGCGACCATCGTCACCGCGGTCTTTGCCTTGCCGAGCCTGTCCGCGGCGATGACCACCCCGGCGGCGCTCGCCACCATGCGCAGCGCGCTCACCAGGAACTCGCGCACGAGGATCACGAAGACGAACCACAGGTTCACGTAGCCCATGTCCATGAGGAGCAGCAGCGCGGAGAACACGAGGAGCTTGTCGGCGATCGGGTCGAGGAACTTCCCGAAGTCGGTGACCTCCCCGCGCGAGCGGGCGAGGTAGCCGTCGACCTTGTCGGTCAGGCTGAGCAGCATGTACAGCGCGAAGGCCGCGAAGGCGAGCGGGACGGAGGGGTCCTCCGCATGCCCCCGGAAGGACAGGTCGCATAGGACCATGAACACCGGGATGAACAGGATCCGCACGCAGGTGACGACGTTGGCGGGGGTCCAGATTCCCCCGCACGGGGACGGTGAATGCGGCATGGCTACTCCTTCACGACGCGGCCGACGAGCTCGTAGCAGAAGCTGTCGGTGAACTCGACCGTGAGGACGTCGCCCACGGCGGCCTCCTCGGCATCCAGATGGACGGCGCCGTCGCTGTCGGGGGCCTGGAACCAGGCGTGGCCGATGAGCTCGTAGCCCTCGTCGGTCTCCTCGATCCCGTCGACGATCACCTCGGCGGTCTGCCCCACGCGCGCGGCGGTGGCGGCGAAGCCGAGCGCCTCGGCGAGGTCGACGGCGGCCTGCGTGCGCTCGCGCTTCGTCTCGTCGTCGATCTGGCCGTCCAGGCGGACGGCGCGCGTGCCCTCCTCCGGGGAGAAGGAGAAGACGCTCGTGTAGTCGAACCCGATGCGGTCCATGAACGCGAGCATGGCCTCGTGCTCCCCATCCGTCTCGCCGGGGAATCCGACCAGGTAGGTGGTGCGGATGACCATGCCCGGGATCTCGCGGCGCAGGCGGTCGAAGAGCTCCTCGAGCTCGCGCTCCGAACCGGACCGGTTCATGGCGGCGAGCACCCGGGAGCTGCAGTGCTGGACCGGGATGTCGATATAGGGGAGCACCTCGGGCGTGTCGCGGATGGCGGCGATGAGGTCGTCGGTCATGCCCTCGGGCTGGAGGTAGAGGACGCGGACCCAGACCTTGTGGGGACGCACCGCCTCGGCGACGGCGCGCAGGAGCCCCGCGAGGTCGCGCGGCCCCTCCCCCGTCCCGTCGAGGTCGCGGCCCCAGATACCCGTGTCCTGGCCGATGAGAACGAGCTCCCGGACGCCCTCGGCGACGAGGTCGACCACCTCGTCGCGGATCTCGGTCCACGGACGGCTGCGGTAGCGGCCGCGGATATAGGGGATCGCGCAGAAGCTGCAGAAGCGGTCGCAGCCGTCGGAGATCTTGACGAAGGCGACCGAGCCCTCGACCGTGCGCTTGACATCCGGGGCGTGAGCCGGCGCCGTGCGGGACACGCCGAGGAGGCCGTCGACGACGCCGACGATGCCGTCCTCCTCGTCCGTGCGGACGAAGGCGGCGACCTCGGGGAGCTCGGCGGGCAGCTCGGCGCCGTAGCGCGAGGGGACGCAGCCGCACATCACGATGGGCAGTCCGCGCACGCCGTCCGCCGCGTCCTCGGCGAGCGCGAGGGTCGCCTCGATGCTCTCCTCGGTCGCGGAGGCCAGAAACGAGCAGGTGTTCACGATGGCGAGGTCGGCCTCGTCCACATCGAGCGCCTCCTCGTACCCGGCCGCGAGCAGAAGCGAGCGCATGCGGTCGGTATCGACCTCGTTCTTGGCGCACCCGAGCGTGATGAAGTAGACGGCGCCGAAGGCGTCGGCGAAGTGTTCGGACATATCCTCGATCCCCTTGATCGCGCGGACCCGTCCGGCGGGCCCTATCGGTAGTTGGTGAACTGGAGCGGCTGGCCGTAGTCCTGCTCGCGCAGGAAGGCGATGACCTGCTGGAGCGCGTCCTTGGACGGGGAGGAGACGCGGAGCTTGTCGGCCTCGATGGTGACCTTGACCTTGGCCTTGGTGTCCTTCACGTCCTTGTTGATGCGCTTGGCCGTGGGCTGGTCGATGCCCTGGACGATCCTCCCGACGACGCGGACGGTGCCGCCAGAGGCGGCCTGAGGGGCGTCCCAGCGCACGGCGGAGAGGTCGATGCCGCGCTTGATGAGCTTGCTGCCGAGGACGTCGACGACCTGGCGCGCGACGAAGTCGGCGGGGGCGCTCACCGTGAAGACGCCCTCCCCCTTCGCGAGGTCGACGGAGGCGCCGGAGCCCTTGAGGTCGTAGCGCTGGGCGATCTCGCGCACGCACTGCTGGTACGCGTTGTCGACCTCCTGCATGTCCACCTGGGACACGACGTCGAAGCTGGAATCCTTGGCCATGATGCTCCTTTCCCGCAGCCGGGCTACTCGTCGGAGGACGAGCCGTCCGAAGACTGCGCGCTTGGTGAGGTATCGGTCGAATCGGTGCCGTCCGAGGCGTCCTGCTGCCCGCTCGCGGACGCGGTCTGCGGGACCGTGATGGTCACGCGCCCCACGCCCGAGGTCTTGGTATCCCAGTCGACGCTCTCCCCGTTCTCGAGGACCGAGACGTCGTTCGGATGGTCGACGGTGATCTCGACGGACTGCGTCGGGGTGAACTCCTGCTCGAAGGGGCCGGCGGTCTGCCCCTGGTAGACGTACTCGCCGTCGACGCGGATCTCGATCCAGGAGCTCTTCCCCTCGTCGAGGGTCACGCGCACGACGGTCTGGGTCGCCTCGTCATCGTCCGCCGAGGTACCGGAAGCGTCCGTAGACGAGCTGCCGGATGCCGAGGAGGACCCGGCGGACGAACCGGCCGCGTCGCTCGCGGAGGAACCCGACGACGCGTCATCGGAGGAGTCCGACGACGAGGAGCCGGCGTCCGAGGAGCTCGAGGACACATGGGCGGACTGGACCGCATCGGTCCCCGAGGACGCGGGAGCCGAGCAGCTGCGGACCAGGAGGAAGACGACGATGACGAGCAGCAGGGCGATGACAGCGAGGGCGACGAGCATCATCCGCGGGTCGCCGAGCAGGCCGGAGACCGCTCCGGCGCGCCGCGGGGACGAGCCTGCGCGATACCCCGCGGAGGACCCCCTGCCGCGCCCGGCGGAGCCGGGGCGGGCGCGCCGGTCCGCGTAGCCTGCGCCCGCGGAGCCGGGGCGCTGCCTGCGCTCCGGATAGCCCCCGCCGGCCGGGCGCCGCATCTGGAGGGTCCTGCCGTCGCCCGAACGCGGCGCGCCGGCACCCTCCGGGCGCTGGCGGTAGCCCTCCGCCGGGCGCAGGGACCTGCGCTGCCCGCCCGCGGGGGGCAGGTTGGCCGCGCGCCGCTCGTTGCCGGCGACGCGCATGGGCACATGCCCCGATGAGGAATCGGACACGTAGCCCGCCTGGGGCGGGCGCTGCGCGAACCGCGAGCTGGGAGGCGCCGGGTCGACCATGAGGTAGCGGCCGCTCGTGCTCATGCTGCGCGGGACGGGGTCGGTCGCGCCCTCCGTGAACCTGCTGCCGGCGGCGCTTCCGCTGCGCTCGAACACGTACAGCTCGTCGAAGTAGGCGTTCACCACCTCGCGCGGGTTGAGGCCGAGGTAGCGGGCGTAGCTCGCGATCATGCCCTGCGCGTAGCCGCGCGGGGGCATGGAGGCGAAGTTGCCCGTCTCGAAGAACTCGATGATCTGCGGGCGGATCTTGATCACGTTGGCGACCTGCTGGATCGACATGCCGAGCTCGCGGCGTCGGTTGAGCAGCATCTCTCCGAACCGGCTGGCCATCAGAAGCCTCCAAACTCGTCTTCAGCGGACATGCGCGCCTCGACCTCCTCGAGCGCGGCGAGGCCCTCCTCGTCGAGCAGCACCTCGCGCGGCTTGGACCCGTCGGGGGGACCGACGACGCCCTTCTCCTCGAGCATGTCCATGATACGCCCCGCACGGGCGTAGCCGACCTTGAGGCGCCGCTGGAGGCCCGAGGTGGACCCGAGCTGGGACTCGACCACGATGCGCGCGGCCTCCCAGATGAGGGGGTCGTCCTCGGCGGGCTCGTGCGCCCCGCCGCCCCCGCCGCCGCCCATGGCGGCCGGGGAGACCGCGGAGAGGATCTCGGTGTGGTAGTCGGCGGGGCTCTGCTCCTTGACGAACTCGACGACCGAGAAGATCTCCTCGTCCGACACGAAGCAGCCCTGGATGCGCTTGGGCTTGCCCCAGTCCACGCGGGAGAACAGCATGTCGCCCTGGCCGATGAGCTTCTCGGCGCCCGTCTGGTCGAGGATGACGCGGCTATCGATGCCCGTGGCGACCGTGAGGCCGATGCGGTTGGTGATGTTGGCCTTGATCAGACCGGTCACGACGTTGGAGCTGGGGCGCTGGGTCGCCACGATCATATGGATGCCCGCGGCGCGGCCGAGCTGGGCGATGCGCACGATGCTCGCCTCCACGTCCTTGCCGGCGACCATCATGAGGTCGGAGAGCTCGTCGATGACGATGACGAGGTAGGGCATCTTGGCCGGCGGGTTGTCGTACTTCTCGAACTCGCCCGCCGCCTGCTTCTCGTTGAAGGTGGAGATCTTGCGCACGCCGATGCGCTCGAAGATCTTGAGGCGGCGCTCCATCTCGGAGACGGCCCACTGCAGGGCGCTCGCGGCCTGCTTGGGCTCGGTGACGACCGGCACGTACAGATGGGGCAGCCCGTCGTAGGGGGCGAACTCGACGCGCTTGGGGTCGACCATGATCAGGCGCACGTCCTCGGGGAAGGTGCGCATCAGCAGGCTCATGAGGATGGAGCTGATGACGACGGACTTGCCCGAGCCGGTCGTGCCGGCGATGAGCAGGTGCGGCATCTTGGCGAGATCGGCGACCATGGGCTGCCCCTCGGCGTCGCGGCCGAGCGCGAACTCGAGCGGTCCGCCGGTGACGTAGGGCAGGATGTCGCCGAACGCGACCGTCTGCCGCGTGCGATTGGGGATCTCGATGCCCACCAGCGACGTCCCCGGGATGGGGGCGAAGATGCGGACCGAGTCCGTCGCGAGCGACAGGGCGATGTCGTCCTCGAGGCTCGAGATGCGGCTCACGCGCTCGCCCTCGCCGGGCTGCACCTTGAAGGTCGTGACGGTGGGGCCGGCGATCCAGCCGACCACGCGCGCGTGGAGGCCGAACTCCTGCAGGGTCGCCTGGAGGCCCTCGGCGGTCTGCTCGAGCTCCTTGGCCGAGCTCGTGCTCGAGGCGGAGGCGGGGTTGTGGCGCAGCATCGTGGCGGGAGGGAGCCTGCGCCCCTCCTCCTCGTCCGAGGCGGCGCTCGACGGCGCGGCGGGCGCCTGCGGGGCGCGGGCCGGCGCGGCGGGTGCCGCGGGGCGCGGGCCCTCCCCCGCCGCCTGGCGCAGGAACGCGGGCACGGGGCGCTCGCCCTCGGCGGTCTTCACGAGGCGCTCGGGCGCGGGCTCCTCCGCGGCGGAGGTGCCGCCCGCGGGATCGGGATCGGTGTCGGGCTCGGACCACGGGAGGACGTCCTGGGGCTCCATATGGGGCTCGGCGGATGCGGCCGGCTCGGATGCGGCCGCGGGACGGCGGGTCCGACGGCTCGCGGGGGCGGAGGACTCGGGTGCGGGCGCGTCCTCGGGGGCTGCCTCCGCGCAGCGGTCCTTCACCGGGATGAGCACGGTCCTCGCGCGCTCGGCGGCGAGCTGGTCGGACACGTCGACGAGCGGGTCCTCCCCCTTGGGGTCGTCCTCGTGGTCGAGCAGGGTGGTCGTGCGGTTGCCGAGGTAGGTGGTCTGCGCGGCGCCCTCGTCGAACAGGGGCGCCTGCGCGGCCTCGGGGACGGCGCGACGGGCCGCGGGGGCCGCCGGGGCGTCGCCCCACGGGCTCTCGTTGATGTCGACGTGACGGCGCTGGGCGAAGCGCTCGGCACGATCGGCGATGCCGCGGGCGAGGTCGCCCACGGAGAAGCCGATGATGACGAGACCGAGCACCACCGCACCGACCAGCACGACGTAGGAGATGGTCTTGCCGAGCGCCCCCTGCAGCGCGCTCGCCGCGAAGGCGCCGAGGTAGCCGCCGCTCGAGGAGAGGCGCGCCTCGTCGAACATCGCCGCGGTCGAGACCTCGGTGCCGGGCACCGAGAGCGAGAGCATGGCGAGCACGGCGCAGAAGATGAGCGCGGCGCCCGCGGCCGTGCGCGCGGTCACCGGGGCCTCGCCGCCTATGAACAGCAACGCGGCGGCCGCGAGCATGACGAGCGGGACGACGTACCCGCCCAGGCCGAAGCCCAGGTGGAAGAAGCCGGCGAGCGCGGCGGCGACGGGGGCCGAGGAGGGGGACACCACGGCGATGAGGGACGCCACGGCGACGATGGCGAGCACCACGCCGGCGATATCGCGCCCCGAACCGGCGGCGAGCAGCGGCGCGGCAGGGGCGTCCTGCTGCGCTGCGCGCGCCTCGTTGGCGCGCAGGGACCGGGGGGCCGCCGCGGCGCCCGCGGCGCGGCCCTTCCCCTTCCCCTTCGAGCCCTTGCTCCTGTTGCCCGTCGACGCCACGTCAGACCTCCATGACGACCGGGATGATCATCGGGCGGGTGCGGGTGCGGTTCCAGATGAAGTTGGACAGCGAGTCGCGCACGGCCTTGCGCAGGGCGTCGGTGCCGCTGCTCGTGAAGTTGAACTTGCCCTTCTCGATCATCTTCATGATCGAGGCGGACGCGTCGGCGGAGAACTCGTCGTCGATGGTGAAGGAGACGCCGCGGCCGGAGAACTCGATCGCGTCGACCCGCTTGCGCTTGAGCGAGACGATGGCCACCGCGGTGACCATGCCGTCGTTCGCGAGCTTCTGGCGGTCGCGCAGCACGATGGGGTCGGTGTCACCGATCCGCAGGCCGTCGACGTAGACCACGCCGGACTCGACGGACGCGCCGCGGCGCACCTTGCCGGCGCGCATCTCGAGCGAGTCGCCGTTGTCGAGCACGAAGATGCGGTCGGACGGGATGCCCATCTTGCGCGCGAGCGAGGCATGGGCGCGCAGGTGGACGGCCTCGCCGTGGACCGGCATGAAGTAGGAGGGCTTGGCCATGGCCAGCATGAGCTTGAGCTCCTCCTGGCTGCCGTGGCCGGAAACGTGCACGAGGGTGCGGTTCTTGTCGTAGACGTCGCAGCCGATCTTGGCCAGGCTGTTCACGACCTGCTGCACGCCCTTCTCGTTGCCCGGGATCGGCGTGGCGGAGATGATCACCGTGTCGCCCTCGTGCATGGAGAGGGTCTTGTGCTCGCCGTTGGCCATGCGAGACAGCGCGGAGAGCGGCTCGCCCTGGGAACCGGTGCACATGACGACGATCTGGTCCTCGGGGAGGTTGTCGATCTCGTAGGCGTCGATGATGTCCTCCTCGGGGATCTGCAGGTACCCGAGTTCGCGCGCGACGCGCGTGTTGGTGAGCATGGAGCGGCCGGTCACCACGATCTTGCGCCCGCAGGAGCGCGCGGCGTCGCAAATCTGCTGCAGACGGTGGATGTGGCTGGAGAACGAGGCGACGAAGACGCGGCCCGGCGCGTTCTTGATCGCGGCGTACAGGGAGGGCCCGACCTCGGCCTCGGACTTGGTGAAGCCGGGACGCGTGGCGTTGGTCGAGTCGGACATGAGCAGGTCGATGCCCTGCTTGGCGAACTTGTTGATGGCGGCGTAGTCGGGCGTGACACCGTCGATCGGGGTCTGGTCGAGCTTGAAGTCGCCGGTGTGCATGACCGTGCCCTGCGGGGTGCGGATGAAGACGCCCAGCGCGCCGGGGATGGAGTGCGTCATGGAGAAGAAGTCGATCTGGATGCAGCCGAGGTTCACATGGCTGCCGCCGTGCACCTCGCGGAACTTGGGCGCGCGGATGCGGAACTCCGAGAGCTTGCCCTCGATGAAGCCCAGGGTGAGCTTGCTCGAGAAGATGGGCACCTTGTTGTTGAGGTCCTGGAGCAGGTACGGCAGGGAGCCGGTGTGGTCCTCGTGACCGTGGGTGACCACGATGCCGCGGAGCTTCTCCTCGTTCTCCAGGACATAGGTGTAGTCGGGAAGCACCAGGTCGATGCCGGGCTGGGAGTCGTCGGGGAACATGAGGCCGGCGTCGACGAGCACCATGTCGTCGCCGCACTCGAACACGGTCATGTTCTTGCCGATGCCGTCAAGGCCGCCCAAGGGGATGATCTTGAGCGGTGCGGATTTCTTGGTTGTGGATGCCATGGGGTGGTGTGGTTCCTTTCCTTCGTCGCGTATCAGATCGGCGGCGAAGAGCGCCGCCGTGCCGTTCAAAAAAGATGCCGCGCGCCGCGAATGGGCACGGGCATGGACATGGATAGTGAATTGTACCAACTGGAGCGACGGGAAATACACTCCGGGACCCGTCCCCACACGAACAGCGGAACGCGGACGGGTGAAAACGGGAGGGACCCCCGGCCCGCCTCGGACGCGCATCGGGCGCGTCGAGGAGGATCCGGGGGTCCCTTGCTCTCACGGAGTCGGCTTACCCCTCGTGATGGCAGCGCGGGGTGCGGCCGCCGTTGTCGCCGGGGCGGCGCGGGCGGTCGCCGTGGTCGCGGCGCGGGCGGCCCGGGCGGTCACCGCGCTCGCGGCGCTCGCGGTGGTTGCCCTTGAAGCCCTCGTCGGAGCCGGAGCCGGCCGGCGCCTCGGGCTTGTCGAGGCGGTCGAGCGAGACCTTGCCCTTCTCGTCGATGTCGATGACCTTCACGCGCACCTCGTCGCCCACGTTGAGGACGTCCTCCACGCGGTCGACGCGGCCGTTGGCCACGCGCGAGATGTGCAGCAGGCCGTCCTTGTTGCCGAAGAGGCGGACGAACGCGCCGAAGGACTGGATGGTCACGACGCGGCCGGTGTACTCCTCCCCGACCTCGGGCTCCTTGATGATCAGGTTGATGCGCTCGATGGCCTGCTCGACGGACTCGCCGACGCCGCCGACGTAGACGGTGCCGTCCTGCTCGATGTCGATGGAGGCGCCGGTCTCGTCCTGGATGCCGCGGATGACGTCGCCGCCCTTGCCGATGACCTCGCGGATCTTATCGACCGGGACGGTGATCGTGGTGATGCGCGGCGCGGTCTCGCGCGTGGTCTCGCGCGGGGCGGGGATGACGTCGAGCATCTTGCCCAGGATGAACGCGCGGCCGGCCTTGGCCTGCTCGAGCGCGCGGGCCAGGATGTCGAAGGTGAGGCCGGTGGCCTTGTTGTCCATCTGCAGCGCGGTGATGCCGCGCTCGGTGCCGGTGACCTTGAAGTCCATGTCGCCCAGGAAGTCCTCGATGCCCTGGATGTCGGACAGGACCACGGTCTTGCCCTCCTCCTGGATGAGGCCCATGGCGATGCCGGACACGGGGCGCTTCAGCGGCACGCCGCCGTCCATGAGCGCCAGGCAGCTCGCGCAGGTGGACGCCATGGACGAGGAGCCGTTGGACTCCATGACCTCGGACACCACGCGGATGGCGTAGGGGAACTCGTTCTCATCGGGCAGCACCGGGAGCAGCGCGCGCTCGGCGAGGTTGCCGTGACCGATCTCGCGGCGCTTGGGGGCGCCGATGCGACCGGTCTCACCCGTGCAGAAGGGCGGGAAGTTGTACTGGTGCATGTAGCGCTTGCCCTCGACCGGCTCGATCGTATCGAGGCGCTGGCCCTCGTTCAGCATCCCGAGCGAGAGCACCGACAGCACCTGGGTCTGGCCGCGCTGGAACAGGCCGGAGCCGTGCACGAGCGGCAGGTAGGAGTCCTTCACCATGATGGGGCGGATCTCGTCGGCGGCACGGCCGTCGACGCGCTCGCCGGTCTCGACGACCATGCTGCGCATGGCCTTCTTCTCGAGCTTCTTGAGGTTGACCGGGATCTCGCGCTCCCACGCGGCCTGCTCCTCCTCGCTGAACTCGGCGCGGATGCGCTCCTTCAGCTCCTCGACATGCGCGATGCGAGAGAGCTTGTCGGCGTCGGAGAGGGCGGCGTACATCTCGTCGTAGTGGGCGAAGATGCGCTCCTCGACCTCCGGGACGGGCTGGTCGAGGATGTACTCCTTGGGCTGGATGGGGCCGTTGACGCGCTCCCACTCGGCGACGAACTCGAGCTGGGCGTCGCAGAACGCGCCGATGGCCTCCTGGCCGAACTGCATGGCGGCCAGCATGTCCTCCTCGGTCACCTCGTCGGCGCCGGCCTCCACCATGGAGATGAAGTCGCGGGTGCCCGCGAGCTCGAGGTCGAGGTCGGACGCCTCGCGCTCCTCGTAGGTGGGGTTCACGATGAAGGCGCCGGTCTCGGTGTCGCGGCCGATGCGGACACATGCGAGCGGGCCCTCGAAGGGCACGCCGCCCAGGGTGAGGCCGAGGGAGGCGCCCATCGTGCAGATGACGTCGATGGGGTTCACCTGGTCGGCGACGAGCGAGGTCGCCACGATCTGGACCTCGTTGCGGAAGCCGTCGGGGAAGCTCGGGCGGATGGGGCGGTCGATCATGCGCGCGGTGAGCGTGGCCTTCTCGCTGGGACGGCCCTCGCGCTTGAGGTAGCCGCCGGGGATGCGGCCCGCCGCGTACATCTTCTCGTTGAAGTCGACGGTCAGGGGGAAGAAGTCGTAGTTCTTCCGCTCCTTGGACACGACGACGGTCACGAGGGCGGTGGTGTCACCCTGCTTGACGAGCGCGGCGCCGGTCGCCTGCTTGGCGAGCTCGCCGGCCTCCAGCGTGTAGGTCTTGCCGTACAGCTCAAAGGTCTTGGATACGAGTGTCATTTCTCTCCTCAACTCCGCACGCCCCTTTGCGTGCGGGACTTCTTCTGGCCGGATCCGGCACGGCGGGTCCGGCGGTGTAGGACCAGCGGTCGCGGGCCCCTACATGAAAAGGAGCCCCCGCGGGGGCTCCTGCATGCACGAATCTCTACTGGATGTTATCGCGGATGCCGAGCTGCTTGATGAGCTCACGGTACTCGAAGATGTCGTTCTTCTTGATGTAGGACAGAAGGCGACGACGACGGCCGACGAGCATGAGCAGGCCGCGGCGGGTGTGGAAGTCCTTCGGGTGGGACTTCATGTGCTCGGTGAGCTCGCGGATGCGGTCGGTCAGGATGGCGACCTGGACCTTGGGGTTGCCGGTGTCGGCGCCGTTCTTGCCGAACTGAGCGGTGAGCTCGGCCTTGCGCTCCTTGGAGATGGTCATGTGAACACCTTTCGTCAGAACCGGGGATCGCGCCCCGGCGTAGATTCGCCCCGATCTGGGTAGCCGCCGGTGGAGCGGGCAACCAAGGTCGAGGTACCAACAGCGACGTATGATACCACAGGTCCGACTCTTCACCAGACCTGCACTAACCGCGCGGGACCGCCATACCGGCCGGAGGCGGGCGCCCAACGTCATGCGCGTGCACGGCGCGCAGGAGACCTGCGGGCGCCGTGCGGAACGCGAAGCGGGGCCCTGAGGCTACAGCAGCAGGAAGTACAGCAGGAACGCGAGGCCCGCGACCCACATGAGCGGGCGCACGTACTTCGCGCGGCCGGTCACCACGGCGACGATGATGTAGGTGATGAAGCCGAGGCCGATGCCGTTGGAGATCGAGTAGGTGAACGGGATGCCGGCGATGATCATGAACGTCGGGAAGCCCTCGAGCACGTCGTCCCACTTGACCATGACGGCGTCGCTCATCATGAGGAAGCCGACGAACACGAGCGCGCCGCAGGTCGCGGCCGAGCTGATGCAGGAGATGAGCGGCGAGAGGAACGCGGCGAGGATGAACAGCACGCCGGTGAAGACCGAGGTGAGGCCGGTGCGGCCGCCGTCTGCGGCACCCGAGGCGGACTCGACGAAGGTCGTGATGGACGAGGCGCCCATGATGCCGCCCACCGCCGCCGCGGCGGAGTCGACGATGAGGATCGGCTTGATGTCCTCGACCTTGCCGTCCTCGGTCAGGAACTCGCCCTGCTTGGCCACGGCCATGGCGGTGCCCATGGTGTCGAAGAAGTCGCTCATCATGAGCGAGAAGGCGAACAGCAGGATCGTCGGGGTGGAGACCGCCTTGACAAGGCCCATCACGCCGTCGGCGTCGGCCATGAACGGGGCGCCGAAGGTCGAGAAATCGAGCGGGGCGACGATGCCCGCGGGGGTCTGGGTGACGCCCAGCGGGATCCCGCAGACGGCTGCGATCACGATGCCCCACAGCAGCGCACCCTTGACCTTCATGGAGTACAGGACGACCGTCGCCACGATGGAGATGGCGCCGACCAGAAACGTCGGATCGGTCACGCTGCCGAGCGACACGAGCGTGTCGGCATTGGCCAGGATGATGCCGCCGTCCTTCAGGCCGATCATCGCGATGAACAGGCCGAGGCCGATGGAGATGCCGCGACGGAGCGACACCGGGATGGCCTCCATGATGGCCTCGCGCAGGCCGCAGAGCACGAGCAGCAGGATGGCGATGCCCTCGATGAGGACGACGGCCATGGCCGTCTGCCAGCCGAGGCCCATCGAGCCGCAGAGCGTGTAGGCGACGATCGAGTTGATGCCCATGCCCGAGGCGCACGCGAGCGGTCGGTTGGCGCACACGCCCATGAGGATGGTCATGATGCCCGCGCCGACGCAGGTGGCCGTGACCGCAGCGGTGACGGGCACGCCGCCCGCCTCCAGGATGAGCGGGTTGACCACGATGATGTAGGCCATGGCGAGAAACGTGGTGAGACCCGCGCGCAGCTCGGTTGCCACCGAGGACCCGCGGTCACCGATTTTGAAGAACTGGTCCATGCTTTCCTCTCCCTCGAAACAGCAAAAGCGCCCACCAGGGACGCTCTATCCACTCTAGCACGCCTTGCATGGAATCAAACCTATGAAATGCATTGGGAAAAAAGGGACAGGCACTTTTTTCCCGCCATGAAATGCATTGGAAAAAAGGGACAGGCACTATTTTCCCGTCAGGGACGGGCACTATTATCCCGCCACGGTCCTGCCGACCGCGGAGGAGCTGATGCCGCACAGGCGCCCGATCTGCTTATAGCTCAGGCCCCCGGCGCTCAAGGCCCGTATCACTTCGCCTCGTGCGGGCGGGCGCAACGCGTGCACCTTGTCCAGAGTCGTGCCGAAGCGCTCCGAAACGGCGACCGCCAGACGCCGGGCCTCATCGTCCGGCAGGTACCTGCCGCCCTCGAATGCATAGATGCACCGGTCGCGATCGGCTATGAAGCGGGTGAGCAGCTCCGTGCTCCCGAGCAAATCGAGCACGGTCGACGTATCCGTGAGGGAGGGCTCCCGCTCCCCCGCGTACTCGGCGTACGAGCTCCACCGATACGCGCCGGCCGGGCAGATGCCCGCGTAGGCGGGGTTGTTGAGGATGTAGCGGACGCACTCCAGCAGGCGCTCGTCGGATTCGATGGGGTCGCTGAAGAACCTCCCCTGGAAAAGATGGCCGCCGCGCCCGCGGCGGGCGTTCAGGTAGAAGGCATACCCGCCGAGAACCTTGTGCATGAACGCGCTCAGTCGGCCTTCCGCATCATCGAGCAGCAGGTGCACGTGATTGCCCATCAGACACCATGCGATGATGCGCAAACCGAATTCCCGCCTGCCGCGATCGAGGAGATCCAGGAACTTCAACCGGTCGGCATCGTCCCCGAAGATCGCCTGCCTGTTGTTGCCGCGGTTCACCACATGGTAGTACCCGGTCTCGGAGCGCTTCCGCGCGATCCTCATGGCGACTCCCCCTTCCCTTCGGCTCACAACTCCCATGAGGTCGGATCGCCGCACGAAGCCGACCTGGGATTCCAGGCGTGCACGGAAGAGGGTTGGATTCTTATGCCCGCCCTGCGGATGTGCCATACCGTATGAAGCAGGAAAAAAGTGCCTGTCACTATTTTCCCGCCAAGCAGACCGCGGCCGGGACGATCGCCCCGGGCGCGGTACGTGGGAAAAAAGTGCCTGTCCCTATTTTCCCATCGACCAGACGGTATGGTCGGTATGGAGAAGCTCCTCGGCGCGCTCGGAGAGCGGATGGCCGAGGAAGTCATCGTAGACGAGCTTCACGCTCGGGTTCTCGTGGGAGAACCTGATGGGCGCCTGCGCGTCGAGGCCCCACAGCACGTCGCCGCGCTCGCCGGCGAGCTCGCAGCCGTCGTGGATGGGCTGGCCGCCGCCGCCCACGCACCCGCCGGGGCACGCCATGATCTCGACGAAGTCGTAGGAGACCTCGCCGGCCCGAAGCGCCTCGATAAGCTTGCGGGCGTTGCCCAGCCCGTGGGCCACGGCCACGCGCAGCGGGGTGCCGGCCAGATCGAAGGTCTTCTCCTTCCAGCCGTCGAGGCCGCGCACGCCGGAGAAGGCGTCGGGGTCGGGATTCTCGCCCGTCGCGAGGAAGTAGGCGGAGCGCAGGGCCGCATCCATGACGCCGCCGGTCGCACCGAAGATGACCGCCGCGCCCGTGCCGACGCCGAGCGGCTGGTCGAGCTCCTGCTCGGGCAGGGCGCCCGCGTCGATGTGCGACGCGCGGATCATGCGGTCGACCTCGCGCACCGTGAGCACCACGTCGACGTCGGGGTCGCCGGTCTCGCCCACCATGGTCGGCAGCGCGGCCTCGGCCTTCTTGGCGACGCACGGCATGATGGACACGCTGAAGATCTTCGAGGGGTCCACGCCCAGCGCATGGGCATAGTAGGTCTTGGCGACCGCGCCGAACATCTGCTGCGGGGATTTGGACGTCGAGACCTGGTCGAGCAGCTCCGGATAGTGCGACTTGACGTAGCGGATCCATCCGGGGCAGCACGAGGTGAACATCGGGAACCTGATGTCCTCCCCGCCCGGCTCGCCCGCCTTCTTGATGCGCTCGAGCAGCTCGGAGCCCTCTTCCATGATGGTGAGGTCCGCCGAGAAGTTCGTGTCGAACACGTAATCGAAGCCCATGGCGCGCAGCGCGCTCGCCAGGCGCTCGACGGTCGCCTGCTCATGGGTGAGGCCGAGGGACTCGCCCCACGAGGTGCGGACCGCCGGGGCGATCTGCACGAGGCAGATCTTCTCCGGATCCTCCAGGGCGTCGAACACGCGCTCCGTGTCGTCGCGGGCGCGCAAGGCTCCGGTCGGGCAATGCGTGATGCACTGACCGCACAGGGCGCAGTCGGTCTGCGAGAGCTCCTTGCCGCCCGCCGCGTTCACCGACGCGTGGCTCGCGCGACTCGTGAGGTCCCACACGCCCGTCGCCTGGACCTTCTCGCAGATCTGGATGCAGCGCAGGCACTTGATGCACTTGTCGTTGTTGCGGATGAGCGGGAAGGCGGGATCGGAGCGGAACCCCTCGAGATGCTTGGGATACGGCAGGTCGGTGATCCCCAGGTCGTTCGCCAGGCTCTGCAGCGAGCAGTTGCCCGAACGGGCGCAGCTCGTGCACTCGGAGTCGTGCTGCGAGAGCAGAAACTCGACGTTCGCCTTGCGCGCGATGCGCGCCTTGCGGCTGTTCGTGCGCACGACCATGCCGTCGAGCACGTAGTTGTTGCATGCGGCCACGAGCTGGTCGATGCCCTCGACCTCGACCACGCACACGCGGCACGCCCCGACCTCGTTGAGGTCGCGCAGGTAGCACAGCGTCGGGATCTCGATGCCCGCGCTCGCCGCCGCGTCCAGGATCGTCGTGTGCTCGGGCACCTCGACCTCGCGGTCGTCGATGATCAGATTTACCACTGGAAATTCCTCCCCCCACGGAACGCGCCGAAGCCGAAGTGGTCGCAGCGCAGGCAGCGCGAGGCCTCCTGGTGCGCCTCCTCCTCGGTGAGACCGATCTCGGCCATCTCGAAGTCGCCGATGCGCTCGGCGGCGTCGCGCTCCTTGAGCTCGCAGCGGCCGCACAGGCGCTTGCCCTTGAACTGGACGGGCGGCAGCTCGACGTCGAGCTCGATGTTGTGGTCGAACCCGAGGTGACGGTCGATGTTGGCGGCCGCGACCTTACCGGCGTTGATGGCGCGGATGACGGTCGCGGGACCGGTCTGGCAATCGCCGCCCGAGTACAGCCCCTCGAAACCGGGCACGGCGCCGTCGGAATCGGTCACGATGCGGCCCCACGTGCACGGCACACCCATGGCCTCGAACGGGGCGGAATCGATGTCCTGGCCGATGGCCACGATCACGCGGTCGCAGGCGATGAGCTGCTCGGGAGCGGCGGCGGCACGGGGCGCGGGGCGCCCGCGGCGGGGCGCGCCGATGATCTGCGGCTGGACGACCACGCCGGCGACCCGGCCGTCGTCGGTCGTCTCGATGCGCACGGGGGCGTTGAGCTCCATGATCTGGCACCCCTCGGCCTCGGCCCCGGCGATCTCGGCATCCTGCGCCGTCATGTCGCAGATGCGGCGGCGGTACGCGATGATGACCTTCTCGGCTCCCAGGCGGACGCTCGAGCGGGCGACGTCCATCGCGACGTTGCCGCCGCCGATGACCACGACGCGCTCGCCCGAGAAGTCGGGCATCTCGCCGTCGCCGATGGCGCGCAGCATCTGGACCGCGGAGACGACGCCCTCGGCGTCCTCGCCGGGAAGGCCGAGCTTCTTGTCGTTGTGCGCGCCGATGGCGAGGTAGACCGCGTCGAAGTCCGCGCGCATGCGCTCGAGCTCGGCGCCGTCCACCGCGTGCTCGAGCTCGACCTCGATGCCGCAGTCCAGGATCCACTGGATCTCCTGGTCGAGGTCCTCGCGCGGCAGGCGGTAGCTCGGGATGCCGTAGCGCAGCATGCCGCCCAAGTGCTTGCGCTGCTCGAAGATCGTGACCGTATGGCCCATGAGCGCGAGATAGTACGCGCAGCTGATGCCGGCGGGGCCGCCGCCGATGACGGCGACGCGCCTGCCGGCCGGCTCCGCCATGACGGGACGGTAATCGTGCTCCATATGGTCGGTCGCGTAGCGCTTGAGCGCCAGGATGTTCAACGGGTCGTCGACGATGCCGCGGCGGCAGTGCATCTCGCAGGGGTGCTCGCATACGCGCCCGCAGACAATGGGCAGCGGGTTGTCCTTGCGGATGAGCCTGACCGCATCGGTGTAGCGGCCGGCCTCGACGAGCGAGATGTACCCGGGGATGTCGACGTTGGCCGGGCAGCCGGCGACGCACGGGACGCGCTCGTTCTCCGCGAACCCGCAGGCATGCTCGCGCACGTGGTGCTCGAAGTCATCGCGGAACCCGCGCACGGCCATGAGCGCCATCGAACCGGCCTCGTACCCGATCGCGCAGTCGCTCGACAGGTAGATCGTGTTCGCGGTCTTCTCGATCAGATCGATCGTCTCCATCGTGGCCCGGTTGGCGAGCACGTCCTCGAGCAGGTCCGAAAGCGCCCTGAGCCCCACGCGGCAGGGCGTGCACTTGCCGCAGCTCTGGGTGGAGCACAGGTTGACGAGCGCCGCCGTGAACTCCACCGGACACGGCGCGAGCGAGCGAGCCGCGAGGCGCCGGCCGAGCGCGTCGTGCAGGTCGTCCATCACGGCCTGCGCATGGCTGCGCTCCATGACATGAAGTCGTGCCATAGAATCTCCCCTCTTATAGCCTGATAAATTTTTATTACAGGAGAGGGTTTTTCTGAACCGGCCAATCCCCGGACGGGCCGTATCGCCGCGTAGACGGCGCGCTCGTGGGGCAATCATGGAGAACCCGGGAAGGTCGCGGACCCCGCGGCGGGCCGCCCCGCCGGCGGCGCGGCCGCCCGATGCCCCGCCGCGTCACCGGCCGAGCATGAACTCGAGCGCACGCAGGCGCGCGTCGAGGTGGGTGGCCGCCCAGATATGGGCGAGGGCGAGCAGGAAGGCCGCGGTGGGACCGTCCGCGGGCGCGGCGGCGAGCTCGTCGAAGCGCAGGGCGAGCAGGGAGCGCAGCCACGACACCTGGTTTGCGTCGAGCTGCTCGGCGCCCGGCACGCCCGACGCGCAGCTCGCGCACATGAGGCCGCCCGCCTGCGCGGAAAACGAGCTCACGGCCCCGTCGCCGCACATCACGCAGGAGTCGAGCACGGGGCGGTAGCCCAGGTGCGCGAGCACCTTGAAGGCGAAGGCGGCCACGACGAGGTCGAGGTGGACCTCGTCGACCGAGGCGTCACCCGCGCAGGCGAGGGCGCGCTCGCAGATGGCGTAGACGAAGGGGTCCTCCGAGTCCTCGTAGCTACAGTAGCGGGCGAGCTCCGCGATGCTGCTCGCCGCGCACAGCCGCTCGTAGGTCGCGCCCGCCCCCAGCGGCGCGGACAGCAGATCGGCCTGCGACACCACATCGAGGTTGCGCCCCCGGGCGAGCAGCAGGTCGGCCGTGCAGAACAGCTCGCACCGGGCGGCCAGACGGCTGCCGGGCTTGCGCGCGCCCTTGGCGACCGCGCGGACCTGCCGCCCGTCCTCCGAGAGCAGCGTGAGGATCAGGTCGGTCTCCTTGAGCTTCACCTTGTCCAGGACGACGGCGCGGACCCGGTAGGTGCGACTGCCCGCCACCGGATCACTCCTCGAACGCGTACCCCATGCGGCGGATCTCGGCGGGGTCGTCGCGCCAGCCGGGCCTCACGCGCACGGCGAGCTCCAGGTACACCTTGCGGCCGAACAGCCGCTCGAGGTCGTGGCGGGCGTCGGTGCCGATGTGCTTGACCATCTCGCCGCGCTTCCCGATCAGGATGCCCTTCTGCCCCTCGCGCTCCACGAAGATAGTCGCGTGGACGCGCACGAGGCGGCTCGAGCGCTCGAAGGAGTCGCACAGGACGCCCACCGAATGCGGGACCTCCTCCCGCGTGCGCAGCAGGACCTTCTCGCGCACGAACTCGGCGACAAGCGTCGCGTCGTCGGTGTCGGTGTCCATGCCGCGCGGGAACCAGCGCGGGCCCTCGGGGAGGTAGCGCGAGACGAGCTCGATGAACGGCTCGACGTTGAAGCCCTCGGTGGACGAGACCACGATCTCGTCGTCGAAGTCGACGAGCGCGCGGGCCGCCTCGAGCTGCTCGACCATGCGCGCCTGGTCGACCCGGTCGGCCTTGGTGAGGACGAGGATCTTCACCGCAGACGAGGCGCGCACGCGCTCGGCGACCCAGGCGTCGCCGCGCCCGATGGGGGCGGAGGCATCGATGAGCAGGGCGACCACGTCCACGTCGGAGAGCTCGGCGAGCGCGCTGCGGTTGAGCTCGCTGCCGAGGCCGTCCTTGGGCTTGTGGATCCCCGGGGTGTCGACGAAGACGAGCTGGTAGCCCTCGCGGTTCACCACGGCGCGCATGCGGCGGCGGGTGGTCTGGGCGACGGGCGAGGTGATGGCGACCTTCTCCCCCATGCAGGCGTTGAGCAGGGTGGACTTGCCGGCGTTGGGGCGCCCCACGAGCGCGACGAACCCGCTGCGGAACCCATCGGGGGTGTCGTCGGCCAAAAGGCCGAGCTCGGCGCCGATGCCGCCGGCCTCGCCGGCCATAGCGTCGATCTCCTCGTCGGTCATGCCGGCGAAGGGATCGTGCTCCTCCATCGCGTCGATGCCGGGGTCCTCCCGGTCGGGGTCGGGGACCCGGACGGCGCCGGCATCCGTCGCGGGGGTGGCGGCACCAGGGCTCTCGAGGTCTTCCATGGGTTCCTCCTTGCAGGTCATGCGATGAGACCGAGCGCGCGGGCGAACACGATGACCCCGACGATCGCTGCGGTTATGGACAGGGTGTAGACGCTCGCCGCGGCGATGTCCTTCGCGCGCTTGGCGAGCGGGCGGAACTCGTCGGTGGCGAGGTCGACGACGGCCTCGATCGAGGTGTTCACGAGCTCGGCGAAGATGACGAGGCCGCAGCACAGGGCGACCAGGCACCAGCTCAAGAGGTCGATGCGCAAGACGATGCCCGCCGCGACCGCGCAGGCGCCGAGGGCGAGCATGACCTTGATGTTGCGCTCGGTGCGCACCGCGGTGACGAACCCCTCGATGGCGTAGCCGAACGAGCGCAGGAAGGACGGGTGGTCCCTATCGGATCCGGGGATCATGGCTCACCTCGCTCAGTCGTCGATGTGACGGGTCGTGGGGCCGATGCGCACGGCGTCGGGGTCCTCGCCGCGATCTTGGGCGAGCGCGCGCAGGATCTCGAGCTCGCGGGCCTCCATGGCGCGGGCCTCGTCGTCCGCCATGTGGTCGTGGCCCAGAAGGTGGAGCATGCCGTGGACGAGCATGAGCCGGCACTCCTCGGCGGGCGTGCACCCGAACCCTCCCGCCTGCGCGGAGATGACCTCGGGGGCGAGGATCACATCCCCCAGCTCGACCGGCTCGCCGTCGGGGACGTCGGCGTCGAAGGGGGACTCGCACTCGAAGGACAGCACGTCGGTCGGCGCGTCGATGTCGCGCCAGGCGCGGTTCAGCCCCTGCATCTCCTGTGCGTCGACGAACGAGACCGACACCTCGACGGGCCGCTCGGCCCCCTCCGCGGCGAGCGTCGCGCGCACGGCCGCCTCGATCTCGGCGGGGCCGATGAGCGTGTCCAGCCCGGCGTCGTTACTGATGAGCACGGCCACGGCCGCCCCCTTCCCCCTTCGCGCGGGGCGCCGCCCCGTGCGCTTCCTCATAAGCATCGTAGGCCTCCACGATCCGGCCGACGAGCGCATGGCGCACGACGTCGGCGCGGTTCAGGTGGATGAACGCGATGTCGTCCACCCCGGCCAGGATCCCCTCGATATCGGTCAGCCCGCCGCGCCGGCCCGGCAGGTCGCGCTGGGTGGTGTCGCCGGTGATGATGAACTTCGAATTGAAGCCCAGGCGGGTGAGGAACATCTTCATCTGCTCGGGCGTGGTGTTCTGCGCCTCGTCGAGCACCACCACGGCGTCGTTCAGCGTCCGCCCGCGCATGTAGGCGAGCGGGGCGATCTCGATGATGCCCTGCTCGACGAGGGCGTAGCCGCGCTCCATGTCCATCATGTCGAACAGCGCGTCGAACAGCGGGCGCACGTAGGGGTCGACCTTCTCCTGCAGCGTGCCGGGAAGGAACCCCAGGTTCTCCCCCGCCTCCACCACGGGGCGGGTGAGCACGATGCGCCCCACCTCGTGGCGCTTGAGCGCCGCGACGGCGATCGCCATGGCGAGGTAGGTCTTGCCGGTTCCCGCAGGGCCGAGGCAGAAGGTGACGGTGTTGGACCGGATGGCGTCGATGTAGCGCTTCTGGCCGAGCGTCTTGGGGCGGATGGCGTGCCCGCGGTAGGTGAGCAGGATGTCGTCGGTGAGCCCGGAGATGTCCGCCGACTCGGCGCGCAGGGCCTCGAGCGCGCGGAGCGCATCCGCGGCGCCGGGCTGCTCGCCGGCCGAGACCAGCTTGATCAGGTGCGTGAACAGGCGCGTGAGGAGCTCGACCTCGTCGGGCGTGCCCGAAAGCGAGATGGCGTCGCCGCGCACGACGACCGACGCGGTCGTTGCGCCCTCGACGGCGCGCAGGACGGCGTCGCCGGCGCCGGTGACGCGGGCGGGCTCGACGCCCTCGGGGATGGTCAGGCGAACTGCGGTCGTGTCCATGCTCCTCCTAGCCTAGCTGCCGCACGGCGCGGCCGCGCAGGGTCCCGTCGCCGTCGACACCCATGATAGCAACCTCGAGCAGGCTCCCGGCCGGCGCATCGCCCGCCCCCTCGACCGAGACCCGGTGGAAGGAGCCGAGCGTGCCGCGACCGGGGTACTCGATCACCGCGCGCTCGACGGTGCCCACGCGCGACGCGGCGTCCCGCAGCGCGCAGCGCTCGGCGAGCGCCCGCATGGCCGCGGACCGCTCCGCCATGACGCGGGGGTCGACCTGGTCGGGCATCTCGGCGGCCGGCGTGCCGGGCCGCGCGCTGTAGCGGAACACGTGCAGGCGGGAGAAGCCGACGCGCTCGACGAAGGCGAGCGACTCGGCGAACTCCTCGTCCGTCTCCCCGGGGAAGCCCACGATCAGGTCCCCGGAGACGGCGACCTGGGGCAGCTCCCCGCGGATGCGCGCGACGAGGCGCTCGAACCCCGCCGCATCGTAGGGCCTGCCCATGCGGCGGAGCACCGAGCTCGACCCCGACTGGACCGGGAGGTGCAGGAAGGGGGCGACGCGCCCGGACGAGCGCGCGATGAGGCGCGCGAGCGAGGCGTCGGCGTCCATGGGCTCGACCGACGACAGCCTGAGCTGCAGGATGTCCGTGCGCCCGAGGATGGCCTCGATGAGCCCCGCGATGTCCGCGCGGCGCCCGCCCGGGGCCTCCCCGTCGTAGGCCCCCAGGTTGACGCCTGTGAGCACCGCCTCGGGGATGCCGGCGCGGCAGACGGCGGACACCTGCTCGACGACCTCGTCGACGGGGACGGAGCGCTCCGGCCCGCGGGCCTTCCACACGATGCAGTAGGTGCAGCGGTTGTTGCAGCCGTCCTGGACCTTTACCCCCACGCGGGAGCGCCCCGAGACGAAGCCCGACCGGCCGGAGGGCGCGGCGTCGGGATCAAGGCCGGCGAGGCGCGCGGCGAGCGCGGCGACCCGCGTCTTGTCCGGCTCGGCGCTGACGCGTTCGGAGAGGGCGGCGAGGGCGTCGGCATGGAGGCTCACGGCGCAGCCCGTGGCGACGACGCGCGGCGCGCGGGGGAGCCCCAGCGCATGGCGGACCGCCTTGCGGGTCTTGGCCTCGGCCTCCCCCGTGACGGCGCAGGTGTTGATGACCACGAGGTCGGCGTCCTGCTCCCCGGTGAGCTCGAAGCCGATGCGGAGGAGGTCCTCTGAGATGCGGTCGCTCTCCACGCGGTTGACGCGGCAACCGAGGTTCACGACGGAGGCGGTGGGCTTGGGCACGGGCTCTTACTCCAGGATGTCGTCGATGGCGTCGCGGATGCGGTCGCCCACGGTCTTGCGGGGGGCGTGGGACTCGCCCATCTCGGCGGCGAAGCGCTCGAGGGCCTCGCGGGCGGCGGGCGTCATGCGGCGCGGGACCGTCACCCGGGCGCGCGCCACGAGCCTGCCGCGCGAACCGCCGCCGCCCGCACGGGGCATGCCGCGGCCCTCGACGGTGAGGGCGTCGCCGTACTGGGTGCCCGCGGGCACCTCGACCTCGATGCGCTCGTCGGGCAGGATCCCCTCGACCTCGACGGTGCAGCCGAGCGCGGCGCCGGCCATGGGGACGTCCACCTCGCAGTACAGGTCGTCGCCCGAGCGCTGGAAGCGGTCGTGCTCCGCCACCTGGACGGTGACGATCAGGTCCCCGGTCGACGCGCCGCGCAGGCCGGCCTCGCCGTAGCCGCGCACGCGCAGCTGGCGGCCGGTCGCGATGCCGGCGGGCACCTCGATGTCGATCATCTCATGGGTGGGCGTGCGGCCCTGCCCGGCGCACATGTCGCAGGGATGGTCGATGACCGTCCCCTCTCCGTGGCAATCGGGGCACGGGGAGCTGGACTGGACCTGGCCGAAGATGGAGCGCTGGACGGTCGTGACGAACCCCGTGCCGTGGCAGCGCGGGCAGGTCTTCTCGCTCGCCCCGTCCGCCGCGCCGGTGCCGTGGCAGTCCTCGCAGGTGGCGAGGCGGTCGTAGCTGATGGTCTTGGTGCAGCCGCGCGCCGCCTCCTCCAGGCTCACCGTGAGGGTCACGGCCATGTCGCGCCCGTTCTTGCGGCGCGAGCCCGCGCGCGCGGACGAGGACGGCCCGCCGCCGAAGAAGGACGAGAAGATGTCGTCCATGCCCATGCCGCCGAAGATGTCGGAGAAGTCCACGTAACCGGAGCCCATACCGGGCCCCTCGGCGGTGCCGTACCGGTCGTAGTTGGCGCGCTTCTGATCGTCGGAGAGCACGGAGTAGGCCTCGTTGACCTCCTTGAACTTCTCCTCGGCGTCCGGGTCGTCGGAGACATCCGGGTGCACCTCGCGCGCCTTCTTCAGGAACGCGCGCTTGATCGTGCGCTGGTCGGCGTCGCGGTCGACGCCCAGCACCTCGTAGTAATCCCTCTTATCCGACACGAGAACAGTCCCTCCCGACGATCATCCGTATAACGCAGCGAGCTACGGGGCCGCACGCGGCCCTGCGAAGATATACCCAACTCCCCCGGCGCGCAATCCCCGAGATCCGCACCCGCACGCGGGCGCGGGGACGGCGGGTTGCCGCGGCGCGGTGCGGACGGGGCGCTAGTAGGAGAACGGCCCCATGAACATGCCGCGCGAGCACGACGCGAAGCTCACGGAGACGAAGGCGAGCAGAAGGCCGTTCACGCAGCCGCTCACGACCTGGGCGAGCCCGCGCTTCCACCAGGTCGCGCCACGGCCCCTCAGATCGGAGCGGACGATCATGGACAGGCCGATCGCGAACGGGATGAGGCACAGGAAGGCGAACATGGACATCGTCCCGGAGGCGGCCGAGAAGACGAGGAACGGCAGCATGAAGCCGACGAGGTAGAAGCCGGTGCTCGCCGGGCCCTCCAGGCGCTCGGCGGCGACGCGCGCCCGGCCCACCAGGTCGCCCCCGGCGGCGCCGTTGGTGCCGGCGTGCCCCATCGACTTCACGCGGACGGTGTCCCCGTCGTGCGTTCCTGCCGGGAACTCCACCACGGCCTCGGTGACCACCGGGGTGCGGCCCGACCCGCCGCAGTCGGGGCAGGGGTCGGAGATGACGCGGCCGGAGCCGCCGCACTCGGGGCAGACGGTCTGGAAGGTGCCCGCGCCGAACAGGAACGACAGGTCGACCTCGACCGCGCCGGTGCCGCCGCACGAGGGGCAGGTGTGGGCCGACTCGCTCGAGACCGAGCCCGTGCCGTGGCAGCGGTCGCAGGGCTCGTAGCGGCGGTACTTGACCGCCCGCCGCGCCCCGGAGCGCGCCTGCTCGGCGGTGAGGTCGATATCGACCACGACGTCGGCGCCGGTCTCCGGGTTGAAGGCCGAGCCGCTCCGCCGGCGCTGGGCGTACCCCCCGAAGGGGAAGCCGCCGCCGAAGGGGTCGCCCCCCGCGTACCCGCCGCCGTACCCGCCCCCGTAGGGGGAGGCGGACGGGGCGGCCCCGGCGAAGGGGTTGCCGGAGCGCATGGCGTCGTAGCGGGCGCGCTTCTGCTCGTCGGAGAGGACCGCGTAGGCCTCGGAGACCTCCTTGAAGCGCTCCTCGGCGTCCGGCGCCTTGTTGACGTCGGGGTGGAGCTTGCGCGCCTTCTGCTGGAAGGCCTTCTGGATCTCCTTGGCCGAGGCGTCCTTGGAGACGCCCAGGATCGCGTAGTAGTCCTTCTCGTTCATCGTAGCCATGTGGCGGGGTACCTCCCGGAAGCGGTGCAGTCGCCCTATTGTACCGAACCGGCGCGACCTTATGCGCGCCCCACGATACCTGCATCTTCCCGATGTTCCGCGGGCGCGGCGCAGGGGGTCGCATTATGCGGCGCCGCACCGCCCCGCGGCCTCGGGCGGATCGCGCCGTCAGTCGCCCGAGGCCAGGTCCCACATGATCGAGAAGAGCTCGTTGCCCTGGAGCCATCCCCGCTCGGTGGGGGCGAGCCGGCGTCCGCGGCCCTCCTGCCGCCACGCGGCGAGGCCGCGGTCGAGCGCCCGGCGCACCGCGGCCTCGACGGGGGCCGCGCCCAGGACGTCCGCGGCGCGCGCGAGCAGCCCCTCGTCCACGCCGCGCGTCATGCGCATGCCGAGCATCAGGTCCTCGGCCGCCGCCTCCGCGGCGTCGAGCTCCTCGACCTCGTATCCCGGCCCGTCCCCGGCAGGCGCCGGCGGGAGGGGGAACCCGTCGCCGAGCTGCACGAACCGCAGCCTCGACGCGCGCCCGCCCGCCGCGGGCAGCCCCAGGGTCCCGCGCAGCGACCGGTACGCGTCGGCGTCGAGCATGCTGGCGGCGGAGCGTCCGAGCCCCAGGTACGGGACGCCCGTCCAGTAGGCGATGTTGTGGCGGCACTCCTTGCCCGGCAGCGCGTAGCTCGCCACCTCGTAGGGCGTGAGCCCGGCGGCGCCGAGGACCCGGCGGGCCTCCTCCATGCACCACGCCTGGAAGTCCTCATCCGGCTCGGGGAGCGCGCCGGCGGCGACCCTGCGCGCGAAGGGGGTGCCCTCCTCGATGGTCAGAGGGTACACCGAGACATGCCCCGCCCCCGCCTCGACCGCCGCCTCGAGGGTGGCCCGCCAGCTGTCGGGCGTCTGATGCGGGATCCCGCACATCAGGTCGATCGACGCGTCGAGCCCCGCCCCGCGCACGGCGGCGAGCTCGTCGAGCGCGCGGGAGGACGAATGCAGGCGCCCGAGGGCGCGCAGCTCGCGGTCGTCGAGGCTCTGGACGCCGAGCGACACGCGCGTCGCCCCGGCGGCGGCGAGGGCGCCCGCGAGCCCGTCCCCCATCGACTCGGGGTTCGCCTCGCAGGTGAGCTCGACGAGGCGCGGGCAGCAGGCGCGCACGAGCCGGACGATGCCCGGCAGGCGGTCGCCCAGAAGCGAGGGGGTGCCCCCGCCCAGGTACGCGGTGCGGCAGCCCGCGAGGGCGCCGCGCTCGCCCAAGGCGCGCAGGCAGCCGGAGAGCTGCGCGGCGTAGCGGTCGAGCGCCGCGGCGTCGCGGCAGGAGCGGGAGTCGAAGTCGCAGTACAGGCACTTCGACGCGCAGTACGGGACGTGTATGTAGAGGGCCTCGGGCGCCATGGGGCACCACCTCCGATCGCGGGTTCACGCCGGCCGCCGCCCTGCCGACCGCGCGTCCGGCGGGCAGTCGGCGGGGCGGGCGAGACCGCCGGGGGCGCGCCGCCGCCCGGCGGGAGGGGCATCTCAGCCCATCGGGGCGGGCGGGACGGGCTCGCCTGCGGCGAGCGCGCGGTCGCAGGCCTCGACGTCGGCTTCGATCTCGTCCACGAGGGCGCGGAAGTCCTCGTAGGAATCGCATCTCACCACGCGCCCGCGCCAGGCGGCGGCGTGCGGCATGCCCTTCAGGTACCAGGTGGCGTACGTGCGCGCCCGGGCCATGGCGCGCGGGACCAGCCGATGGGTGAGCGCCAGCTGCTCGCGCAGCGCGTCGAGCCGCTCGCGGTGGCCGCGCTGCGGGACCGGGCGCCCCTCGAGGGCGAGGGCGCGGGCGTCCTCGAACACCCAGGGGTTGCCGTACGTCCCGCGGGCGATGAAGACGGCGCTCGCCGCCGTCCGCTCGAGCATGCGCACCGCGTCCTCGGCGGAGAAGACGTCGCCCGACCCGACCACCGGGACGCCCACGCGCGCGGCGACCTCGTCGATCACCGTCCAGTCCGCGGACCCCGTGTAGAGCTGCTTGGCGGTGCGCCCGTGCACGGCGACCGCGGCGACCCCCGCGTCCTCGAGCGCCGCGGCGAAATCCGGCGCGACCCGCTCGCCCGCGGCGAACCCGATGCGGATCTTGGCCGTCACGGGCACATGCGCCCGGCCGACCGCGGCCCGCACGATGCGCGCGGCGAGCGCGGGGTCGTTCATCAGGGCGGATCCCTCGCCCTTGGTGACGACCTTGCGCGCGGGGCACGCCATGTTGATGTCGATCAGCGCCAGGCGGTCGCCCACCCGCTCCTCGACCGCCTCGACGGCGCCCGCGAACTGCTCCGGCTTGCTGCCGAACAGCTGCACGGCGATATCGGGCTCCTCGTCGGCGGGAAGGACGAGCTCCCAGGTCCGCTCGCTCGCATAGGCGAGCCCGGCCACGCTCACCATCTCGCTGTAGGCGAGCTCGGCGCCGTGGCGGCGCATCATGATGCGGTAGGCGGCATCGGTCACGCCCGCCATGGGCGCCATGAGAAAGGGCTGCCGGGCGTAGCGCGCCCGCAGCGCATCCGAATGGGACATGGGACTCCTTACCCCCGATGTGCAGGCCGGACCGGGCATACGGGACCGCCCCGCGGTCGGGGCGCGCACCCGCGTGCGGGCACGCGCCGCTCCGGGCGGCCCCGGCGCGCTATTCGTCCACCTTGAGGATGGCCAGGAAGGCCTCCTGGGGCACCTCGACCGTGCCGATGGCCTTCATGCGCTTCTTGCCCTCCTTCTGCTTCTCGAGCAGCTTGCGCTTGCGCGAGATGTCGCCGCCGTAGCACTTGGCGAGCACGTCCTTGCGGACGGCCTTCACGGTGGAGCGCGCGATGATCTTGTTGCCGATCGCACCCTGGATGGGGACCTCGAACTGCTGGCGCGGGATGATCTCCTTCAGCTTGTCGCACAGGCCGCGCGCCAGCGCGTAGGCCTTGTCCTTGTGGACGATGAACGACAGCGCGTCGACGTCGTCGCCGGACAGCAGGATATCGAGCTTCACGAGCTCGCTCGGGCGGTAGTCCGAGAACTCGTAATCAAGGCTCGCGTAGCCCTTGGTACGGCTCTTGAGCTGGTCGAAGAAGTCCAAGATGAGCTCGGCGAGCGGCACGTCGAAGCGCATCTCGACCGATTTCCCGGAGAGGTGGACCATGTCGGTCATGATGCCGCGGTGCTCGATGGCGAGCTGCATGACCGCGCCGGTGTAATCCGGCGGGACGATGACCTTCGCGGCGAGGTAGGGCTCCTCGATCCGCTCGATGCGCGTGACGTCCGGGAGGTCCTGCGGGCTGCGGACCTCGACCATGGTCCCGTCGGTCTTGTAGACGTGGTAGTCGACGCTCGGGCTCGTGGCGATCAGAGCGAGGCCGAACTCGCGCTCGAGGCGCTCCTTGACGACCTCCATGTGGAGCAGGCCGAGGAAGCCGACGCGGAACCCGAAGCCGAGGGCCACCGAGGTCTCGGGGCTCCAGGTGAGCGAGGGGTCGTTCACGTGGAGCTTCTCGAGCGCGTCGCGCAAGTTCTCGTAGTCCTTGTTGTCGATGGGGAAGATGCCGGTGTAGACCATGGGCTTGGCCTCGCGGTAGCCCGGGCAGGGCTCGGCGCAGGGGCGGTCGCGGTAGGTCAGGGTGTCGCCGACGCGCACGGCCTCGGGGTCCTTGAGGCCCGTGACCACGAAGCCGACCTCGCCCACCGACAGCTCGTCGACCAGGGTCTCGGCGGGGCGCTTCACGCCCACGCCGTCGACGAGGAAGTCCTCGCCGCCCGCCATCATATGCAGCTGGTCGCCGCGGCGGATGCGCCCGTCGAAGACGCGGACCGTGGCCACCACGCCGCGGTACTCGTCGAAGTACGAGTCGAGGATCAGCGCCTTGAGCGGCGCGTCGGCATCGCCGCTCGGCGGGGAGACCAGAAAGACGATGGCCTCGAGCAGGTCGTGGATGCCCTCGCCGGTCTTGCCGGACACGCACACCGCGTCGTCGGCGGGGATGGCGAGCTCGTCCTCGATCTCCAGCTTGACCTCGTCGGGATGCGCGGAGGGGAGGTCGATCTTGTTGATGGCGGGCACGATGTCGAGGTTCGCGTTCATGGCGAGGTTCGCGTTGGAGACCGTCTGCGCCTCGACGCCCTGCGTGGCGTCGACGACGAGCACGGCGCCCTCGCAGGCCGCCAGCGAGCGGGAGACCTCGTAGGTGAAGTCCACGTGCCCCGGCGTGTCGATGAGGTTGAACTGGTAGGTCTCCCCGTCGTCGGCCGTGTAGGCGACGCGCACCGCGTTGCTCTTGATGGTGATGCCGCGCTCGCGCTCGATGTCCATCGAGTCGAGCAGCTGCGACTCCATATCGCGCTCGGCCACGGTGTGGGTGAGCTCGAGGATGCGGTCGGAGATGGTCGACTTGCCATGGTCGATGTGGGCGACGATGGAGAAGTTCCTGATGTGGGAGATGCTCTGTGTATCCATGCGCCCCATGATACCCGATACCCCCTGCCGACCGCGACCGCGCGGTCGTGCACATCTCGTGAGCAACACGCCTAATCCATAGCATTTGCGCTTTCCTGACCTGCGGGTGCGTGCTATACTCCACAAGTTGTGACCTCACCGTGTCTCAGAGGCCGGATAAGTTATAACTTATCAAGCATCGAAAGGAACTCCGCAAGTGGCAAACATCAAGTCTCAGAAGAAGCGCATCCGCACCGCCGAGATCGCCCGCGTCCGCAACAAGGCGGTCCGCTCCGAGCTCAAGACGCTGATCAAGCACGTCCGCGCCGCCGTCGAGGCCGGCGACAAGGCCGCTGCCTCCGCCGCCGCCACGCGCGCCTGCCGCGCGCTCGACAAGGCCGTGGCCAAGGGCGTCATCCACAAGAACCAGGCCGCCAACCGCAAGTCCGGCGTGCAGCACCTGGTCAACACCATGGAGTAGCGCTCGCTTCTGCGAACTGCTTTGTCGAGCCCCGCTTCCCCTTCGGAAGCGGGGCTTTTTTCATGCCGATGCCGCGGTCGGGGTGCGGCCGGGCGGTCCCCGTCGGATCCGAGCCGAGGGGCCCCGGCGCCGCGATCGGGGCGCTGCCGGTCAGCCGCGGGCGGGGCGCCGGCACAGGGAGATGACCCACATGCGCAGGGCGAGCGCCGAGTCCCGCGAGCCCTTGAGGGCGAGCTCCACCTCGGCGGCGCCCGAGAGGCCCTCCAGGAGGTCCTCCATGCGCCAGCGGCGCGCCCAACCCAGATGGTTCTTCACCTGCCATCCCTGCAGCCCCAAGGTGGAGGCGAGCTCGCGCCCCGCGCCGCGGGCGTCGAGCGCCTTGGCGACGATGAGCTCGCGCAGCCTCCCCACGAGCAGGGAGTAGAGCCGCACCTCGCTGCGGTCCGGCTGCAGCGCCAGGAGCTCGAGGGCTCGCGGGAGGTCGCGCGCGGAGACGGCGTTCAGGAAGTCCCACGGCTTCACCTCGGCCGTCCGCATCACGAGGCGCTCGACGTCGGCCACCGTGATCTCGGGCCCCTCGACCATCTGCGCCAGGCGCGCGAGCTCGTTGTCGAGCATGCGGGACGCCTCGCCCGCACGGCTCACGAGCTCCTCGGCCGCAGGCAGCCCCATCGCCTTGCCGTGCGCGCGCGCCATCGCGACCACCTGCTTGGGCATCTCCCATGCCTTCTTGGGCGCGCAGTCCACCACGGCCTTCGCACCGATCTTCGCCACCGCCTTGTACAGGCGCGTGTTCTTGGCGAGCGAGGACGCCACGATCAGGCAGACCGTCGAGGGCGCCGGGTCGGCCAGGTAGGAGACGATCGGCTCGCTCACGGCTTTGGGCAGCTTGTCGCAGCCGTTCAGGATCACGAGCCGGAAGGGGGCACCCATGGGGAAGGTGTTCAGGGAGGCGACGATGTCGTCGATGGCGGGGTCGCGGGTCATATCGCGCTCGTCGAGATTGAACGCCGCCATGCCGCTCTCATCGAGCCGCGCCTTCATGCGCTCCACGGCGCGCGAGCGCTTGTACTCGTCGGCGCCCACGATCAGGTAGGCGGGCAGCAGTGCGGTCTCGGCCATCGCGCGGACCCTCCTTCGCTTCGTCTGGCAGGCCCCTATTCTACCCCGCCCCGCGCCCGGCCGACACGCCGACGCCGCCCTCGGCGGGGGCGAGCTCCACGTCGCCGGCATCGATCGTGCACAGGAAGCGCGCGCCGCAGGCGGCCACCGCCTGCGTGCAGGCGGGCGCGGGATGCCCGTAGGCGTTGCCCTCCCCCGCGCTCGCGACGGCGACCTCGGGGTCGAGCACCGAGAGCACGGAGGCGTCCACCGAGGCGGCCGACCCGTGGTGCCCGAGCTTGAGCACGTCGATATCGTCCACCTCGGGTGCGAAGCGCTCGGCCTCGGGGGCCTCGGCGTCGCCGGTCAGCAGCACGGACAGCGCGCGGCCCCCGTCGCGGTAGCGCACGTCCAGGACGAGGGACTCGGCGTTCTCCTCCCCTGCCACCGGGGCGCGCGGCCACACCACCCGGCAGGAGAAGCCCCCCACCGCCAGGCGGTCGCCGTACCCGAGCTCGGAGATCTCACAGGACAGCGCCTGCAGGAGCTCCGGCGGCGCGGACCCGGCGGCGCCGCGCGCGACGTAGAGCGCCCCGACGTCGACCGCCGCGAGCAGGTCGGGAAGGCCTCCCCAATGGTCGGCGTCCCAGTGGGTGACGACCACCGCGTCGAGGCGGTAGACGCGGTTGCGCGCGAGGGCGTCGACCACCCGCTCGTCGACCCCGGCGTCCACGAGCAGCGAGGAGGCGCCGTCGCGCACCAGGATGGAGTCCGCCTGGCCGACGTCCATCACCGTCACGCGGGGCGGGGCGGCGAGCGTCCAGTACCCGACCCACCCCGCCCCCGCGGCGACCAGGGCGCCGGCGAGCGCCGAGACCGCGCGCGGGCTCCAAGGCCGCCAGGCGAGGAACACGGCGAGCGCGGGCAGGTAGAGCGCCGCCGCGGCGCCGGCCGCGGACGCGGCGAAGGGGATCGAGGCGTACGGCAGGTCGGCCAGGACCGCGGCGGCGAAGACCGACAGCTGCGCGAGCGCCTCGGGGACCGCGAGCACGCAGGACAGCGCCGGGACCGCGGCGGCCGCAGGGGCGGTCGCGAGCCCGCAGACGAGCATCGCGCTCATGAGCGGCCCGCAGACGAGGTTGGCGAGCGGCGCCACGAGCGAGAGCGTGCCGAAGGCGGGCAGGGTGAGCGGCAGCGTCGCCCATTGGGCGGCCAGGGTGAGGGAGAGCGCCTCGGACACGCCGTGCGGGATACCCGTCCGCGCCAGCAGGAATGACAGGTAGCGACCGAACACCGCGATGAACAGAACGCTTGCCGCCGAGAGCTGGAACCCGAGGTCGAACACCGCGCCCGGGTCGATGGCGGCGAACCCCGCGCAGGTGAGCGCGAGCGCCGAGAGGCTGTGGGCGCGCCGGCCGCCCACCCCGGCGGCGAGCCCCATGCACGCCATGGCCGCCGAGCGGACGGCGGAGGGGGTGCAGCCGCAGAAGACGACGTAGGCCGTCATGGCGGCGGCGAGCCCGGCGTTGCGCGCGCCGACGGGGGCGCGCGCCCGCTGCAGGGCCCGCTGCAGGAGGGCCGCCACGAGCACGAGATGGCCGCCGGACACGGCGACGAGATGCGAGAGCCCCGCGGCGGCGAAGTCGTCCGCCGCCGCGGTCCCGTCGAGCGCGGAGTCGTCCCCGCAGACCGCCCCGGCGATCAGCGCCCGGGCGGGCGAGCGCCGCGGGTCGATGGCCGCAAGGACCCGTGAGCGCAGCGCTCCGAGCGGGTCGGGCGCCCGCGACGGGGAGCGCTCGAGGACGCGGACGACCGTCAGCTGCGCCACCTCCCCGCGCATGAGGCGCGAGCGGGCCCACGTGCTGCCATCGAGCGCCTTCGCGCGGCCGACCGCGCGCAGGACCTCGCCCCGTGCGGGGCGCTCGCCGGCGGTCGCCCGCATGCGCGCGACCGCGCGGCCCGCATCGTCGCGCGCGACGACCGTGAACGACCAGCCGAAGGCTCCCTCGGTCGGATCAGAGGCGACCTCGAGGGCGAACGCGGACACGGGGCGCTCGAGCACGGCCGAGGAGGCCTCGAGCGCGTGCGCCCACCGCGCGCAGCCGAGCGCCGCGAGCAGGCCGAGCGCCCCCATCCAACGCAGGCGCGCCGCCGCATGCGGATGCCGGGCGGCCAGGGCGCGCGAGGCGGCAAGGGCCGCCGCGCACAGGACGAGGACGCCGACGACGTGCGCCCCGTCGAGCCAGGGGGCCGTCCCCGCCGCGCGGCCGCGCCAGGCGGACTCGGCGAGCAGCCCGGCTGTCCCGAGGGCGGCCGCGGCGCCGAAGGCGGAGGGCGGGATGTAGGGGCGCGGGGGGATCTCGTCTGCTGCGGGACGGGGGCGCCTCAGACGCATATCGACCCCTCGAGCTTCGCGAACTTCTTCTCCCCGATCCCCGAGACGCGCATCAGGTCCTCGACGGTCGCGAAGGGACCGTTCGCCTCGCGGTCCTCGATGATGGCCTGCGCCGTCGCCGGCCCGATGCCGGGCAGCGCATCGAGCTCATCCGCCCCCGCCGTGTTGATGTTCACCGGGCCGGCCGCCTGGGCGCCGGAACCGGACCCGGATGATCCCGCCTGGGCGGTCCCGCCCGAGCCGGGCGCCGCCTCGCCCTGGCGGGGGACGTAGACCTGCTGCCCGTCCGACAGCGGGGCCGCACGGTTCAGCGCCGAGGGGTCGGCGTCAGGGGCGAGGCCGCCCGCCGCCTCGATGGCGTCGCGCACCCGCGCGCCGGCAGGGAGCTCCACCACCGACGGGGAGGCGACCGCCCCGGCGACGTCGACGACGAGCACCCCCTCGCCATCATCCGCCTGCCCGACATCCCCCTCCCCCGCCCGGGGCTCCCCCGCCCCGGGCGGCGCATCAGCGGACGCGCTCCCGGCATCCGGGGCGGCGGCCTGCCCGCGCTCCACGGTGATGCCCGCGGTCCCGCCCGCCCACCAGGCCCCGAAGGCCACGGCGGCCGCGAGGAGCAGGGTGACGACCGCCGCGGCCCCTCCCGCCGCCGGATTGCGCGAAAGGACCCGCGCGATCCGCCGCACGCTCACCCGCGCGTCCGTCTCAAGCTGCGCCATAGCTCCCCCTCCCCGCACGGGCTCTCACCCGGCACCGCGCACGCCGCCTGGCGACATCGTCACACGGGAGGGACGCGGGCGGGACGACGAACCGAGATTCTCGCCCGCGGTCCGACAGATCTCCCGGCGCCGTCTTACCGGGCAGGTGATGGGGGTTGCGATGCGTCGAACGGAGCGCGCCCCGCACCTCGGAGCGGACGGCGCCGGGGCCGTGCGCCGAGGTACGGGGCGCGGGGTGGATGCGTATTCCCGCCGGTTGGAACGCGAGCCCGGCCGGGACCCGGCCGTGGGCGGGGATCGCCCGGGCCGGTGCACCGGGATGCGGCGGCCCGTCGCGGGCGGGGCGGACGCCCGGTTCGCACAGCGGCGGGGCGGACGTCAGGCGCGCGGGGCGAGCACCGTGTGGCGCTCGGCGAGCGCACGGGGCGCCCGGTAGCACGGGGCGTCGAAGTCGACGTACTCGGCCGCGGCGACGAGCTGCTCGATCATCGCCTCGTGGTCGAAGAGCTCCCATGCCTCATGGACCGCGTCGAGCTTGGCATGCGTCTCGGGACGGCGCGGCATGAACAGCGTGCAGCAGTCGGGGGCGACCTGGGTCGATATATCGTAGGTCCCGATCTGCTTCGCGCGGGCGATGATCTCCTGCTTGTCCGAGCCGATGAGCGGACGGAAGACGGGGAGGTCGACGACCTCGTTCACCGCCATGATGTTCTCGAGGGTCTGCGACGCGACCTGGCCGAGCGACTCGCCGGTGACGATGGCCTTCGCCCCCTCGAGGGCGGCCAGGCGCTCGGTGACCGCGTACATGACGCGGCGGTACATGATCACGCGCAGGGCGCCGGGGCAGGCGAGTGAGATCTCGCGCTGGCAGTCGCCGAACGGGACCACGTACACGCGCCCCACCTGCACGGCGGGGGCGAGCGCGCGGACGATGTCCTCCACCAGCTGCTCGCTCGTATCGGCGGTCTGAGGGCGCCCGGAGAAGTGCACCGGGACGGGCACGGCGCCGCGGCGCGCGAGCATCCAGGTGGCGACCGGGGAGTCGATGCCGCTCGACAGCAGGGTCATCACCTTGCCGGCGCTTCCCTGGGGCAGGCCGCCCACGCCGGGCACGCTGCGCGCGTACACGTAGACGCTCCCCTGGACCACCAGCACGTGCACCACCGCGTCCGGGTCGTGCATGAGCACCTTCTTGTCCGGGTACGCCTCGCACAGGACCTCGCCGACCTGGCGGTTGAGGTCGAGCGAGGTGAGCTCGTAGTCGGTGTTGGAGCGGCGCGCGGCGACCTTGAAGCTCTCGAAGTCGCCGGCCTCGGCGAGCGCGTCGATCGCCGCCTGGCCGTACTCGCGCGGGTCGCGGTTGGTGTGGAAGGCAAGCGACACGCGCGCGACGCCCGGCACCCGGGCGATGAGCGGGAAGGCGCGCTCGGCCTCCCCCGCCACCGAGAAGGTGACGAGGATGTGACCGGAGATACGCGTCACCGTCGCCACGGAAAAGGCGGCCAAGGCCGCCTTCAGGTTGTCCATGAGGATGTGCTCGAACCGCGCGCGGTTCTTGCCCTTGAGCCCGATCTCGTGGTAGTGGACCAGGCAGACGCGGCTACCCATGGGGACCTTACGCCTCGGCGGGCCTGTGGCCCAGGGCCGCCTCGTAGCGGTCGTGGTCGTAGGAGATGTCCCCGTCGAGGATCTCATCCATGGCCATGGTGATGGTGTCCGCACCGGACAGGGCGATCGTGATGTCGTCCACGTCCTGGACCGCCAGCACGCGGCTGTGCTGGCCGCGCAGCATGCTGTTGATGTCGCAGGCGCGCTTGGAGGCCAGGGAGGCGAGCAGGAAGCGGTTGTTATCGGTCTTCTCCAGAAGATCGTCGATACGGGGCTTGATTACGGACATGGACCTCAGTTCCTTTCGTGCTTCTCAATGACGGCGAGCAGCTCGTCGCAGGCCCGGTCGAGATCGTCGTTCACGACGACGTCGTCGTAGCGGTCCGCGAGCGCCATCTCGCGCTCGGCGTTGGCGAGGCGCAGCTCGATCGACTCGGCCGTCTCGGTGCCGCGGCCGCGCAGGCGCTCGGAGAGCACCTCGAGCGACGGGGGCATGATGAACACGAGAACGGCATCGGGGAAGCGCTCCTTCACCTGGAAGGCGCCCTGGACGTCGATCTCGAGCACGAGCGACGACCCCGAGGCGAGCTTCGAGGAGACCTCGCTCGCGAGCGTCCCGTACGCATGCCCGTGGACCTCGGCCCACTCGACGAACTCGCCTGCGTCGACGCGGCGCTTGAACTCGTCATCGGACAGGAAGTAGTAGCTCTTCCCGTCGACCTCTCCCTCGCGCGGCTCCCTCGTGGTAGCCGAAACCGTCAGGCCCAGGCCCGGGTGCCTCTCGCGCAGCAGCGCGACGAGCGTACCCTTGCCCGCACCCGACGGTCCGGAAATCACAAAGAGCGTAGGCGTTACGCCGCCCACTTAACGGGAGAGCTGCTCGAGGAGCTGCTCGCGCTGGCGAACGCCGAGGCCCTGGACGCGACGCGTGGCGGAGATGCCCAGCTCATCCATGATCTTGGCGGCCTTGGCCTTGCCATAGCCCGGCAGGGACTCGATGAGGGTCGAGACCTTCATGCGGGAAGCGATCGGATCGTCGGAGTTGAGGACGGACTCCAGGGAGACCTCGCCCTTCTTGATCTTCTCGCGAAGCTCGGCGCGGGCGTGACGGGCGGCAGCAGCCTTCTCCAGAGCGGCCTTGCGCTGCTCGTCGGTGAGCTGAGGAAGCGCCATGAGTACCTCCAAAGTACATAGGGTCTGATAAACAAGTCATCTAGCTCGTAAAACAAGGTTCCTTGTCCCACGTGCCTGATTACCTTAGTCGATGTGCCGGCAAAGTTCAAGCAAAAGCGCAGGAAGCGTGCGCATTTCGCCGTTTGCTCCATAGAACGTCCGCGATGGCGGGAGCCGGGACGCGGGCGGAAGGCGGAACGCGTCAGGCCCGCTCCACCAGCTCGGCGACGATCGCCTCGTAGGCGGCGACCGGATCGGGGGCGCCCGTGATGGGCCGCCCGACCACGATATGGCTCGCACCTGCGGCGATGGCCTGGGTGGGGGTGGCCACGCGGCTCTGGTCGCCGAGCTCGGCGCCGGCCGGGCGGACGCCCGGGGTCACGACGAGGGCGTCAGGCCCCAGCAGGCCGCGCATGCGCGCGGCCTCCTGCGGGGAGCACACCACGCCGTCGATGCCGTTGTCCGCGGCGAGGCGCGCCAGGCGGTCCACCTGCTCGGCCACCGGGCACCCGATGCCGATCTGGGCGAGCGAGGCGGCGTCCATGCTCGTGAGCACGGTGATGGCCACGAGGCGCGGCCGCTCGCCGCGGACCTCGGCGGCCTCATCGGCCCCCTCCCGGCAGGCGGCGAGCATCGCCCCGGCGCCGGAGCCGTGCACCGACAGCAGGTCCGCGCCGGCGAGCGCCGCCGAGCGGGCCGCGCCGCGCACCTGATGCGGGATGTCGTGGAACTTGAGGTCGAGGAAGACGTCGAACCCGCGCTCCTTGAACTCGCGCACGATGGAGGGACCCTCGGTGTAGTAGAGGGTCATGCCCACCTTGAGCCAGCGCGCATGGCCGGCCAGGGCGGAGGCGAGGTCGAGCGCCTCGTCCCGACCGCAGTCCAGCGCGACGATCACGCGCTCCCGGGCGTCGACGTCTAGCATTCGAAGGCTCCAATCAGCTCGTTGATGTCGGACACGCCCTGGGACTCGGCCCACTGCTCGAGCTCGCGCAGGATGCGCACGGACGCCGTGGGGTCGACGAAGTTGGCCATGCCCACCGACACGCTGGTGGCGCCCGCGAGGATGAACTCCGCCGCATCCTCGCCGGTCATGACGCCGCCCACGCCGTTCACCGGGATCTTGACCGCGTTGGCGACCTCCCAGACCATGCGGACGGCGATGTGGTGGCACAGCGGGCCGGACATGCCGCCCGTGGGCTTGGACAGGCGGCTCTTGCGCGTGTGCACGTCGATGGCCATACCGGAGATGGAGTTGATGACCGACAGGCCGTCGGCGCCCTCCGCCTCAAGGGCGCGGGCGATCTCGGCCACGCGCACGGGGGCCATCTTGACGAGCAGCGGCTTGTCCGTGACCTTGCGGCAGGCGCGCATGACCTCGGCGGCGCCCTCCGGCGTCGAGCCGCAGGCTGCGCCGCCGGCGGCGATGTTGGGGCAGCTCACGTTGATCTCGAAGCCGGCGGCCCAGGGGCACAGCTCGCAGAACAGCTCGAGGGCGCGGACGTACTCCTCGGTGGAGTGGCCGGCGACCTGGCAGATGACCTGGGTGCCCTTCGCGGTCAGGTCGGCAAGGTAGGGGCCGGACTCCTCGGCGAAGCCGCGCACGCCGGGGTTCTGCAGGCCGACGGAGTTCATCATGCCGCCCGGGACCTCGCACATGCGCGGGGCGGGGTTGCCCGGCCAGGGCTCCGCCGCGCAGCCCTTCGTGGTGATGGCGCCGAGCTCGGAGACGTCGATGAACGGCTCGAACTGCCATCCCTGCCCGAAGGTCCCCGCCGCGGTGTTGACGGGGTTCTTCATCTTGATGCCGCCGAAGTCGACGGCCATGCTCACCTGGCTCACCAGACCACCACCTTGCTCGCATCGAACACCGGCCCGCACATGCAGGCGCCCTTCATGCCCTCGGTCGTCTCGACGTTGCACGTGCTGCAGGCACCGAAGCCGCAGCTCATCATGCGCTCGAGGGACGCCTCGCAGTACGCGCCGGCGCCGTGCGCGAGCTCGGCGACGCGGCTCATCATGACGCCGGGGCCGCAGGTCGCCACGTAGTCGTAGGAGCCGGCGGACAGCAGCTCGGCAACGGGGTCGGTCACGAACCCGTGCACGCCGGCCGTGCCGTCGTCGGTGGCCACCGCGACCGTGCCGGCACCCAGGTCGGCGAGCTCGCCGGCGCCCACGAGCGCGTCGGCCGTGCGCGCGCCCAGGCAGGCGTCGAAGGCGACGCCGCGCTCGCGCAGGGCGGCCGCGAGCGGGACGAGGGGCGGGATGCCGATGCCGCCGCCCACGAGCAGCGCGCGGGCGCAGCCCTCGGGCGCCGACCAGCCGTGGCCGCCCGGGCCGAGCACCGTGGACGAGGAACCCGGGACCATGTGCGACAGGCGCTCGGTGCCGTCGCCCACCACGGCGTACCAGATCTCCACCGTGCCGGCGTCGGGATCGGCCGCGGCGTAGGACAGCGGGATGCGCAGCAGGCTCGCCGCGTTGCCGGGGACCTCGAAGTTCATGAACTGGCCGGGACGGATGGCTGCGGCAAGGCGCGGGGCCTCGATGACGAGCGACCAGACGCCCTCGGCGATCCGGTCGTTGCTCACCACCGTGAACTCGTGCAGCCGCGCGGACGAAGGCTGGGGCATGCGCGTCTCCTCTCCTCGGTGCGCTTCCGGCGCGCACGCGAAACGGATGCGGGCCGCATGCCCTCACGCTGCGGAAAGGACAGGCGGCCCGCGACGAAGCTGTTGGGACCTATGTTAGCAGACGACACCGTCGCGCAGGGTGGCGACGCCGCCCACGAACACGTCGGTCGCGCGGCCGGTGAGCTCGGCGCCCTTGAACCCGGTGTTGCGGGCCGCGGACTCGAGGGCGTCGGCGTCGACGGTCCAGGAGGCCTCGGGGTCGAACACCGTGAGGTCGGCGACGGAGCCCTCGGCGACGCTCACCTGGTCGAGGCCCAGGATGCGGCGCGGGGCGATGGCCATGAGCTCGACCATGCGGCCGTAGTCGATGGTGCCGGTCTTCACCAGGTTGGTGATGACGAGGGCGAGCGAGGTCTCGAGGCCGATCATGCCGAACGGCGCGAGCTCGAACTCGCGGGACTTCTCCCAGTCGGCGTGCGGGGCGTGGTCGGTCACGATGGCGTCGACCGTGCCGTCCACGACGCCGGCCACGACGGCCTGCGCGTCGGCGGCGGTGCGCAGCGGCGGGTTCACCTTCAGGCTCGTGTCGTAGGTGCCGTCGATGGCGTCCTCGGTGAGGAACATGTGGTGCGGGGTGGCCTCGCAGGTGACGGGCAGGCCCTTGGCCTTGGCCTCGCGCACGAGCTCGACACCGTGGGCGGTGGAGATGTGCTGGATGTGCAGCTTGGCGCCGGTCAGCTCCGCGATGGCGATGTCGCGGGCGATCTGGATCTCCTCGCCGGCCGCCGGCCAGCCGAGCAGACCGAGGCGCGTGGAGGCGACGCCCTCGTTGACCTGGCCGTCGCCGACGAGGTCCTCGTCCTGGCAGTGGCTCATGAAGACGCGGTCGAACATCTTGCCGTAGTCCATGGCGCGGCGCAGCATGCCGGCGCCCTGGACGCCGCGGCCGTCATCGGTGAAGGCGACGGCGCCGTGGGCGACCATATCGCCCATCTCGGAGATGATCTCGCCCTTGAGGCCACGGGTCATGGCGCCGGAGGGGTAGACGCGGCAGTGGCCCTCGCGCGCGGCGACCGACTTCACGTACTCGATGGTCACGCCGTTGTCGGTGACCGGGTCGGTGTTGGGCATGGAGCACACGCCCGTGAAGCCGCCGCGGGCGGCGGCGCGGGTCTCGGACTCGATGGTGCCCTTGTGCTCGAAGCCCGGCTCGCGCAGGTGGACGTGCATGTCCACGAGGCCGGGGACGAGGTACTTGCCGGACAGGTCGACGACCTCGGCGTCGGCGGCATCGAGGTTCTCGCCGACGCGCGCGATGCGCTCGCCGTCGATCAGGACGTCGACGATGCCGTCGAGCTCGACGGACGGATCGACGACGTGGGCGTTCTTAAGAAGCAAGGCCATTATCGGCACCTCCAAGCAGCAGATACAGGGCGGCCATGCGCACGCAGATACCGGCGTAGACCTGGTCGAGGATGACGGAGCGCTCCGGGTGGTCGGCCATGTAGGAGTCGAACTCGACGCCGCGGTTGATCGGGCCGGGGTGGCACACGATCGCATCGGGCTTCATGAGGCGCTCGCGCTTGCGCGTGAGACCGAACAGCTGATGGTACTCGCGCAGGCTCGGGAACGGCGCGCCCTCGAGGCGCTCGCGCTGGATGCGCAGCATGTAGACGACGTCGAGCTCGGGCAGGATGTCGTCGAGGCAGTAGCTCACGCGGTCGGCGCCGAGCACCTCGGGCGCGGCCGGGATGAGCGTGCCGGGAGCGATGACGGTCACCTCGGCGCCCATGATCTTCAGGGCGGGGATGAGCGAGCCGCAGACGCGGGAGTGGGCGATATCGCCCACGATGCCGACCTTCAGGCCCTCGAAGCTCCCCTTGCGCTCCCAGATGGAGTAGAGGTCGAGCAGCGCCTGGGTGGGATGGCCGTGCTTGCCGTCGCCCGCGTCGATGACCGAGACGGGGGACGCCTGGGTGACCATGTAGGGGGCGCCGGCGTGCTTGTCGCGCACGACGATCATGTCGATCTTATAGGAGTTGAGCGTCATGACCGTGTCGATGAGGCTCTCGCCCTTCACGGTGCTCGTGGAGGAGCCGCCGAAGTTCAGGGTGTCGGCCGACAGGCGCTTCTCGGCGAGCTCGAAGGAGCTGCGGGTGCGCGTGGAGGGCTCGTTGAACATGTTGACGATGGTCTTGCCCTTGAGCGTCGGCACCTTCTTGATGGCACGCTCGTTGACCTGCGAGAACGCCTTGGCGGTCTCGAGGATCGTCATGAGATCGGTATCGGAGTACTCCGTGATGTCGATCAGATGCTTGTGGTTGAACGCCATGGGCTACTCACCTCCCAGCGGCGCGGAGCCCACGTGGGCGCCCGCGGCGACTTCCGTGATCTCGACGGACGTGCGCCCGTCGACCTCCTTCAGGTACAGGCGAACGTTCTCCTCGTGGGAGGACGGAACGTTCTTGCCCACGAAGTCGGGGCAGATGGGCAGCTCGCGGTGGCCGCGGTCGACCAGGACCGCCAGCTCGATGCGCGACGGGCGGCCGAGGTCCATCACGGCGTCGAGGGCGCAGCGGATGGTGCGGCCCGTGTAGAGGATGTCATCGACCAGCACGATGCGCTTGCCGTCGACGTCGAACGGGATGTCCGTGGCGTGGACCTCGGGCGAGAAATGGGTCTGGAAATCGTCGCGGTAGAAGCTGATGTCGAGGCTTCCGAGCGGGACGTCCACCCCCTCGATCTCGCGGATCCTGTCGACGAGCTCCTTGGCGAGCAGGTCGCCGCGGGTGACGATGCCCACGATGGCCAGGTTCTCGCATCCCTCGTTGCGCTCGAGGATCTCGTGCGCGATGCGCGTCATCGCACGCGAGACGGATGCCTCGTCCATGATGACGGCCTTGGGTGAAGACGTGCTCATCAATCTCCTTCCCTCGCTTCGTGCCGCCCGTTCGGTTCGGGTCGGCGCAAAAAAACAGATGCCGACCGCGCGTGGCGGGACATCCGCAGGAAGGTGCCCGGTCCCCGGGCGATATGTTTCATCCTTGCGGTATCTCGTACACGCTTAAAGGTCATGGTCCAGTGTATAGGGGGCGGAGGCCCTGTCAAGGGTCGCCGTCGCGGCTCGATAAGACGAACAAAATGGGTCGGACCGGGGGTTTCTTCTTCCTGCAGGCCCCTCGGGCACACGGTTTCCCCACGTCCCCATCGGGTGAGTGGCGCCTTTTCGCGCCCGGGCGGTTTGCATAAAACCCGATTCGACGGCGTGCGCAGACGCGCGCGAAGGACCGCGCCTGTGAAAAAGGTGCCTGTCCCTATTTTCCCAACGGTGCGGGAAAATAGGGACAGGCACTTTTTTCCCACCTGGCAGCGGGACCGGTTCCGCCTGCCGTCATGGTAAACCCGTGCGCGCGGGCGCCAGGGGCCGGCAGCGTCGCCCTCCCGGTATACTGGGCCACGGCGGGCGACGTCCCCGCTGAGCGAGCACCGAGTAGAAACGGAAGACACCATGTCCCACTACGATTACCTTGTCGTCGGCGCCGGCCTCACCGGCGCGGTCTTCGCGCACGAGGCGAAGCGCGCGGGCAAGACCTGCCTGGTTATCGACCGCCGCAACCACATCGCCGGCAACATCCACACCGCCGAGGTCGAGGGCATCAACGTCCACGTATACGGCGCGCACATCTTCCACACCTCCATGCGCGACGTATGGGACTACATGAACCGGTTCGCCGAGTTCAACAACTACGTGAACTCCCCCATCGCCAACTTCCACGGCGAGATCTACAACATGCCCTTCAACATGAACACCTTCTCCAAGATGTGGCCCGGAGTCTTCACGCCGGCGCAGGCGCAGGCCAAGATCGCCGAGCAGATCGCCGCGGAGGGCATCGGCGAGCCGCGTAACCTCGAGGAGCAGGCGCTCTCCCTGGTCGGCCGCGACATCTTCGAGAAGCTCGTGAAGGGCTACACCGAGAAGCAGTGGGGCCGCGACTGCCGCGAGCTGCCCGCCTCCATCATCCGGCGCCTCCCCTGCCGCTTCACCTATGACAACAACTATTTCAACGACCGCTTCCAGGGCATCCCCATGGGCGGGTACACCAAGATGGTCGAGCGGATGCTCGAGGGCGTGGAGGTTCGCTGCGGCGTCGAGTACCGCGAGCTGGTCTCCGAGCAGCCCGACATCGCCGACCGCACCGTCTACTGCGGCCCGATCGACGCGTTCTACGACTTCAAGCTCGGCACGCTCGAGTACCGCAGCCTGCGCTTCGAGACCGACGTGCTCGACGAGCGCAACCACCAGGGCGTGGCCGTGGTGAACTACACCGACCGCGAGACCCCCTACACCCGCATCATCGAGCACAAGCACTTCGAGTTCGGCGACCAGGAGAAGACCGTCGTCACCCGCGAGTACCCCGCCGACTGGAAGCCGGGCGACGAGCCCTACTACCCCATCAACGACGAGCGCAACGAGAAGCTCTACCGGGCTTACCGCGAGCTCGCCGAGCAGGAGGGCAGCGTCGTGTTCGCCGGACGCCTGGGCGGCTACAAGTACTACGACATGGACAAGGCCGTCGCCGCGGCATTCGACCTGGTCCGCTCCGAGCTCGGGATCGACCCCGTCGCCTAGCGCAGGCCATCAGGGGTCATGACCGATCGTGACAGGCAGGACAGCCCTCGTTTCATGATGACCGGCGGGACATCCTCCCATGTGACGCCGCCATCGTGACAGATAGGACAGCCCCCGGTTCATGATGACCATGAGGGCAGCTCCTTTATCGCGCTCCATTGTCACGGCGCCATGACCCGGTAGCGACGGGAACGCGAGCCTATAATCCACGGCCGGGAACTCGGCGCTGAACGCGGGGGTCGCCCACGACATGTGGACGGCCCCCGATTCCCTCAGCGGACCCAATCCGCACGTCGAGAACGACCGCGGATTGGGTCCGCGTACCGTTCGCGTTTCGGTTCCTGGCAGAAAATCGCCGTTTCGGGGAGGCCCGTCCTCTGGAAGAAGGACCCCGAAGCCTTGAAGGGCCGTGCGATCGATGTAGTCCGCGCATCCGGCGACCGCAGTCATTGCTTTGTTCGTCCGGTCTGACCGTTCTAGCCGCTTTCAACGGACAAGAACGGGCGCCGAGAAGCGCACCGCGGACGGCGCCGGACGACGGGGCGTCGTCAGAACTGGGCGACCCTCCCCGAAACGGCGATTATTTGCCATAAACCTGAACACGAACGAAAAACGGCTTCGGCGAGCCGAGATCGACGGCTGATCGCGCTCCAACATATGTTCTCACGTCGAGCAATCGATGCCGCCACGGGCAGCCGTCAGACTCCGAGCCGTGGAACGACGCACGGATATCGTGACGGCCCCATGCATGAACCGCCACATCCGTCATCCATACCGAAGTGGACTGCTATCGCAGTCGGATTCGTCATGGCCGGCATTGCCCACGCGCATCCATTTCATCCGTTTCGATATACTGCAAGCTAGATGGACATATCGGACATGTTTATTCGATTTACTAACACCCTTGCAGGTAGATGCCATTTTAAAGAAGGTTGTAGACACTTGTAATTCATTTGTGAATATGTAAAGTGCGCTTTCACCCTACCCGATACGGTCAGGTCAAACTCTAGCCCATGGATACTAGAACGCTTAGACAACAGCTCGCCGAGAACGTGAAGCTCGCTCGCGAACGGGGCGGGCTCAGCAAATCACGCCTCTGCCTCATGGCGGGCATCAGCCGCCCGATCCTCGACGGGATCGAGCGCGGTGACCAGAACATCAAGCTCAACACCTTGTGCCGGCTGTCCGTCGTGCTCGAGAAGGAACCGTGGGAGCTCCTGCGATGAGGCGGTGCGACCTTCCCCACGCGGGCACGCCCCGCGCCGCAGATCACCCGCCCGGACCCGATTCCGAGCAGACGGGAGCCGTGGACCTGGTCGTGCACCGGCGGAAGCTCGGTCGCGCGATCCGAGCGCACCGTGAAGCAGCGGGTATCACCAAACAGCGATTCTGCATGAGCATCGGCCTCAGCAGGCCCGCGCTCGACTGCATCGAGCGCGGCGAGGCTGCCGTCAAGCTCGATACGCTCGAGCGCATCGCAGAAGGCCTGGGCGTTGATGCCTGGCGCCTCCTGCACTGACCCGCGCCTTCCACCTGCTTAGCCCCATCCACACTGACCGGCAGCCCCGCCTGCGCTGACCGGCGGTCCCCGCTGCCGCGGCACGACCGACCCGGCTCCCACCGCGGCGGCCCGACCGGGTCCGGCTCCCGGCGCGATAACCGCCGGCCCCTAGCCCCCAACAATCCAGCCCGCTTGGTGCCTCCCGCGACGACGCACCCGGCGGACCCTGACTCCCGCCGCGCCGGGACACACCCGATCCCCGCCGTGCCGGGCTGTCCTGTTCCCCGCCGCGTCGCGCCAGGCCGCACCTGGTCCCCGCGGCGACGCGCCCGGCCGGTCCCTGGCCCCCATCGCTCCAGCCCGCTTGGTGCCTCCTGCAACGACGCGCCCGGCGGCCCGGAGGCTCCCAGCGCTCCCGCCTCCCGCCGGGAACGGCCCGTCAACTGTACCGTCCTCGTGAAATCCGGTATGCTCAAGGGCCCTGTGCTACCATGAACCCTCGTCCATATCGTACGACGCGTCAAGGAGCCGGCACGTGGCAGACATCCCCACTACGCTCAAGGCGACCCACGCCAAGAACGACCTCCAGAAAGACATCTACATCCTGAAGCAGCTCGTCACCCGCGACTTCAAGCGCAAATACCGCCGCAGCGTGCTCGGCGTCGTGTGGAGCGTGCTGAACCCCCTGCTCATGATGATCGTGATGGCGGTGGTCTTCTCCACCATCTTCGCGCAGGGGCGCAACGGCTCGGTCACCCCCGAGCTCTACCCGCTCTACCTCATCATCGGCAACGTCACCTTCACGGTCATGAGCGATTCGACCTCGCAGGCCCTCATGTCGATCATCGACAACTCGTCGCTGCTCAAGAAGGTCAAGGTCCACCGCTTCGTGTTCCCCGTGCAGAAGGTCCTGTTCTCGCTCGTGAACTTCGGGTTCTCCCTCATCGCGGTCGCGCTCGTCATGCTGTGGTTCCGCATCATGCCCACCTGGCACCTCATCTGGCTGCCCGTGTGCCTGGCGCTGCTCATGGTCTTCTGCATGGGCCTCGGCCTCATGCTCTCCGCCCTCACGGTGTTCTTCCGCGACATCATGCACCTGTGGAGCGTCGTCATCACCGCGTGGACCTACTTCACGCCCATCTTCTGGACCGACGACTACATCCACGCCATGCCCTCCGTGGTACAGGTCCTCATGTACGGCAACCCCATGTACAACTTCCTGAACTTCATGCGCCAGATCTTCCTGTGGCAGACCAACCCCGAGCCCGTCACCGTCGCGCTGTGCGCCGGCTGGGCCATCGTGATGTTCCTCATCGGCTACCTGATCTTCCACAAGCTCGAGCACCGCTTCATCCTCTACATCTAAGGACCGCTCATGGCAGACACCCAATCCGCTACCCCGGAGTACGCCGTCGAGGTGAACGACGTCACCATGATCTTCAACATGGCGTCGGAGTCCCTCACCAACCTCAAGGAGTACTTCATCAAGCTTATCCGCCACGAGCTGTTCTTCAAGGAGTTCCGCGCGCTCAAGGACATCTCGTTCAAGGTGCGCCGCGGCGAGGTCGTGGGCCTCGTGGGCACCAACGGCTCGGGCAAGTCCACCATGCTGAAGATCATCGCCGGCGTGTTGGAGCCCAGCGAGGGCGAATGCATCGTGCGCGGCAACATCGCGCCCCTCATCGAGCTGGGCGCGGGCTTCGACCCCGAGCTCACCGCCCGCGAGAACATCTACCTGAACGGCTCGCTGCTGGGCTACACCAAGGAGTTCATCGACGACAACCTCGAGGGCATCATCGAGTTCGCCGAGCTGCGCGACTTCATGGACATGCCGCTCAAGAACTTCTCCTCCGGCATGACGGCGCGCATCGCCTTCGCCATCGCCACGATCACCGAGCCCGACATCCTGATCGTCGACGAGACCCTGTCGGTGGGCGACGTGTTCTTCCAGGAGAAGTGCGAGCGGCGCATCCAGCGCTTCATCGAGTCCGGCGACGTCACGGTCCTGTTCGTCTCCCATTCCATCGAGCAGGTGGAGCGCATCTGCCAGCGCGCCATCTGGATCGAGAAGGGCGACCTGCGCATGGACGGTCCGGTCGACGAGGTCTGCGAGGCCTACCGCAACCAGTTCAGCTGACGCGCGCAGCGGGCGCGACCCGTTCCGCGGGGTGCGGCTTGCCGGCTCTCGGGCGCGCTCCGGGACGCGCGCTGATACGGGGCGCAGGTCCGCAGCACGCACGCCAGGCGGATCCCTCCGCGGCGAGACGGCCGAGCGGGACGAATTGTCCGGCTCGGCCGTTTTCTTGTACCGTCCGCCGACGGGCCGTCCCATCTTCACAGCCTCTCGACACCTCTGGGCCATACTGGTGAGCCATACGTCCGTACCGGGGCGCCACCGGCCAGCTCGGGAGCGCCGCAAGGAGGCCCGCGCATGATCGCCGCAGAACGTTCCGAGCAGACCATGAAGTACCTGACCCTGCTCTCCGAGAAGTTCCCCAACCAGCAGGCGGTCTTCACCGAGATCATCAACCTCCAGGCGATCTTGAACCTGCCCAAGGGCACCGAGCACTTCATGAGCGACCTCCACGGCGAGTACGAGGCCTTCCTGCATATCCTGAACAACTGCTCCGGCGTGGTCCGCGAGCACGTGGACGAGGATTTCGGCGACAGCCTCTCCGAGCGCGAGAAAGGCGAGCTGTGCACGCTCATCTACTACCCGCGCGAGAAGATCGCGCTCGCGCGCGCCGCGCATCAGGACTCGCCCACCTGGTACAAGACGATGCTCGACCAGCTCATCACGGTGGCGCGGCGCCTGTCCAGCCGCTACACCCGCTCGAAGGTCCGCAAGGCGATCCCGCATGACTTCGCCTACATCATCGACGAGCTGCTCCACACCCACCCCGACGAGAACAACTACCGCGTGCGCTACCACGAGCGCATCATCGGCTCGATCCTCGAGACCGACTCCACCGAGGACTTCATCTACTCCCTCGCCGAGCTCATCAAGGTGCTCGCCGTCGACCACATCCACCTGGTGGGCGACGTCTTCGACCGTGGCGGCGGGGCGGCCAAGATCATGGACCGCCTGCTGCGCTGCGAGCACCAGCGCACCGATATCCAGTGGGGCAACCACGACATCCTGTGGATGGGCGCGGCCGCCGGCGAGCCCGCCTGCATCGTGACCGTGCTGCGCAACAACCTGCGCTACGGCAACTTCGAGATCCTCGAGAACGATTACGGCATCTCCCTGCGCGAGCTCGTCTCCTTCGCGGACAGGACCTACCGCGCGGGCGAGCGCATCACGCCGCTCATCAAGGCCATCAACGTGATGCTGTTCAAGCTCGAGGGCCAGATCATCCTGCGGCACCCCGAGTTCGACATGCACGACCGCCTGCTGCTCGACGAGATCGACCTCGCCGACGCCACCGTGGAGATCGACGGGGCGCGCTGGCCGCTCACCACCTCCGACTTCCCCACCCTCGATCCGGACTCGCCCTACGAGCTCACCCCGGAGGAGGGGCGCATCATCGACAAGCTCGTGCAGGAGTTCACCGGCAGCGACCATCTGCGCAGCCATATCGACTTCCTGTACCGCCACGGCTCGATGTACCTCGTGCGCAACAGCAACCTGCTGTTCCACGGCTGCGTCCCGATGAGCGCCGACGGGACGTTCACCAACGTCAACTGCCTGGGCACCTGGCGCGCGGGACGCGACTACATGGACTTCTGCGACAGCATCGCCCGGCGCGCCTGGCGCACGCGCGAGCAGGAGGCGCTCGACTGGATGTGGTACCTGTGGGTCGGGCACAAGTCCCCGGCGTCCGGCCGCCTCGTCAAGACCTTCGAGCGCTCCTACATCGCCGACGAGTCCACCTGGGCCGAGCCCATGGACCCCTACTTCGAGCTCACACGGGAGGTGCCCGCCTGCGACGCCATCATGCGCGAGTTCGGCATCGTCCCCGGGTCGGGCCACATCATCAACGGCCACACCCCGGTCAAGACCATCAAGGGCGAGTCCCCCATCCGCGCCGACGGGCGGCTGCTCGTGATCGACGGCGGCTTCTGCCAGGCCTACCACCCCAAGACCGGCATCGCCGGCTATACCCTCATCGCGAGCTCCCGCGGCATGCGCCTGAAGGCCCACGAGGCGTTCAAGAGCGTGGAGGAGGCCATCATACGCAACGCGGACATCCAGAGCGAGACGACCCGCTTCGACGTGCCGACGCGCCGCCTCATGGTCTCGGACACCGATACCGGCGAGGAGATCCGCGCGCAGATCAACGACCTGCGGCAGCTGCTGGAGGCCTACCGCAGCGGACAGCTCCCGGAAGCCGCCCGCTGAGGCCGACGCCTGGAGGGGCTGGGGAGATGCCTCCGGGCGCATCCGGCGGGCGCATGCGTGCGCTACAATGTCTGGTCGCGAAACGCAGTCTCTCTCGGAAGGCCCGGTATGAAGAACCTCATCGCGCAGCTCATGAAATTCGGCGTGGTCGGCGTCATCGCGTTCGTCATCGACTACGGCGTCATGGTGTTCCTCACCGAGGTCTTCGGTGTGAACCCGGTCGCATCCGCCACGGTCTCGTTCACCGTCTCGGTGGTGTTCAACTACGTCGCGAGCATGCGCTACGTGTTCAGCCACCGCGAGGGGATGAGCCGCCGGCGCGAGTTCGCGATCTTCATCGTGCTGTCGGTGCTGGGCCTCATCATCAACGACGTGCTCATGTGGGCGGGCACCGAGGTCGTGTCCGTCGATTACCGCATCGTCAAGATCTTCGCGACCGCCGTCGTGATGGTGTGGAACTTCGTCACCCGCAAGATCTTCCTCGACGGCGGCGAGAAGGCGTAGACGGCAGCGGGAGGAAGCGACGAGGCCGCGCAGGCCCCGTACGGGTATCAGACGCCGGGGCCTTGCGGGACCCTCGCAGCCCGCAAGGCCCCGGGCGCGGGCGCCGAGCCTCGCGGGCGGAACCCGCCCTGCGGGCTTACCTCAGCCCAACCTGCCGCGCTTTGTGTTCTTATTGCCGATTTCCTTACATCTTGCTGACGATTGGCATACAGTATCCTGCAGTCGGTCGGCCGCCGCGCCGACAGGTCGCGATGAAGGAGCATCCGTGCGCGCAGCGCTCTCCAAGGACACCGTCAAACAGTTCAGCAAGTTCGCCGTCGTGGGCATCACCTCGCTCGCCGTGGACTACATCCTGCTGCTCGTCTTGGTCGAGCTGCTGCACGTCGATTTCCTGATCGCCACCTCCGCGTCGTTTCTCGCCTCCGTCGTGGTGAACTACTTCCTGAGCATGCGCTATGTGTTCAGCCGCCGCGACGACCTGTCCCGCAAGCGCGAGTTCACCATCTTCGCGGTGCTCTCCGCCGTCGGGCTCGGTCTGAACGACCTGTTCATGTTCGTGGGCGTCGCGGTCCTGAGCATCGGCTACCAGGTCATGAAGCTGATCTCCACCTTCATGGTCACCTGGTACAACTTCTTCAGCCGCCGCCGCTTCCTGGACGGTGGGCGCGCCTAAGCCCCTTCCCGGCATCCCAACCGCATCGTACCGAGACCGCGACCGGCTGCGAGCCGGTCGCTTCCGTTTCCGAGCGCCGGCTCCCGGTCCGGTGCGTCCGCGCGCAACGAGAACGGGCCCGTCGCCGGATGAACCGGGGACGGGCCCGCAGGACGCATCGGGGCGCGTGCTCGCGCAAGCTAGGACAGCACGTAGAACCAGTCGACGGTGTCGCCGTCCGAGAGCTCGTAGTAGCTGGAGCTCATGCCGGGGGTCACGCCGTTGACGGCGTAGTTCCACCCCTGCGTGCCCTCGGCGGCGAGCCCGCCGATCGCGCTCACGTAGATGCCGTACGCCGAGTCGCTCGCGTTCACCGAGAGGCCGCATGCGCACAGGGCGTCGTAGGCTGTGGCGCCCTTCTCGAACGTGAAGGTCCCGCCGCCGGAGACGCTCCCGCCCACGACGTCGGAGCTGATCGTCACGGTGACGGTCACCGTGTCGCGCCGGTCGTCGGACGGGGTCTGCGAGCCGCCGGACGACCCCTGGGAGCCGCCGGAGGAGCTGGACGAGCCGCCGCCCGAGGAGGACGAGGAGGAGGATGACGAGGAGCCGCCGGAGGTGGAAGCGGCGCCCGTGCCCGAGGAGGAGGCGGAGCCGTCGGCGGAGGCGCCGGCATCCTGGCCGGAGGCGTCGGCGGCGGAAGCATCGGAGGAGCCGTCCGCAGCGTCCGACGCGTCGTCGGCGGCGGGGGCGTCGGCCGCCTCCGCCGAGCCGCTCCCGGCGGACGCGGGCTCCTCGGCCGCCTCCGTGGTCTGGAAGAGCCACGAGAGGGACCAGGACCCGTCATCCGACGGATGGACGAAGCCGAGCGAGGCGACGATCAGGGCGACGCAGCAGAGCGCGAGCGCTCCCAGGAGGACGGGGCGACCCATCGCGCGCCTGGGCGCCGCGGCCTTCCCCGGATCACCCTGCGCCCCCTCGCCGAAGGTGACGAAGGAGTCGGGGGTCGAGGCCTCGCCCGCCGGACGGGCCGGGGCCTGCTGCGTCCTGTCGAGGTCACCGTGCGCGGCGTCCGGAACGGCGCCCCCGTTCTCAACGGGATCGAGTTTGCGGGTATCGTCAGCGGCCATGGCTATCGACCGCCCTCGGAATCGCGGCGGCGGGAGATCAGCAGGTACGCGGCGATCGCGGCCAGCCCGATGACGCCGACGACGACGCCTGCGAGCGCCATGGGCGCACCCGTCTGCGCGTTCTCGGCGGCATCCTCCGCCGAGGCGACGGCGGAGCGGGCCGCGGCGCCCGCGGCAGAGGTCCCGTCGGATGCGGACCCGTCGGCCCCTTCGGCCTCCGCGGCGTCCTGCCCGGCATCGGCGCCCGCGGCGGCCGTCGAGAGGGGCGTGGCGCCCGCGGGGACGGTCCCCGTCGCGACCGGACGGGCGCCCGCGGGGACGGTGCCCTGCCCGGAGCCCGTGGAGCCGCCGGTCGAACCGTTCGTCGAACCGCCGGTGGAGCCGCCGGAGCCGGTGCCGGTCCCGCCGCCGGGGGTCACCGGGGGCGTGTCGTCGGAGACGGGCTCCCACCCGGCGTAGAGGGTCATGTCGGCGTTCACCGGGTCATCGAAGTCCCATGCGACCGTGCACGCGGCATCGGTGTACCAGCCGGTGAAGCGGTACCCTTCGCGCTCGGGGTCAGCCGGTTTGAGCAGCTTGCCGCCCTGGACCGGATGGGACGCCGCCACGGAGCTGCCGCCCTGGGTGTCGTAGGTGACCGTGTAGCCCGCGGCCGCGGAGATGCAGAACAGGTGACCGGAGTCGTTGGTGTAGTACAGGTTGCCCTCGGCGTCGGCGATCACGCTCGCGGTGCAGTAGTTCTGCTGCGCCGTGTCAGGCGTGAACAGCAGCGTCGCCTCCCCCGTGGAGAGGGAGTAGCGGTACACGCCGCCGGGCCGCGAGTTGGCGGTGAAGTAGACGTAGGTGCCATCGCCCTGGACCGAGACGAGCGGCGAGGACTTGACCTCGCCCCGCGCGTCGGTCACGAAGGTGTCCGAAACGGTCATGGTGCCGAGGTCGATAACGGCGAGGATGCCGTTGTAGGAGCTGTTGAGGCCGCCGACGTACACGACGCCGTCCGCGACCGCGGGCGTGGAGGTCGACGAGGAGCCGAACTCGACCTGCCCCGCGATGCGCAGGGTGTCGCCCTCGCGGACGATCTTGAACAGGGTCGCCGGCGACTGGCCGACGGCGAGGAACACCTCGTCGCCGTCCTCGGTGCCCGCCGCGACGATGGTGGAGCGGCACGGCATGCCGACCTGCACGGACGACAGGACGTCGCCGGTCGAGGCGTCGATGAGCTGGACCTTGCCGCCGTCGTCACCGATCACGATCTCGTCACCGGAGACCGCGGCACCCGCCCAGTAGTACCCCTCGCCGGTGCTGTCGCCCTCCTTGACGGAGGTGTTGACCCACATGACCTTGCCGTCGGAGATGCTCACGCAGACCAAGGCGCCCGCCGAGGCGGTGCCGAACGCGCCGGCGCCGGCCTCGAAGCCCGCGATCACGCAGCCGTTGACCACGGTGAGCGTCGAGTTCGCCTGGTAGCGGCCGCCCGTGGACGGGGCCTCGAGCGCGGCGGTGCGCCACACGCAGGTGAGGGTGTCGGCGGTGAACGCGGCGATCGAGCCGTCGTCGGAGGGGATGATGATGACGCCGTCCGCGTAGACGGGGCGCGAGAAGTAGGTGGTCTTCCCGCCCGTGCTCACGCGGTCGAGTACCTCGCCGGTGTCCCCGTCGATGCGGATGAGCTCGGTGGAGCTCGTGACGTAGATGTCGCCGTTCACGATCATGGGGTCGCCGGCGGAGACGTAGTACTCGCCGGGCTTCTTGAGGTCGACGGCCCACTTCTGCTCGGCGGACTCGCTCGGCGTGGGCACGCCCACCAGCGTGGTGCCGCCGCCGTTGCCGAAGCCGGTCCAGTCGGAGTCGTAGTCGGGGCGCTCGGCATCCGCGTCGGGCTCGCCGGGCACGGGCTCCTCGGCGCCGTAGGCGGCGTACGCCCAGACGACGCGGTCGCCCTCCTTGAGGTCCACGGAGCCGGCGCCGACCTCGGACGGCTCGCCGTTCACGAACAGCTGCCAGTACCTGCCCGATGCCTCGTCCCAGCCGAGGACCTCGTCGGTGTAGGGCGACGTGATCGTGTTGAGGCACCAGCCGTAGGCGCCCTCGCCGTAGTCGGCGGTGAGCCCCGCGTCGGCGAGGACGCGCACGGTGAGGTCCGCCGCGGTCTCGCCCTCCTCGACCGTCCAGGTGCGCTCCTCGGCCCATGCGGCCGAGATGCCATGGGAGTCCGGTCCGATGACGGCCACGGTGACCGACAGGCTCTGCGGGAGGTCGCCGTCGGGCAGGGACTCGCCGTTGGCGGAGTAGCACAGCGCGACGCTGTCGCCGTCCTTGAGCTCCACCGAACCGGCGCCGACCTCGGAGGCCTTGCCGTTCACGAACACCTGCCAGTAATGGCCGGAGGGCTGGTCCCAGCCGAGGACCTCGCCGGTATAGGGGGACGTGATCGTATTGAGGCACCAGCCGTAGGCGCCCTCGCCGTAGTCGGCGGTGAGGCCGGCCTGCTCGAGGGCGCGCTCGAGCAGGTCCGCGGCCGTGGAGCCGGCGTCGACCTGGAAGGAGTCGTTGCCGTACCAGATGGCATCCGCACCGTCTGAGCCCGGCCCGATGATGGATGCCGAGGCGACGATCTTCTGCTCCTCCGCCGGCGCCGTCTCGTCGGCCGAGGGGTCGGACGCCTCCTCGGCCGCCGCCCGGTCCGCGGTCGCGGCGTCCTCTTGGGAGGACGTCCCGGCCGGGTCGTCCTGGGGGTCGGCGGCGTCGGATTCGACGGCGTTCCCATCCGTCCCGTCCGCGGTCGCGGCGTCAGAGGATGCGTCGTCAGCGGTGTCCGCGGGCGCCTCGCCCGAGGCGTCGGTGGCGTCGGATGAGCCTGTCGCCGCGTCCGTCGCCTCGACGTCTGCGGGGGCGACGGCGTCGACACCGAGCTCGGCGGCGAGCGCGGCCGTCGGGACCTGTCCCATGGCGAGGGCGAAGGCCACCGCGAGGGCCGTCAGGGCGCGCGCCGGCGGAAGCGCGGTGCGGGGGATTCCTTGTGCGGGATCGCCGTCGGATCGACGGCGGGAAGCTGCGGCGGCGAGCGCCGCCCGGATACCGATCATGCTCGGTCCTTTCTCTCCAGGGCCATGCCGCGGCCCCGCAGGCATCGTTGCGCCTGCGACACGACACAGATGGGGAGAAATCCGACTTGACGTTAGTCGACCGCGCACGCCGCCCGATCTACAGCGTGTGCACTCGCGGCCGTCCGAGTTACGGTTGCTGGTACAGCCGGGGACTCGCACCCCGATTCCCCCGGGCCGCCGAGTACACGGCGTGCCCACGCGTCTCCGCGCCACCATCTTGGCCAGTTACGTCCGGCATCGTAACACAACCCGCGATGCCGCGGACCCGCGTGCGCATGATTACGCACCGCACCCCCGAGCGGCAGGAACAGGGGCTTTCGCGGACGCCTCCGGGGAACGCGCCCGGCACGAGGCGGGACGCGCGGGGCCGCAGCGGACTCCTCGCGGCGCAGGCGCCGAACCTTCAAGGTTCACTTGAAACTCCAGAGTTTCTCAACAACTCGGCGTTCGCGCTGCTCGCAGCCGAACCCCAACCTTCAACTTGACCCTTAAAGAGGTCTAACGTTCAAGTTGAACTCGAACCATGTCGTATACTGGGTCGCGTTGGGATGAATCCAGATTTGCCCGAGGTGGTATATGCACGCGAGCTCGTCTCACATCTCCTTGATGCTTCGCCGTCCGGCGCGGTTGATCACCTGCGCCACCCTCGCCGTCGCCTTCGCCGCGGCCCCGCTGCTCTCCCCCACCGCCGCCTACGCGGTGTCGGAGGCCACGCAGGCCCAGCTCGACGATGCGCGCAAGCAGGTCGAGGACGCGACGGCCGCCTACGAGGAGGCGCAGACCGCCCTCGACGAGCTCCAGGCCCTCATCGACCAGAACGAGTCCGATATCGCCGAGCTCGAGGCGCGTCTGCCCGAGCTGCGCGAGCGCGCCTCGGACGCCATGCGCGCCCAGTACAAGCATCAGAAGAGCTCCGGCGGCTTCTTGGGCGTGGTCCTGGGGACCACGACGCTCGACGACGCCATCTCAACCCTCACCTACATGGATCAGATCCAGGAGTCCAACAACCGGGACATCCAGGAGCTGAACGACGCCGAGGCCGAGCTCGAGCAGAAGAAGACCGAGCTCGAGGAGGCGCGCAAGCAGGCCGAGGACGCCGAGCAGAAGGCGGCCGACACGCTCGCGGAGGCCCAGAGGCTGCGCAGCGAGGCCCAGGCGCGCGCCGAGCAGGAGGCCGCCGAGGAGCTGGCGCGCCTCGCCGCCGACACCTCTGCCGCGTCGGGCGAGGGCGCGGACGGCGGCAACGCGAACAACACCGCGAACCAGTCCGGCCAGAGCGCCTCGGTGACCGTCGACGGCTCCGTCAACTGGAACGTCACGCGCGACGAGTTCATCTCCACCTGGACCGCGCGCATCGACGCCTACCTGTCCGGCAGCCCGCTCGCGGGCTACGGGCGCGTCTTCGCCGAGGCCGCGTGGGACAACAGCGTCGACCCGCGCTGGTCACCCGCGATCGCGTGCATCGAGAGCACCAAGGGCACCTACTGCTTCCGCGACTACAACGCGTGGGGCTGGATGACGAGCACCCGCTTCTCCAGCTGGGAGGAGTCCATCACCGCCCATGTCGCCTTCCTCGGCGACGTCTACGGGCCCACCCTCACCCCGGCCGCCGCGCAGAAGTACTGCCCGCCCACGTGGCAGGACTGGTACAACAAGGTCGGCGGGCAGATGAATTTGATCTAGGCCTTGTCACATAACCGCACGTAGATAGCTTGCATATTCTACTTGTCTCCCAAAATATCCCAAGCTATTTTTATAGGTCGCTCAGTGAACGCGCGGGCGACCCCTTTCTTTTGGGCCGGTCCCGAATGCCCGCGTATCCCCACTTGTGCGTCTGCGCCCGTGCGCTGCGCCCCACCTCGGCCACCGTGCCGGCATCGGATCGCCCACAAACCTCGAACAGTCGGCTGCGAGCGCCACGTATTTCCAAGACAGCACAGGGGCGTTTCCGCCCCGATACGCCCATATCTATTCCTTTGACGAACTCTTCTCAAGAAGCTCGATCCGACTTTCGATCTTTCTGATGAGTTCGGGAAAGCCTAAAGACGAGAGAATGTGCCCAAGGGAACCGTTTCTGCTGTTATAACTTCCGATAAGGTCGTTTATCTGATCGAGGAACGAGAAGAAGTCGGAGTTCGTCAGATACCTCTCCAGCATCCATACCATTTTCGCGTAGTTGACGTTTTTCCTATCCCCAACATGTGCGCAATACAGGCGTTCGTCGTGGGCGCAGATGTTTCTGAACTTTACGAGCACTTCAAGGCTGATGCGCGCCGTCGGCACATCGAAGTACCCGACGAGCTTGTCGCCGAGCCTGCCCGTTCCGGTTGCGATCATCTTGCAGACGTCTGACTTCTCCTTCGGCTTCATGAGGTTGAAGAAGTGCTCCATGTTCCCAAATGTCAAGTCGTTGCACAGAACCCAGATCGGAACCTTGCCGTAATCGCTTCTGTAATGCTCGATAAACTCAGTGGCGCTCTTCTCTCTCCGCCAAGACAGTATTCCGATTAACTTATTGACCTCGCCCGTGTAGTCTTCTTCGCTTTTCCCGTACTCACCGAACTCCTCGCGCGTGCAGTAGCTTGCCTGAAGAAGATAGTCATCGGGATCTGTATGTGCGCGCGCGAAGCAGTGTGCGATTGCGGTTTTCGCGACAGCTTCAGCCATGATGAGATAACGGAACGTGATGAGCCTGAGCGCTCTATCGAACGAGAAGAGATCGTAGAGGTCGTTGAATTCGGTTCCGGCCATATATCTATCGTCGCCCGCCGCAACCGTTTTCTCGCTATCGAGGAACGGGTTCTTATAGCCGTTGACAACGGAATAATAGCCCTCGCGCATAAGGATTCCAGCGGTGTCGGAGTCGGTCTTCACTCCGCGGTCCTCGAGAAGCCTTATCTGCTTATCGATGGATAAAAACGGCTTGCAGCACATCTTCCCTCCATAAAGACGAAGGCGACCATCCCGTAGGACAGCCGCCTTCTGCGGACGCAGGCCCCGTAAGGTCACCGCGTCAATACCGCTGTCCCTACTCTACCCGAAAACTGGCATATGTTCAGGAAAAACTGATTTCTTTACGTTTGACGGCTTATTCAGCCATCAAGCCATCCCCTCCCTGGAATCGGCCGTCGACGCCCACTTCAGCTAATCACAATACCGAGGAAAGGATGGAGAGACAATAGGTCGCCCCCCTGCGGAGCTAGACCCCGACGTAGATCGCGGCCGCGACCGTCGCCACGAAGCATGAGCCGACGATGCCGACGCCGAGCAGCAGGCCGCGGAGGAACCCGAGCCGCGGCAGGCGCGGGAAGATGGCGCGCAGCGGGCGCTTGTCGAGCAGCGCCCAGCCGATCACGCCGAAGCAGACGATGATCAGCAGCCCGTACTCCATCACGCGGAACCACAGCGGCAGAGCCGCATCGTTCTCGTTGGGCCGCACGATCGCGAAGACGCTGCCGAGCACGCAGAACGCGTAGACGAACAGCACGACGAGGTCCCATACCACGCCGACGCCGAGCGGGATTCGGTCGAGGGCCGCGACGACACGGCTCCGACGTGGCACTGGGGCGGCCGATGCGATAGGGTCCGATGCAGACGCGGGAGGTGCGGCCGGACCTGGCGCGAAGGCAGGCTCCCTCGACGCGGTAACGGCGAGTCCTACCGGACCTGGCGCGGAGACGGCGGAGGTGAGCTGGCCCGTACCGAGCACAGCGGATACGGCAGTGCCAGGCACGGAAGCAGCAGGCAAGGCGACTCCGATCGGACCCGCCGCATGCCACGATGACGGAGAGGGCGCCCGGTATTCGAACGAATCCCCCTCGAGCTGAGCGGGCACGCCGCCTGCAGCCGCGCACTCCCGCAGCGCCCGTCCGAGGGCGCGTGCGCCCGAGAAACGACGCGCCGGATCGAAGGCCGTCGCACGGGCGATGACCTCGGACAGCGGTGCGGAGAGCCCCCGGCGCCGCAGGTCGGCCTCGTCCGCAGGGCCCGTCCCCTCCCCGCCCGTGGCGCAGAACAGGACGAGCTTTCCCAGGGCGTAGACGTCCGAGCGGGCGTCGGTCTGGCCGAACCCGAACTGCTCGGGCGGAGCGTAGGCCCGCGTGCCGAAACGGACGGTGTCCGCATCGGCCTCACCGTCCCATGCGCGGGCGATGCCGAAATCGATCACGAACGGCCTTCCGTCCGAGCGGACGATGACGTTGGAGGGTTTGAGGTCGCGATGGATGAGCGGCGGGTCGAGCAGGGTGTGCAACTCGAACACCGCGTCGCACAGGGCGGGCATGATGCCTGTCGCCAGGCGCTCCGAGGCGCCCTCGTCGCGCACGAGCTCACCCAGCGTCTTGCCTTCGATGAACTCGGTCACGACCGAGAGCTCGTCGCCCGAGCGGAGGCACTCGACCAGGCGCGGGACGCCGTGCAGGATGACGCCCGAGCGCTGGGCGTCCCGGAGCCGCTCGTACGCGCGACCGACCCCGGCGGAGCAGTCGATGCGCTTGCGGATGAAGGGGCCGAGCTCGCCGCCGGAGGCGCCGCGGAACCGCACGAGCTCCGTCGTCTCGAACGGGGACGATTTGAGCGTGCGCTCGACGCGCCAGCTGTCCGAGCGCGCAGCGGCTTCCAGGAAGCCGTCGAGCTCGGATGAGAGGTCGGCGTCGTCGTGTGTGCGGTCTTCGGTATCCATGGGGGTAATCATAGCAGGCGGCGCGGACAGAAAGCCGCGCCGAGAGCCCGGGCCGTGGGCGATGCGCCGGGCGACGGAGGCCGCTCCCGCGGGCCCACCGGGCGACGGAGGCTACCCCGACGGAGCGCAAGCCGTCCGGCGGCAGGCAGGCCGTCCGGCCGGCGGCTCACCGCGCCGCCGGCACGGCACCTCAGCAGACGGTCTCCTCGCCCAGACGGTAGAGCTCCTCGTTCACCTTCTGGAGGGAGCAGCCGTGGTCGATGCAGAAGATGATGATGGCATCGCGGCGGTTCTTGCAGGTGAGGACGTTCGCGCCGGCCGCCGACAGCGCGCGGTTGGTCTCCTTCAGCGTGAGCGCCATGGCGAAGGCGATCTGCAGCACCTTGTTCCTGCTCGGGTTGCGCGCGCCGGTGAAGATCTGGTAGCCGAAGGTCTCGTTCAGGTCGGCCATGCGCACCACGCGGGCGCGCTCGAGGTGCTTCTTCTCCAGCAGGTGCTGGAGGTACTCGGCGAGCGTGCAGGAGGGGAACTCATGGTCGGCGATGAACGAATCGATGCTCGGGGCGTCAAGCAGCTCCCGCAGCACCTCCTCAGTCAGTCGTTCGGTCATGACATCCCCCTCTTCATCCGCTTGAGGCCCTCATCCATGGTACCCGCCCCGAAGATCGAGCCGGTGCACCGTTCCTACAGGTTGGCGACGGCGTAATCCGCTTCCTCCTGGGTGAACTTCTCGCCGTACTCCGAGACGAGCTGGTCGCGGATCGCCTCGGGGGACATGCTCATCATCTCCTGATAGTCGCGCGCCTTGGCAAGGGCGTTCGCGTTGTAATCGGCCTGAAGGTTGTCGACGGCGTACTGAGCCTCCTCCGGCGTGAACTTCTCGCCGTGCTCGGAAACCAGCTGATCGTATATCCCCTGCTTGGACATATGCATCGTGTCGCTGTAATCCCCCGCCTTGGCAAGGGCATTCGCGTTCCAGTCCGCCTGCACGTTATCGATGGCGTACTGCGCGGCCTCGGGCGAGAACTGACCGCCGTATTCCGAGGTGAGCTGGTCGTAGATACCCTGCTTGGACATGTTCAGCGTGTCGCTGTAGGAGCGCGCCTGGTTGAGCGCGGACGTGTAGTCGGCCGGAACGTCCTGAGCGGCCTCCTGCTCGGCCGAGGCCCCGTCGGACTCCGCCTCGGACGTCGAGACGTCTTGCTGCCCAGCGGTGTCAGACGAGTTGGGGGCGGTGTCGTCGCAACCCGCGAGCAGGCCGGCCGACCCGAGTGCCAGAGTCGCGGCAACGAGCAGGGAGAGCGTGGTCCGAGCGACGTGGAGACCGTAGCGCATGTTCATCATCCTTTCTGATGCAGACGTCACCTCAGAGCCGAGGGGCGACCCACTGCGCATGATATGCCTCAAGCGGCAATCATGGCGCCGCGCGATCGGCGCATGGCCCGAGGTCCGCGAAGAGGAGGAGCCTAGGAGAGCATCGCCGCCCACTGGGCCTGAAGGGCCAGTACGATCGCGACGGAGACGACCGAGATGACGAGGCCGACGACCGCAAGCGCGCGCCCCGACTTCTTTCCATTCGCGCGCGTCCCCATCACGGCGATGATGCCAAGGACGGCCCCGACGAAGCCGAAGATGGCGGAAGCGTTGTTGATGATGGGGATGAAGCTGGTCAGAAGTGCGATACCGCCGAAGACCGTGCTGACGATACCGCTGACCGTCACGGGTTTCTGCTGAAGATCATGCTGCATGTTCCGTTCCTTTCACCCGAAAGCTGCAAGCTGTACCTCTCGATGCATCGCAATCGTATCGAGTCGGAATCCGGGTTTCATTAGCTCACAGCTAATGGCGAAGGCGGGCAGGATCAGAAATACGGGCAGCCGGTCGTGAGGCAGACCTCGTTTCCTTAGATACACCGCAACTCCCCCGTGCAGGAAGCGCGGACTCAAGGGGGGGGCGGAAGCGCGCGAAATGATGGTATCCTGTGTTTCTTCCGGGACCTTGCCGAGATGCGCGGAAGCGGGTAAGATACGTGTCGATGGGCCCGGGAATGACCTCTGATTCAAGTCACCGGGCCTCGAATGTTTTCATAGGAGGTGTTCGATGGCCGTGGTGCCCGGACAATCCCTCTCAAACAGCGACAACGTGGATCCAGAAGGCGCGACGCGCGCGTGGGCGGAGCGATGGCTTTCCGCCGAGCGGCTCGCGCCCTATCTCTCGACGTGCAGCGGCGACGTCGTGCGCGCCCTCGACCTCTACGAGTGGAACGCATCCCTCGCGCAGACGCTCATGCGCGACATATCGTACTTCGAGGTGGCGCTGCGTAACGCCTACGACCGTGTCATGCGCGAGTCCTGGGGTGGCGACTGGCTCATCGATGACGACTCGCCCGCCCGCATGCCCCTCGTGAGGAGGTCCAAGCGCGGCGAGCTGGACGCGAACCACACCAACCGGCGGATTATCGACGCCGCCGTCGCGGGGCTCCCCCGTGGATTCACGCATGGCTCTCTCGTGGCGAGCCTCACCCTCGGCTTCTGGGTGCACCTCACCGACCGCTCGCGCGAGGCTGCGATCTGGAGGACGTGCCTATACCGCACATGGCCGAAAGGCATAAAGAGGGCAAGCCTGCAGCACTCCCTGAACGGAATCCTACGGGTGAGGAACCGCGCGGCGCATGCGGAGCGCCTGTTCGACCCCGTCAGGGCGGAGCTCTCTCCCCTCGCTGTCGGCTCCGACGTCGTGCGGCTGCTGCGCGGCCTGTGCCCGGAGGCGGCGGAGCGGCTGTACGGTGACGGCTCGGTGAACCCGGTCGAGCTTTTCTGCGAGGAGCATCCGGCGCCCGCCGACGTGAGACTGTAGGGACTTGCGAGCGTGCACGACCGGAGGGGCGCCCGCGGGCGCCCCTCTCCATGTCTTTGGAACGTGCCGTGGATGTTCACCGTGACGGAACAATCGAGCTTCCTCAGCTCGCAGCTCATGGCGAGAGCGGGCGGGATCAGTAATATGGGCACCCGGTCATGAGGCAGGCATCGTTTCTCGAAGACACCCCGCATGCGGGGTTGCCGCTCGGAAGCACCAGGTCTGTGCCAAGGAGCTTGTTGAACCAACCGGTCGCCACGCGGACCGCTATGCGGGAGTCGCGCTTGCAGCAGCGCGGGGCACCCGCCTTCGCGATCTTCTCCGCGATGTCGGCGACCATCAGCTGGGCGTCGCTCCACCCTTCGGGCTTGAGCGGGGCGTTCCCCAGAAGAACGGAGAGCGCCATGCCGCATGAGATGGCGGCGCCGCAGATCCCCCAATGGGCGCACACGCCTCCGAGCACCGCGTTCGAACGCCGCTCGAGCTCGGCGAGCTGCGCGGGAAGCGCCTCGGTCCCCATGGCGTTGCGGACGCACGCGAGGAGCGTCGCCCCGACGAGGTAGTGGTGCACCGGCCCGAACGGCGCGCACTCCGGCGCGGACATCACCTCCTCCAGGAGGTCCGCTGGGCAGAGCGAGTCGCTCGCCAGGCAGATCGCGTTCGCCCAATCCACGGTTCTCTTCGATGCTTCCACGGTTCCTCCTCGCATCGTATCTATGACTTTCGATGCATTATACATCGAAGACAGTCGATGTATAATCGGACCAAACGAACGGAGGGCGGAGGGTTGCCATGGGTTCAAAGCAGGTGCGGAAGGTCCGCGTGGCGTTCGTCTGCACGCACAACGCGTGCCGGAGCCAGATTGCGGAGGCGATCGCGCGCGAGCTGGCGAGCGCCTCGATTGAGCCGTGCTCGGCGGGAACCCACCCTGCGGAGAGCGTCAATGCCGATGCGATCCGAGTGCTCCAGCGCCGCTACGGCATCGACGCCACCGGCCTGCGCCCGAAGGCGCTGGCCGAGATCGAGCAGGTCGACGTGGTCGTCACCATGGGATGCGGCGTGCGATGCCCCGCGCTGCCCTGCTCCTACCGGGAGGACTGGGGGCTCGAGGACCCCACGGGCAAGGGCGACGAGGCGTTCGAGGCGTGCGCGCGTGCGATCGAGGAGAGGGTCCGCGACCTCGTGCGGAGGGTCGAGCGCGCCGAGATCCCCGGGGTCTCCGCCCCCTTGGGCGCCGAGGTCATGCGCGCGCTCGCGGACGAGAACCGCCTCGCGGTCATCGGGGCCCTGGCCGACGACGGCGAGCTGTGCGCATGCAAGATCCTCGAACGGCTCGAGATCGGCCAATCGACGCTCTCCCACCACATGAAGATCCTCGTGGACTGCGGCCTCGTCTCCGCACGAAAGGACGGTCGCTGGATGCATTACCGCTTGGATAGGCGCAGGCTGGCAGCCGTCGGCGCCGCGATCGTCGCGTTGGCGGGCGATGAGGGGTAGCGGGATCGGCGGGAGATGATTCTGCAGGGGTGATGAGGGAGCACTGTCGCACCCGCGAGTTACCGCTTGAGCAGAAACGGAGTTAAGCGAACAGCTCGGTCATGATGGGCAAGAACTCCTCACGCTTGGGCTCAGCGGACTCGCTGCCGATTGACATCTCGGCCTTGAGAAGAACACGTCCGCTCAGAACCAGCGCGAAAGGCCCCTGCGGCCTATTGAGCCACCCTTTCGGAGCCCGCCCACCAATTACATCTCGCCCGCGTTGACCGACCGGCAAACGCGAACGTTGGGCCCTTTTCGTACAATAAAAGTCGTCTGCAATCCGTTCTATGAGGAGTGTCGATGAACCCCGTAGTTACAGAGTCGGGACGTTTTATCGCCTACTACACCCTCGAGGAAGCAAGGCGTCTCTTTGGTGGCAGCATGCGTATAGAACAGCCGCAATTCATCGTCAAAGATGAAGCAGCGAAGGATATGTCAACGGAAAACGGTTGGCGGTATCTGAAGAACACGGACGGCACTTACAGCCTTTGGAACAATGAGGCGTTTGAGCATGAGTTCGGAGTGAAGTTCGATTCGACAATTCGCTGCCGTGAAGACATCAGGTGGGCGCGAAAACGACAGCTTCAGACGCGTTTCCAGCAACTTGTCACAGGTCTGGAATCCCCATCATGGAATGATCTCGAACAAGAAAGCATCTTGAATCGACCGATTCCCGACCAGGAAGGTCGAGGAAGCAAAGGTGACCGGGGCCATGACCCGGAGCAGTCGGTTCGACAGCCCGTCTCGACCAATCCGAAATCTCGCCAGCCAGACAGAGATGAACTTGAGGCCCTTGAAGAACGCTTGCGGAAATACGAGGAGCAGCGCGCAGAAATGGAGCGCGAACGTCAAGAGTTTCTCGCTAGCCGACGTGAGCAGAAGGCTCGAGAAGGCATTGCGGACCGCCGAGAAGAACCGCAGGTAGAGACTGCGCTTGCGACCGAAAAGAAGCATAAACAGAATAATCAAGCTGAATCGACTAAGAGGCATAAGCGGTGGGCGGAGCCAATCAAAGGTGAGTGGAAGGTAGTGCGGTCCCAAGGAGAGCTCCAAGAAGCCCACAAGCGAGAAAGCAAGTTAAAGAGACAACGGGAAAGGGAACGCGAAAAGGAGCTCAAGCGACTCCTTCGGAAGAATCTTTCGAAAAAACCAGCAGCCGCCCCAAAAAACAAAAAGCACAGGAGCACTATTCCATCCGGCAGGAAACCTTCGACCAATAATCCCAGGCTTTCAGACGATGAAATCTTCTCGATTGCTATGAAAGAACACGGGGAAGAAACATGCGCGCAAGTGAAAGCGCTGCTGAAAAGGAAGACCATGGAAGGGGCCATTCTTAGGGTGATGACGATTGCAGGGCTTCAGCCGGGCATCGACTTGCCAAAAGGTTTCTCTCTCGATGCAAGCACTCAGCGCGTGAAGAACTACTACTGCAGAAGCAACTCCATCCGTATATTCTGTCTCAACTTCTTGGCGGAACTCATCGAGCGCGCGGGAAACACTAGCAGCTCTTATGGGACCGAGCCCCTCACATGGGCACTTAACCATTGCGAGGACGGGTCACGTCTCAAACGCAGCGCTGCAAGACAGATACTTGCAGAGCGAGATCATGCTCTCGTATTCTCGAGCTCGTGCATCGATGAGGCCACCTCATGCGAAGAACCCCTCACCTATATTCCCTTCAGGACCACACTCGTCCGCATACCTGGCCACGAAGGCGCCAGCTGGGGCGTTGTCGCAATGCAGGAGGAAGATGAAATCAGCTTAATCAGCATAGGCGATGAAGATTTGACGGACATTGCACGCAACATGCTCGCTTACGTCGAAAACTTTTGTACTCCCCACACGCGCAGCGACGGAGCGACAAACTACAGAAGAATGGGGGCACGGAAAGGTGGCGCGCCTTATGGATCGCTCGCCCAATCGGGAGAACGCGTTCATAGAATCACGCGCGGTCATATCAGCTCGACCTCGAGCACAACAGGAAATGCATATCACGGAGGTTCAATTAGTGCCCCGTACACGCGCCGTGCCCATACGAGGCGCCAGCACTATGGAGCGGGCAATCGTCTCGTGAAGATCATCACAATCAAAGAGATGCTCGTAATGGGCCGGTGCAAGGATACCGGTAAGCTACCAAAGAGTATGAGGGTCCATCACGTCGGATAGCCGTTGTGTGCCAATAGGTTGTTTACGCCCGGGATGCGCGACATGGGCGGTAGGCCCCCGCAGACGCTGTGAGGACGGGACCGATTGTAGCGCTCGATGTAGTCGGGCAGGGCCTCGGCCCTCTCCGCCTCGCCTTCTCAGGCCCGCCCGTACCGCCGCTCCTAGGCAGGCGTCCGGTTCATCCGCTCGACCTTCCCGTTCCGCCAAGTGCTGTAGGGGCGAGCGCACCTGCGACGCACCCCGGTCACGGCGGCGAGCGTGAGGGGCGCGAACAGCATCAAGCGTCTGGCCTCGCGCACGCGCTCCTCGGCGCCGAGCAGCGTGGGCCCTGCGTTAGGATGTTGGGGCATGGGATGGCCCCCTTCGCTGCAAGCCCAGGCAACTCGCAGCATGCGGAAGCCATCCCATTTTGTCACCATTTGGATACATACAACGTCTTAGCACACAACAGCCAGCCGACGTTCGCCTTCGTGAAGCCGGCTATGGACAACACGCGGGTGCACATGTCGCCGTACGGGTAGTTGTGTTTGCGGTCGTATCGGTCGCGGTGGACGCAATCCAAGCGGTAAATCTATGCTGCGACACGATGATGTCCGAAATCGATAACGGCAAGATGCAAGTGCTCCTCTAGGACGTGATGCTCGACAGCGAGGGCGACGGCAAGGGTGAGTGTGTCTCACCCCCCTCGGCAAGACGAACTGCACCGTATTCAGGAAGGTCATGAGCGCGGAAGGCACGATTCATGAGTTCACGCTACAGCTCCGCACCGAGGACCAAGCGCGGGCGTTCCGGGTCGCCTTGCAGGCGATCGGTGACCTGTGGGGATTCGGGCTCGACTACTTTGATCTTGACAGAACGGGACGCCTGCGCACGTCGGCGGTGTCGACGGACAATTCGTCGCTGATGCGCAGTATCCGGCGACGCGGGCGCGCGCCGGAGGAGTCGCTCGCAGGGATCTGCCGGACGCTGCTGGCTGCGATAGGAGGCGGGTGGCTCTAAAGGTCAATCGTCTCGCCGGTTCTTCAATCGAACGATATGCCGACAGATTGGGACAAGACATTGTCTGACGGCTGCAATCGACTTAATTCATTATCTTTCGGAGGCGTCGTCCATGATCAGATTGTTGGATTACCCTCAGGCCATCGTCGCCGCCAAGTCTGAGAACTGGAAGTACCTGCTCTTCGCACAGGAACTGTTTGAGGACGCCGACCGGTCGCCCTCCGAACGGCAGATACCGAGTACTCCCTTGGCCTCCATTTCGGGGGAGTCACCAGCAAGCACTTCTACTAGGCCCTCTCCTCCGAGATTAGAATCTGCACTCCTACTCCAAAAAGAACAGGAGGTATATCAGGAGGGCAAACGAGTACCCTGTGAAGATGAGAGATAGCCTCGACGACAAAGACGCGATCAAGTGGGCCTGCAGGACGGCCCACTCCCTCGCCTCTGAGCACACGTCCGTCGCCTTCCGCTATGTTGCGCTCGAGTTTACGGACGTGCCTCGCTCATGTAAGCCTGCACTTCGAGAGATACGCAGAGTGGTGAGTTCGCTTCTCGACCAGTGGATGGATGCCTACCGCGGGTGCCTTCCGTGTTCGCGAGGAAATCTTAACGCGGACACTTGGCGGGCGGGATCGGATGGAGCTGAACATCGAGCTGCCGAACCGGGCACCTCCCGGGTGTGCGAGTTGATGCGAAGCCACGCGCACACCTACCAGAAAGCAAAGGTCGGGCAGAGGAGACGCGAAGACGTTGTGAGGCGGGTCGCTCCCACTGGGGATGGGCCTCGTAGTCGACATCGACGAGATGGATGGGCTGGAGTTCGAGCACTTCTGCGCACGGCTGCTCGTCGCCAACTGATGCGAGAACGTTGAGATCACGCAGGGCGTCGGCGACCAAGAGGTCGATATCCTGTGCGAGAAGGACCATATCACCTACGCGATTCAGTGCAAGCGCTTCGAGTCGATGGTGGGCAACCCGGCGTCCAGGAGGTCTTCGCAGTCAGGCAGCTCCACCACCGCAAGGTCCGCGTGGTAATGACGAGCAGCTTCTTCACGCACGGCGTCCGCGAGCTCGCTGACGCAACAGGCGTCGCGTTATGGGACCGCAACGCCGTGCTCAGCATGATTGCAGTGGGCAGGGCGTCGGGGAGGATGTAGGTCCCGCACGCTGATTCCGATCGGTTTACAGGGGACTTGCGTCGCTCGCGCTGAGCGGCCAAATGGTGCGCGCAAACGACCCACGAAGGGCAGACCCCGGACGGTCGTACTGAGGCGCGTGCCGCAGGACAGGTGCGACGCGGAACGGCCATAGCGCTAAGTTGAGACGCTATATGCCTGTTCACAGCTGAGCCCGGACATACAGAGTGCGTGCATGCGGGCTGTCGGAGCCGTGGCGAAGACGCGTGCGGTACGCTCTCATGGCCGTACCCATTGCCCTAGCACGCGCCATGTTTGCCGCGTGGCGCGAACGGCCCGATAGCACAACCGCAACGCGTACGGACGGTGTACGGGCAACCGTCGTTGACGCAGTGCGCGACCGTGCAGGCGACCAGACTGGCAGCGCAGAATAGCCCTGCTCCTAGCATCATTAGCCATAACGAGTTCCGCTCGCACAGTGGGTCAGAATCGCTTAGCACCATGCTGATATACTCATCACATAGAGAGCTTCTCAAGTTGGGCATACTATGAGCGAATTTGACTTTACTTCGGACGTTCTCGATCCGGAGCCAGGCATATTAATCGAAAGCCTCCGTGACATTGGCTATTCATTCAACAGCGCGCTTGCTGACATTATTGACAACTCGATTTCCGCCAATGCGGCCCATATCGATGTAATCGCCATTCCAACCGATGACTTTTATGTTGGCATCATCGACAACGGTGAAGGAATGACCCCTAGCGAGCTGAGGAAGGCCATGCGTCTGGGCAGCTCAAACCCTCGGTTTGCAAGAAACCCGAAGGACTTGGGGCGCTTCGGCCTTGGTATGAAAACAGCATCTTTCTCCCAGTGTCGGAGACTGACCGTTGCCTCACGCCGTGGAGGCTTTCTCTCTGCGTATACCTGGGACCTCGACATCGTTGTCCAAGACAACTCTTGGAAGATTCTTGAAAGGCGCGACTTCGAAAACATTCGCTGTCTCGATTATTTGACCGGTGATGGAACGCTGGTGCTCTGGGAAAAGGTCGATCGAATTGCAAACACGCGGGGTTCTGGAAGAACGACTTATTACGCTCGAATCATAAGTGATGCACAAAAGCATCTCTCCCTCGTCTTTCATCGATTCCTTGCTGGGGAGCCAGGGCTGCCTCGCATAGACATCACGTTTAATGGGAACCCTCTTGAACCAATCGACCCCTTCAATTCAAGGCACAAGGCGACTCAGGCCCAGCCCTTTGAAGTCATTTGTCCCGGCGTCACTATGCAGGCTTTTACCCTGCCTCATAGGTCTCACTACAAGAGCCAGCAGGAATACGAGTACTACGGCCTCCGTGACGGCTACCTCAAGAATCAAGGAGTTTACCTATATAGGGCAAAGCGGCTCATTCTCTACGGAACTTGGTTCGGCATCGCCAAGAAGACGGCACTGACACAACTCACGCGCGTGAAAATCGACATCGGAGTCGATCAAGACGAGCAATGGAAGATTGACGTCAAAAAGGTATCCGCGCAGATGCCTGAGATTGTTCGCGACAGAATCAAGACTTTAGTCGCATCCATTGGGGCACCATCGAAGAAGGCATACCGTCGACGTGCCGTTCGCTTGACTTCTCCGGACGTGTACCCCACATGGACCGTGGAGCAGTCCGGGGAGAAGAGAATCTATCGTATCAACCGCGATAATCCTGTTATAGCTGCGCTCATGGCAGATATCGGAGAGGATAACGCTGCCGCTCTCGAAGCAGTCCTGTCGCTGATTGAGTCTACATTCCCGACAGAGTCACTTTTCTACGACCTTGAGAACAACACCGATAGCGTTGCTTTTGAGCCGATTACCGACGAGGACTTCACTGCCGTTGCAAAAGCCTTCTATGCTCAGCTTAAGCAAAGGGGCCTCCCGGATGAGAGCGCCCTCAGCATCATGAGCTCCGCGGAACCGTTTGCTTCTAGCTGGGGCAAGACGTTAGACGCACTCGGAGTAAAGGAGTACTAGACCTATGAACAGAGCCATGTTTTCCGAGCTTGTCGACACAATGACACGCAAAGTTCTTTCCTCCGTAAGCGAGAACCCCCGAGAGGATCAGGTCCGACAAGAGTACGAGAAGTGCTATGACACTTTTCAGCCGGTATATTATCCTGAAGCGACAGGACAGGATAGGCTCGACATAATTCCGGAATTGGTGAAGCGTTACTGTTCCGAGTTCACAATTAGCAAGCAGGTTGGTTTTGCATACTACGATGACTCAACCCATAAATGGCTTGATGAAATTGCAGACGGCATCGACTGGAGGTATTGGAATCGGTACGAAAACTACCTGCTCTACACGAAGCGATGGTCGAAGAACGCTGTCAGGACTCTTGAACGTGACACCTACAATCTTCTCGACCTCATGGCAAACCCGAAGAGCGATGAGCCGTTCGAGAGGCGAGGACTGGTCGTCGCCTCGGTGCAATCGGGCAAGACGTCGAACTACATCGGCGTCATCTCAAGGGCGGCTGACGTTGGCTTTAAGCTCATTATTGTCATGGCAGGCGTCCATAACGTCCTGAGAAGTCAGACTCAGCAGCGCATCGAGGAGGGCTTTACGGGCTTCACGATTTCGAATAACACACGCCAAAATGTTGGAGTTGGAAAGACGAGCTCCATCGAGCCCCATGTACTAATGTGTACAACTAGAGCGGAAGATTTCAATAAGAAGCGTGCCGGCGCCCTGATGTCTATCCAAACCCACAATACTGGGGATGTGCCTTGGATCTTTGTCATCAAGAAGAACAGCAATTCTCTAAAACAGCTCTATGAATGGCTTAAAACGAGCGCAAACCCAAACGAACCAATCCTTATCATTGACGACGAGGCGGACAACGCTTCCATCAACGGAAAGTACAAGCGTGAGCATCGAGACGACGAGCCCACAAGAATCAATGGGCAGATTCGTAACATCCTCAACCTTTTCTGTCGCTGCTGCTACCTCGGATACACTGCCACCCCTTTCGCGAACATCCTCATTGACCCATATCTCGATTCCGAAGACTATGGCAGAGACCTATTCCCAGGCAGCTTCATATACACGCTTGGCGATTCATCAGACTACTTCGGTGCCGAGAAGGTTTTCGGCGACTATGATGAATCCCATCCGAGGCACCTTAGGTTCATTGACGACATTGATGACTTCCTTCCCCCTAAGCACAAGAGCACCTTCAAGATGCACAGCCTTCCCGAGAGCCTTAAGGAGGCCATACGGACCTTCATCCTTGTCAACGCCATACGGAGCTTGAGGAAACAATCATCCGAGCACTGCACGATGATGGTCAACGTTTCTCCGTATAAGGTTCCCCAGAAGTCAGTTGCCGACTGCATTTCCGACTATTTGGACAATCTCCGCGAGGCGGTAAACGCCTTTTGTGGGCTGCCCGCTCCCACCGCTTTGAGCAGCTCAGATGACATTGCCCTGCTTAAGGAAACGTGGTCGAGAGAGTATGAGTCCTCCCTCGATGATCACTTCGGATGGGACGAGGTTCAGAGAGCCTTGGTTGGCTCAATCAACCAGATTCATGTGGTTAGCATCAACACTGATTCGAATGACATCCTGAACTATGACGGACAAGTCGAACACGTTATTGCTGTCGGAGGCTACAGGCTCTCCCGAGGCCTCACCTTGGAGGGTCTGACCGTTTCCTACTACTCAAGAAATGCGAAGGCATACGATGCCCTCATGCAAATGGCTCGCTGGTTCGGTTACCGCGCCGGCTATGAGGATTTATGCAGGATTTGGATGTCAGAGCAGGCTGCCGGCTGGTATAAGTTCGTTGCCGACTCCACGGCCGACCTGATTGATGATCTCCGAGAGATGAGACAAATTGGAAGTAGCCCGAGAGACTATGGTCTAAAGATTCAGCGGTCTCCCGATTCTCTTACAGTAACCGCACGGAACAAGATGGGCACCGGCGAAATAGTGAAGGCACCCATCGACCTAAACAACGGGTTCGCCGAAACCGTTGCGTTTATCAGGAATCGTCAGGTCATCAATGCAAATATCAAGGCGTGCTCTGAGCTCCTAACCAAAGTGGGCGAATCGCACAGAAGCGCAGCGGGCGAGAATCTTTTTGAGAGCGTCCCAGTCGATCTCATTAAGTCTTTCCTTGAAAGCTATATGAACGATGACGCGGAATCAATACGGTCCCAGACAACACCGATTCTGAACTACATCACCTCATCCCAGCTAATCGGCGAGCTCACACTGTGGGATGTTCTAATTGCAAACGGTAGCGATGGCAATATCGTCATGAATCTCCCCGTAGTCGGTAAAGTTCGCTGCGAGCGAAGAGCTCCTGGTGAGCGAACGAGCAGAGCCTCGCTTGTTGTTGGCGAAAACAACCGTCTGGCAAGTCGTGGGGTCGAGAAGAACGGCCTTACCAAAGAGCAAATTAAACACGCCGAGGCTACGTTTAGGGATGAACACCCAGAAAGAAAGAACTGCTCCGATAGATATTATCGCGCCGAGAGAATAAAACCCCTCTTGGTGGTCCATCCCGTAAGCCTGAAGTTCGGTAAAAACGATCGCGCGAAGAATTGGTCAAAGGTTTGTGGCTGGGATTCGCCCGAGTATCATGAGGAAGCGCTTGGTTGGAGCATAAGCTTCCCCAAGAGCAGGTCCCAGACCAATCTTGTCGACTATGTCTTCAACGAGGTCGCCCTGAAGAACATCAGCAACGACTTCAAGGAAGAGAGCGACGATGACTTTGCCGACGACTAGTAAACAGTATCCGTGGGTTGTAATCGAGAGACCGGCGTCCTCGTCCGACTTCAACGTGCGCCTCATTGGGGCTCCTGAGAACCCCTCAGGACGGAGAGTCTTTTGGGGAAAGAGCTTCGAGGGGCATCCTGCGCTTCTTGTCGAATACAGCCCTGAGCAGTGGAAGCCGGCGCCTCTCCCCCTGTTCGAGCATCTCGCAGTTTATGACTACCGGCGCATGGGGACGCTTGCCATAGTCTTGAACAGCGACGGTATGGAGGACTTCTTCTATCGCATCGCCCTCGACATCGTCCACTCGCTTCAGGGGCTCGGCAAGGATGTCTCCCGTGAAGCAACCATCCTCCGCCTGCGGCGGTGGAGCGCCTTCCTCAAGCCCTCGCGAGCACGACTGTCCCAAGAGGAACAGAAAGGCCTCATTGGCGAGCTCCTTTTCCTGCTGAGGTTTGCCTTTGACGTCTATGACCAAGGCGAAGCGCTTACGCACTGGACAGGACCCGACGCGGGGAAAAGGGACTTTGAGTTTGGCCAGACTTTTGTCGAGGTGAAATCCAAGCGCGGGTCCGCAAACCCCATAATAGTCATTTCCTCCGAGATGCAGCTCAACACGAACGACTCAGAGAGGCTTTTTCTCTATGTAACGGAAATCAACAACGCCATGCTAGACGATTCGAAGGCATTCACTGTTGCAGACGTCGTCAGGAAAGTCAGAGGAGCAATTACATCTCCGCTTGACCTCGCGATGTTTGAGGGAAAGCTCGCCAACGTTGGGTATTTTGACGAGGACGACTACTCAGCGAATCGATGGCGCGAAGGAGAGACGTCAGTCTATGAGGTCACTGGGCAGTTTCCGAGGATTACCTCCGAGAGCTGTCCATCTGGCATTTCAAGGGTAAAGTATCAGGTTGACCTCAGCTGTTGCCCAGACTACCTGTCAAGCGAAGACTTCCTGCTTAGTGCGATGAGGGAATAGCATGCAATCTATCGAAGAGTATTACGAGGAGCTCTATCAGGAAGTCGCCTTAACGGCAGAGGCGGAGGGAGAGTTCAAGGAAGACGCCTTTTTCGACCAGATGGTTGACTTGCTTGTTGAAGCAGGTGAGTTTGATGATGCGGAGCGATCCTACTTCCAGCCCTCCTCACTAAGAGGAATCAGGGTCGATGGCTTCTGCGGAGACCCCTTGGAAACGGCGGCCCCCTCCCAAGAAGACGGCTACACGCTTGGGCTCATCGTTCTCGACTACTCCCAAGACACGAGCTTGAGCACGCTGTCCAACACGGAAATGGAAGCAATCTTCCGTAGGCTAGAAAAGTTCCTTAACAGGGCTCTAGATGTCAAATTCAGAGCTTCTCTTGAACCAACGGACCCCGGCTTTAGCCTCGCTGACATGATCAGCTCGAGGTGGGACAAAATCTCCCGCATCAATCTGTACCTCCTGACCAATAAGCTTCTTAGCAAAAGGGTTGAGGGCAAGGACCAAGGTGAACTCGACGGACGGCAAATCGTCTACAACGTCTGGGACATCGAAAGAATCAAGAACCTTATCGAATCTGGTAGGGAGCGCGAGCCTCTTCACATTGATTTCCATGAGCTGCCAACCGGTCCCATCCCCGCCCTCCTTGCGAGCTCATCCAAAAATCGACACAGAGTATTTCTCGCCGCGATTCCCGGAGTTGACCTCGCTGCGATTTACGACCATTGGGGAACGAGGCTTCTGGAGGCAAACGTTCGCGTCTTCCTCCAAGCACGCAGCAACGTAAACAAGGGAATCAGGCGAACCCTAGAAAACGAACCCGAGCTTTTCTTTTCCTTCAACAACGGAATCACGGCAACTGCCGAGTGCGTCGGCGTAATCGAGGAGGATGACGGGCTAAAAATCGCAAGCCTCGACAACCTCCAGATTGTCAACGGCGCTCAAACGACCGCTTCAATCTACGCGGCATACAAGGCGAAGAAGGACCTCGGGAAGGTCTATGTCCAGATGAAGTTGAGCGAGGTCAGCCCGGAGGACGCGAAAGACCTCGTTCCGAGAATCTCCGAATATGCCAACAGCCAGAACAAGGTCTCTGCGGCAGACTTCTTCGCAAACCACCCGTACCACATCCGTATCGAGGACTTCTCAAGGAGAATCCTTGCGCCGATGAAGAACGACAGCTTCATCCAGACAAAGTGGTACTACGAAAGGGCCAGGGGCTCCTATCGAGATGCTCAAGCATACCTAACGCCCGCGAAGAAGCGCGAGTTCGTCCGTACGTATCCTAAGGGTCAAACCTTCTCAAAGACAGACCTAGCAAAATATCTCATGGTCTGGGGGGACAAGGGATATCTGGTCAACAGAGGAGCACAGAAGAACTTCGCTGAGTTCGCGAAGGAAATCTCCGCCGCATGGGAGAAGGACGACAAGCAGTTCAACGAGTACTACTTCAAGAGGCTCATCGCGAAGAAGATCATCTTTGACGCCACCGGGAAAATTGTTCAGACTCGGAACTGGTATGAGGCCGGTGGATACAGGTCCCAACACGTCGTCCTTGCAATTGGTGCGCTCTCCGGGTTCTTAAAGCGGGAGGGAAAGACTCTCGACTTTCTTGCGATATGGAACAGACAGGACATTGACCCGCAGCTTAGAAGTGCTCTGGAGCTGGCGGCGGACAAGGCTCACGAGGTGCTGATGAACCCGGCAGAGGGGTATCGAAACATTTCCGAATGGGCAAAGCAACCTAAGTGCTGGCTTGCGGTCCGAACCGTGGACATCCCTTGGGACAAGGATTGGGTTAAGGGTCTAAAAAGTTTGGTGGACGAGCGAGATATCGAGCGCTCTGAGGCCAAGAACCAAGGGGAGCTTAATGGCATAGAGGCGCAAACCCAGGTTGTAGAGGCAGGATCAGATTTCTGGAAGAAACTCCTTGCTTGGTGCGAAAAGGAGGGAGAGGGGTCTGAAAAAGAGCTCAGTATCCTAACGCTAGCCACGCAACCTAAGAAGCTTCTCAGCGACAAGCAGTCTGTTGTCCTGATTGGCTTCTATAATCGGATGAGGCGCAATGGCTGCCCATTAAGAATAAGAGCTAGGCGGACTCGGACCTAAACCCCATAAAGGAACCGACCGGCTCCGTTCCAAGGGCCTTGGCGACGATGATTGCAATCTGTTGGGCGAGCATTGGCGGAACAGCGTTGCCGACCTGCGTGTATTGAGAGGTCCTGTTCCCCTCAAAAAGATAATCGTCCGGGAACGTCTGAAGCCTAGCCGCCTCACGGACGGTCAGACTTCTACATTGCACGGGGTCGGGATGGATAAAGTGATGCCCGTCCTTGGCGATGTGAGACGTAATGGTCGTCGAGGGGCTGTCAACCACTTGGACGCGGAACCTGTCGTTGAACTTGAATGATCCCGTCTCCACCCCTTGGACGTTCTTGTGATTTGGAAGGAGCTGCTTGGGGAATTCATCCAAGCGCGGGGGGACGCCCTTGACCTCTGCGTAGGCGGCACAGAACAAGTAGCGGTCTAGGTCGGAGGCGAGGTGAGCTCTCGCAAGGTGACTGGTCAACACCTTCTTGTTCCCAAGCCTTCCCCGATACCAAGAGTCATAGATGCCGTGATCGGAGGTGATTTCCGTTCTTTCGTCTTTCCGTGGTGGGTAACTCGACAGGACTCGCTCGAGAGCCGGGGCGATCTCCTTTCCCTCGTCTGTCTCTAGAAGTCTCTCGGCGGCGGAGTCAATGTAGGAAGCCCAGTTTGCCCCTTCTAGGTTGTTGTTTCTCCTTGAGAAGGCACTCCTGATTTTGGGTATCCCCGTGAGCACTTCTCCTAGGCCAACCTTTCCCCTTTTGACCAAGGTCGTCGTCTTAACATTGAGGTCATTCCTGACACCCAACAGAATGACACGATGGCGCGTCTGAGGAATGCCATATTCCTCAGCTCGGACCACATAATCGCGCGGGTTTTCAGGAGCATCGGTCACAAGGGAGCGAATCTCGTAGTCCGCGCCCTCCATGTCCGAGACGATGCGAGAGAACATCTCATGGCCATTGTGGGTCGCAGATAACAGTCCTTTGACATTCTCCATTACGAACATGTCCGGCTTCAAAACCTCGATGAACGACAGATAGCACTTGTAGAGAGTGTGCTTAACGTCTTTATCAAAGGCCACATCATGAGCTCTTCGTGACCTACCGGCGAGAGAATATGCTTGGCAGGGCGGTCCTCCAATGATGACCAGCGGACCGTCCCCGTACTTCCTTCTCCACCTCTCGAGACGCTCTCTTGCGATTTTTACATAAGTGTCATCACCCTCCCGCAGTTCGGCTAAGAGGGCCTCTTCCCCGGATTGTTTCCAAAAACGCGGCTTAAAAGAGATGAGTTCTTGGAAGGTCTCCTCGTCATGATTCTGCATGTATCTTATATAGACGCTAGGAACCTTTCCATCTGATTTAAGAATCTTTCGAAGGTAGGCACGTAATCTGAGCGTCCTGTGAGCCTGTTCATCACGTTCAATTGAAAGGATGCTTTGAAAGATGGGCTTTCCGTCCTTGTCTCGCAGCGAGGAAAACCCCTCGCCGAGGCCTCCCGGCCCAGCAAATAAATCGATCATCGGTATCATTGCAGCTCACCCCTCCCTAGGCACTGCTCCCAGGTTACCAGGGTGACGCCGTTTTTTCCAGGATTAAGTCCTTATTTGCAATTATACCAAGAGATGTCGGCACGTTCTAAGCCGCCGGTTCTGACAGAAGGCGAATCAAGGTGTAATCAGCAAAACTCGCGAAGTTCGGCCAAGCCAGACACCCAACTCGCCGGGACCGAGAACGAGCGGCATGCGGTCGTAGATTGACGCGACGCTCGCGTTGGGCTCCGTGGTGACGATGGAGAAGCGGTCGTCCTGCTGGACGTCGGCGAGCAGGAACGCGCGGACGCCGGGCAGTCGGAAGCGCCACTGGCGGCGGACGGACTTCCCGGCCCTCTCACTCGCGAACCTTTCTATGGCGCCTTGACTCGTAGAAGGCGCGCACCGGGACTAGGCAGCGCCGTGGGCGATGGCCTTGGTCCACATACCGCGACGGCCGCACCGGAGTTGTTCGAAGGCGGACTCAATAAGGGCGCTGAATACAGCGTTGGGCTTGCCGTCGAGCGGGAATCCCCCACAAGCTGAACGACCTTGAGGCCACTCGTGCCGTTTGGCACGAAAAGCGGGACGGTGGAGCCCGGGCGGGCGTCGCGGATGGGTTCCGGGCGTTCGACGAACCTGATGCCGCGGCGACCCGTGCCACGCGCTTCGAGCATGGCCCGGCCTACTCCGCCGTGAGCAGGCTGAACCTTACGCACAACCACTCCCCTCGTCTACCCACATGCTCTCTATACGGCGTTATACGAGCTTGACCCATTCTCTATTGTCCCGTTCTCACATCTCGCCTCACTCGAGATACCGATGAGCCTTCGCCACACTTAGGTGTTTGTTTACATCTCGTAGCATTCTTTAGGAAAGCGGAGCGTTTTGCACACAGCAAGGCCCGCGGGGTTTAGAAGGGTATCGCCCCCGATTTTTTCCAATGCCTGATAAACCTCCGTAGTGCCCTTGTTTTGGCTGTAGAGCACTGTGCAGACGGCCCGCATGAAGTCCCTGCGCCGATCTTCGCTTGTCGGTGGGGCACCTTCTGCGTCAGAATCGAATCTCCTGGCACATCTTTCCAGATAGCGGTCCAGAACCGAGATGAAAGCCTCGCATCGCCTTCCATACTGATAGAGCGCGTCGTAATCTGCTCCGCCAGTCACCTCTCTAAAAGCCTGTGGGTCAGCTCGATCCAGAAAGATTAGCAGCGGTATCACCGCACATCTGACAAACGAATTGATCCGGCTGACGCCCGAGACAAGGTCGCAGTATCTTCTCCCCGCATCGATTTTCTCGACGAGGTGCATCGCATCGCGAATCGTTGGATTGGTGCGGTTGAGCAGCCCCTGCACAACGATATCGTAGTTGTGAGTCGTATTCGAGTAGTGCGCGCCTTTCAGGAATTCGTAGGGGTCGTGATGGGTGAGCGTTACCTTCTGGTCGAAAAACCTCTCCAGGAAGTGCTGAGTGTCAAAGCCCGGCCCATACATACCGCCGACCGCGTTCGCCAGCTGAGCCGAGTCCATCGACAGGACAACGATTATCTTCTCGCTCTGGAACAGCGCTTTCACCTGCTCCAAGAGCCTAACGGAGAAGTCGGGGCGGCAGCGGTCGAGTTCGTCGATGAAGATCACAAGCTTGTTCGCCACTTCGATAATTCCCTTGCTTGCAAGGTCATCTATCCTGCCCCGCATCTCCAGGCGCTCGCCGTAGGCTGCCACAAGATCCCTGCCCGCGAGAGCCTTAGCCGCATCGGAGATCCGAAGCCCCAGAGGTGTGACCGAGAGCATGACATCGACAATCTTGGTGGCTGCTTCGCCGGTTGACTTGATCTTTGTCGCCTCGGAGCGTTGGAACTCGCTTGCCATGCAGGCGAACAGCGCCGTTATGGGGTCGTCTGCGAAATCGTTCTCCCAAGCGTTGAAGTAGAACGGCAGGTATGGACAGTCGACGCCTTCGAGCTTCGTCATGACAGGCTTGAGGCTCTCACTTTCCGCAACCTCTTCGATATTCGGGTTCTTTGCCTTCAGGATGTGCTCAACGGTCCGAACGAAAAACGTCTTCCCGTCGCCCCAAGGGGCGTCTATCGCAATGCAGTATGGGCCCTCGATTCGGTCGAGCATCTCTATGAACCAAACAACCTCATCGTTTCTTTGCGCCGCGTCTTTTTCGATGGACTCCTCGATTGAAATCGGAGTGGGAACCGTCTCGAGCCTTCTCATATGATCACCGCTTTTGCAATCGATCCCTCATTTTCTGAATTATCGCATGAGCGGTGTGGTGGCTTCGCCTTGCGAGATCATTTCTTGTGACAGTCCTATAGCCTGTGCCCAACATTAGGGTACGGGCTCGCTTCGCCCGTCTGTTTTAGTAAGGCAGGATCCCTATGGGTGGCGAGGACGATAGCAAGGCTGCGCGGGCGCAGGGCGACGAGGCGGCGGCGCAGGTGGCGACGATGGCATCAAGGCCCGCGCGGACTACGAGGCAGCTCTCAAGGAGCACGACGAGAGGATCACGGCGCTCGAGGGCGAGATTGCGGAAGCGGCCACGAGCGCCGAGAGGCTGCGCACCGAGATGGACGGGCTGCGCCGCCAGGCGAGGAGCAGCGCATCGGGTTCGAGCTGCAGATCGCGGATACGCGAAACGTCAAGGCCGCCCGCGCGCTGCTCAGTAATTACGACGACGACATCGAGAAGCTGAAGGCTGCCAAGCCGTGGCTGTTCGAGGCGGGTACGCCTGCTCCCGCGCAGACGGGGGCGATGGGCCTCGGAGACTACACCCGCAACATGGGCTACAAGACCGGGTCGATCACCTACGAGTTCGAGACCAAGACGTTCAACTACGACCGGGGCATCAGGCTGCTCGC
>DHCMC07803__coassemble_532_pt1 | contig 81865 bp, 66 predicted proteins | sample DHCMC07803__metabat2_low_PE_003 | metagenome-assembled genome bin DHCMC07803
CCTTCGTGGACCTCGGCGGCATCGACGGCCTGATCCACATCTCCGAGCTCTCCTGGAACCACGTCAACCACCCCTCCGAGGTCGTCAAGGTCGGCCAGGAGGTCGAGGTCGAGGTCCTGGACGTCGATCTCAACCGCGAGCGCATCTCCCTCGGTCTCAAGCAGACCACCGAGGATCCGTGGCGCGCGCTCGTCAAGAAGTACCCCGTGGGCGCCATCGTCGAGGGCACCGTCACCAAGCTCGTGCCGTTCGGCGCCTTCGTCGACCTCGGTGAGGGCATCGAGGGCCTCGTGCACATCTCCGAGATGGCCAACAAGCACGTGGACCAGCCCAGCCAGGTTACCCACGTGGGCGAGAAGGTCCAGGTCAAGGTTATGGAGATCGACCTCGACCGTCGTCGCATCAGCCTGTCGATGAAGTCCGCCGCCGAGACCCTCGGCGTCGAGATCGAGGTCACCCCGCTGCCGTCCGAGAAGAAGGACGAGGAGTAGCGCCGCGTTCGCTTCGTCGCGCATATGATTGCCAGGCCCCTGGGAAACCGGGGGCCTTTTTCTGCGCCGCCCCCGCGCGGCGCGCAAGGAGGAGCCATGCCCGCACATGACGGCGCTCGGAAAGGAAGGGGGGCGCAGATGGGATACCTGCTGCTCGCGGTCGCCATCGCGACGGAGATCGCCGCCACGACCTGTCTCAAGAACTCGAACGGCTTCACGGTGCCCGCGTGGAGCGTCGCGACCGTGCTGCTCTACGCGGTGTGCTACTACAGCCTCTCGCGCGCCCTGCTCACCGTGGACCTCTCCGTGGCGTACGCGACGTGGTGCGCGGTCGGCATCGTCGCGACGACCGCCATCTCCGTCGTCCTGTTCGGCGAGCGCCTGAACGCGGCGGGGCTGGCGGGGATCGCGCTGTGCGTGGTCGGCGTCGTGCTGCTGAACCTCAACACCGCCGGCCACTGAGGCGGCCGCCGCCTGGGCTATGATGTACGCGGTATCAACGCGCGCGAAGGAGGTCGCCCATATGACCGAGACCGACCCGACCGAGGGGCTCCATCTGGCCGAGCGGCCCGTCGTCCTGTTCGACTTCGATGGGACGCTGGCCGACACGAGCCCCGCGATCCTCAGGATGGCGCGGCTCGCGCTCGAGAGCCGCGGATACGATATCGATGCCATCGGGGATATGGGGAGCATCATCGGGCCGCCCCTGCACGACGGCTTCATGGAGCTCGTCGGCGTCGACCGCCCCGAGGCGGAGGCCATCGTCGACACGTACCGCGCCCTGTTCGACGAGCAGGTGCGCCCGGAGGACTACCCGCCGCTGCCCGGCGTGCGCGACCTTCTGCAGGCGCTGCTCGACGACGGCCGGCGCATCGCGGTCGCGACCTCGCGGCTCGAGTCGATGGCCGTGCGCATGATCGGCGCCCTCGACCTGCCGCCCTTCGAGGCGGTCGTGGGCCGTCTGGAACCCGGCCGCGACACCAAGGCGGACTGCATCCGCGAGGCGCTGCGCCAGCTGGGCGTCGGCCCGGACGAGGTCGTGATGGTGGGGGACCGCAAGCACGATTCGCTCGGCGCCCACGCGAACGGCGTGCCGTGCATCGGCGTCTACACCGGTACGGCCAAGCCGGGCGAGCACGAGGAGGCCGGCGCCGACGTGATCTGCCACGGCATGGGCGAGGTCGCCCGGGCGCTCGGCCTGCGCTGACCGACCTCGGCGGACCGGGCGGTCCCGTTGCCGCATACGGACGGCACGCCCTCGTTCGGCGGTCGGTGACGGTCGAGGCAGCCCCCGCTGTCATACTGACGTGACAGCCGGTGCAGCCGGACGTGCGTGACAGGCGGGAGCGCCTCTCCTGTCATGCCGACGGGGCGGCCGCTCCAAGGAGCCCAAGACGCCGACTCGAGATAAGGACCATGGCGCGGGGCCGCGCTATCCGCCATGCATGACGGGGCCGGCCCTCTCGCCGCACTCAAGGAGGAGAAGATGGACAGCAAGATCACCGCTCAGGTCGAGGCGTATGTGGACGAGGTCTGGGAGGACGTCGTGGCCGACATCGCCGCGCTCGTCGCCCATCCCTCGGTGGCCGATGCGTCCCAGGGCATCCCGGGAGCCCCGTTCGGCGTCCCCGTCCGCGGCGCGCTGGACTGCGCGCTCGGCATCGCCGAGAAGCTCGGGTACGAGGTGGGCGATGACGAAGGGTACGTGGGCATCGCCGACATCCCGGGCGCCGAGGACCGGCAGATCGCCACGATCGCGCACGTCGACGTGGTGCCCGCCGGCCCGGGCTGGAACACCGACCCGTTCACCTGCACGCGGCGCGAGGGCTGGCTGCTCGGCCGCGGCGTGATCGACGACAAGGGGCCCGCGGTGCTCTCGCTGTACGCGGGCGCCTTCCTGAAGCAGCTCGGCACCGTCCCGCGCTACACCTTCCGCGCCCTCATCGGCTGCGACGAGGAGGTGGGTATGACCGACATCCACCATTACCTCTCCGGCCACGACGACCCGGACTTCCTCTTCACGCCCGACGCGGAGTTCCCCGTGGGCAACGCGGAGAAGGGGCAGTACGGCGCCACCTTCACGAGCGCCCCCGTCACCGACGGGGTCATCCTGTCCTGGAGCGGCGCCGAGGCCACCAACGCCATCCCGGCCGAGTCGGTGTGCGAGCTCGCCGTGGACGCCTCGGCGTGCCCCGCCCCCGCGGCGAACGCCGACCGTCTGGCGATCGAGGCGGTCGCCCCCGGCCGCACGTGCATCACGGCGCGCGGTATCGGCGGGCATGCGTCGCTGCCCGAGGGCACGGTCAACGCCATCGCCCTCATCGTGGACTACCTGCGCGGCGCCGACCTCGTCTCCGCCTCCGAGCACCCCTTCCTCGAGCTTATGTCCCGGATCCATGAGGACACCGCGGGGGCGTCCATGGGCATCGCGAGCTCCAACGAGGCGTTCGGTCCGCTCACGGTCATCGGCGGCACCGTGGAGGTCTCCGGCGGGCGCATCCGGCAGACCATCGACGTGCGCTATCCCGACAGCACCACGGACGGGCGGATCGCCGAGAGCTGCCGCGCGTTGGCGGCGGAGTTCGTCGCCACCTGCACGACCAACCACGCCAAGGAGCCGTTCTCCGTCTCCGCGGACCATCCCGCCGTCCAGACGCTGCTCGACGTCTACCGCGAGGTCACGGGCCGTCCCGCCGAGCCCTTCTCGATGGGCGGCGGCACCTACGCGCGCAACTTCGCCCGCGCCGTCTCCTTCGGGCCCGAGGACAACGACCTCGAGCTCCCCGCATGGGGCGGCTCGATGCACGGTCCCAACGAGTGCGCGAGCGAGGCGCAGCTCAAGGAGGCCTTCAAGATCTACATCCTGGCGATCCTGCGCCTCATGGAGGTCGATCTGTAAGCTCGTTCCGACTGGTGCGCGCATACTGCCCCGCTTCTTCGGGCGGCGGCGCTGCGGAAGTCGCAAAGAGGAAGTTGGATGTGAGAGCGCGCGTTTCTCGGCGGTTGTCATGGGGGCTGTTGACCGCCGCCCTTGCATCCATGCCCTATACCGTTCTCAACATCACCGGGCCCGCGATACCTCTGCATTTCACGTTGACGCCGCTTTGTCTCGCTGCCGCCGCCTCCGTGTTGACGTGCTGGGTCATGGGGGCTCGAAAAGACGCTCATGTTCGAACGCTTTTCGTTCTTGCCTGGGTATTCACAGCGTGCCTCGTATGCTTGGAGGCATATGCGTACGTCCGCGGGGGCTCGTATCTCACTTCCGCTGAAGCGGTGCGGCTCAACACGGTTCTCGCCGACTTGGAGTTGGCGGCGGCTTCTTCCGCCCTTACGTTTTGGAGCCTCAGTGCCCCTTCTCCAGGGAATGGGGGCTTTTGCGGCGGTTGTCTGGTCTGTATGGCGGTGGGTGCGGTGCTGCCGGCTCTCGTGTTCTTCACCGCAGGCCTCTTTCCCTCCTTGGTGTCTCCTGTTTCCTTTGGATTGTGCGTGGGGGTCGGATCGTTTGTATTTGCGCTGGTCGTTTGGGGTCCGATGGGCCGCATCGGCCAGCCGGGTTGTTTTGGCGTGCTTGCCGGCATGATCAGCTATCAGATACTGACATGCTTCGTTTGGGGTTCTGCGCCGTATTACGGTTTCTATAGCGGTGTGCCCAGCATGCTCGCCCCCTTTCTGTTCTTGCTGGCGCTCGCATCGGTGTACCTGGGAAAACGGTATCGTTTGCATGTACAGGGATGCGAGGGGTCCGATCGCGCTGCGCGCGATTGTTCCGCGGAGGTTCGACAGCAGTCCGTTCTCGAGGGGTCTGCCGCATCGGACCTGAGCCCTCGCGAGCGCTCCGTTGTGTCGGCGCTGGCGTGTGGCCGGAGCTATCGTGACATCTCTGTGTCGTTGGGCATATCCGAGCATACGGTTGCGACATATCGGGCGCGCGCGTTCGGCAAGCTGAATATCTCAGAGATCGGGGAGCTTCATAGGCTGATTGCTTTGGGCGAGCTCGCGATGCGGGAAGAGGGCGATTCAGGGCCGTTGAGGACCGGCGAGGTGCGCCGTGCTCCGTTTACGAGGGTCGCTGGTATCGCGGCGCCGGCGGTGCTCCTCGTCATACTAATCGGTGATTATCCCTTTCAAGTCGAACTTCCCAATGGGCAGATCCTTTATCAGGTGCCGTATTACAGGTCTTGGGGACTCGCTGTTGCGTTGTTCATGGTCGCAGCGTCTCGTATCGATTCGAGGCCGTATCATGGCGCGGCGCTCAGCGAATCGGTCTCGATTTCCCTGCGGTTTGTCCTCGTTCTCGAGCCCATCGTTCTCGGTTTCCAGCTTGGAGGCTTCGCGACTACCGGACCGATTGGGTCGATAGCCGCTCTAGCGCTTTGCGGTTTTCCCGTGATCGGTTATCTCGTTCTTCGGCGCGGCTCGGTCGCCGCGAGTGGAATGTCCGGTTCCAGCTGGTCTGCGCTGGTTGATCAGGTACGCAAGCTCGGAGATGCACGGATTATCGTGGCCGTGCTTCTTGCAAGCAGTGAAAACATTGGGACCGTATCCGGTTACCTGGATATTGAAGGATGTTTGTCAATTCGCACTGCTTGCGACGAGCGTCTGCTGGCTGGTTCATGTTTCGAGGGGGCAGCGCGCCGCCTGCGAAGCCCCATTATCGCGGGACGATGAGCTCATCGAAGTGCTGAGAGCGCACGGGTTGGGTGAGCTGCAGACCATGGTGGCGCTTGACTGTGTGAACGGCCTCAGTATCAAAGAGACCGCTGCCAGTCGGCATACGACGCAGAACACCGTCAAGTCGTATCGGAAGCGAATCTATCGGCAATTCGGTGTCGGCAGCGCTCAAGAGCTGCGTTACCGGCTGAACTCCGAGCTCGACACGACAAAAGGGGGCACATTGCACCCCTGATTACCGACAGGGTCCCTATGCCTTCTGTGCAAGATTACCTATCGACCGGTCAGTCACGTGATGTCTGGATTGCCGTTCGCATGCTGCTGGTACAGGAGGTCGGTATGCTCAAGAACCTATGTGGAACTAGCGTACTGGTTTACGCAGACTATGCCTGCACGCAGTTTCTCACCAAGCGGGTCTATGAGGACCGGGTTCCGGTTTGATTCCGTTCGCCAGAGGAGGTCGTGATACATGGACATATCGGTTGGAAGGGCGGCCGCGGCGCTGCTCGTCGGTTCGGCGTTCATGGTGTGCGTAGTTCTGTGCTTTGCGGGCCGGGTTCAGTTCATCAACGGCTGCCTTGCGTGCTCGCTGTACATTCTGTGTCGCGGCACTTCCGCGCCACAGTGTGGAAGCGGCGATCCGGTGCGTGCGCGGCACGTGCGCGGGGTGCTCCGCGTCGCTGCCATCCTATTCATGTTGGTGTCCCTTGCCTCCACTTTCTCTTTGGTTGTATTGCCGATCGTTGATGGAGGGGATGCGCGCTTGTGGGCGATTCCGACCATGGTGGTCGGGTGCGCGCTGCGCATCGCAAGCAACTCGTTCGACTCGGATGCGGACTCGTGACGCAAGGCATGAGCGAGCTGCGGGGACTGTTCGAGTTCTGAGAATGTGCGACATATATCAATCGGCGGGAGGGCGGTCCGGATGCGGGCCGCCCTCCCGCTTTCTGTGCGAGTCGAGCTCCTTTCGTTCAAAGGGCATATTCTGGCAGCATCCCATCCAGCAGGCACTTCGCACCGCGTGAAGCTGCATATCGAACGAGGGGTCACTTCGGGATTCACGGGAACATCCGCCGCACCCCGAGAATACCTGGCCACGTCCTGGAGAGACTCTGCCATCTGCGGGGAGACCCGGCCATCTTTGGGGAGCCCTTGCCATCTCCGGGGAGCGCGCGAGCATGTTCCCGTGACGAGCGGAGGTGTCCAGAGCGGCCGTCGCCACCGCGGCGGCCAGGAGTATGTTCCCATGACGAACGGACATGTCCCCGTTGGGATCTTGTGATGAGCCTGGTGTGTCTTGCTGCGCCCCGGGAGCGGGTTCTCAGGTCCCCTGAACACCCTGGCGCACCCCTGGAACGCCCTGCCATGCCCCCGGAACGCACTGACACACCCCCGGAACGCACTGATGTACCCCCGGAACACCCGTTTCGCCCGATTGGGCGAGTTTTCGGCGTTCCAGGGGCATGTCTGCCCCTTCCCGGGGTAAATGCGCTCGCCCTCGGAGCGGGGGTCAAGAGGCCACAAGGGACGGGTTCCGGACAAAAGCCCTCCCGCGAGGTCGCCGCCGCGGGTTTCAGGCGATGACCCGTCGGCAGAACCTCCGCAGCGGGTACGGGCGATGACCCGCTGGCAGAACCTCCGCCGTGGGCTCCGGGCGATGACCCGTCGCCAGATCCGCCGTCGCGGATTCAGGGCGAGGGTCTGCAGAAGGGCTCCCCGTTACATGTCCTCCGCTCCCCGGGCCGTTTGTAAACGTCCCGTAAGGTCCGCGCTATTGTTGCGTAATGGTTAATCAGAGCATCGTAATAAGACGTCGGCGAGCGGTGGCGGCGGCTCCGCGAGCGATAGAGTAGCCAATCGAACAGCGGGCGGGTCTGCATGGCCGTCCGCACAGACGCTGCGAATGACACGTTCGCGAAAGGAGAACCATGTTCGATCACGCTTGCTCTCGTCGTCAGTTCCTCGGTTTCGCCGGCGGCCTCGCTGCCGTCGCGGGCTTCGGCCTCGCCGGCTGCGGCGGTGACACCGCCTCCGCCGGTTCCGCTGCCGCTGAGGGCTCCACGGTCGCCGGTACCGTGACCTATGACGGCGCCTCCTCCTTCCAGGCGCTCGTCGAGGCTGCCGCCGAGCAGTTCATGAACGACAACCCGGACGTCTCCATCACCGGTTCCGGCAACGGTTCCGGCACCGGCCTGACCGCCGTGGCCGACGGCACCGTCACCATCGGCAACTCCGACGTCTTCGCCGAGACCAAGCTCGAGGCCGACCAGTGCGCCGACCTCGTCGACCATGAGGTCGCCGTCGTGGGCATGGGCCCGGTCGTCTCCAAGAACGTCACCGTCGACGACCTGACCATCGAGCAGCTCGCCGGCATCTTCTCCGGCGAGATCACCAACTGGAGCGAGGTCGGCGGCGAGGACGCCGCGATCTACGTCCTCAACCGCAAGTCCGGCTCCGGCACCCGCGCCACCTTCGAGGCCGCCGTCTTCGGCGCCGGCGCCGCCGAGAGCACCTTCAAGGGCGAGGCCGAGCTCGACAAGTCCGGTGACGTCGTGACCCAGATGGGCTCCACCGACAACGCCATCTCCTACCTCGACTTCTCCCACTTCGACGACGAGAGCTTCACCGCTATCAAGGTCAACGGCGTCGAGCCCACGAGCGAGAACGTCTACGACAACTCCTTCCCCATCTGGGCCACCGAGCATATGTACTGCAAGCAGGATGCCGACGAGGCCACCACTGCCTTCCTGGAGTACATGCTCTCCGAGGACGTCCAGGGCTCGCTCGTCGAGGAGCAGGGCTTCATCCCCGTCTCCAAGATGACGGTCGTCAAGGACGCCGAGGGCAACGTCTCCGAGAAGTAAAGCGGCCCCACCGTCTTTACGCCCTGTACGTACAACTGTTTCGAAAGGTGCGTTATGGCTAAGCAGATGCCGAAGCGCAGCCTTGAGAAGGTCGGATTGAGTGTCACGGGCGCCTGCGTCGCGCTCGTGACACTCGTCGTTGTGGCATTGATCTTCATGGTCGCCCAGCGAGGTCTTTCGACGTTCATCAAGGACGGCGTCAATATCGCGGAGTTCTTCACCGGCACCACCTGGAACCTCGCGATCACCAATGAGGAGACGGGTCTGCCGTTCACCGGCGCTCTTCCGCTGATCGTCACGTCGTTCGCGGTGACGGTCATCTCGACGATCATCGCCCTGCCCATCGCCATCGGTGCGGCCATTTTCGTCGTCGAGATCCAGCCCAAGTTCGGCAAGCAGGTCTTCCAGCCGCTCATCGAGCTGCTCGTCGGCATCCCGTCCGTCGTGTTCGGCCTGATCGGCTTCCACGTCATCGTCGCCGCGGTGCGCGCCATCTTCAACGTGGAGCTGGGACTGGGCATCCTGCCGGGCTCCATCGTGCTCGCGCTCATGATCCTGCCGACGGTCACCACCCTGTCCATCGACGCGCTGCGCGCCGTGCCCGACAGCTACCGTCAGGGCTCGCTCGCCCTCGGCTACACCCGGTGGCAGACCATCTGGCACGTCGTGCTCAAGAGCGCCACGCCCTCGCTCATGACCGCGGTCATCCTGGGCATGACGCGCGCCTTCGGCGAGACCCTCGCCGTCCGCATGGTCATCGGCGGCGTCGAGGTCATGCCCACCGGCCTGCTCGACTCCGCATCGACCATCACCACGACGCTCACCACCTCGATGGCCGTCTACGCCACCGGCTCGGTCGAGAACGACGCGCTGTGGTCGCTCGGCCTGCTGCTCATGGGCATGTCCCTCATCTTCATCCTGATCATCCACCTCATCGGCGCGAAGGGGGCGAAGGCACGTGGCTAGCACCTCGACCGCGCAGCAGGACGCGCGCATCAAGCGCTCCATGCGCAACGACCGCATCGCCACCGGTGTGCTCACGCTCATCGTCGGCATCGTGATGCTCATCGTCGTCTCGATGGTCGTCTACATCCTGGCGCAGGGCATCGGCCAGCTGTTCCAGCCCGGCTTCCTCACGGAGGCGAGCCGTTCCAACGGCACCGAGGGCGGCATCGCCTACCAGCTGTTCGACTCGTTCTACCTGCTCATCCTGACGCTCATCATCTCGCTGCCCATCAGCCTCGGCGGCGCGGTGTTCCTCGTCGAGTACGCTCCCGAGGGCCCGGTCACCAAGATCGCCTCGACGGCCATCGAGACCCTGTCCAGCCTGCCCTCCATCGTCGTGGGCATGTTCGGCTTCCTCATGTTCTCGGTGAACTTCGGCTGGGGCTACTCGCTCATCTCCGGCGCCATCGCGCTCACGATGTTCAACATCCCCATCCTCACCCGCGTCATCCAGCAGGCGCTCGAGGACGTGCCGAGCTCGCAGCGCGACGCTTGCCTGGCCATGGGCCTCACCCGCTGGGAGACGACGATCCACGTGCTGATTCCGGCGGCCATGCCCGCCATCGTGACCGGCGTGGTCCTCTCCGCGGGCCGCGTGTTCGGCGAGGCTGCGGCCCTGCTGTTCACCTCCGGCATGAGCTCGCCGGCGCGCCTGAACTTCCTGTCCCTGAACTTCGCGAGCCCCACCTGCGCCTGGAACATCTTCCGCCCGGGTGAGTCGCTCGCCGTGCACATCTACAAGATCTACGGCGAGGGCAGCCCCGAGGCCCAGCACATCGTGTGGGGCACCGCGGCCCTGCTGATGATCTGCGTGCTGCTGTTCAACGTGCTGTCGCGCATCGCCGGCAACGCGCTCGCAAGGAGGATGACCGCCGAATGACGAACGAGACCGATCAGTTCCTCGAAAGCGTCGGCTCGAGCGAGAAGAGCTCCCGCATGACCGGCATCGCCATCTCCGACGAGGTCGTGCTCGAGACCCGCGACGTCAACGTGTACTACGGGGACCATCACGCCCTGAACGATACGAGCCTGACCTTCCACAAGGGTGAGATCACCGCCCTCATCGGCCCGTCGGGCTGCGGCAAGTCCACCTTCCTGCGCAGCCTGAACCTCATGAACCGCGAGATCCGCGGCTGCCGCGTCGAGGGCGAGATCCTCTACCAGGACCGCAACATCAACACCTCCAAGGAGAACCTCTACGAGCTGCGCCGCTCCATCGGCATGGTGTTCCAGCAGCCGAACCCGTTCCACAAGTCCATCCGCGAGAACATCACGTTCGCGCCCAAGCGCCACGGCCTGAAGGACAAGGCCAAGCTCGACCAGCTGGTCGAGGAGAGCCTGCGCGGCGCGGCCCTGTGGGACGAGGTCAAGGACAAGCTGGATCAGAGCGCCTTCGCGCTCTCCGGCGGCCAGCAGCAGCGCCTGTGCATCGCGCGCACGCTTGCCATGCATCCCGACGTGATCCTGTTCGACGAGCCCTGCTCGGCGCTCGACCCCATCTCCACCCTGGCGATCGAGGACCTCATGAACTCCATCGTGAAGGACCGTGCGATCGTCATCGTGACCCATAACATGGAGCAGGCGTCGCGCGTGTCCAACCGCACGGCCTTCTTCTACATGGGCGAGATGGTCGAGTACGGCGAGACCGACCAGATCTTCCAGCGTCCCAACGACAAGCGCCTGAACGACTACCTGACCGGTATGTTCTCCTAAGCACGCTTTCCATCGAGCGCCCGCCGGACGGGCCCGGCCGCCCCGGGCGTCACGGTGCGGCCTTCCATGCAGCGGCGGCGACCCGACACCTCTCGGGTCGCCGCCGTTTTTCCGTGCGCGGTGCGGGGAGGGCGCTGCGGGGCCTCCCCGCACCGCGAGGGGGCCTCAGCCGCGCCGGTAGACCCGCTCGCCGCGGATCCAGGTCTCGGACACCTGCACCCGGTCGAGCTCGTCGGCGGGGGTGGCGAGGATGTCGCGGTCCAGCACGGCGAAGCTCGCCTTGTAGCCGGCGCGCAGCATGCCCAGCCCCTCGAACCCGACGATCCGCGCGGCCTCGCGGGTGTAGAGCGCGAGCGCCTCCTCGATATCCAGCCGCTCGTCGGCCCCGAAATCGAAGCCGTCGTATGCGCGCCGGCCGACGGCGGACTTGAGGTTGGGGAAGGGGTCGGACGGAACGGCCCAGGAGGTGGCCGGCGCATCGGTGGAGATGCACATGGTCACCCCCGCGTCGAGCAGGCTGCGCAGGGGGTAGCAGGCGCGCGTGCGCTCATCGCCCAGGTTCGCCCGGTAGGTCCCGATCTCGGCGTAGGGGAAGATGGGCTGCGTGACCACGGCGATGCCGGTGCGCGCGAAGGTCTCGACGGCGGAGGGCGACGGGGCGGTCACATGCTCCACGCGCGCGTAGGGCCAAGATCCGTCCGACCAGGGCTCCTCCTGCGCGAGGCGCCCGACCGCGCGGTCGATGGCGCGCGTCCCCATGGCGTGCAGCGACAGCTGGCAGCGGTTCTCGCGGCAGAAGGCGATCGCGCCCTCGAGCTCCTTGTCGGTACAGGTCGGGAAGCCGCAGGCGGCCTCTTCACCCCCCTCGGCGCCCCGGTAGGGGACGTCGAACCACGCGGTGCGCCCGGACACGCTGCCGTCGGTGAGCAGCTTGATGCCGGCGCAGAACGCCTGCGCGCCCCGGTCGCGCCGTTCGGGCGCGATGGTGTAGGAAGGGTCGTCCTTCACGTAGTCCCACAGGACGTAGCTGGCGATATCCTGGGCGAATCCCGCCCGGACGGCGGCCTCGATCACGGGGACCGCGTCGGTGCCGTCGAGCGTGCACATGTCGGTGGCGGCGACGATGCCCTGCGACGCCATGAGCCTGCCGAGCGCGAGCAGGTTGGCGACGTCGTCCTCGCGGCTCGCATGGGGGATCAGCCGGTTGACGAGGTCGCGCGCGTTCTCCTTGAGCACGCCGGTCGGCTCGCCGTCCGCGTCGCGCTCGATCTGGCCGCCCGCGGGGTCGGGCGTGTCGCGCGTGATGCTGGCGAGCTCGAGCGCGCGGCTGTTCACGCAGCGGATGTGCCCGCAGGTGCGCAGGATGCACACGGGCGCGTCGTCGCAGCCGGCGTCGAGGTCCCAGCGGGTGGGGGAGCGGCGCTCGGCGAGCAGCGCCTCGTCGTAGCCCCAGCCCTGGACCCACGCGTCCGGGCCCTGCTCGGCGCGCTTGGCGCGGACCGCCTCCGTGAGCTCAACGATGGAGGTGACCGCGGGCGGCAGCGCGGAGATCTGCCCGGTGAAGCCCGCAAGCATGAGGGCGTGCATGTGCGCGTCCACGAATCCGGGGATGACGCATGCGCCGCCGAGGTCGACGGTGCGCCCGCCGTCCGCGGCGAGCTCCTCCGGCAGGGCGCCCGCGTCCCCCACCCACAGGATGCGCTCGCCCTCGACGATCATGGTGTCGGCGCGGGGCGCGTCCGGGTCCTGGGTGAGGATGCGGCCGTTCACGAAGCGCGTGCGCGCGTTCGGTTCCATGGGTGCCTCCTTCTTCTCGTCTGATGGGACCAGCATAGCGCACGGCGCATCTCCGGCGGGGCGTCATTCCGCGGCACGTCCGCTTCCGCCCTTGGGCCGCGGGCGCCGCATGGGCCGGTCCCCCGGGGCCCGCCCGGTGCCGCACGGGCCGGCCACGGTGCCCGTCCAATGTTGCGTGCGGGTTAATGGGCGCGTTGAGATATGCAGAATCATGCATACGCTATGCATCCGGGTGTACCATCCTGTACTTACAGACACCCCGGCGCCCTTCGGGGCGAGCGGGCCCGCGGCTCGGCGCGGGACAGGAAGGCGGGATTGAAGATGGACCCGGAGACACGCGGACTCGTCGCGCGGCTGGTCGATGAGGCGCGCGCCCTGCAGGACGGCATCGTCGAGGACCGGCGCGCGCTGCACCGCATCCCGGAGACGGGCATGGAGCTGCCCGAGACCGCGGCGTTCGTCACGGAGCGGCTCGACGCGCTGGGCATCGGCTGGCGCCCCTGCGGCACGGTCTCGCCCGAGCTCACCCGGCGGTACGAGGAGCTGGGGTACCCCGGCGTGACGCGGTCGACCGGCGTGATCGCCCAGATCGGCTCGGGCGGGCCCTGCATCCTGCTGCGCGCGGACATGGACGCCCTGCCCATCGCGGAGGAGAACGACCTCCCCTTCCGGTCGCGGCGCGCCTGCAGCCACATGTGCGGGCACGACGCGCACGCGGCGATGCTGCTCGCCGCCGCGGCCGTCCTGAAGCGCCACGAGGCGGAGCTCCCCGGCACCGTCAAGCTCATGTTCCAGCCCGGCGAGGAGCTGGGGTACGGCTCCAAGACCATGATCGACGACGGCGCCCTGGAGGCCCCGCGGGTCGACACGGCGTTCGGGCTGCACGTCATCGCCAACGAGCAGGCCGGGCGCGTGAGCTACACCCCGGGGGTGACGAGCTCCTCGCTCGACACGCTCGCCGTGCGCATCCAGGGGCGCGGCGGCCATACCTCGGCCCCGCAGCAGTGCACCGACCCGCTGATGGTGGCCAACCAGGTGTACCAGGCGGTGAACCTGCTCATGACGCGCGAGGTCGACCCCGCGGCATCCATCACGCTCTCGGTGGGGACGATGAGCGGGGGCACGGTGCCCAACGTGCTGCCCGACACCGCCGAGCTCAAGCTCGGGATGCGCAGCTTCGACGTGTCGGCGCGCGCCCATGTGCTCGAGCGCCTGCCGCAGCTCATCCGGGACTACTGCCATGCCTGGCGCGCGGGGTGCGAGATCGCCGCGTTCAGCTGCCCGTGCACCTACACCAGCCCCGAGCTCGCCGCGGAGCTGCTGCCCGCCCTGGAGGCGGTGGCGGGCCCCGGCGCGGTCCGGCAGACGGAGCCCATGGCGGCGACCGAGGACTTCGCGTACGTGTCGGAGTCGGTCCCCAGCATGTTCGTGCAGCTGGGTGCGGGCTCGCCGGGTGCCGCGCCGCACCACAACCCGCGCATGGTGCTCGACGAGTCCGTGCTGTGGATGGGCGCTGCCCTGCATGCGGCGGCCGCGGCGGGGTGGCTCGGCGGCCGCGCCCGCGGGTAGCGCCGCCCGGGAGGCGAAGGGAAGGACACGGGCCGCGGCGACGCGCCCCGCAGGATGATCGGAGGATCGAAGATGGCTGAAACCGCGCGCCCGGGGTCGGATGGGCGTCCCTTCTACGGATGGCTGCTCGTCGCGGCGGGCTTCCTCATCATGGCGACCTGCTATACCATCATGGTGAGCGGTATGTCGCTGTTCCAGCCCTATATCGTCGCCGACCTCGGCATCACGGTCGGCACCTACAACGCGGCGAACTCGCTGTCCACGCTCGTGTCCATCGTGGGCGCGCTCGTGATCGGGCACGTGGTCGACCGCGTGCCTGGACGCCTGCTCGGCGCGCTGTCGGTCGCCATCACGACCGCGGCGCTCGTGGGCTTCGCCTGCGTCGGCGCCGCCTGGCAGCTGTTCGCGCTGTTCGCCATCGACGGCCTCGTGGTCGTGGCCGGCACGCGCCTGCTCATCTCCATCGTGATCACCAACTGGTTCACCGCCAAGCAGGGGCTCGCTGTCGCCATCGCGCTGTCGGGCTCCGGGTTCGGCGGGGCCGTCCTGTCGCCCGTGGTGAGCTCCCTGATCGGGGCCTACGGATGGCGCACCGCGTTCCTGGTGCTCGCGGCGGTGTGCTTCATCGTGTCGTTCCCCATCACCGCGGCCGTGTTCCGCAGCCGCCCGTCGGACATGGGGCTCGCCCCCTACGGGTCGGGCTCCGCGGCGGCATCCGGGGCGGACGGCGGGAGGGCCCGCGGCGGGGACACCCCCGTCGACATCGCGATCGGCTGGGGGAGGGTGCGCACCCATCCGTCGTTCTGGCTGCTCGTCGCCGGGTTCATGGTCATGGGCGTCCTGAACGGCGCCGCCATCCCCAACTCCATCACCAACCTCACGTCCGTGACGGTCGACGGGCAGCAGATCGTCACCGGGGGCCACACGGCCTCCTGGGCGAGCATGATCTACTCGTACAACATGATCGTGGTGCTCGTGTCCAAGATCGCGACGGGCGGGCTCTACGACCGCTTCGGCGTCCGCACCGGCATCATCGTCGGCAGCATCGCGTGCCTCGTGGGCAGCCTCGGCATGTGCTTCCCGCAGACGACGGTTGGCCCCATCGCGGCGGCCACCTTCTTCGGGTTCGGGACCTGCATGGGCACCGTGGCCCCGCCGCTCGTCGCGGTGCGCCTGTACGGGACCGAGGACATGGGGCGCATCACGGGGTGGATCACGAGCCTCGAGATGCTCGGCTACGCGCTCGGCACGATCATGTCCGGCATGGTCTTCGACGCGTTCGGGTCGTTCATCCCGATGTGGGCCGCCTCGGTCGCCGGGGCCGCGGTCATGCTCGCGCTGCTGCTCGCGGCGGCGCCCTCGGCCCGCCGCCTTGTCGCCCGCGTCCGCGCCGAGTAGGCGGCGCGCGCCGTTAGGGAAGGGCGCCGTTTCCGTGCCGATCGCGGCGCCGTCGGCATCCGGGTGCCGCCGGCGGGCGGCCTCCGATGCCGCCGCCCGCCTCCGGGGCCGCACGTCTCCGGGCCGCGCTCCGGGGACGGGCGCCTGCGCTGACGGGCGCCTCCTTCGAACGGGGCGACCATCGGGATGCCGCCGCCGGGCCGCCGCGCTAGCAGGCGTCCCCGTAGATGTAGACCGTGAAGCCGTCCCCGGTGTCCTGGCTGTGATCCTCGGCGATGCGCTCCATGCCGATATGGTCGTAGAAGGCGTAGTCGGACTGGTTGTCGGTCATGAGGAAGAAGGCCGAGCAGCCCAGGTCGCGCAGGTGGCCGCGGGCCGCATCGATCAGGCGGCGCCCCAGCCCGCGCCCCTGCCATGCGGGGTCGATGATGATGAGGTTGACCTGGCCCTGCGCGTAGGGGTTCCCGGTCGCGGCGAACCGGCGCGACGTCGCCTTCTCGCGGCTGTCGCCGAACAGGGAGCCCTCGAGCTTCGCGTCGGCGGTCTCGGCGCGCGCCGTCGCCTGCGCGAGCAGCTCGTCGTAGGTCTGCTGCCATGCCGGGTTGGGCCGCGGCGCGCCGTCGTCGAACACGCCGACCATGCAGGCCGCGATCACCTCGCCGTCCGATTCCGCGACCAGCGCGATGGGGGAGTCCTGCAGCTGCATGGCCACGTTGAAGCGCGCGGCGAGCTCGGCGTCCTCGATATCGCCCCGGTTGCGCAGGGTGTTGCACCACAGGGTGCCGTAGATCCGCGCGATGCCGTCGAGGTCGCCGGCCGCGGCCTCGCGGATGCGGAGGGTCTCGATCGATGGGTCGGTGGGCATGGTTCCTCCAATCTTGGGGTTCGGGGCTGAGCTCGCGCCCATGTGTACCACAGGGCGCGCGACCCCGTCAAAGACGGGCGAGGGAGCGGTCGGCCGGGGCCTGCGGGCGGCGCGATCCGGCCGCCGCGTCTGCCGGGGCCCGCGGGTGGAGCGACCGGGCCGCCGCGTCCGGCGGGTCCTGCGCCCGCCGCGGCCGGACGGGGCCTGCGGGCGGTGCGGCCGGGCTGTCACTCCTGCCGGGGCCCGCGGGCGGCGCGGCCGGGCCGCCGCATCTGACGGAGTCGGCGCGCGGCGCGGCCGGGCGCAGGCCACCTGTCAGGTCTGCCCACGCCTTGGCGGCCTGAATCCGCATGTCAACGCCCTGTGTGATGTAACTACCAGAGTATCACCCGGCCGGAATGCACGGAATGAGACGCAATTCCGTGCATTCAGGCCGGGTGATACTATAAAAGTTACAACATTATGCGGACAGGGGACATCCGGCGCGAAGCGGCCGGGCAGCGCGACCGTGCTGAGCCTGCGCATGGCGTTTGCGGGCGGAGCGACCGGGCCACTGCGTCCGCTGGGTCCTGCGCGCGGCGCGACCGGGCTGCCGGCGCCCGCGGGCGGCGCGGTCCGGCGAAGCCGGCGCACGGCGCGGTCCTGCCGCCGCATCTGACGGAGCCGGCGCACGGCGCGGTCGGCCGCCGTGCTAGGATGGGAGGCTGTGAGAACGCGACGGATGCAAGGCGGTGCGCGATGGCGATTCTTCTGGGCTGCGACTCGGTGCGGCTCGATTTCCCGACCAAGCAGGTCTTCGGCGGTGTCACCCTGGGTGTCGACGAGGGGGACCGCATCGGTATCGTGGGGCGCAACGGCGACGGGAAGTCGACCCTGCTGTCGGTGCTCGCCGGGGAGCTCGAGCCCGATTCCGGCCGCGTAACCCACCGGCGCGACCTCTCGGTCGGGCTGCTCGGCCAGCGCGACGCCCTGAGCGACGGGGCCACGGTGCGCGAGGCCGTGGTGGGCGACGCCCCGGAGTACGAGTGGGCGTCCCGCCCCCGTGTGCGCCAGGTGCTCGACGGCCTCATCTCCGACGTGCCCTGGGAGGGGCGCGTGGGGGAGCTCTCGGGCGGCCAGCGCCGCCGCGTGGACCTCGCCCGCCTGCTCATCGGCGATTACGACGTCCTCATGCTCGACGAGCCGACCAACCACCTGGACATGCGGACCATCGACTGGCTCGCCCGGCACCTGCGCGAGCGCTGGGCCGACGGCGCGGGCGCGCTGCTCGTGGTGACCCACGACCGCTGGTTCCTCGACGAGGTCTGCACCTCCATGTGGGAGGTCCACGACGGCAGGGTCGACCCGTTCGAGGGCGGCTACTCCGCCTACATCCTGCAGCGCGTCGAGCGCGACCGCCTCGCCGCGGCGGCGGAGGACCGCCGGCGAAACATGGCGCGCAAGGAGCTCGCCTGGCTCAGCCGCGGCGCCCAGGCGCGCTCGACCAAACCCAAGTTCCGCGTCGAGGCGGCCCGCGCGCTGATCGCGGACGTGCCGCCCGTGCGCAACGAGCTCGAGCTCAAGCGGCTGGCCGTCGCGCGCCTGGGCAAGCAGGTGATCGATGTGCTGGACGTCACCGCGGGCTACGGGGACGTCGCGGACGGCTCGTTCAGGCCGGTCGTGGAGGACGCCACCTGGCTCATCGGGGCGGGCGACCGCTTCGGCCTGCTGGGGGAGAACGGCGCCGGCAAGTCGACCCTGCTGTCGGTGCTCCAAGGTCACCTGGAGCCCGCGCGCGGCCGCGTGAAGATCGGGCAGACGGTGCGCTTCGGCGTGCTCTCCCAGCAGCTCGACGAGCTCGCGCCGCACCTCGACGAGACCATCCGCGAGGTGCTCTCGCGCTATAAGCGCGTCTACGTGGTGGACGGCAAGGAGACGAGCCCCGAGAAGCTGCTCGAGCGCCTCGGCTTCACCACGCAGCAGCTCTGGAGCCGCATAGGCGACCTCTCCGGAGGTCAGCGCCGCCGGCTGTCGCTGCTGCTCACCATTCTGGAGGAGCCGAACGTCCTGATTCTGGACGAGCCGGGCAACGACCTCGACACCGACATGCTCGCCATCGTGGAGGACCTGCTCGACGGATGGCCGGGGACGCTCATCTTGGTGACGCACGACCGCTACCTCATGGAGCGCGTGACCGACCAGCAGTACGCCCTCGTCGACGGCCGGCTGCGGCACGTGCCCGGCGGCGTGGACGAGTACCTGCGGCTCGTCGGCGAGGGGCGCGCGCAGGCGCGGGGACGGGGCGCCTCGTCGCCCGCGGCCGGCGGCGAGCGCCGCGAGCGGGCGGGGGCGGGGAGCCCGGAGGCCGACGCGGGGCTCTCCAACGCCGAGCGGCAGCGCCTGCGCCGCGAGGTGTCGTCGCTCGAGCGCAAGATGGAGTCCCGGCGCGCCAGGGTCGATGAGCTCCGCGCCGCCATGGCGGGGGTCGACCCCACGGACTTCGCGGCGCTCACGGCCAGCCAGCATGAGATCGACGCCGCGTGCGCGGAGCTGGACGAGCTCGAGACCGCCTGGCTCGAGGCCTGCGAGCAGCTGGGGGAGTGACGCGCGCGGGCGGGTGCCCCCCCCCGCGACGGCGGGCGGGCACCCGGCTGCGGGCTTCGGGCCGCGGGTGCGGCCGGCGAGACGGGAGGCGACGATGCTCGGCATCCATGTGAACACGCTCAGCAGGGCGCAGCGCGAGACGATCGGCTGCCGCCTGCTCTCGACGGGGGAGCTCCTGGAGCTCCATGCCGCCCTCGACCGCGCCCAGCGCCTGCGCAGGAGGGCCTGGCGTCGCGCGGCCGTCCTCTCCTTCGCGCTGGATGCCGCGCTGCTGGGCATGACCGCGTACGCGGCCGGCCCCACGCCGGCGGTCGCCTTCGCCGCCCTCGCGGTGACGGCGCTTATCGCCGTCTGCCTCGCGGCGGCCTGGGTGATGGCGATCGGGGTGTACGCCGGCCAGTTCAACCGCGCGGTCGAGCGGGGGTACCCCGAGCTCGCGAACCGCTGCCGCCTCTAGGGGAGGCCCGGCATCGGGGAGGTTCCCGCGGCAGCGAGACACCCCGCGGCGCTGCTGTGCCCTGACGACGCGGCGCCGGGGAGGTTCCGCGGTGCTGCGGCGCCCCGCGTGCCGGGCACGGCGCCCCGGCGGCGCCCGGGGCCCCGGCGGCGCCCGGCGCCCGCGTCCCCCATCCCCGTCGCGCGGGCCCGCAGGGGGGGGGTCGCGAAGTTGCCCGGCCCGCGCCCCGGGGCAGGCGCGCTGCGCTAGAATAAAGCCATCACGGATGTCGGCGCGGGGTGCCGCGCGAGGGTCGTCGCGGCACGTCGTCTCCGCGCCTTCATGGACAAGGAGGACCTGCATGTCAACCGTTCCCGCACCCATCGATGCGACCGGCACGCCCGCGTGGGCGGCGCTCCAGAAGCACTACGACGAGATGACCTCCGCCGGCGTGGACCTCAAGGGCTGGTTCGCCGCCGACCCCGACCGCGTGTCCAAGCTCAGCTTCGACATGGGCGAGTTCCACATCGACCTGTCCAAGAACCTCGTCACCGACGAGACCATGAAGCTGCTCGTCCAGCTCGCCCGCGAGCTCCACGTCGAGGAGCGCCGCGACGCCATGTACTCCGGCGCGCACGTCAACACCTCGGAGGACCGCGCCGTGCTCCACACCGCGCTGCGCCGCCCCGACTCCGAGCGCGGCACCGTGTTCGACGGCGACCAGGACTGCGTCGCCGATGTGCGCGACATGCTCGACCGCATGTACGCCTTCGCCGAGAAGGTCCGCTCCGGCGAGTGGAAGGGCGTCACCGGCAAGCGGATCGAGCACGTGGTGTCCATCGGCATCGGCGGCTCCGACCTCGGCCCGGTCATGGTCTACGAGGCGCTCAAGCCCTATGCCGACGCCGGCATCGACTGCCGCTACATCTCCAACATCGACCCCAACGACATGGCTGAGAAGGTCCGCGGCCTCGATCCGGAGACCACGCTCGTCATCGTCGTGTCCAAGACCTTCACCACGCTCGAGACGCTGACCAACGGCCGCGAGGTCCGCACCTGGCTGCTCGACGCCCTGGAGGCCGCCGGCGCCATCGACGGCTCCGAGGCCAGCCGCGCCGAGGCCGTGCGCAAGCACTTCGTCGCCGTCTCCACCGCGCTCGACCGCGTGGCCGAGTTCGGCATCGACCCGGAGAACGCCTTCGGCTTCTGGAACTGGGTCGGCGGCCGCTACTCCGTCGACTCCGCCGTGGGCCTCTCGCTCATCATCGCCTTCGGTCCCGAGCGCTTCGAGTGCTTCCTCAAGGGCTTCCACGACGTCGACGTGTACTTCCAGGATACGCCGCTCGAGGAGAACGTCGTCGCCCTCATGGGCCTCATCAACGTGTGGTACGTGAACTTCTTCGGCGCCGAGAGCCACGCCGTGCTGCCCTACAACCAGTACATGCACCGCTTCCCCGCCTACCTGCAGCAGCTCACCATGGAGTCCAACGGCAAGGGCGTGCGCTGGGACGGCACGCCGCTCACCACGGCCTCCGGCGAGATCTACTGGGGCGAGCCGGGCACCAACGGCCAGCATGCGTTCTACCAGCTCATCCATCAGGGCACGCGCCTGATCCCGGCGGACCTCATCGCCTTCGTCAACACCGCGAACCCCAACGTCGACGGCGACCAGGACGTGCATGAGCTGTTCCTCGGCAACTTCCTCGCCCAGACCAAGGCGCTCGCGTTCGGTAAGACCGCCGACGAGGTCCGCGCCGAGGGCACGCCCGAGGAGATCGTGACCGCGCGCGTGTTCACCGGCAACCGCCCGTCGACCTCCATCTTCGGCATCGACCTCACCCCGCATGCGCTCGGCGCGCTCATCGCGCTGTACGAGCACATCACCTTCGTCGAGGGCACCGTGTGGGGTATCGACTCGTTCGACCAGTGGGGCGTCGAGCTGGGCAAGCAGCTCGCCAAGGAGATCACCCCGGCGTTCCACGACGACGAGGCGCTCGCCGCCCAGGACGAGAGCACCAAGCAGCTCATCGCGTTCTACCGCGCCCATCGCAAGTAGGCGGATGCTGCCATAGGGGCAGTTGGGGCGGGCGGCGTCTTCGGGGCGCCGCCCGCCCCCGTTATCGTGGGCGGGGTATTCTTCAGTACGAGCGGAAGGTTTAAAGCCCTCCTGCGAAGTTTTTGGTGTTGGTGGGTGATGCCCACGCGAACAGCCGTCTCCGTCAAGGCGGCTGTTCTTTTATGCAAGCATCACCCACATCGATCATCTGACCGCCAGGATCAGGGTAACGAGGAACGCGACGAGCGTTGCCGCTGCATAGATACGCTACACTGAGGTGCCGGAATGAATCCCGGGCACCGCGGCGTGGATGCGCGTGCTCTGCCCAGCCCGAAAGGACAGCCCATGGCCTTCCCCTTCAAAGCGGTCATCTTCGACATGGACGGCGTGATCGTCGACACCGAGAAGTTCTACTTCGATGAGCTCGCCGTGATGAGCGAGGAGCTCGGGCTCGGTATCACCGAGGAGGAGCGCAAGCGCCAGGTCGGCATGTCGCACCAGGACTTCCAGCGCAACCTGCAGATGTGGATGCGCCGCGGCGGCCGCGGCGAGCTGACCGGCGACGAGGCGGAGGCGGTCTACAACGAGTGGGCGTCGCATCGCCCGCGGCCGTACGCGCGGCTGCTGAACCCCGGCGTCGCCGAGACGGTCGAGGCCCTGCACGGGATGGGGGTCCGCGTCGCGCTGGCATCCTCCTCTCCGCTGGCGAACATCGAGAAGGTGCTCGGAGCCTGCGGCCTGACGGGGCGGTTCGAGCCCATCGTGTCGGGCGAGCAGTTCCATCAAAGCAAGCCCAACCCCGAGATCTACCTGCATACCCTCGACCTGCTGGGCCTTCCCACCGGCGCATGCTGCTGCGTGGAGGACTCCGTGTACGGCATCGCCGCGGGCAAGGCGGCGGGCATCACGGTCGTCGCCAAGCGCGAGGAGCGCTTCGGGTTCTCGCAGGACGAGGCGGACCTGGTCATCGACGCGATCCCGGACCTGCTGGATATCCGGGACCCGGGCGATCGGGCGGCCCGGTAGGGGCCGCTGCCGGGTGCCTTCGGCGCGCCCCGGCGCCTCCCAGCGGACACGTCCGTACCGCGGCATGAAAACGGGGGTCCCTCGGGACCCCCGTCGTGTAGGGCTCGATGGCATTCGCAGCAGGTATGACGCTGCGCGGCCCGCCTGCGCTAGGCCGCCTGGCGGATCGGCAGGCTGTTCATGGGCCTGCGTCCCGTCGCGGTGTGCAGGGAGGAGCGGACGGCTGCGGGGGCGGTGCCCGCGTAGGCGTCCTTCTCGCGGGGCGTGGACCACGAGACCGTATCGTCCCGGCTGCTCATCCATGTCCGCGCGCGGCGCACGGCGGCCGGCAGCGCGATGGATCCCGCCTCGAGGACCAGGAAGACCACGGCAAGCGAGGAGAGCATCCCCGCGAGCTCGACGACAGCGTTGAAATCGAACATGATGGCTCCTTTCCTCGTCGTGCCGGGTACGTCGTGCTCGATGCACCTACCTGATGGATACCCGTCGGCCGGGGGCTTATGCGACGGGCGGCGAACGGTCGGGGAGGGCGGTGTGCGGTACGGAGACGCCGCGGTCGCGTCTCCGTCGCTGCCCGCCCACGGTTCGGGCGTCGTGCGGGATCGCGTTTTCGCGGCCGAGGGCCCGCCTCTCCCGGCGCGCAGGCGCCGTGCGCGCGACGGGTCGAGCGGCCCGTGCCGCCTGTGCGGTCCGCGCCCTTACAGGCCGAGGAGCTCCGCGCCGCGCTCGGCGAGCGCGCGCCCCAGGCCGGCCTCGTCGACGCCGCGGATCTGCGCCAGCCGGGAGAGCGTCGCCTGCAGCGCCGCCTCGAGGTCCGCGGCCGCGCCCGGCGCGCCCTGCTCGGCGGGGGCGTCGGTCTCGAGCAGCAGCTGCTTCTGCGGAATGATCCGCGCGTATTCCCGTCCCCTGCGCGTGGCGAGCATCATGCCGTTCACGGAGAACAGGCACCCTGCGCGCCGCGCCCGGGCGAGCTCCTCGCTCGTACCCGAGAACCAGTGGAAGATGCAGGCGGCGCTGCGGGTGAGGTCGTAGCGCTCCAGCGCATCGAGGACGGTTCCGGCGGAGCGGACCGCGTGGATGGTCAGGACGCGCCCGGGGAGGGGGTTCTCGGCGCAGGCGCGGACGATCCGCTCGAAGGCGGCCTCCTGCCGAGCGCGCGCATGCGCATGGCGCGTTCCGAGGTCGAGGCCCACCTCTCCCACGAAGCGCTCGCCGGCAAGGTCGAGGGCGAGCCGGGCGGCGTCGTCATCGCCGCAGGACCCGTCTGAGACCCACCATGGGTGCAGGCCGGCGGCGCAGCGGACCGCGGGCGCGTCGGCGTAGCGCTCGCGCGCGCAACGGTAGCCCTGCGGGGTCACGCTCGCGTTGAGCAGCGCGATCCCGCGTCCGCGCGCGTCGGCGGCGACCTGCGGTCCGTTGGCCATGAGGTCGAGATGGCAGTGCATGTCGACGAAGCGGTACATGGGGCGGGGCCTCCTCGGTGGCGCTGGGGGCAGGGGCGGGTGGGGCACGCGGCGGCCCGCGAGCGGGATGCGCGGGTCCGCTACCGGACGACCGTCCCGTCCGGGCGGACCTCCTCGCAGCCGACGCCGGAGACCCGGCGGATGACCTCGCCGGCGATCATCTGCCCCATGATGGGCGGCATGAACGAGGCGGTGCCGAGCTCGGTGCGCTCGCGCCCGGATTCAGGAGCGCGCCCGGGCGTGCGCGCAGGCTCCTCGCAGGAGTACAGGACGCGCAGGTGCCGGATGCCGCGGCGGCGGCACTCCTTGCGGACGATGCGCGCGAGCGGGTCGCGCACGGTGTCGTGGATGTCGGCAATGCGCAGGCACTCGGGGTGCAGTTTGTTGGCCGCGCCCATGCTGCTGATGAGGGGGATGCCGAGCGCGGGAGCGAGCTCGGCGAGCGCGAGCTTCGTGGAGACGGTGTCGATGGCGTCGACGATGAAGTCGATGCGGCCGCCGCAGGCATCGAGGCAGTCGCGCATGAGGGCCTCGAGGTTGTCGGGCAGCACGAAGGCGTCGCGCGCGATTACTTCGCAGGACGGGTTGATGTCGGCGATCATGGCGGCCATGACGTCGACCTTGCGCCGGCCGACGGTGCTCGTGAAGGCGATGGCCTGGCGGTTGATGTTGCTCGGGGCGACGACGTCCTTGTCCACGACCACGATGCGCCCGATGGCGCCGCGCGCAAGCGCCTCGATGCAGTTCGACCCCACGCCTCCGCAGCCGAGCACCATGACGGTGGCCGCCTGCAGGCGCGAGAGCCCGTCTGCGCCCATGATGGTCTCGAGCTTGGTGGTCGCGGTCTCCGGCATCGGGTTCCCTTCCGTCGCGTTGGTCGCCGCCCATTATGGCACGATGGCGCATCGGTGGGAAAAAAGTGCCTGTCCCTCATTTCCCACTGGGAAATGAGGGACAGGCACTTTTTTCCCAGGGACATCGGTGACAGGCACCTTTTCCCGGGGCCTGCCGTCCGCTTCCGCGGCGCATCCCGTGGATTCGGTGCGCACCCGCCGCATCCGCGCGCCGCCCATGCGAGAATGGGGCGTGTACGGTACCGCAAGCATCAACCTGCATGATAGGAGCATCATGGCGGAATTCATCTACCAGATGTACCAGGCGCGCAAGGCGCACGGCGACAAGGTCATCTAGCTGGTGAAACTCCATATCGCTTGATGTTTTCCTGATTAAGAGAAGCCCTGTGTCAAAGAATAATCTGACACAAATTCTGACACTGCATTCCTTCGCTCATGCCTCCGTGATTGGAGGAGTTGGGGATGTATTACACAAGCGCCTCGCTTGTTCGTATGAAGGACAGGAAGGGAAGTCCTTGGCGCGGTACGCTTTCGTATAAAGACGAATGGGGAAGATACCGTCAAGTAAGAAAAGTGTTTTCCGGTATCAAGCTGAAGCGTGATGCGAAGATTGCGCTCGAAGAGTGGCGCGCCGAGATGGAGCTTAAGGCTGAACTTGATGCTAGCAAGACGCTCGAGCAAGCGATTGAATTTCATCTGGCTAGGCAGCTCTCGATGAATCAAATCAGCGAGGTCACTTTTCAAAATACGTTGCGACTAGCGCGAAGATCGATTTTCCCATACTTGGGCAAAATTCGATTTGTGGATGTAGAGCACCGGGATCTTCAGCGCTTGATTGACCTTCTCGTTGAAGACTATAAGCCCACGTCGGTAAGAACGATTTTCGCTATAGCCTCCAAGACCTTCAAAGAGGCGTACAGGAGGGGGGAGCTTAAGGCTGACCCATCCGCGGGCGTCGTTCTTCCAAGAGTGACGAAGCGTAAGGTCAACTATCTTGACGCTACCGGAAGAGACCGCTTTTTCGGTGAGATGTCCCCAGCATGCCCCTTCTATCTCGCTTCAATGATCGCGTACTTTACCGGGATGCGGGCGGGGGAGATATGTGCGCTTAGGGTCAGGGATATCGACTGGGAAGCGAAGACCATACGAGTTGAGAAATCAGCCAAAGAGGTCAGAACGGGGGAAGGCGTGCGCATAGACATTTCTGATACAAAAACCTATAAGACGCGAAGCATCCCTATTCTTCCCCAGCTTGAGAGGGTTTTGAAGTCTGCGAATGAAGATGGGTCAAGGGTGGAGGATGACTTTGTCGTGCCCCAGAGGAATCCCAGGTTGCTCTGCACGAGTTTCTTGAAATGGTCTCACAGACATAAGGTTTTTGGGGCAGAGGGCAAGCCAATGACGATGCATGGTCTGAGGCATACCTTCGCCACGCTCGGGGTTCAAAGTGGCATGGACATCAAGAGTCTTTCATCGATTCTCGGCCATTCGAGCGCTGCTATGACCCTTGATATCTACGCATCTGATGATGAGCAGGCGAAGAAGTTGGCTATGGAGCGTTTCGGGCTATTCCTTGACGAAGCGTAGAACAAAGAAAGGGCTGCATGGTGTAATGCCCTGCAGCCCCGAAACGAAGACTCACTCAATCCAAGTGGTCAGTATCTGGTGTATTCACCCTCGTATAGCAGTCTGTCCCCATCGGGCTCATTGCTGACAAAGATACCTAACTATTCACTGCTCCGCTCCAATCGATATGAAATGTTCAGCCTTCCACCTAGAAATGCATGCTAGAACCATGTATTTCCCCCGTCGATGGATATGGAGTCTACCTCGCCATCACCATCGGTATCTGCCGCCCAGTTTCCCTTGCCGTCCGTGGCGACGCCCATGCCATCCTCGTTGAAATACCCAGCGAAGTCATCACCGTAGACTATGCCCTCTCCGTCATCGTTAAGCACTCCGGTCATGCCGCTTTCCGTGTCGGAATATACGCTGTAGTCATCACCTGAGGAGGATCTGGACGAAGGCTTCCAAGATCCGCTCACCGACGTGCCAGAGTCCCCAGACGAGCTGGAGTTATTACTGGAGTCGGATTCTACCGTCCCTTCAGCCGGTATGCTTTCGCCGTTATCATTTTCCATTTGGTCGCTAAGGGCCCAGCGGATGTAGAGATGGTCTTCAAAGATGAAATAGGCAATCTGGCGCTCGTTTTTCTCGTCGTTCCAATAGATGAGGTCTATGGTCCCGAGGTCTGTCTGGACGTTAGTCTGCTCCGTGCCCTCCTCATGCATCGACGCCTGAAGAAGCCGTAGATGTGACTGGTAGTCGCCGTGGTCGACTGTGTCATTTGATTTCCACTGGCAGATACCAATGGTTTCAACCAAATCGTCGCCATCATAGTACGAAGGTTCTGTTGTCATGTGGGACACGCTGCCCACGATTCCGTCGAACTCAAGCGAATCGCTGCGGTCGTAGAGATAGGCTGTCACATCTAGTGACCGATTGGTTATCTGATCTCCAAGATAGGTCAGATATGGATTTACCTCAGCGAGGAAGTCATCTGCATCCTCGGTCGTATTACCTGAGTCGCCTACAGTATCTCCCGACTCCCCAGCCTGTTCCGAAAAGGCTCCTGCAGGGCCGTTCGTAGCCACAACGAGTACGGTCGCGCATACGGCTAGCAATGCAACTGCACCGATAAGAACGGGGAACGGTATCCCTTTCTTCTCGCTACGAGATTCTTTTCCACCGCTATCGTGCTCGCTTTCTAAGCTGTTGGGGCTCGTGTAGAGCTGGTTGCCTTCTCGGCGGGAAAAAGAATGCGGCAAGTCGAGAGGATCGCCGTCTTCATAGGCTATGTCTAGATAGTCTTCTTTGATTTCATAGGCTTCTTGGAGCTTCCGCTCACGGATTCTCTTCAGAGCCTCGACGTTTGCCTCATCGATTATGCGGGCACGAGTTTTATCGAGGGAATCGAGCCTATCGTCAATCTGCTTCTTCAGGCCATTCTTGAATATGGGGAGTGACAGTCTCTCGTTCTTGAGCGAGACTACTTCTTGCTCAATAGCATCCAAGGAGCTTTTTAGTGACTTTGAGCGTTCTCTAATGACGCAATCCATTTCGGCGCACTCCGCGAGACACTTCTGCTGGTGTGGGAAGATTCTCTTTGCCAGGGAGAGGACGGCGGTGCTCATTCGGCTTTTCATGGGTGCCGTGCAGCTGTCATACGTTTTCCCGTTGCGTTCCGTTAGCCCAATGTGCTCCAAAAGTCCGGCTCTCTGGAACAGTGCGAACCGTTGACGCCCCACGGCTCCATCGATGACCTCGTCTACCTTTGCTTGAACGGCAGAGGCGTCCATGCTGCAGAGTTTGTCGGAGTTGTCCGTGATTACCATTTTGACCCATAGGCAGAGCTTCGAATCATCGGTAAGTGCGTCGAGCATTTCATCAACCACGCGCTTTGCGACATCGGAATCCTTAGCGCACGCGTCGGCGAGTATGGATTCACCACTTCTGCGCTCTATGTGGGAGGCTAGCCGCAGTGCTCTTTCTAGTTTCTCCGGTTCGTCAAGCGAGGCCCTGCACAGGTCGACCGTCCTGTCGGTAAACAGGGCGTCGAATCCGAAGAGCTTCGCGCATTCGAATGAGTTCGGATCCATCAGCCCCGCATCGAAGCACCGGACGTAAACTTCCGAGTTAAACGGGCATGCGTCGAACGCCATGCGAAGCAGTTTCTTTTTGTCTGGGACTTCGTCAAGGTTCTTGAGCATCTCGCACGAGTTCCTGAGGTTGAACCGTTTGATGCTTTCAAAATCGAATTTGTCGCGCAGGGACATCTCCTCAAGGAAAGTTGAGAAGAGTTTTTGGTTGGTGCTGAGGTACAACGCGCTGAGGTTCGGGAAGAAGTCGCGGTATAAATATCGGGCAGCGGAGCGTTCAATCGCATCATCGCTCTCTTTCCCTATCCGGGTGCTTGCCTCCTGAAACGCCCTATCTGCCTTCTTTGCCTGCGACATGAGGATGCCGCTTTCTGCCAACGATGAGGCGAGGAGGGTGGAGACGCTCGATGTGTAGACGCTCACGCCCGACCCAGTGATTGATCGTTCGGCTGTTTGATATGCATTCTGGAGCCTGTTTACCGATTCAAGAAGAATGCGCTTCCCGTCCTCTACGAACTGCCTGCTTACACGTTTTGCCAGCTCGTCAAGCTCAGAGAAGCTTCCGGTTTTTTCGATGAGCGCGTCGGCAGTGACGTCATAGATTTCATTCTCAAAGAGCATCGAGAGGTATTTCTTTGCCGCTGCGCGAATGTCCTCGTGATAGAGATGTGGGTTGCTTTCGATTTCGGATATCCGTTCAGAGGGTGTTGCCAATTCGCAATTGTTGGCGTGTGCCACGGCGACCTCTAGTAGGCCCTGGCCGATTTCCTCGGATCTTTTCTCGTAAGTAAGATAGCTGAATATCGATTCGGGTAAAGTGGCTCTGCGCTCAAGAAAAATAACCTCTACACCCATTGCTTTGCCAGTCCTTCCCAGAGCAGCGACCGTTTAATTGGAAATAAACCCATTTCAGGGACAGGTTCTGGGCCCCTTCGACGTAGTCGGCCGAATCGGTCTCCCATTTACCGCCTGCATGGCCGAGCGGCTCCCCCTTTGTCTCACCGCATTCCGTACATGTCTTCGGCTCAGTGCACGTCGCCGGGGTCCATTTGTGTTGATGGAGACGCCCCCGTTAACGCAACGCAGAAGAATACCGCCGCGAAAGTGGTACCCCAAGGCTCTTTTTATTCAGCTTGCCTCCAGAAATCGTTCGATGACATTCAACTTTCCGCTGCGATGCCCCGCACCATGCCGGAGACTCACGATTTCTGGGTATCCGATTCCGCAATTTGCTCTTCGCCTTCGTTAGCTGTCTCCTTAGCTGTCTCTGGATTCGAGCCGATTCCAAAGCTTCCCACTGTCGTAGCGTCATCAGCCTTCTCAGTTCCCGACTGCCTGACCAAGTCAACTGAAAGCATCAGCGCGCCTACGCCCGTTATCGCCGCAATCAGCAGGCACCCCATGCCCTGTACGGAATAGGCGGTGAAATACGTGCCGTTGATGATGTAGTTGTAAGCGTCTCCGCCGACATAGGCGTTCTCGTTTAGGAACGAGTACTCTTCGGCGTTGTAGTAGTTTTCAATCTTGTCGAAACCGGCCGCAAGGCTGGAGACGCCTAGAAATAAAGTAAGAGCTGTCACCAGTCCGAGTGCGACACAGACGGCCTTTTCCCAATGCTTCTTGAAATCTTTCGCTTTCGTCATGTTTGCCACTTTTTCTTCCCTTCGCGCATGATTGCCGATGAAACCAACCGCCCGCGATGCTCGGTTATGGGGAGGGCGGTTGGCGCGATGCGAGGTTGACAGCCCTGCGTCAGCACTTTCTCGGTTTGCTTAGCTTTATCAAAAACCCACTTAGCTTCAGTCTGACTCTTCGAATCGACGGCACGTCTGTACTGCGCCAGTTTTCGAAAGTACGTGTCTGGAAAGCGATAGCGCCAAGGCACTTGTCGCCACCCCTGCTGGCGTAAGCCGTTTCAACTTTGCCATCCGATCCCCCTGTGAGCAGCGTCTGCCGAAAACTGCGGGGAGACCTACAATCTTGATAGAGAGCTGTGGACAGCTACGATCAAGCGGTGCGGAGGACATCCGACCACAGTTACCATACCGCAATGCTCCACATACGCGTATACGAACAAGCCTTGAAAGGCGGATGCCCTCCATCTCGCTTGCTGCACCACACGCGTCGCAAATGTATGCAGTTGTGGAGCAAATCCCGTCTGCAGCAAACAGGGCTCGCGGTGTGGTGGTGCAATCTTAGCAATACGAGAGAACGTTGAGAACACCGCGTTCCGTGGACGGGATGCAACGATCCGTCCCACACAGACGAGCTTCTATATTAAGAACGCCTCGATTCCGCCCGATCTCAACAGCTCTGGGGAAGTGCTCAGACGGGAAATCTCAGGGTGTAATCGGGTGCGAACCGTCCTACAGCTGAGGATGCCGCTGTGATGGGAGCGCCTCCTAGTTTCTCTTCGCCCCCTCGTCTTTATCCATTAGCATGAACGCAACGAGGGCGAGGGCGCAGGAAACCGCAAAAAGGAATGCGACATGGTCTGTCCCCACCACATGCTCTATCACGCCCGCCCCGTTTATTGAGCTGACATAGGGGATGAGCGCCGCCACTCCAAGGGAGATACTTAGAACGATGAATGCCCTGCACCACCGCAGGTTGCGAGATGATTTTGTACTCGCATAAGAACTTGCCATCCAGGCCATAAGAGAGGCGAAGACTGTTCCCAAGGCAAATAGAATGATGGCTACATCTTCGGGGGCGAGAAAGTAGTCGATGTAAAAGCTGGAGAGAAAACCGAACCAGTTGATGGAGGCCAACGTTGCGACACTGAGGACAATCTGGGCGACACCAAGAAGCATCACGACCGCAAGCAGCGCGCCTCGTATGCGAGCAAGGTTCAACCACCCCACTCTCTTGCTCGGCTCGCGCTTTTCCTTTCGAACCGAAAAGCCAGCTGGCACTCTATTCTTCCTCGGTTTTCTGGCGTCGAGGAGCTCTGTCTTAATTTGATCGTATTCCCGCTGGGTGATTGCCCCATCGTCGAGGAGCCTCTTATATTTCCCAATTTCTTCTGCAGCCCCAAAGGTTGCAGGCTGTGCATCGTTTCTCACCAAAATGATAATGATGGCAATCAGGTTAAGAAAGAAACCAATGGCAAACCAGGGCCAAAAATCGTATCCCTTCTTCTCGGCGATCTTTCCGGCAATCATACCAGTGATGGCACCGAATACTGTCAACGATAGAATGTACGCCATGATTCCCCTTCCGCGACGTTGTCCAAGTTCTGCGGAAGGAGCCTCGCAAGCTGATTGTTCCGAACGCAAGGCTGCAGGCAACCGAGAAGGAGAGGTATCCAACCACAGTTGTCACACAGCTCCGCTGGCGCTCGATGTAGCCAAGTCATCCAAGGAGAAAGGCTGGATACCTCTCCCTGTCGATGACTCGGCAGTCAATCTCTTAGGTTGTGACGCCAACCCCAATGGGCGAGCTGTGTGACCCGTTCATCATATCAAGCGGCGTATGGGTTTGGAACATGCAATCTGCGGACGGAATAGCTCGTCTATGCCTCGACACGCGGACTGTATCAAAGAAAAACGACTCTATTCAGCCCCTTAAGACTTCTGAGGATTCTGGAACCGGACGATTGAATCCAACGCTTGCAACCACGTCCACAGCTCAACAATTCATAGCCAGACCGTGGGTCCTATCTAGTACACTTGTTAATGCGACACAAGTTCATAACTCTCCTTGTTCAGGAAGCCACCTTGGCAAAAGGCGGTTTCCTCATCGCTCATATCCTGAACAGGGAAGAGCTTGTGTCGCAGCAATTGAGGAGACGCTTTTGCGGCGCGTCTCTTCTGGATCAAGGAGGGGCGCGTCTTTTTTGCCTCTCCACTGCGACTGGGGGGTTGCAATCATGAAAAGAGCGTTTCGGTCGGTTGCTGTATGCACGTTGATGCTGCTGAGTCTTAGCGGCTGTATGCATCAGCACACGTGGGTTGATGCAACATGCACCGAACCAAAGACGTGCTCGGAGTGCGGGGAGACTGAGGGCGAACCGCTTGGGCATGATTGGATTCCGGCAACATATACAGAACCCAAAACATGTTCCCGATGCGGGGCAACTGAAGGCGAGCCGAAACGGCCAACGATAACCACGTTATCTGATGCCGCCGATGCCATTGAGGCGTGCCTCAACCTCATTCCCAACTGCGAGCTTGATTTGCAGTACAACTCGTCGAATACGTATTCGATTACCTATGACTACGAGCTGATCGGAATCCTCGGTGTAGAGCTTGACGAATTCGATGTCGCTGCCCTGATTGACCCATCCAAACCTGACTACGAGCAGGCGCTCGAGCAGATTGGCGTTGCCATCATGTTGGCATCAGATAGCTCGCTCGACTATTCCGAGGCACTCGACCTGTATAACGATGTGAAAGACGAAGGGACATCGCTCTCGGGCGGCATTTTCTATTCGGTCGGCTATACGGATGATATGCTCGCCGTTGGAGTCGATTTCCTCTATCTCTCTTGACATGCTGCGACTCGAACGGTCACATCTACGACGATAGAGATTAAGATCTAGTGAAACAGTTACTCCTACAGAACGGCGGCGGGGTCGAGAAATCGACCCCGCTTTTGTAACCGCATCAACAAGCTATATATCTGCATGCCGGGATGCCCCATCTCGTACATGTCCTGATACATGGACTGAATCAAAGATAGTCGGGTTGATTCGACCCGTTCGGCTCATCTGGGGACTCAGGTACCGGACGAAGAAATCCAAGGCCATTTAGAGCTGTAAACTGCAATATAGCCCTAGGTTATTTGCTGGTATCGAGCGGGTTCATCCATATGCTGCATCAACCCTGCAAGGCGCTCGCGAATCCAACCTGTGAGCAAGGATGAATCGCACGAGGCGCTTGCGTTGTTCATCCGAGATTCTTTTCAAGCATATCCCGATCGCCAACGTCGGCAGTTCAATCGTGTGCCAAATTTCTCATGTCGGCATCGTCCCAGAAATCATACTTTCAGGATGGTTCAATACGACACTGATCCAAGGTCGAAAAAAAGGTTAATAACCGTCCCAAAATGCGTTCCAAAAACAAAAGTCCCGATATATGATCACAATTGGTATTAAGGGACGTCATGGGAGGATGTCATGCGATTCTTCTACGCAAGGTGCTCGACGAGGCAGCAGAACGAGGCGAGGCAAATCGAGTACGCTCACAAGCTCGGCATCGAGGAGCGGAACATCTTCATCGATAAGGCGTCCGGCAAGAACGCGGACAGGCCGGCCTTGATGGACATGCTGTCGAGACTCCGCAAAGGGGACGAGGTGAACATCTCGGAGCTCTCGCGCCTGGGCAGGAACACGCAAGACCTGTTGAGTCTCATGGATGGGTTCAAGGAGCTCGGCGTTGAGGTCAAGAGCAAGAAGGAGAAGATTGACACCAGCACGCCCGCGGGCGTACTCACGTTCCAGATATTCGCCGCGATAGCCGAGTTCCAGAGGCAGATAATCCTTGAGAGCGCCGCGGAGGGCAGGGCGGTGGCGAGGGCGCAGGGGAAGCCCATGGGGAGACCGAGGGTGAATCAGGACAAGCTCGGCTACGCGCTGCACTTGTTCTCGACCGATGGCAGCAAATCGATAGCCGAAATCTGCTCTGAGACCGGCATAAGCAGAAGCACGCTGTACCGCGAGGCTGGCAAGCACGACATCGCCAGGGCGTCCTCGATGCGAAGGTATAATTAGTTGCTATTATTGGTTTTCTCTATCTAGTGTTGCGAAGCAACACCATGATGCACCCGCCTGGGTAGAGATTGGATTGACTGGGACTCAGAATATGTCCGATGCGTTCTCTTTCGACCGGAAGTACAAGACAGTAGCTGACGCCCTCAAGGCAAAGCACGGGGATTCCGCCGCCCTCGCATTTTACGAGATGCTGGCTGACTACGCCCTTGACGGAAAGGAGCCTGACGCTCCCGGAGACTACATGCTCACCGTATGGGAGCACCTGAAGCCGATGGTCGATGGGGGCTCGTCCGCGCCGGTGAAAAAGCCCGACAGCTGGGACAAGAGAAGCATCGAAGACCTCACTGAGGACGAGCTACGCAAGCTCTGGAAGCTGTACAGCGTCGACGGAGCGAGGTACAACGACCTGAAGAAGAAGTACGGGCTGCATAGCAGGGCGCTCAACGGAGAGACGATCATGCGGGCGGTCGGGAAGCTCCGGAGGAAGGATTTGGCGGCAGATGACGAGCTTCTTTCTGACCTAGCATCGTACTCGGGACTTTCCAAAGAAGAGTGGCTTGAGAACATCGCCGACGTGAATGTCGAGGTCGAGGAACTTCGGAACTACATGAACGAAACCGACCCAAACTGGATATCGCCAGAATTGATTGGATTTGAGACCCACCATCACGATGATTATTGGGGCGCTGTCGGCGAGGTGATTAGGCGGCACTCATACGAGAGAGTCAATAAATAACGGTTGCCCGATTTCTCTATCTTGCTGTGAAGTCGCGGCTTGTTCTGGGCAGAAGCGGTTAATTTGTTGGTAGATAGAGAGCTTTGATTTCCCTTCGGTCAATCACTCCGCCCTCCGGGCTGCGCGGCTCCGCCTTGCCCTCACGCACTCGGCTGCGCCTCGCTTGTGAATCCCTGCGCCCACGCGCCCCCTCCGGCTTCGCCTGCGGGTCGGGATAATTCAAAAGTATCCATAAAGATATATAATTCTATAATATGAATATAATAAATTATATCGTTTTATGGATACTTTTTAGGTAAGAATCGTGGGGAGAGACACTGTTACGGAAGGAGGGCACGGTGGTTTGCGATATTGATCAACTGCTTGAGTTCGATAATGTGAGCATGCTGGTTAAGGAGAGGCTGAGTGCGGGAAGTCGGGTCAAGAACCGTAAGGCGATGTGCGAAATCCTCGGTATGGACTATGTAAGGGGCAACCATGCGAGGGATAAGGATGAAAAGATATGGGCTCGCCTGTTTGGCTGGGTCAAGGAGGGGAACGCTTATGTCGTTACGGAGGTTTTTACTAGACCTCTTCCCGAGCCTTTTGACAAGCGAGACCTCTTCAGTGCGAACAACCTCATCGCCCTTTCAGCGCTTCGGCGGGATGACTGCACGCTTTCCAAGAAGAAGCTGTACCGGCAGTGCGGGTATGTAAGCCCCAAATGGAACGATGACGAGTTCATCTCAGACTACCTGACCAAGTTCGCAGAGAAGAACGGTTATTCGTTCAAACAGACCCAGCATTTCTTCAAGGTAGTTCAGAATCACGTTAGCGGATATTGCGGTCAGCACCTTGACAGTTCGCTGGCGAGGATTACTGAGCGAGGATATCTGACTGCAGAAAAGAATGTGATGGTGATGACGGAGGGTGAGCCTCGGGACAGGCGTGCGACAAGGAGGGAGAGCGAAGCCTATTTCGACGCAGCTGCCTTGGTTCGGAAGAAGAAGGGTCGTAACCTCATTCTGACCAAGGAGTGGGACGCGATTAACGGGCATCTGAGGGATGTCCTCAACTTGCCCAATATGGTGAGAATGTATGAGGCATACAGGCTGTACGCCTTCGACCGCGAGTTGATAGGCGATTTCTGCAATTCAGCAGGGTTGAGCGTCGAGGAAGCCAAAAGAGTAACCAATGAACGCGTCGTGAACATTTTGAAGGGCAGGATGCCCAAGGAGGTCAAGGACAGCAATTACAGACTTGCCGTTTCGATGTACGGTGAAGATCGACTCGAGCATGGCACCGCTGTAACTGTTCCGCTGCAGAAGGCTGAGAGGCTGCTAGAGCAAGATAGAGTCGAGCTGATTGATGCGCTCGTAGCCATCTAGAATCGTTCGCATCGGGGAGGGGCGCTCGACCCCTCCCTTGACCTGTGCGCATACGGGTATGTTTAAACCACGCATCTGCTTCCGTTTTGTCGAAACCGGGCAATGTGGTTCATCTGCACATGTATGAGGATATTCAGCTCACGCGCCACCGTTAATGAGCGGTGTATATTCCGCGCTTCCTCAGCTCTTCGCTCGTGCGGTACTGCTCGGCATCGGGAGTCTCCGTGAACTCTACGGTCTTGTCATAGTTTCTCTTAACGACTTCCTCGATTTCCCTAAGCGATACCTTGAAGAATTCCCTGCGCTGGTTGACGATGTTAATTTTCTTGCTCTCGAACTCACGATGTAGCGCAGCTTCCAGCGCCGGAGCGTCATCGCAGAATATCATCGCATGGACGTCAAAGTTGAACGGGACGGAGGCATCCCCGAGTTCCCTGACGCGCTCCATGGGGTCGAGTCGCCTCGTCATTCCGATTTTGTAGACCCCTTCGCCGAACGAGCCGATGTTCGAGATGATATACACGAACCCGGCCTTCTGGTTTGCCTCTCGGTAGTCGACGTTCGCCACGGCGGTGTCAACGTCATCGAGCTTGCTCTTGAGTTCCGCGGCCTTTTCCTCAAGAGCGGCGCGCTCGTCTTCTGAAGCGGTTCTCAGCCTTTCGGAGATTTCCTTATATGCGGCAAGATACTGCTTGCGTTCCTTCTCAAGCTTCTTGCGTTCTGCGGCAATTTCTTGGGCGAGCTTCCGCTCCTCCCGCTCCCGTTCGCGGGCCTCCCTGAGAGCTTCCTTTTCACGCTCCTTCTGCTGCGCGAACTCGTATGCGAGCCTTACCTCTTCTTCTTTGAGCTGCATGAAGCATAGAGGGATGGAGATGTTCATCGTGCCGCCAAGCTTGTTGATGGCCTCAGCCGTCTTGTACACCTGATCAATCGATTTGTTGACGTTGGTCGCCTTTACCTTGCGGACAATCTCGTCACATTCGCCGTTATATGCCCTCAACAGGAGCTTGGTGGTCTCCTTTACCATCTTTCGACCTTTTGCGGCGCTCCCGTTGACCGTCCACTGGGTCGATTCGGTCGCCTTATTGATGCGTTTGATCTGCTCCTTCTGCCTCTCACGACATTGTTTTAGCCTGTCCTTGAACTGTGTCGAGTTGGCGAAGTCGAAGCGCGGTTCGTAGAGTCCGAACTCCTGCACGAGGATCGCGTCATCGAAGGTCACGAGCTGCGACTCCTTTTCCCGTATCTTGGATTCCAGCTCATTGATTTTTCTCTCGCGAGCGGCCTCGAGTTCCCTCTGGGCGTTTATGACGTCATCCAGATTGCTCTTTTGGACGTTTAGCTGCCTAATCTTTTCTTGAATCGAGAGCGCTTCCTTCATTTCGGGAGTGAGCAATGCCTCAAGCTCCGCAATCCTAGCCGTTGCCTCTTCGAGTTGTCGCTTGTATTCATTGCCTTTGAAGGTATCCAGAAGTCCCATGCCGATTCCTCATCGATCGTTGCATCTTTACGTAAGACGGCAGATGCCATCTTTATGAAGCATAGTCATTCACATAGTGTCCGGTCATAAGCTGTCGGCTAATGGTTTTCTTACATAGTGCACGCCTGATCGTCTTGCGTTTTCCTATATGCATACCGTGCGCGCCCTAGCGAGCTAATGAAAGCCCCTGATAGAATGGAGTGACTTTAATAACAGGCGTGATGGAGGAGCGTTTCGGGTTTTGTGACATTATTTCTGACACAAAGGACTACTGGAGCTGTTTTGATGCTCGCTTAGTCTCAAAACACATGCTTTTACTTCAGGATTCATTAAGAGTTATTTCTCAAGGAGCATCATGGCGGAATTCATCTACCAGATGTACCAGGCGCGCAAGGCGCACGGCGACAAGGTCATCCTCGACGACGTGACCCTTTCGTTCTATCCCGGCGCCAAGATCGGCGTCGTGGGCCCCAACGGCATGGGCAAGTCGACCCTGCTCAAGATCATGGCCGGCATCGAGGAGGTCTCCAACGGCGAGGCGCGCCTCACCCCCGGCTACACCGTGGGCATCCTCGAGCAGGAGCCTCCGCTCGACGACGACAAGACCGTCATCGAGAACGTGCGCATGGCCTTCGGCGACCTGCTCGCCAAGGTCGACCGGTTCAACCGGATCGGCGAGGAGATGTGCGACCCCGACTGCGACATGGACGCCCTCATGGCCGAGATGGGCCGCCTGCAGGACGAGATCGACGCCGCCGACGGCTGGGACATCGACTCCAAGCTCGGCCAGGCCATGGACGCCCTGCAGCTGCCCGAGTCCGACACGCCGGTGAAGGTCCTCTCCGGCGGCGAGCGCCGCCGCGTGGCCCTGTGCCGCCTGCTGCTCGAGGCCCCCGACCTGCTGCTGCTCGACGAGCCCACCAACCACCTGGACGCCGAGTCGGTCCTGTGGCTCGAGCACTTCCTGCACACCTACCCGGGCGCCGTGCTCGCCGTCACCCACGACCGCTACTTCCTCGACAACGTGGCCGAGTGGATCTGCGAGGTCGACCGCGGCCACCTCTACCCCTACAAGGGCAACTACTCCACCTACCTCGAGACCAAGGCCGCGCGCATCGCCGCCCAGGGCCAGCGCGACGCCAAGCTCGCCAAGCGCATGGCCGCCGAGCTCGAGTGGGTGCGCAGCTCGCCGAAGGCCCGCCAGGCCAAGAACAAGGCGCGTCTGGCCCGCTACGAGGAGATGGAGGCCGAGGCGCGCGCCAGCCAGAAGCTCGACTACACCGACATCCGCATCCCCGTGGGCCCGCGCCTGGGCGCGAAGGTGCTGGAGGTCGAGCACCTGCACAAGGAGTTCGACGGCCGCGTGCTCATCGACGACCTCTCGTTCACCCTGCCGCGCAACGGCATCGTGGGCGTGATCGGCCCCAACGGCGTGGGCAAGTCCACCCTGTTCAAGATGATCATGGGGATCGAGCAGCCCACGAGCGGCAGCATCGAGCTGGGCGAGACCGTGAAGCTGTCCTACGTCGACCAGGGCCGCGAGGGCATCGACCCCGACAAGACCCTGTGGGAGGTCGTCTCCGACGGCAACGACATCATGATCGTCGGCGAGTCCGAGGTGCCGAGCCGCGCCTACGTGGCGAGCTTCGGCTTCAAGGGGCAGGACCAGCAGAAGCGCGCCGGCGTGCTCTCCGGCGGCGAGCGCAACCGCCTGAACCTCGCCCTCACCCTGAAGCAGGGCGGCAACCTGCTGCTGCTCGACGAGCCCACCAACGACCTGGACGTCGAGACGCTCTCCTCGCTCGAGGCCGCGCTGCTCGAGTTCCCGGGCTGCTCGGTGGTCATCAGCCACGACCGCATGTTCCTCGACCGCGTCGCCACCCACATCCTGGCGTGGGAGGGCACCGACGAGAACCCGGGCACCTGGTACTGGTTCGAGGGCAACTTCGCGAGCTATCAGGAGAACCGCGTGGCGCGCCTGGGCGAGGACGCCGCCCGCCCGCACCGCGTCCGCCGCAAGCTCACGCGCGACTAGCGGCGCCGCGACGGACCGGTGCGCCGTCCTGCGCGCCGGTCCGGTCCCGCGGCCTCCCGCATGCGGCAGCCGGCCCCGGCGCCCCGAGCGATCGGGGTTCCGGGGCCGGTTCTCGTTGACATGGGGGCGGGCGGGGCGACGGCCGAGGCGGCGCTCCGGCGCCGGGGTCCGCGCTACCGTCCGTCCGCGGCGCTGCCCGTCGGGGCATCCACGGCGTCGACGACCCAGGCCGCACCCGCGTCGCCGCGCTTGCGGCGCAGGCGGACGGTCGCGGTCAGGCGCTCGCCGTCGCGCAGGTAACCCAGGGGGAAGGAGGCGCGGTTGCGGCCGGCCTCCAGGGTTCCGAGCAGCTGGGCGATGCGGTAGTACGCATCCAGGATGCCCAGGGCGTCGGCCCCCAGGGGCAGCAGGAGCGCGAGCTCGTGCAGGACGGGCCCGGGGCAGTAGACGTCGCGGGTGAGGTCCGCGGGGTACCCCTCGGGGAGCGGGCGGGGCTCGGACGGCACGGGCGCGGAGCCCCGACCCCCGCGGATGCGGGAGTCGGCGTCGTCTGCGGCGCTCCGCCCCGTACGGGCGCCCGCGCGATCGGTCCGGTTCCGCGGCGCGCGCGGGGGTCTCGGCGCGCGCGGCTTCGCACCGTCCGCGCCTGCGGGGGACGGGGACGCCTCAGTGCGGGCGGGGGAGTCGGCTTCGGGCGTGCCGGGTTCGGACGTGACGGCTTCGGGCGAGGCGACGTCGGTCGCGTCGGCATCGGGCGAGGCGGCTTCGGTCGTGTCTGTATCGGGCAAGGCGGCCTCGGAGGCGGCGGCGCGGTCGCCGGCGTCCGGGGTGGACTCCAGCGTGGTGACGCCGGCGTTCGCGTTCTCGGGGTCGTAGACCACCGTCAGGCTGATCGCCGGCTGGGCGGCGGGCTCGCGGGCGGGCTCGGCGGGGGAGGCGGCGTCCTGCGGGGAGAGGGCCTCGCCGTCCGCCGCGGATCCGGCTCCGTCTGCCTGCGCGGTTCCCTCGTCTCGGGCGGGGGATGCCGCCTCGGGGGAGGCCACCTTGAGCGAGTCCGCCTGCTGCGCGGCGGGCTCGGCACCGCCGGTCGCCTCGTCGCGCGCCGGCCCCCTCTCTCCGGCGGGTTCGGACGGGGTGGCCGCGGCTTCTGCGGCGCGGGGCTGCGACGGGCCTTCCGCCCCCGGAGCGGCTTTATCCGGGGCGGCATCCGTCGGGGCGTGGGAGCCGCCTGCCGCGCCGCCCGGTGCGTCCTTCACGGCGGCCCCGGCGTCTGCGTCCCCGGCGGCCCCGTCGCGATCGGGGGCCTCGGCCTCGGGTGCCTCCTCGACGGCACGCTTGACGCGGCGCGGCCGGACGGGCTTGAGCGATTTGTCGGCCTTCTTGCGCTTCCACGACTTGCCGACGGGGGCGGCCTGCTTCTCCGGTGCCGCGAGCGCCTCGTCCCAGGCGGGCTGCGCGGTCACCGTGGCGTAGATGCGGCCCCCCTTGAACACCGTGAGCGCGACGAAGGCGTCGAGCGCCTCGAGCAGTGCGCGCGTGCTCTCGAACCCGAGGTCCTCGGCGCCCATGCGGTCGGCGGCGAGCGCCTCCTCGACCTTGCCCATGATGGTCTGCCTGCCGCATCCGATCGACTCGGAGAGCAGGCGATAGAGGTAGATCTGGTTGCCGACGGAGAGGGTCGGCTTCTGTGCGCGGGTATCCATGGTGCTCCTTCTTGACTGCGTTTCATGCCATCTTACCATCGCGCCGCGTCCCACCCCCTCAGGGGACGGGGCGCGGCGCGGGGTGGAGCGCCCGGATGCGCGGGCTGAGCGGCGCGGCGGCGCCTGGCTAGCGCCCCGTGCCCGCGCCGGTGGACGACGTCGAGGCGTCCTCGCCCGACGAGGCCCCGTTCCCGGTCGAGGTGTCGCCGCCGGCGGACTGGCCGGCGTCACCGGTGCCGGAGCCTCCGGTGCCCGCGTCCCCGGAGCCGTCGGATGCGGAGCCGGTGCCCGCGTCCGCGCCGGCGTCCGATCCCGTCCCCGACGAGGTCTCGCCGTCGGCGCCCGTCTGGTCCTGTGCGCCGGTCCCGGCGCCCGGGGTCGCGTTCCCGGCGCCCGTCCCGCTTGCCGTGTCGCCGGCGGCGCCCTGCGCCGCGGTCCCGGCGCCCTGGTCGGTCCCGGCGTCGGCGCCCGTGGCGCCGGTTGCGGTCGAATCGACGTCCGCCTCGTTGGAGGAGGGGGCGGCGACGCTCAGCACCGAGGTCTGCTCGCCGATGCCCTGGCCGGATGTGCCGAGCCAGATCGCCGCCGCGCAGAGGGCGACGGCCGCGACGGCTGCGACGGCGGAGAAGGCCACCACCTTGCGCTGGGTCGCCGCGCGCTGCGCCGCGGCGCGGGCCCGCAGCTTGGAGGGGGCGATCCGCGCCCCGCGCACCCCCTCGGGCAGCGGTGAGCCCTCCGCCACGGCCTCGCCGTCGGAGCGGGAGGCCTTGGAGACGACCTGCTCGCCCGCGTCCTTGATCTTGCGGGCGCTCGCGTCCAGGAAGCGCCGGTAGAGCTGCGAGGAGATGACCGTGACCACCGAGCTCACGGCGGCGCCGATGATCGAGCCCGCGACGCCGATGTAGCTCGACAGCGCCACGGAGGTCGCGGCGGCCGCGGCGCCGGCGACGACCTGCGCGATGGAGATGCCGTCGAACAGGCGCGGCTTCACGGCGATGGCCTGGGTCTGGCCTATGAGGTCGTCCTTGCCCGCCTGGGTGCGGTCGGTCGGTCGCTGGTAGATGCGGGTGCGTCTGCGGTCGGTGTAGTCATCGGTATAGGCTGCCATGTTCGGTCCTCCCACTCATGGCCGGGATTGCGCATACATGAGCGACCGGGCGTCCCCGAGAGGGCGTCCGGTCGCGGATCGGTTCGTTCACATCGTAGATTGTGTACCCTCGACGGCGGTTTCGAACCCCTCATCGCGCATCAACAAAAAGAGGTGACACACGGGGAGGTCTTGTGGAGAAGCCCCGGCCGCGCACGAGTCCGGGCGCTTCCTGCCGTGCCTGACTCCGTCGGCGACCGAGCCGCCCGGGCCGGGTGCGCCCCTAATCGCGCCCGCCGGCGTCCGCGCCGCCCATCGGCGGCATGGGCTTCCAGGTGCGGTCGCGGTAGATGCGGCGGGCGTCGCGCATGCCGCGGAACAGCGCGGGGATGCCGGTCTTGAAGGAGTCCCGGTTGACCATGACCAGGCGGATGACCTCCTTGGCGAAGGTCGCCGCGGTGCCCAGGCCGAACACGAGGCGCCGGTAGTCCCCGTGGGCGCGGAAGTACTGCATCATGTACCCGCGGTTGCGCATGATGTGGTAGCGGTTCATGTCCGAGGTCCCGTTGAGCTGGCGCATGCCGGCGATGTCCCAGTTGGCGATATCGCGCGTGCGCTGCAGGATGAGGTCGGACACCACGATGGCCTCGGTGGCCTTGGAGGCGAGGTAGCCGTAGACCGTGTCGTCCCAGTAGATGAAGAAGCGCGGGTCGGGCAGGCCCACCTCGTCGACGATCGAGCGGTGGAACAGGCCCCCCTCGAAGCACAGCGTGTTCATGACGCGGTAGCCCTCGGGGCCGAAGGCCGCCGGGGCGATGGGGTTGGGGATGCCGAGCGACACGATGAAGTGGTACTGCCAGTAGAACGGGCCCCCGTCGTAGTCCAGGCGCGAACCCTGGATCACGCGGTGCGTGGCCGTCCAGGGCGCGAGGCGGTCGAGGGCCTCGGGCAGCACGCGGACGTCGTCGTCCATGACCCAGAACCACTCCGCCCCGAGCTCCCAGGCGCGCTTGACGCCGGCCGAGAAGCCGCCGGCGCCGCCGAGGTTGTCGGCCTGCGGCGCGTAGACGACGCGGGAGACGCCGCCCTCCGCGTCGGGCTCGCCGCTCTCGACGCCCCACAGCTCATCCGTGCGGCGGCCGAGCTCGGCGACCATGTCGCGCGTGCGCTCGGAGCCCTCGTTGTCGACGATGACGATGCGCCAGGGCGCCTGCGTGAGCTCCAGGAAGGAGTCGAACAGCGTGGAGAGGAGCTCCTGGCGCTTGAAGGTGACGACGACGAGGGCGAGCCGGGGGATGCGCCCCCCGCCGGCCGCGCCGCGGGTGGTGGTATCGGGTTCCGCCGTTGCGGTGCGGGTCTCGCTCACGGTCCCTGCCGCCTTCCTCTCGATGCCATGAGAACGCCGCGGGGACCCCCGCAGGCGCTCCCATTATAGGCCCAGGCGGGCGCTCTACAGAACATGCGCGCATCTGGGGGGGTACGCGGGTTCCATGCGCGACGGCGGCGGCAGGCGCGCCCCGATGCGCACCGCGCGCCCCGCGTCGCCCGCCGGGGCGCACGGGGCCCGCGCCGTCGGGCCGGGCCGCGCCGGTCGCCCCCGACCGCCTCGTCGGGCCGCCCGCACCTCGCCCCGTCCCCCTGCCGCCCTCCGCCGCGGCGCGAGCCGCTACAATAGCGTCGAGCAAACGTGCGGACAAGGAGCACCACATGGACGAGCTGTTCTTCACCGGTTTGGGAGCGGGCGCGGGCGCGGGCGACGGGTTCTTCCGGATCGCGGCGGCCACGCCGAAGATCCGCGTGGCCGACGTCGAGGGCAACGCGGCGTCGATCCTCGCCTGCGTGCGCTCCGCCGCCGCCGTGGGCGTCGGCGCGCTCGCGCTGCCCGAGCTGTGCCTCACCGGCTACACCTGCGCGGACCTCTTCCTGGACCGCGCGCTGCTGCGCGCCTGCGAGGACGCGCTCGCGCGCCTGCTCGCCGAGACCGCGGAGCTGCCCGTCCTATTCACCGTCGGGCTGCCCGTGGCGCACGGCGAGGCCGTCTACAACTGCGCCGCGGTGTGCTGCGCGGGCCGGCTGCTCGGCCTCTCCGCGAAGCGCCATCTGCCGAACTACGGCGAGTTCTACGAGCGGCGCTGGTTCGCCCCGGCGCCCCTGCACCTGTCGGGCGCCGTTCCCTTCGCGGGGCAGGGGCCGGTCCCCTTCGGCGCAGGCCTGGTGTTCCGCTGCACCGACCCCGGGATGGACGCCGTCGCGGTCGGCGTCGAGATCTGCGAGGACCTGTGGGTCCCCCAGCCGCCCTCGGTCGCCATGGCGCTCGAGCAGGGGGCGACCGTCATCCTGAACCCCTCCGCCTCCGACGAGGTGATCGGCAAGGCCGAGTACCGCCGTCAGCTCGTGTCCCAGCAATCGGCGCGGCTGTACTGCGCCTACGCGTACGCGGATGCGGGCGAGGGAGAGTCGACCACCGACCTCGTGTTCGCCGGCGAGAACCTGATCGCGGAGAACGGGTCGCTGCTGGCCCGCACGCCCCTGTTCAGCTGCGAGATGGCGACGGCCGACGTGGACCTCGACCGCCTGCTCGCCGAGCGCCGCCGCTCCACCACCTGGGCCGGGCCCGCCATCCCGAGCGGGGGGACCGCCGGCGTGGGCTTCTCGTATCGGCTCGGGGCCGCCCGCGACGGCGAGGCGGCGGGGGAGGACGGCCGCGGCGCGGGCGAGCGGGAGGGCTACGGCGCCCCCCTCATGCGCTCCGCGCTCGAGGTCGACCGCGTCTTCCCGCGGACGCCCTTCGTCCCCGCCGACCGGGGCGAGGTGGCCGAGCGCTGCGAGACGATCTTCGGCCTGCAGGCCGCGGGGCTCAAGACGCGCCTCGCGCACACGGGGAGCCGGCATGCCGTCATCGGCCTGTCGGGCGGCCTGGACTCCACGCTCGCCCTGCTCGTGACGGTGCGCGCCTTCGACGCGCTCGGCCTCCCGCGCTCGGGCATCCACGCGGTGTCCATGCCCGGGTTCGGCACCACGGCCCGCACCCGGGGCAACGCGGAGACGCTCGCCTCCGCCCTGGGCGCCGACTTCCGCGAGGTCTCGATCCACGAGGCGGTCCGCCAGCATTTCGAGGATATCGGCCACGACCCCGCGGTGACCGACGTCACCTACGAGAACAGCCAGGCGCGCGAGCGCACCCAGATCCTCATGGACCTCGCCAACCAGGCGGGTGGCATGGTCATCGGCACCGGCGACCTGTCGGAGCTGGCGCTCGGGTGGGCCACCTACAACGGCGACCACATGAGCATGTTCGCCGTCAACGCGAGCGTCCCCAAGACCCTCGTGCGCCATCTGGTGCGCTACGCCGCGGGGCTCTACGGCGGCGCGATCGAGCGGACGCTGCTCGACATCCTGGACACCCCGGTCTCCCCGGAGCTTCTGCCCCCCACCGGCGACGGGCAGATCGCCCAGCGCACCGAGGACCTCGTGGGTCCCTACGAGCTGCACGATTTCTTCCTCTACCATCTGCTGCGCTTCGGGTTCGCGCCGGGCAAGATCTTCCGCATGGCGTGCCGGTCGTTCGCGGGCTCCTACGACGCCCATACGGTGTGGAGCTGGCTGCGCGTCTTCTACCGGCGGTTCTTCGCCCAGCAGTTCAAGCGCAGCTGCCTCCCGGACGGGCCGAAGGTCGGCTCGGTGACGCTGTCCCCGCGCGGGGACTGGCGCATGCCGAGCGACGCCTCCGCCCGCCTGTGGCTCGACGAGGTGGACGCGCTCGAGCCCGAGCGCTGAGAGCGGGCCCCGCGGTCCCTCGCCGTCCGGTGCGACCCCGCCGCGGGCCGCGCCGCCCGCCGCATGCCGCCGCCTCCGACGGCGGGCCGCGGCAGGTGCCCGGCGCCCTGCGGAAGATGCCCGAGCGAGGGGGTCGCTCGCAGCGCTACACTGGTGTCCTATCCGATGATTCTCGATCGCGCCCCGCGCGGGGCGCAGAAGGGGTGTCCCCGCATGCAGTTCTCCCAGCGGCTCGACCGGTTCGGCGACGAGGTGTTCGCCTCCCTCAACCAGCGCAGGCTCAAGCTCGAGGCCGAAGGCCGCACCATCTACAACCTCTCCGTGGGCACCCCCGACTTCGCCCCGTACGACCATGTGGTCGCCGCCCTGCGCGAGGCGGCGGCGGACCCCGTGCAGTGGAAGTACAGCCTGGGCGACCTGCCCGAGCTCAAGCAGGCGGTGTGCGACTACTACGAGCGCCGCTTCGGCGTCGCGGGCATCACCCCCGACATGGTCGCCAGCTGCAACGGGACGCAGGAGGGCGTGGGGCACCTGGGCCTCGCGCTGCTCGACCCGGGCGATACCGTGCTCGTGCCCGACCCGTGCTACCCCGTGTTCGAGGCGGGCGTGAAGATCGCCGACGGCGAGCTCGCCTACTACCCGCTCAACGCCGAGCACGGCTTCCTGCCCTACGTCGCGGGCATCGACCCGGATGTGGCGGACCGGGCCAAGTACATGATCGTCTCGCTGCCTGCGAACCCCGTCGGCAGCGTGGGGACGCCGGAGCTCTATGAGGAGATCATCGCCTTCGCGCGCGAGCACGACCTGCTGATCGTGCACGACAACGCCTATTCGGACATCGTCTACGACGGCCCGCGCGGGGGCAGCTTCCTCGCGCATCCCGGCGCCCTCGAGGTGGGCGTCGAGTTCTTCTCGCTGTCGAAGTCCTTCAACGTGACGGGCGCCCGCATCGGCTTTCTGGTAGGCCGCGCCGACGTCGTGGCGGCCTTCGCCAAGCTGCGCGGGCAGATCGACTTCGGCATGTTCTTCCCGATCCAGAAGGCCGCGATCGCCGCGCTGACCGGCCCGCTGGACCGGGTGGAGGAGCAGCGGCTCAGGTACCAGGAGCGCCGCGACGCGCTGTGCGACGGCCTGGAGGGCATCGGCTGGGAGCGCCCGAACGCCCACGGCTCGATGTTCGTGTGGGCGAAGCTGCCGGGCGGCCGGACCGACTCGCTGGCGTTCTGTGAGGAGCTCATGGAGCGCGCGGGCGTGATCGTGACACCCGGGGCGAGCTTCGGGCCGCACGGGGAGGGCTACGTGCGCATGGCGCTCGTGCTCCCGCCCGAGGGGCTGCGCGCCGCCGTCGCCGCCATCGAGGCCTCTGGCATCCGCTGGCGCGCCGCCGTCGCCGCCATCGAGGCCTCCGGCATCCGCTTGCGCGCCGCCGGGGCGTCCTGTGTAAAAACATAGCAGAACACTAGGAATACAGCGATCCCGTGATAGCGATCCGGAATCGGGGAGATAAGGGGCACAGGGGCCGGGGTGCCGTTCGCGCCCCGGCGTCGTCCGCGTCGGGCGACCGACGCCGCGAGGAAGGATTCATCATGGTCAACGACAAGGATGTCGCGGTCATCGACAGGAAGGCCGCGAACAACGACAGCAAGGTTGCGGTCAACGACAGGAAGGTCGCCATCGTCGGCTGCGGGTTCGTGGGGTCGTCCTCCGCGTTCGCCCTCATGCAGAGCGGCCTGTTCTCGGAGATGGTGCTCATCGACGTCGACCGCGCCCGGGCCGAGGGCGAGGCGCTCGACATCAGCCACGGGTCGCCGTTCGCGGCCCCCATGCGCATCTACGCCGGCGATTACGCCGACGCCGCCGACGCGGCGATCATCGTCATCACGGCGGGCGCGGCGCAGAAGCCGGGGGAGACGCGGCTCGACCTCGCCCAGAAGAACGTCGCCATCTTCCGCGAGATCGTCCCGCGCATCCGCGAGACGGGCTTCGACGGCATCCTGCTCATCGTCTCCAACCCGGTCGACGTGCTCACCTACGCCGCCGTCAAGCTCTCCGGCCTGCCGGAGAGCCGGGTGATCGGCTCGGGCACGGTGCTCGACACGGCGCGCCTCCAGGAGGCGCTCGGCGCGCACCTCGGGGTCGACCCGCGCGACGTCGAGGCCTATATCATCGGGGAGCACGGCGACTCGGAGCTCGCGGTGTGGTCGAGCGCGGACGTCGCGGGCGTGCCGCTCAAGGACTTCTGCGAGATGCGGGGGCACTTCGACCACGAGGAGGCAGAGGCGCGCATCGCCGAGGAGGTCAGGAGCGCCGCATACGAGATCATCCGCCGCAAGCGCGCGACGTACTACGGCATCGCGATGTCGGTGAGGCGGCTGTGCCAGGCGATCATGCGCGACGAGAAGAGCGTCCTGCCGGTGTCCGCGCTCATGGTGGGCGAGTACGGCCTGTCGGACGTGGCCATCTCCATGCCGACGATCGTGGGCAGGCAGGGGATCGAGTGCCGTGTGCCCATCTCGCTCGACGAGACTGAGCTCGAGGAGCTCCGGAGCTCCGCCGACCGGCTGAAGGGCGTCCTACAGCAGGTGTAGGCGGGCGGCGCCCCGGCGGCGCCCCCGGCCGCGCGGGGTGCCCGGGGCGCCGCCGACCGGGCGGGCCGCGGGCAAGGCCCTGCGGGATAGCGCCGGGCGGTGGACGCCGCGGGCCCAGTCCCTCGCCCGCATCGCCCCGGCGGCCCTGCGCATCGTGCCCTCTGTCTTGTACGTACAAGGCAGGGGGCTTACAATGGGCGCAACCCGCCGGCGAGCGGGAGGCGATGCGAAAGGGGTCGGCCATGAGGGTGCAGGGTTCCGATTGGTGGAAGCAGGCGGTCGTCTACCAGGTGTACCCGCGGAGCTTCCGCGACACGGACGGGGACGGGCTCGGGGATATCCGCGGCATCGTCTCCAAGATCGGCTACCTGGACGAGCTCGGCGTCGACGCCCTCTGGCTGTCTCCCTTCTACCCCTCGAACCTGGCCGACGGCGGGTACGACGTCATCGACTATCGCGCCGTCGATCCGCGGCTCGGAACGCTCGCGGACTTCGACGACCTCGTGGCCGCGGCGCATGCGCGCGGGATGAAGGTCGTCGTGGACATCGTGCCCAACCACACCTCGGACCACCATCCCTGGTTCCAGGAGGCGCTCGCACAGGGCCCCGGCTCCCCGGCGCGTGACCGCTACATCTTCCGCCCCGGCCGCGGCGAGCACGGCGAGCTGCCGCCGAACGGGTGGAGGTCGGTGTTCGGCGGCTCGGCGTGGGAGCGCGTCGACGACGGCAGCTGGTACCTGCACCTCTTCGCGCGCGAGCAGCCCGACCTCAACTGGAGGCACCCCGAGGTCCGCGCGGACTTCGAGCGGACCCTGCGCTTCTGGTCCGACCGCGGCGTCGACGGCTTCCGCGTCGACGTGGCGCACGCGCTCGCCAAGGACCTCGACAGCAGGCCGCTCGACGAGTTCGACCAGGACCCCGCCCAGGGCTCCGGCTCTCCGGACAACCCCCTGTGGGACCGGCCCGAGGTCCACGAGATCTACCGCGCATGGCGCCGGGTGTTCAACGAGTACGAGCCGCCGCGCTTCGCGGTGGCCGAGGCGTGGGTGGCGCCGGAGCACCAGCGCTTCTACGCCTCGCCCGACGAGCTCGGCCAGGTGTTCAACTTCCAGTTCGCCAAGGCGGGCTGGTTCGCCGACGAGTTCCGCCGCGCCATCGCCGACGGCCTCGCGGCCGCCGCGGACTCCGGTTCCACGAGCACGTGGGTGCTGTCCAACCACGATGTGCCGCGCCATGCCACGCGCTACGGCCTGCCGCAGGTGAGGTCGCGCGTCTACCATCAGATCGCGAACGACTGGCTGCTGCGCGACGGCTCGACCTACTACGAGGACCGTGCGCTCGGGACGCGCCGCGCCCGCGCGGCCGTGCTCATGGAGCTCGCGCTGCCGGGTTCGGTCTACATCTACCAGGGCGAGGAGCTCGGCCTGTTCGAGGTGGCCGACATCCCGTGGGACATGCTCGAGGACCCGCAGGCGCGCCGCACCCTCCACGGCGACGCCATCAAGGGGCGCGACGGCTGCCGCGTGCCGCTGCCGTGGGAGGCCGCCGACGCGCCCGCGCCCGCCGCGTGGTCGGCGTCCTTCGGCGACGGGGCCACGGGCTCCTTCGGGTTCTCCGCGCCGCTCGCGCCTGCGGGCGACGGGTCCGCCGAAGGGGTGCCCGCGCATCCCGCCGCCGCGCCCCATCTGCCGCAGCCGCTGTGGTTCGCAGGGTTCGCCGCGGACGCCGAGGCGGCCGACCCCTCGTCCATGCTCGCGCTCTACCGCCGCGCCATCGCCGCGCGCGCCGAGCTCCTGACCGCGACCGGGGACACCTCGCTTTCCTGGATGCCCGCATCCGAGCTCGGCCCGGAGCCCGACCAGGTGGTGGGCTTCGAGCGGCCCGCGGCGGACGGGCGCGCGCTCGCGTGCATCGCGAACTTCGGCGCCCGCCCGGTGCCGCTGCCCGCCGGCGAGCTCGTCCTGGCCTCCGTCGATCCGGTCGACGGGGCGCTGCCGCAGGACGCCTGCGCCTGGGTCCTCCGCTGACGCGCGGCCGCGCGGACGGCCGGGCGGCGGGGCATTGCTCTCCGTCGCCCCGGCCGGGGCCCCTGCGATGGGGCGCGCCGCGTTCCACGGGCCCGCACGGCCGTGCGCCGGGAGGCTCCCGTCCGCACCGCGTCCCGGATGTCGTTTGAGGGCGCGGCCCGCGTTCGAGTAGTATGGACGCGTGGGTCGAACGAGACGGATGGGGGCGGACCATGGCTGATGACGAGGTGCGGCGCGGTCAGGCCGACGGGGTGCTGGGCACGCTCGCGGCGCGGATCCCGCGCCCGCGGCTCAAGGCGCCCGGAGACTCCGCGGCGGATGCGGGGCCCGGGGACGGCGCCGCGCCGCGCGAGTCCGGCCCGGCCCCCGCGCCCTCCCCGCGGCGGACGGGCACCTTCCTCACCTACGCGCAGTCCCGCCTCGACCCGTTCTCGGACCGCCCGCTGTGCGCCGTCGACAGCCTCGTCTTCTCCTGGCTGTCCTACTTCCGGCTGAGCGGGGACCTGCGCGCCGCGCGCGGCTGGGAGGGCGCCGCCATGCACGAGCTGCTGCGCGCCGAGGACTTCGGCCCCATGTTCGGGACGAGCTGGGACCCCGACGGCAGCCGGGAGCTGCTGTTCGCCGTCTGCGCGAGCCCGCGCTTCCGCGCCGCGCGCGTGGCGGGCCTCGCCTTCAAGACCGACCGCGCGACCTCCGAGCAGTTCGCGGCCATGACCTTCCTGCTGCCCGGGGGCGGCGCGTACGTGGCCTTCCGCGGCACGGACTCGACGCTCGTGGGGTGGCGCGAGGACTTCAACATGGCGTCCCAGCTGCCGGTCCCCTCCCAGGCCGAGGCGCGCGCCTACCTGGACCGCGCCGCGCGGGCGGTGCCCGGCCCGCTGTATGTCGGCGGGCACTCCAAGGGCGGCAACCTCGCCGTGTACGCCGCGGCGCTGTGCGAGCCGGAGGTGCAGGGGCGCATCGTGCGGGTCTTCTCCCACGACGGCCCGGGGTTCGACCGGTCGTTCCTCGCGTGCGAGGGCTACGGGCGCATCCGCGACCGGGTGGACAAGACGGTCCCCAAATCGTCCATCATCGGCCTCATCATGGACGAGCAGCACGAGTTCACGGTGGTGGAGAGCGGCGGCGTCTCGGTGATGCAGCACAACCCCTTCCTGTGGGAGGTCGAGGGGTGCGCGTTCGTGCGCGCATCCGGCCTGTCCGCCAGCTCGCGCTACTTCGGCTCCACCCTCGCGGCGTGGATGGACCGGTTCACGCCCGAGGAGCGCGGGCAGTTCGTGGACACCCTGTTCGACGTGCTGGGCGTGACGGGCGCGTCGCGGTTCGCCGACATCCGCGGGGACTGGCGCGCGAGCCTGCCCGCCATGCGCGCCGCGGTGGACGAGCTGCCCGACGAGCAGCGGGCGGTCGTCGGCGACGTGCTGCGCGCGCTCGCCCGCGTGGCGACCATCGACCGCGTGCTCAAGTAGGCGGGGCCTCCGCGGACGCGGGCTCCCGCAGCGGCGGCGCGGCTCGCCGCGGCTCCGCATGGCCACACCATGCGGGACGGCGGGGCCGCCGCGGGCGTCCCGCGGGCCTCAGACGAGGGCGCGCAGCCCGGCCCGGTCCACGACCTCGATGCGGCCGCGCGAGAGCGCGATGAGCCCCTCGGACGCGAAGTAGCGCAGCATCCGCGTGACGACCTCGCGGGCGCTGCCCAGGTGGCGGGCTATCTGGTCATGGGTGAGCGCGAGGGTCGGCGAGCCGGTGCGGGCGAGCTCGTCGAGCAGGAACACCGCGAGCCTGCGGTCGAAGCTCATGAAGAGCACCTGCTGCATGACCCACATGCAGTCGCTGAACCGCTCGAGCGCCTGACGGTAGGTGAACGCCTCGATGTGGACCTCGCGCTCGGCAAGGCGGCCGAAGCACGCCGGGTCGATGGCGATGAGCTCGCTGTCCCGCTCGGCGGAGAGGGCGAGGTCGAAGGTGATCTGCGGCAGCACGCAGGAGGCGGCGAGCACGCAGCACTCTCCCTCCTCCACGCGGAACAGCGTGATCTCCTTGCCCTGGTCGGACATCATGAACGCGCGCAGGGACCCCGAGCGCAGGAAGATCACACCGGTGCAGCCGTACCCGCATCCCTGGACCATGTCGCCCGCGGCGAAGCGCCGCACGCGCGCGTGGCGGGCGAGCTCGTCGCGGTCGGCGGGGTCGATGTCCGTCCAGAACGGGAGCAGGTCGGCCAGCTGGTCATCTGAGGGGATGCGGGTATCGGGTGCGGTCACGGGGGCTCCTTCGCGCGGCGGGCGGGCGCCCGCGCGGGCGGCGCGGCGCGTCTGCCGCGTCCCTGCGGGCGCCGGGTATGCCCCTATGGTACCCGCCCGCGGCGGGCCTTCGGTCACGTGCTCCGTACGCTGCCGGGGTCCGCCCAGGGCCCGGGCGCGGCCGCTACACGGCCATCCCGCAGCCGCCCACGCCCTCGGTGGCCACGCGGCGGTCGAGCTCGGTCTGCTCGAGGAACCCGAAGCCGCCCGCCACGTTCGCGCAGTCGTACCCGTGCTGGGTGAGGATACGGCAGGCGAGGTAGCTGCGCAGGCCGCTCTGGCAGCTCACGAGCAGGCGCCGCCCCCGCGGCAGCTCGCCCATGCGCGCGCGGAGTTCGTCGACCGGGATGTGCAGCGCGCCCTCGACGTGGCCGCGCGCGAACTCCGCATCGGTGCGCACGTCGACGAGGACCGCCCCGTCCGACCGTGCGGCCTCGAGCGCCTCCGCCCAGCGGACCTGCTCCACGCGGCCCTCCAGGATGTTCTGGATCATGAAGCCGGCCATGTTGACCGGGTCCTTCGCTGAGGAGTAGGGCGGCGCGTAGGCGAGGTCGAGGTCCGCGAGGCCGTCCGCGTCCATGCCGGCGCGGATGGCGACGGCGATGACGTCGATGCGCTTGTCCACCCCGGACGCGCCCACGGCCTGGGCGCCCAGGATGCGCCCGATCGCGCGCTCGAACACGACCTTGAGGATCATGGTCCGCGCGCCGGGGTAGTAGGTCGCGTGGTCGGCGGGGGACAGGATCACCGCGTCGGCGTCGATGCCGGCGGCGGCAGCGGCGCGCTCCGTGAGGCCCGTCGACGCCACCGTGGTGCCGAAGAGCTTCAGGACCGAGGAGCCGAGGGAGCCGGGATAGGACCGCTCGATCCCGCAGATCGCGTCCGCGGCGATGCGCCCCTGGCGGTTGGCGGGGCCGGCGAGCGCGATGAGGGCGGGCGCGCCGGTGACGCCGTGGGCCACCTGCACCGCGTCCCCCACGGCGTAGATGTCCGGGTCGCTCGTGCGCATGCTCGCGTCCACGAGGATCGAGCCGCGGACGCCCAGCTCGAGGCCGGCGTCGCGGGCGAGGGCGGACTCGGGGGCGACGCCGATGGAAAGCACGACGAGATCGGACTCGACGGCGTCGCCGCCCTCCACGAGCGTGCGGATCGCGCCCGGTGTCCGCTCGAAGCCGCTGACGTGCGAATTCAGCCGCAGGTCCACGCCCGCGTCGCGCAGGGCGTTGTGGAGCAGGGCGGCCATGTCGGCGTCGACGACGGGCAGCACGTGGGCGCCGCGCTGGATCAAGGTGACGTCCATGCCGCGCTCGCGCAGGTTCTCGGCCATCTCCAGGCCGATGAACCCCGCGCCCACCACGGTGGCGCTGCGTGCGCCGGTGCGCTCGATGAAGTCGTGGATGGCGAAGGTGTCCTCCACGGTGCGCAGGGTGAACAGCCGGTCGCCGTCGACACCCGGCAGGTCGGGGACGACCGGGCGGGCGCCGGGGGAGAGGATGAGCTTGTCGTAGGACTCGGTGTAGACCTCGCCGCGCCCGATGTCGCGCACGGTGACGGTGCGCGCCGCCCGGTCGATCGACACGGCCTCGTGGCGCACGCGCACGTCGATGTCGAAGCGGGCGCGGAAGCTCTCCGGGGTTTGGAGGGTGAGCTTCGCGCGGTCCGTGATGACGTCGCCCACGTAGTAGGGCAGGCCGCAGTTGGCGTAGCTCACGTAACCGGTGCGCTCGAGGACGACGATCTGCGCGCTCTCGTCCAGGCGGCGCAGGCGGGCGGCGGCCGTGGCTCCTCCGGCCACGCCCCCGATGATGACGACCTTCATGACGGTTCCTTTCTGTTCCGGATGATGATCAGGATGATGCAGGTGCTCAGCGCGCCCCGGTGACGACCGGTCCGCGCCAGCGCCCGATGCCCCCGATGTTGCGGGCGGCGGTGTAACCGCGCCGGGCGAGCTCCCGGCAGGCGCGGTCGCTGCGCGCGCCGGAGGCGCAGTAGACGAACAGCGGGGCGGCGGTCGTCGGGGCAACGAGGGCATGTCCGATGCGGTCGAGGGGGATGTTGACGGCGCCCTCGATATGGCCCTCGGCGAACTCGCCGGGGGTGCGGACGTCGATGAGGACGGCGCCGTCGGTGGCGCGCGCCTCGGCGACGGCGTCGTTGATGTCCGGTCCGCCGAACAGGGATGCGAGCAGGCTCATGGGTATCCTTTCAGTGTCCTTCTCCGTATCGGTTCCGAGCATACGCGCAAGGCGAGCCGGTTGTCGGTGACTTCGTCACCGAGCGGGCGGGCGGTGCGGGAGAGCGCTGCGGACGGGGCGCCGGCGCTCGTGCGTACGAGCCCGGTGCCGGCACGGGGGTGCGGCCTGGCATGGCACTGCAGGGCGTCCGCGGTGCGGTGGCGTGCGGCGACGGCGGCGGCATGGGGGCGGTCGGCCCGCGGCGCTCGTGCGGTTTTGCCACGGGGCGTCGGGGCGCGCGGCGGGCCGGCGGGGACTTGTCCTATACTTGCTAGGCCCGAACCGCCGATGCGCCCCGCGCGAAGGAGCCGCAAGCATGAAGATCAACCACGCCATCCTGCACATCCTGGACTTCGAGTCCTCCGTGAACGTCCTGAGCGCGCGGGAGCTCGACCTGGATTCGCGCGCCGTGCGGTCGTTCGTGGTCTCCCACCTGCGCCGCGCCCGGACGGGCGCGGACAACAAGCGCGCGTCGTTCTCCGAGGACAGCGCCTTCGCCGGGGAGCTCAAGGCGTTCCTGTTCGGCGACCGGGAGTTCATCGACTTCTCCCAGCAGATCGCCGAGTTCCTCGCCGGCGAGCTCGCGAAGGCCGACAAGGCGGAGTCCACCGACATCCTGGTGGCGGATTTCGACGACGACGATGACGTGCGGTGGTTCGCGGTGCTGCTCATGGTGAGCCGCATGGCGTTCATGCACGAGGTGGACCGCGAGGGCGGCGAGGTGCGCAACGACATCGCGCGGCATTACGCCATCCTACCGAGCCCCTCGCAGAAGGTGGCGAGCTACGCGATCGTGGGGGCGAGCACCATGGAGGTGTTCTACCAGGACAAGAAGCGCAAGATCGCGGGCGAGGACACCATGATCGTGCCGGAGGGCCTGCTGCAGTGCGCCACGGGCGTGTCGGGCAAGGAGGTCATCGAGACGGTGACGCGCATCGTCGAGGAGGTGGCCGAGGAGCACGGCGCCAACACGGCGGTCGCCCTGGCGCGCGCCAAGGAGGTCGTGGTGGAGCGCGTCGAGGAGGACGAGGAGCTCGCGCCCTGGGACCTGGCCGAGGAGATCTTCGAGGACGAGCCGGCCATGCGCGAGCGCTACGAGGCGCGCGCCCGCGAGGAGCGCGTGCCCGAGCACGTGCCGGTGGAACGCGCGCAGGTGGAGCGCGCGGCGGTGCGCAACCACAAGATCCGCACGGACACGGGGATCGAGATCACCTTCCCCGCGGAGATGCTGCGCAACACCGAGTACGTGCAGTTCGTGAACGAGCCGAACGGGCTGATCTCCATCGAGCTCAAGAACATCGGGAGCATCGAGAACCGGTAGCACGGCCCCTCTCCCGGGCCCTCGGATCGGCGGCGGATGTCCGCCTTGCGGTGCTCCAAATCAGCGAAGTTCGATATTGTGTGCATCTTTCCGAGTCCTCGACAAGCACTCCAGTAAGATAAAGCACTCAACTGGGAAACTGATGCGGAATCAAGACCGAATCGGGTGCTCTACTCGCCGGGTCGGAAAAGATGCACACAATATCGAACTCCGCGTTTTTCAGCATGCCCGATCGATGGCGAAGGACCGCTGCGTGCGGCTGGTCGATGGCATAGGGCGACTGTTCGCAGGTCAATTCGCGACGCAATCGTCCATGGTGCGCATGGGCAGGTCGTATATGCGACGCTTGTTCTTGATTCGGAATCTTATAGGGCAGTCCGTGGGTTCGCGTGGCGCGGGCACCGCTATAGAAGCATCAAGGTAGCTCCGGCAGAGGACTCCGGGCGTTTGTGAAACGCGTGACGACCCTTCGCTTTGCCGAAAAAAGTACACCTTTTCAAACCCAATATCGACCCCTCATTATACACACCCCCTTGTGCGGAACGCGCAGTATACCAACCCTCCATAGCGTCTTTCCAAATGTCTACGCAGGTAACGAACGCCCTGTTGAAAAGGTGTACCTTTTCGCGCTGCAAGGTGTTCGGCCAGTGGTTGGGTTTTTGGTCGATGGCCTTCCCTGAGGCGCGATGAGGTGCGGGGAAGGGAGGCTCATGAGCGCTGCCACGATGGCCGATGTCGTCATGCCGATGGGCCTTCCGTGCGGGCGCAGGGTTCCCAAGGGGAACCTGCGCTGGTATCTGCTGCGCGTTCCGGAGGGGCGCGAGCAGTCCGTATGCGACCTGCTCAAACGAATCATCCCCGGCGAGCTTCTGGAGGACGCGTTCGCGCCCCGGAAGGAGCGCTGGGCCAAGCGCGAGGGCGCGTGGGGGCTCGAGACGGTGCGCATGTACCGGGGCTACGCGTTCGCCGCGACGCGCGATGTCTCCGGGCTTGCCAAAGCGCTGGCGCGGACGACGGCGGCCGCCGAACTCGTTGGGGAGTTCGGGCGGTCGTGGATGCCGCTCGCGCCGGAGGCGCAGGGTTGGCTCGAGGCCGCGATGGACGGCGAGCACGTGATCAGGAACAGCGTCGGCGTGATCCAAGACGGTGTCCTGCACGTGCAGATGGGTCCGCTCGTCGGTCAGGAGGCGCGCGTGAGCAAGGTCGACCGTCATAAGCGGCGCTGCTTCGTGCGCGTGTGCGACGGGGGAGCGGGCTTCGCGGAGACGATGCCGCTCGACGTGCCGTCCAAGAGCTAGGGGCGGCAAGGGGAAACCAATGGAATCACGGGGTCGGGAGTTAATCGAGATGGCTGCTGGTATGCAGGCGCCCTCGAAAACCTCGCGGGGGAGGCGTACTGATGCTCTCCACGGACAATCGGGAAAGGTCGCGCCGCCGGTGCGGTGCGTCGCTGTGAGCGCGGAGCTCGAGGGACGTGCTGGAAGCCTGATAATCGATTCCGCTGCTGAAGCTCCGTCCGCTGCGCTTCCCGGTACCGACGAGTTCGCTTCGCTCTGCCGGAAACTAGATTCCCGATCTCTCGGCTACCGTGCGGTGAAGCGCGCGTTCGATATCGCGTTCAGCGCTGTGATCATCGCGGTGGGTATCGTTCCGTGTGTCGTCCTGTCTGCTGTCATCGCAGCGGACACGAAGGGCAGTCCGATATACACCCAGGAACGTGTTGGGAGACTGGGCCGGCCTTTTCGGATCTTCAAGTTCCGCACCATGGTCGCGGACGCGGATGACGTGGAAAAGTACCTCGATGCCGAGCAGCTGACGGAGTGGAAGCGTGAGCGCAAGGTCACGAACGATCCGCGTATCACCCCGTTGGGCAGGGTTTTGCGCCGCACGAGCTTGGACGAGCTGCCGCAGTTCCTGAATGTGCTCAAGGGGGACATGTCCCTCATCGGGCCGCGTGCGATTACTTTCGCCGAGCTTGAACATTACGGTGCCGATGTCGCTCTTTTGCTTTCCGTCCCTCAGGGCGTAACAGGCGCCTGGCAGGCCGGGCCCCGCAACGAGGCGTCCTTCGAGAACGGCGAACGCCAGGCTATTGAGCTCGGCTACGCGCGGCACGCGAGCCTCGGCGAGGACGTCAGCGTGTTCGGATCCACCTTCGGTGCCATGTTCGGCAAGAGGAGGTCAGGACGATGATTCGCGTTGCCCAGGTCATGGGGTATATGAACGGCGGCGGGGTCGAGCAGGTCGTCATGAACTACTACCGGCATATCGACCGCTCCCTCGTCCAGTTCGACTTCCTCGTCTGCGAGGGATCGGGCATGGTGCCCCGTGGGGAGATCGAGTCGATGGGCGGAAGAGTGCTCATGATCCCTCCGTACAAGCAGCTTCCCCGCTACATGCGCGAACTGGAGCGCCTTTTCCGCGAGGAGCGGTGGCCCATCGTCCACAGCCATGTCAACGCGCTTTCGGTGTTTCCGCTGCGCGCGGCAAAGCGCGCCGGCGTGCCGGTGCGCATCGCTCATTCGCACTCGACCGCCGGCAAAGGCGAGGCGGCCAAGAACGCCGTCAAGTTCGTCCTAAAACGGTTCAGCAACGTTTACCCCACGCACCGCATGGCCTGCAGCAGGTACGCCGGTGAGTGGCTGTTCGGGAGAGGCGCGGAGTTCGAGGTCGTCAACAACGCAATTGATTTGTCGCGCTTCGCCTTCGATTCGGAGGCCCGCGCACGAACGCGGGCGGGCCTGGGTCTCGCCTTCAACCAGCTCGCCGTCGGCCATGTCGGGCGCTTCATGCCCCAGAAGAACCATCGGTTCCTTATCGAGGCGTTTGCTGAGTTGGTAAGGCTGCGTCCTAACTCGGTGCTCCTGCTCGCGGGAGCCGGGGAGGACGAGGCGGCCGCTCGGGGTTGGGTGGCCGAGCTCGGGGTCGTGGACAAGGTCAGGTTCTTGGGTCAACGCGATGATGTCGGCAAACTCTACCAGGCGTTCGACGCGTTCGTTCTGCCCAGCCTCTACGAGGGCCTGCCCCTTGTCTCAGTTGAGGCGCAGGCAGCAGGGCTGCCGTGCTTCCTGTCCGCCCGGATCACCCGTGAAGTGGACGTGACGGGCGCCGTGCGTTTCCTGCCCATCGACGATGTGTCAGCATGGGTGGATGCGCTCGCCGATGTGAAACCTGGTACGCGCGTCGACGTGTGCGGGAAGGACTTCGAGGGCTACGACATTGATCGCGCTGCCGACAAACTTGACTCGCGATATTTGGAGCTAGCGATGGAGACCTTGCATGATTGGTGAACCCCTCGTATCGATTATCGTGCCGGTGTATAACGTCAAACGCTACCTAGAAGAATGCGTCTCTAGCCTTATAGCGCAGACCTATAGGAACATAGAGATTCTCCTCGTTGATGACGGCTCGACCGACGGGTCGGGCGCGCTCTGTGACCGCCTTGCGCACACCGATTCTCGGATTCGCGTCCTTCACAAGCCTAACGGCGGCCTGTCCGATGCGCGCAACCGCGGATTGCGCGAGGCGTTTGGTGAGTGGATCGCGTTCGTGGACAGCGACGATTGGGTTTCACCGATTTTCATAGAGGCGCTGCTCCGGGCAGCCCTCGACACCGGATGCGAGATTTCCGCCATCCCGTTTGGAAAGCCGTTCAGGGACGGGAATGCTTGCGCGTTGGCTGACTCGCTCGTCTCCATGGCGCCTGCGAAGACTCTGGCTTCGCCCTGTGTCCAGCGCCTGATGCTCTACCAGGCGCTGGACACAGGGGCTCCATGGCGCCTTTACGCGAGGAAGACGCTGGGCGTGGACCCGTTCCCCGTCGGCCTCTACTACGAGGACTTGGCGAGCGTGTACAGAATCGTACGACGGGTTGACAGAGTTGCGGTGCTCGATGGCCGTGACCTGTATGCATACCGCATGAGGAGGGACAGTATCATCAGGCAAGAATACAGGCACATCAAAGCGGAGTCAGCACTTCAGATAGCAGACCAACTCTACCATGATATCACGGGGTGGTACCCCGACCTGGCGATTGCGGCGGCTAGCCGGTGCTTCTCGGTGTGCCGTATGGTCTACGCCCAGGTGCCCACCGGCGCCGACGCGACTGATGCCACCGAGCGCGACCGTGAAGAGTTGTGGGCGGTGCTCAGTCGCCACCGCCTAACGGTCTTGTGCGATGCGCACGCCCGCAAGCGCGAGCGCCTGGCTGCTGGCATTGCTTGCCTCGGACGAGCGCCGTTCGATATGTTCTGTAATGCCGCGAGGATAGCGGGGCTGCTGCAATGATCTACCTTGCGATGTTCCTAACTACAACCCTGCTTCTCTACGCGAGCAGCAGATGCAAGGGCGTGCTTGAGGCTCTGCTCGCTACGGCAGGCCTACTACTACCATGTCTCCTCGCTGGACTCAGGGACGAGACTATAGGCACAGATGTTCTCTCCTATGCAAAATGGATGGCAATCGATGCCCAAAACATGGGATTTATTGATTTCATTCAATACGAAGCAGAAACCGCCAATTCAGGATGGAACGTTTTTACTTGGATTACGGTAAACGCAACCGGAGGGCTTTCCGGCTATCTATTCTGCATCGAGGCGCTGTGCATACTGCCCATTTACTTCGGTCTTCGACACATGTGCAGGGCATGGGAATGGGCCGGTATTCTCTCATGGCTATTGCTCTGGTACGCATTCTCACTAAACGGCATGCGACAGTGTGCCGCCATGAGTATCGTGTTCTACTCGACTGTATACGTTCTGGAGAGGAGACCTCTTCCCTTTCTTGTTGGCATCGTCGCTGCCGTGTCACTGCACCAAACCGCTGTCGTCGGACTGTTCATCTACCTTTTTGCCTTCATCTACCGTTACAGCGGCAGCATCTCAAATTTGCTAGGGAAATGGCGAAGCCCGATTGTTATCGCTGCGTCGATATGCATCGTCGGCATATGCATCGTATTTGGCGATCGAATCGTCCTGGCACTATCGTTCCTTAAAGATTCTTATTCTTTTCAAGTTAACGCTATTGGAGAGAATGACTTTAGTTTTGCCGGCTTGTATTTAACTATATTAATCTCCTGCCTTTGGGGTGCAGCTCGCAGGGAATTTGTTTCATCGACTGCTCTCATTGGAGAAGAGCCAAGAGCGATATCCCGCAATGGGTTTGACATTGCGTGTGGAGTTGCACTTATCGGAAGCCTTCTCTGGCAGTTGAACCTTGCGTCAGCGACACTCGGCAGGATTGGCTATTACGGAAGCATCCTAATCCCGCTCGTTGTTGCGATGCTGGGGAGTAATGGCCCAAAAACAAGGAGCCAGTTCCTATTCTCAATGGTTTGCTCATCCGTCTACTTCGTCGTCATCACATTGATGATGGGCCAATCAGGGGTCGTTCCCTACACATCAGTACTACTTGGAATAAGCGGATAGTCTTCTTAGGAGAATGATCATGCCATCCTCTCGCATCCCTAAAAGGATTCACTACATATGGTTCGGGGGCAAACCCCTCACACCGCTTGCAGAAAGGTGCATCGCGTCGTGGAAGAAGTTCTGTCCTGACTACGAGATCATCCGCTGGGATGAGTCGAATTTCGACGAAGGTGGCAACCGCTACTTCCAGGAGGCTATTGCTGCAAAGAAGTGGGCGTTCGCGAGCGATTACGCCCGTCTCAAAGTCCTTGTTGAGAACGGTGGTTTTTACATGGATACCGATGTCGAGTTGCTCAAACCGCTCGACCGGTTCCTCTCAGATGAGGCCCTGTCGGGATTCGAGACGGAGTCTCGAATCCCGACAGGCCTCATGGCCTGTCGGGATTCGTTCCCGCTCTTCGAGCGGCTTCTCCACGACTACGACGACAGAAGTTTCATTAAGCCGAACGGGCAACCCGACTTGACCACCAACGTCACGCTCATAACGCAGGCGTGCTTAGAAGAGGGTCTGGTTCTCAACGGTGAGAAGCAGACCGTTGCGGGCTTCACGATCTATCCGAAGGATTGGTTCTGCCCCAAGGACCACGACACCGGAAGAATCGAGCTCACGGAGAACAGCTATGCGATTCACCACTTCGACGGTTCATGGCTACCGAGGGGCTTGACCCTGTATCAAAAGGAAAAGGCGATCCTCACCAAGCGGTTCGGCTGGTTGCCTCTCGGCATCCTCAAGGGAGTCGCCTTAGCGAGCGCATGCGTGAAGGACGGCTCGACCGAACCTTACAAAGCGTGGAAAGGGAGGCGCAGCCATGAATAAGGCCGTGCTCGTCTTCGGGACGCGTCCGGAGGCGATCAAGATGTGCCCGCTCGTGCTGGAGCTCAAGAGCCGCCCAGACGAGTTCGATACCGTCGTCTGCGTCACGGGCCAGCACCGCGAGATGCTCGACCAGGTGCTCGATGTGTTCGGGGTCGTCCCCGACCACGATCTCGCAGTCATGAAGCCCGGCCAGACCTTGTTCGACATCACGGGCGACGTGCTGCTCAAGGTAAAGGCCGTCCTCGAGGACGAGCGTCCCGACTGCGTGCTCGTCCACGGCGACACTACCACCTCGTTCGCTGCGGCGCTCGCGGCGTTCTACCTACAGATCCCGGTGGGGCATGTGGAGGCCGGCCTGCGCACGAGGAACCTCTACTCCCCCTGGCCCGAGGAGTTCAACCGCCAGGCGGTGGACGTCATCTCCAACTGGTACTTCGCGCCCACGGAAACCAGTCGCCAGAACCTTCTCGATGAAACCAAGTCCGCCGACCGCATCTTCGTCACCGGCAACACCGGCATCGACGCGCTGCGCCACACGGTGCGGGAGGACTACTCCCATCCCGAGCTCGACTGGGCGGAGGGCTCCCGCCTCATCCTCGTAACCGCGCACCGCCGCGAGAACCTGGGCGAGCCCATGCACCGCATGTTCCGCGCCATCAGGCGGGTCATGGAGGAGCGCCCGGACACCAAAGCCATCTACCCCATCCACATGAACCCGCAGGTGCGCAGGGCCGCCCACGAGGAGCTGGACGGCTTCGACCGCCTGCGCATCATCGACCCGCTCGAGGTCGTGGACTTCCACAACTTCATGGCCCGCTCCCATCTCATCCTCACCGACTCCGGCGGCATCCAGGAGGAGGCTCCCTCCCTCGGCAAGCCCGTCCTCGTCATGCGCGACACCACCGAGCGCCCCGAGGGCGTGGCGGCGGGCACGCTGCGCCTCGTCGGCACCGGGGAGGACATCATCTACCGCGAGTTCTCCAGCCTGCTGGACGACCCGTCGGAGTATGAGGCAATGTCGCACGCGTCAAATCCGTATGGAGACGGCCATGCAAGTGAGCGCATCGCCAGCATCCTCAAAGGGGCGCGTGGATGAAGTTGCTTTCCATCGTCATCCCCTTCTTCAACACCAGTGAGTCCCTGTTCGCCAAATGCCTGGCCTCGCTGCGGTGCGACCGCGCGGGGGACATAGAGGTCGTCGTTGTCGATGACGGGTCGTCGCCGGAATCGGGACGGACCCTCGAGAAGGTTGTCTCTGCGGCCCCGATCGACGTCTCCGTACTGCACAAGGAGAATGGCGGGCAGAACTCTGCGCGCGTACACGGCCTATCTATCGCGCGGGGAGAGTACGTCCTCTTCATTGACTCGGACGACTACGTCGATACGGGAGCCCTTGACGATTTACTCGATATCCTTGAGAGGGAAAAACCGAAAATCCTGTCCTTCAACTACGATGTCGTGGACGCGGGAGGGGGCCTTATCGAGCGGCACGATCGGTGGAGGGGCGGCTGCTCCACAATGGACATCGCAGAAGGCGTCATCCACAGCGATTCGCTATGGATGCAGGCGTATCGCAAGGAGCTCATATCCGATTCCGAGAGTCTGTTTGCCCAAGGGATCAGGATAGGCGAGGACCTCGCCTCCGCAACCCGCATCCTCCTCGCCGTCGGGGAGGCTTCAACGGCCGGGATATCGCTCTACCGTTATGTGAAACGGCCCGGAAGCACCCTCGATAAGCCCCCTTCGGACTCTATGCTCGATATAGCCAGAGCCTTCGACTGGATCCTTGGCTTACCTGAGGGCAAGGTCTCGCCCTATCGCAGCGAGCTCGAGTGGATGGCGATCCTCCACGTCCTATTCTGGGGAGGCGTGAGGATTATAAGCTCGTACGGCCCGGACACCGAGCTGAAAGAGACGCTATTCGACTGGATGGACGACAGGTTCCCTGACTGGAGGGTCAACCCGTACCTAAAGAGCGAAAGGATTGCTTCAAAGCTGGATTTCAGGCTGGTCGTGTTCGGACGCTGGCGTGAATGCCGTCGGCTCCATGGCGTGAAGCGGCTCGCAAAGCATCTGCTGGGGACGGTCGGATCATGATTTTCGGAAAGAGGGGCGAGACTGTGGAAGAGTCGACCAACGCTGAGCTTGAGAAGTCGAAGCGCAGGCGCGATGGTGTGCTGATCTCGTACGCATACACGTTCGCGCAAGTCGCCGTCAACCTCGTGTATGTACCCTTACTGCTTTCGACAATCGGCAGGACAGAGTACGGGCTCTACCAGACCGTCGGCGCGATCATGTCCTACATCGTCTCTATCAACAGCGTCCTCTCTGCTGGCGTGAGTCGGTACTACAGCATGTACAAGGCCGAGGGGGACGAGCGGATGATGGAGAGCACGCTCGCCATCGCGAAACGGCTTTACTGGGGCATCTCCGCTGTCGCTGTGGCCGTGGTTCTTCTGATCATCCCGTTGATGAGATGGGGATATGCCTCCTCGTACACCGCATCCCAGCTTGACGAGTGCTCGGTTATGCTCATCATTCTTGCCGTTAACCTGGTGGTGACCTTCAACAACACAGTCAACATCGCGGCAATCAACGCGAACGAGCGGTTTGTGTTCTTAAAGGGGACGCAATTGCTCACGCTTGTTGCGCAGCCCGTGTTAATTCTTCTCCTTGGTAGAATCTTTCCAAATGCCGTGACCATTACGCTTGTCATACTGGGGATGAACGTTCTTTGTTCCCTTATTCAGAGAGTGTTTACGCAACGCTTTCTCGGAACGAGGTACACTTTTCACGGTTGGGACAGGAAGCTGCTCAAGGGGCTTCTTGGCTTTTCCGCCACAATCGTGCTAGTTACGGTTGCCGACCAGCTGTTCTGGAACTCCGGTAAACTCATCATCGGATATTTCGCCGGGGCGGGCTTGGTGGCTGTATACGGCGTCGGCTCGCAGATATACAACGCGTACCTGTCGGCCGGCATGGCCATCAGCGGCGTCTTCTTTCAGCGTGTTTCCGAGCTCGTTCACCTACGGCACGACATGAGGGCGGTTTCTGAGCTGTTCGCCCGAGTGGGGAGGGTCTCCTTTGCCGCCCTCTTCCTGATCCTCGGCGGGTTTCTTGTGCTTGGGAGGGACTTCGTGTTTCTCTGGGCCGGTCTCGAGTATTCCGATGCGTTCTGGGTGGGCGTGCTGGTCATGGTTCCCATGACCGTGGATTTGATACAGAATCTCGGGCTTACGATTCTTCAGGTGCTGAACAAGTACAGCTTCCGAGGTTTTGCGTACATCGTTGTGTCCGCGCTGAACATCGTAGTCTCCATTTTCGTCATCCCTCGTTGGGGAATCGTCGGGGCGGCCGCTTCCAGCGGTGCATGTATGTTTCTGTGCAACGGTCCTGTTATGAATTGGTTTTACAAATCGCGTGCCGGACTCGATATTGGTTTGTTTTGGAGGGAGGTGGCAAGGTGCGGGTTTCCCCTCGTTCTCGTCGCTGCGGTGATGATGGGCGTAAGAAGCATGATTCACATTGACATTCTCGGATGGCACGAGCTCATCGCTATAGGACTTGCTTACCTGGCTCTCTACCTCATCTCATATTGGCTGGTTGGGTCAAACGAGTGGGAACGTGCGACGATAAAAGCGTTGTTCATTAGGAGGTAGCATTGGGAAACAATACGGCAAAGCTGCTTTGCCGTTTATGAACTGATTTAGTTATTAACGGGCATTACCGGCGGTGCGGGTGCGAGCGCTGTTAGTGGTGGAAAGGGTTGGAGAATATATATGGGTCAGAATCAGTCCTTTCCCAATCTCGATATCGCGAAGCTCATCATGGCATTCTTGGTGGTCGAGATACATACCAAGCCGCTCAACGACGTCGAGTCGAACGTCGTCGCGCAGATCGTCAACGGGATCGACTGCGTCGCTGTCCCGTTCTTCTTTATCGCATCCGGTTTCCTCTGCTTCAGGGGCCTCGCGTTGCGCGACTTCGGGGACGGCGGATCTCATGCCTCTGCCAGGGTTCGCGGCACGATTTGCAAGCAACTGACATTATATGCGACCTGGACTGTTCTCTTTTTGCCACTCGCCCTGTTCGGGGCGCGTTTGAGGGGATGGAGCGCCGTCGAGACCGTCCTGCACATCGCGAGGGGCGTACTGCTTGTCGGAGAGAATGATTTCACTTGGCCGCTGTGGTACCTGTTGGCGAGCGTGACGGCGTTTGCGCTTATTTACATCCTGCTACGGAAGGGAGTTGCTCCCAGGCCGATTCTCGTCCTGTCGGCGGGGATGCTCCTGCTCGGCCAGGTCGTTGAGATCGCGCGCGGATGGGAGGATGCCCTCGTGCCGATTGCGCTCCTCGTCGACCTGTATAGCGCCGTTTTCGTTACCGCCCGCAACGGACTGTTTGAGGGGTTCTTCTACGTCGCGGTCGGGATGTACGTCGGGCTTGGGTGGGGCAGCCGCCCCCTGCCGCGCCTTGGGACGACGGTTGCCTGCCTGGCGCTCGGCCTTGCGGGCTGTGTCCTCATAAGCCCGAGTGCCCACCTTCCGTTCTGCGCGATCTTCGCGGTAGCGCTCTTCCTTCTCTGCGTCAGGCGCACGGGGGACTTGCCTCACCCGTGGGCACGCAAGGCGAGCACCGTGGTCTACCTGGTACACATGGCATTCGCCGTGGCCTTCGTCTACGGAATCTGCGGCTACGGTGAAATTGACTTTTTCACCGCGCCAGTCTCTCATGTGGTGCTGTACTCATTCACCTTGGTTTGCTCGCTGCTGACCGCTTCTATCGTCATTCCGCTTGGTCGTAAAGTCTCTTTAGTTAAGACGATTTTTGGGGTGTAAGGGCTCGCGGCGCGGTGCCTTGAATAGGCATGGTAGACGCATTCTGTTTGCGGAGATACACAATCCGTGTCTTATGCCCTAGCTCTTGTTCCGCCGACTCCATTGACATAGCAGCAACTTTCGCCATATTCCGCTGCATTTCGGTGCTCGTGTCCGTAATGTCGGAGATGCAGATGCTCGCGCGCATGTTGCCCTGTCGACTAAGGGTGTTCTCAGCGGTCGCGAAGTTACCATCGCCACTCGGCAGATCCTGACAACGGTTTTCTCCAGAACGTTCTTGTAGAACGTCGGCACATATTACAGCGTGCTGCTCATCAATAGGGCTGTCGGAAAGTGCATAAGAGTCTCGGCGGCACCTCATGCTGTTCCGACTCTCGTCCGCTGGGGTGTTTCCTAAATCCTGCGACGAAAACCGGGCGACATGGCATGGTCGCTGCGCTCAGCGTCGAGTCACAGTGCCATGCCGTGAGCGGCAGAAAGTAGCCCCCGCCCTTCGTAATCAATCTGATATAACCTCAGCCAAGTAATATGCGCTACCATCTGAATCAAGGTGCGACCGTGGAGCCCAATTATTCTATGACCACCCTTCAGCGCTACCCCTCCCAGGTGAAATCGACTGCACGCGATAACGTTGTCCGTAACACGGAGCAGGGCATGGGCGCTTACGTCTTCTGCAGCGAGGAGGTTTTCGAGGAGCGCATTGCCAAAGAGAGGGAGGATGCGGCGTACGAGGCCCGCCTGATCGAATCCGTGGGTAGAGGCGTCGCGGATATCCAGGCAGGACGCTACGTCACCTCTCTCGACGAAGCGTTTGAGTACGCTTCGGAACTCAGGAGGAGTCGCGCATAGCATCGAGCTTCGCATCGCCGATGAGTTCACGGATGCGCTTGCCGAAATATCCTCCGACGCTTTGCCCTCAAGGATCTATTCGGCCGCTTCCTCGTTAGCGACCTTTCCCGACAGCGGCTCGCCGCTCGCGCGCAAGAGCCTGAACGAGCGGTTTGGTGAGGGTATCCGGCAACTTGCCGTTTCCCGTTTTGTGATCGTGTGCGGTCATGTCGGCGACACGGTGGACGTCCTTGCCCTCGTGTACGGGCCGTCTATTGTGTGACGGCACGCAGGGCTCCCTGCGCAATTCCGCTGAGTGACGCCTCCATCACTTACATACGTATGGTATGTTTAGGCGGAACGCAAGGGCGTCGGAGTTCCCGGTTGCCCTCTGCGGCAGCCGTGCAGCCTGCACCCACCTCGTCCGTCCCGTCAAGGAGGCCCTATGGCGCGCAACAAGTTTCCGGAGGAGACCGTCAAGCGCATCCTCGATGTCGCCGAGGAGCTCTTCATGACGCGCGGATACGAGCGCACCACCATGGCGGACATCGTCGACGGGCTGGGGGGGCTCACCAAAGGCGCTGTCTACCACCACTTCAAAAGCAAGGAGGACATCTTCGAGGCCGTGTTCGAGCGGGCGAACCGCCCGGTCATCGAGCGCATCGAGCGTATCATGGATGACCGTACCCTCACGGGCCACCAGAAGCTCCTCGCGCTCGACGCCGCCTCGTCCGACGGCCCGTCGGCCGAGATGTGGCGCGCCATGCGCCTCTCCGCCGACCCCGTCCGCCATGCGCGCATCCTCGCGCGCGAGTACGCCGACGTCATCGAGACCGCCCATCGCTACATCGAGCCCGTCATCCGCGAGGGCATCGCCGACGGCAGCATCGCCTGCGCCCATCCGCGCGAGGCGGCCGAGGCCATGATGCTGCTCTCCAACCTCTGGGTCGTCCCGCTGTTCTGCCCGCTCACCGAGGAAGCCGAGTACGGACGGCGCGTCGAGGTGTTCATGGACATCACGCGCATGCTCGGGATCGACCTCTCGGCGCTCTCCTCCCTGGAGGACGCCCGTATGTGGGGCGAGGACGGAACGCCGTCCGTGCACGCGCCGGCGGGGGAGGGGCCCGATGGCCGTGGATCCGCCCCGGCAGGGGAGCAGCCCGCGGCACCCGATGGTTGCCGCACGGAAAAGAAACCTGAGGTTGGTTGAGGCAACCGCCGCCGTTGCCGAAGATGACCTCAAGCGAAGGAGCCGCCCGAGCGGCTTTTCTTCGATCATATATACATACCAACCGAATGTATGAGAGAAGGGAAACGACATGGAGAACACCAGTAGACGGATGGAGGCAGAGGCAGTGAGCGCCATGGAGAACGCCAGTAGGCGAACGGGGGCGGGGACAGTAAACCCCATGGAGAACACCAGTAGGCGAACGGAGGCGGAGACAGTAAGCTCCATGGAGAACGACGGCAGGCGAACGGAGGCAGGGGCCTTACGCGATAGGGGAGACGACGGCAGACGGACGGAAGAAGCGGCCTTCGCGATGCGGAGTCCGCAAAGTAAGGACGCGCCGCCTCGCGCGCAAGTTGCCGCCAGCCAGTCCCCGCACGACGCCCCGCACGAACCCGCGCGCGGCCGCTCGGACGAGCCCCTGTTCACCCCGGGCTTCGCGGCCATCGCGATCGCGCAGGCGTTCTCGCTGCTGGGCATGGAGATCCTCCAGTTCGTCCTGCCCCTGCACCTCCTGAACCTCACCGGGTCGGGCACCCTGTACGGCACCGTGCTCGCCGCGGGGTTCATCCCCTACACCCTGCTCGCGCCCATCGGCGGCGTGGTGGCCGACCGCACGCGCAAGCGCGGCGTCATGGCGGCGCTCGACGCCCTCCTCGCCCTCGTGATGGCGGCCTACCTCGCATGCTCCGGCTCGGACGCCCTCGTGGCCATCACGGTCGCGGTGCTCATGTTCGCCTTCGCCGCGCAGGCGCTCTATCAGCCCTGCGTGCAGTCCGCGGTCCCGCACGTGGTCGCCCCCGCCCGGCTCGAGCAGGCGGTCGCCGTGACCAACCAGCTCAGCATGGTCACCGGGATCGGCGGGCCGGTTGTGGGAGGCCTCGTCTTCGGCTTCTGCGGCCTGGCGCCCATCGCGGCCGTGTCGGCGGCGTGCTTCGCCGTGTCGAGCCTGCTCGTCCTCGCCATCGTCCGCGTGCCCTACGACCCTCCGGCGCGCACCGCGGGCCTGCTCGCCACCGCGCGCGCGGACCTCTCGGAGGCCCTGGGGCACCTGCGGTCGCATCCCATCATGTGGCAGACCATCCTGGGCGCCACCCTCGTCAACCTCTTCGGCTCCTCGTTCATCAACGTGGGGTCGCCCTACATCGTCACGGAGTCCCTCGGGCTCTCCAACCAGCTCATGGGCGTCTTGCAGGGCGCGCTCGCGGTGGGCGGCCTCGCCGGCGGGGCGCTCGTGGCGACGCGGCCCGGGTCATTCGGCATCCGGAGCGTGCCGCGCCTTCTGGTCGGTGTGGCCGCGGGGCTGGCGGCGATGGCCGTGCTGCTCACCCTCCCGCTCCCGCCGCTCGGCGTCTACGCGGGCATGCTCGCCATCTACCTGGGGACCATGGCGTGCTGCATGGCCATGTCGATCGCCGCGACGTCGTACCTGCAGATGGAGAGTCCCGGCACGCTCGTGGGCAAGGTGATGGCGCTCACGCTCATGCTGGCGAACTTCGCCACGCCGCTCGGGCAGATCGCCTACGGCGCGGCGTTCGACCGCGTCGACCCCTGGCTGGTCGCCGCGCTCGCGGCGCTCGCCGTCGCCCTCGTGACGGCGCACCTCGCCCGCGTCTACCGGCGCGAGCTCTCGCGGTAGCCAGGTACCCGCACCGCGGTGTCCCGCCCCACGGGAGGCACGCGCCGCCGGGCGGGCGGGAACCGGCTGCGGTCACACGAGCCCGAGCTCGCGGCAGGCGTTCCAGATCCCGTCGTCATCCACGGAGGTCGTCACCATGTCGGCGGCCTCCGTCACGCCCTCGCGCGCGTTGCCCATGGCGATGCCCGTGCCCACGCATCGCAGCATGGAGATGTCGTTGCCGCCGTCGCCGAACGCGATCGCCTCGGACAGGTCGATCCCGTGGCGCTCGCACATGGCGCGCACGCCGACGGGCTTGCCCCCGCCCGCGGGCATCACGTCGCAGAAGTCGTCGCACCACCGCGCCGTGAAGACGTAGGGGTTCGCGTCGGTGACGAGGTGCTCGTCTTCTGGCTCCACGAAGGCGCACATCTGCATGATCTCCTCGTCGAGCGCGCACGCCGGATCGTCCTGGTCGTACGAGATGCCGACCTCGCGCTCGTGCTCGAGGAGCCGCTGGTTCTTGCCGCTGATGTAGGAGCGCTCCTCGGTGATGAACAGGGCGTCGTACAGTCCCGACCGGATCTGCTCGACGGCGATGCGGACACCCTCCGGGTCGATGCGCTGGCGGCGGAATCGGCCGCCCCCGTCGAAGCACAGCTGGCCGTTGATGGTGACGTAGCCGTCGAACCCGGTGCTGACCGCGGGCGGGAGCATCTTGTACGAGCGCCCGGTGGCGACGAACAGCTTGATGCCGCGCTCGCGCAGCGCGGCGAGCGCGCGCCGGGTCGATCCCGGGACGTCGTGGGTCTTGAAGCTGAGCAGGGTGCCGTCCACATCGAAGAACGCGGCTTTGATCATTCGTGCCTCCCAGTGACGGGTCGTTTTTCCGGAACCATTGTACCTGCAGGCGGGCGCCCGGTCCCGGTCGGGAGGGGGATGGCGCGCATCGGGTTCGCGGGCCGCCGTCCGCACCGGCCGGGTGCGGTCGGGGGCGGCGCAGGCATCTGCCATGCGGGACGCCCGCCGCCGCGCGGGCGCCCGGCCCCGGTCGCGGCGCCGCCTCCGCGGGCCGTGATACCATGCAGGTGTCCGGGCCCCGGGCGACGGCGATCGAGGAGGCGGCGCATGGCGACACCCGAGTTCATCCTGCGGCTGAGGGAGAAGATCGGCCACGACCCGCTCTGGCTGATCGGCGTGACCGCGTACGTCGAGGACGGCGCGGGGCGCGTGCTGTTCGGCAGGCGCGCGGACACGGGGGAGTGGGCGCTCGTCTACGGCATCAACGAGCCGGGAGAGGAACCCGCCGACACCGTGGTGCGCGAGGTGCGCGAGGAGACGGGCGTCGACTGCGTCCCGGTGGCGCTCGCGGGGGTGACGGCCGCCCGGCACGAGACGGTCTACGCGAACGGGGACCGCTGCCAGTACCTCGACCTGCTGTTCTGCTGCCGCCTGCGCGAGGGCGGGGCCGCCGTCCCGCGCGTGGCGGACGACGAGAGCCTGGAGGTCGGGTGGTTCTCCCCCGACGACCCGCCCGCCCCGCTCGCCGCATCGACCGTCGAGCGCATGGGCATCATCCGCCGTTTCCGCGCGGGGGCCGATGCGGGGGATGCGCGGGCGCTGTTCCGCTGCACGGAGGCGGGGGAGGCCCGCTAGGCCGCGCGCCGCGCTAGGCCGCACGCCGCGCCCGCCGGTCCGGCGGGACCGCCTGGGAGATCGTCTGCGAAGGGAGGCAGGGATGCGCTACACCGCGATCGTCGAGTCCCCGCTCGGGGAGGTGCGCCTGGCGAGCGACGGCCGGGCGCTCACGGGCCTGTGGTTCGTCGGGCAGCGCTACGACGGCGCGGGGCTCGGGACGGACGCGCAGGCTGCTCCCGACCTCCCCGTCTTCGCCGAGGCCCGCGGCTGGCTGGACGCCTACCTGGAGGGCGGCCGGCAGGTCCGGCCCCCTGCGGTCGCGTTGGGCGGCACGCCGTTCCAGCGTGAGGTGTGGGGCGCGTTGCAGCGCATCCCCTACGGTGCCACCGCGACGTACGGGGATATCGCGCGCGAGCTCGGCCGCCCCGCCGCCTGCCGGGCGGTCGGCGCGGCCGTGGGGAGGAACCCCGTCTCGCTCATCGTGCCCTGCCATCGCGCCATGGGGTCGGGCGGCTCGCTCACCGGGTACGCGGGCGGCCTGTGGCGCAAGCGCACCCTGCTCGCCCTCGAGTCGGACGGCATCATGACCTGGGAGGTCGCCGACCGGGCGCCCGGGCTCGTCGGCGCGCTCACCGACCTGTGGGAGCGCTCGGTGCGGGCGACCCACGGGTTTCTGCCCGACGGCGAGGTCGAGCGCCTGCGGGCCTACGTCCCCGGGGCCATCCGCGCCACGCCGCGGCTGTTCGTCGCCCGGCGCGCGGGCGTCCCGGTGGGCTTCATGGGCGTCGACGGCGCCCTGCTCGACATGCTCTTCATCGACCCCGGGGAGCGCGGGCGCGGAATCGGCCGCCTGCTGCTGGAGCGGGGCGTCCAGGACGCGGGCGTGACCGAGCTCACGGTGAACGAGCAGAACCCCCAGGCCGTCGGGTTCTACCGCCATATGGGGTTCTCCGTCTTCGACCGCACCGATACCGACGACCAGGGCGCCCCCTATCCGCTGCTCCGCATGAGGCTCCCGTAGCCCCGCGCGCCCGCGGGGCGCGCCCGTGACGGCTACAGCGTCCGGAGGGCCTCCACCAGCCCCGTCTTGGCATCGGTGGCGGCGTCGCGCGTCTTGATGACGCGCGCGGGCACGCCGGCGGCCACCGCGCCGGCGGGGACGTCCTCCACGCAGACGGCGCCGGCGGCCACCACCGCGTTCTCGCCGATGCGGACGCCCTCCAGCACGACCGCGTTCGCGCCGATCATGACGCCGTCCTCCACGACGACGGGCACGGCGCTCGCGGGCTCCACGACCCCTGCGAGCACGGCCCCCGCGCCGATGTGGCAGCGCGCCCCCACGGTCGCCCGTCCGCCGAGCACCGCCCCCATGTCGATCATCGTGCCCGCGCCGACCACGGCGCCGATGTTGAGGATGGCGCCCATCATGATCACGGCGCCGTCGCCGATCTCGACGTGCTCGCGGATGATCGCGCCCGGCTCGATGCGGGCGTTCAGCCCCTTCGCATCGAGCAGCGGGACCGCGGAGTTCCTCCGGTCGCTCTCGATATCGAGGTACGCGATGGCGTCGCGGTTCGCCTCGACGACGGACCCGAGCTGCGCCCAGTCGCCGAAGGCGACGAGCCCCTCGGGGCCGCCGTAGACGCGGGCCCCGCCCCAGTCCACGTGCGCGCCGTCCTTCAGGCGCGCGTACACCTTGACCGGCGTCCTCTTCGGCGCCGTGGCGATGAAGTCGATGATCTCCTGTGCATCCATGGTGGTTTCCCTTTCCTAGCTTCTTGCGATCGGTGGCAGCGGGGACCGCTCGATGACGGCGCGGGGGCTGCCCCATCTGCCGACACGGGGCCGCTCCTGTCTGCCGCCGTCGGTCACGGTCTTTCCGCCGTCAGCTGAACATCAGCTCGTCGAAGGTGTAGAACCCCGCCGGGCGGCCGGCGAGCCGCTGCGCCGCCTCGAGGGCGCCGTTCACGAAGATCTGCCGGCTCGCCGCGCGGTGCGCGAGGGTGACCTCCTCGTCGTCGCCGAGCAGCATGACCGTGTGCACGCCCGCCACGGTCCCGCCCCGCACCGCGTGGACCCCGACCTCCGCCGCGTCGCGGGCGCCGCACACGCCGGAGCGCCCGTAGACCGGGCGCACGGTCCCGTCGCGCGCGGCGGTCACCTCGTCGAGCAGCATGCGCGCCGTGCCGGAGGGGGCGTCGGCCTTCGCGGCGTGGTGGCACTCGACGATCTCCACGTCGAAGCCGGGCAGTTCGCGGGCCGCCTGGGCGACCAGGTGCCGCAGCGCCGCGACGCCGACGGAGTAGTTGCCCGACCACACCACGGGGAGCTCCCGCCCCAGGGCGCGCAGCTGCTCCATCTGCCCCTCGCTGTACCCGGTCGTGCCCTCGACCACGGCGCACCGCGCGGAGCGCGCGTATGCGAGGGCCGCGTCCAGGCAGGATGCGTTCGAGAAGTCCAGCAGCACGTCGGCTGCCTCGGCGCGTGCGGCCTCGGCGGGGTCGTATCCCACCTGCACCACCACCTGGAAGCGCGCGCCGCCCGCGCCGTCGCGCGCGGCCTCGGCGGTCGCCCGGATGAGCGAGCCCATGCGCCCGGCCCCCATGATCGCGATCCTAAGCATGCAGACCAGCCCCCTTCATGGCCTCGACGAGCCGCTCGCGCGCGGGTTCGGACATGGGCACGAGCGGCATGCGGTAGACGGCGTCGCACAGGCCCATCTGCGCGAGGGCCTCCTTCACCGGGATGGGGTTCACCTCGCAGAACAGCGCGCGGATCAGCGGCATCGCGCCGACCTGGATCTCCCGCGCGCGGCGGACGTCGCCGTCGAGGAACGCCCGGCACATCCCGTGGACGAGCGCGGGCTGCACGTTCGCCCAGACGCTGATGACCCCGGAGGCGCCGAACGCCATGAGGGGGACGGTGAGGGCGTCCTCGCCCGAGTACATGCGGAAGCCGTCGGAGAGCAGGTGCGCGATGTCCGCGGCGAAATCGACCGACCCGCTCGCCTCCTTGATGCCCATGATGTTGGGATGCGCGGCGAGCCGCTCCACATTGGCCGCGCTGAGCGCGCAGCCGGTGCGCCCGGGGACGTTGTAGACGATGCAGGGCACCCCGACCGCCTCGGCGGCGGAGGCCAGGTGCCGGTAGACCCCCTCCTCGCTGCTCTTGTTGTAGTACGGGGTGATGATGAGCAGGCCGTCGACGCCGATGCGCTCGAACGCGCGGCACTTCTCGACCATCGTCTCGGTGCTGTTGGAGCCCGCGCCCGCGATGACCGGCACCCGCCCGGCGACGCGCTCCACGACGAAGCGCGCCACCTCCTCGTCCTCCTCGTGCGTCATCGTCGAGCTCTCGCCCGTGGTGCCGAGCGGCAGCAGCGCGTCGGTTCCCGCGTCGAGCTGGAAGTCGACGAGGCGCCCGAGCGCGCCGTAGTCGATCGACCCGTCGGCGGCGAACGGCGTCACGAGCGCGGTGATCGAGCCGGTGAGGTTGCGGATGTCCATGGTGTTCCCTTCTCTCGGTGATGCGGCGGGGTCGGTGGGGCGGAGCCGGGCGCTATGCAGCGGGCTGGGGCGGGGCCGGAGCGGCTGCGCGGCGGGGACGGTCGGCCACCGGCGGGCGCGGCGGCCGGCGGCTGCGCGCGGGCACGGCCGCCCCCGGCAGGCGCGGCGGCCCGGTCCGGCTAGGCGATCGGTTCTGCGAGCGATGCGAGCACGGAGCGCCCGAGCGGCGTGGCGTCGAGCGTGGCGAAGTAGTCCGCCGGGGTCTCGGCGCGGCGGATGAGCTCGGTCGCGCCGTCCTCGCGCAGCAGGACCTCGGCGGGGCGCAGGCGCCCGTTGTAGTTGAAGCCCATGGCGTGGGCGTGCGCCCCCGCATCGTGGATGACGAGCAGGTCGCCGGGCTCGACGGCGGGGAGCTCGCGGTCCACGGCGAACTTGTCGTTGTTCTCGCACAGGCCGCCCACCACGTCGAACACGCCCGCCGGCGCCTCCGCGCTCTTGTCCGGCCCGCCCGCCTGGCCCAGCACGGTGATGTGGTGGTAGGCGCCGTACATGGCCGGGCGGATGAGGTCGGCCGCGCAGGCGTCGACGCCGATGTAGTCCTTGTAGGTGCGCTTCTCGTGGATGGCGCGGGTGATGAGGACCCCGTGCGGGCCCAGCATGAAGCGCCCCAGCTCCGTGCACAGGGCCGTGTCCCCAAGGCCCGCGGGGACCAGGATCTCCTCGAAGGCGCGCCGCACGCCCTCGCCGATGGCGCGGATGTCGCAGGGGCGCTCGCCGGGCCGGTAGGGGATGCCCACCCCGCCCGAGAGGTCGATGAACGAGATGCGGACGCCGGTGCGCGCGGACAGGTCGGCGGCGAGGCGGAACAGGATGCGGGCGAGCGCGGGGTAGTACTCGTCGGTCAGGGTGTTGCTGGCGAGGAAGGCGTGCAGCCCGAAGGTCCGCGCGCCCGCGTCCGCCAGCATCGGGAGGGCGCGCTCGAGCTGCTCGGCCGTCATGCCGTACTTGGCGTCGCCGGGGTTGTCCATGATGCCGTTGGAGAGGCGGAACAGCCCGCCGGGGTTGAAGCGGCAGCAGACGGTCTCGGGGACGGGCCCAGCCTCGCGCTCGAAGAAGGGGATGTGCGTGATGTCGTCGAAGTTCACGATGGCGCCGAGCTCGCGGGCGAGGCGGAAGTCGGCGGCGGGCGTGTCGTTGGACGAGAACATGATCCGCTTACCGCGGACGCCGAGGACGCGGGCGAGCATGAGCTCGGTGGCGCTCGAGCAGTCCAGGCCGCAGCCCTCCTCGAGCAGGAGGGAGATGAGGGAGGGGTTGGGGTTGGCCTTGACGGCGAAGTACTCGCAGAACCCCGGGTTCCAGGCGAAGGCCTCGTTCACGGCGCGCGCCGTCCGGCGGATGCCGGCCTCGTCGTACAGGTAGAAGGGGGTGGGGTAGGTCTCGGCCAGCTCGACCGCGCGGTCCTTGCCGATGAAGGGCTTCTTGGGCATGGTGCCTCCCTGATAGCGCTCCTGCAGGATGTTCGTGCAGACAGTCCTGCGGGTGTTCCCCGCAGGCCCACCCGGCGGCCGCGCCCGGACGCCGGGTTCGGCGGGATTGCCTCCGTGCGGGATCCGAGCCTGCCGGCTCCCCCGCGCGCCATCGCACCCGCGCCTCTATCGAATGGGTGAACCCTACCACGGCGCACTCCATCCCACAAGAGCGCGCGCTGCTGCGATATCATTTGGAAACGTTCGACGCGCCGCCGGGCGCACCGCGGGACCGTCCGCGGGGCCCGGCCGCCGCGCTTCGCCCGACCGGGAGGAGGACCCGATGACCGATTCGCCCGCCGGCGCCGCCGGGTGCACGGATGAGATGGATATCGCGGAGCTGACGCGCTTCCGGCGCGACCTGCACCGGATCCCGGAGCTCGACTTCGACCTGCCCGAGACGACCGCTTACGTGGAGCGGGTGCTCGGGGCGCTCTCCTGCGAGGTGTCGCGCCCGTGCCGCTCCTGCGTCTGCGCCCACTTCGACATCGGCGGCACGGGGTGCACGGCGATCCGCGCGGACATGGACGCCCTGCCGGTGACGGAGCGGACGGGCCTGCCGTTCGCGTCCGAGCGCCCGGGGCGGATGCACGCCTGCGGGCACGACGCGCATATGGCCATGGCGCTCGCCGCGGCGCGCTGGGTGGACCGGACCGTGCGCCGGGATCCGGGCGCGCTGCCGCGCAACGTGCTGTTCGTGTTCCAGCCGGCGGAGGAGACCACCGGGGGCGCCAAGACGGTCTGCGAGAGCGGGGTGTTCGAGCGCTACGGGGTCGACCGCATCTTCGGGTTCCACGTGTGGCCGGACCTGCCCGCCGGCACGGTCGCCTCGCGGCCGGGCCCGCTGCTCGCGCGCTCGAGCGAGGTCACGGTGAGCTTCACGGGCAGGTCGGCGCATATCGCGCGCTACCGCGAGGGCCGCGACGCGCTGGGGGCCGCGGCGCGCTTCGCGGTGGGCGCCAAGTGGCTCTCGCGCAAGCTGGAGCAGGAGGAGCCCTGCACGCTGCGGTTCGGCCGCATGGAGGCGGGGACGGTCCGCAACGCGGTGGCGGGATCGGCGCGCGTGGAGGGCAGCCTGCGCGTGTTCTCGGACGCGATGTTCGACCGCGCGTGCGCCGAGCTCGACGCCGTGGCGCGGACGGCGGCGGGGGAGGAGGGCTGCGAGGTCGAGCTGGGGTTCTCCGAGGGGTACCCGCCCGTGGTGAACGACCCCGCGCTGTTCGAGCTCGTGCGCGGCGCGCTCCCGCGGCTCGAGGAGGTCCCCGAGCCCCTGCTGATCGCCGAGGACTTCTCGTTCTATCAGCGGCATCTTCCCGGGGTGTTCCTGCTGCTGGGCACGGGGACGGGCACGCCGCTGCATGCGGACACCTTCGATCTGGACGAGCGCGTCCTGCTGCGCGGGCTGGATGCGTACCGGCGCCTGCTGACGACGGCGTGACGCGCCGCCCGGGCGGGGTGGGCGACCGCCTGCGAGCGCGGGGACGGCAAAAAGGTATCAACGGCTCCTTTCGGGGAATATGGGCCATGGACGCGGCGGACCGCCGCCGCGCTGACCGAAAGGAGACCGCTCCATGGAGTATAAGAACATCGTCGTCGCCGGCGGCGGCGTGCTGGGCAGCCAGATCGCCTTCCAGACCGCCTACAGCGGCTACAACGTGACCATCTGGCTTCGCTCTGAAGGGTCGATCGGGCGCTGCCAGCCCAAGATCGACGCCCTGCGCCGGACCTATCTCGACACGCTGGAGGCAATGAAGACCGACCCCGCCGCCTACGCATACGGCCTGCTCCCCAAGGACGGCGTGACGCCCGAGGCGTGCGACGCCGCCAAGGAGCGCGTCGAGGCCGCGTACCGGGGGCTGAAGCTCACCTGCAGCTACGAGGAGGCGTTCGCGGACGCGGACCTCGTGATCGAGTCCATCGCCGAGAACCCCGAGCAGAAGATCGCTTTCTACACGGAGATGGCGGGTCACCTGCCGGAGAAGACCGTCGTGGTGACGAACTCCTCCACGATGCTGCCCAGCACCTTCGCCTCCTACACGGGACGGCCCGAGAAGTACCTGGCGCTGCATTTCGCCAACGAGATCTGGGCGCACCCGGCGGCGGAGATCATGCCGCACGCGGGCACCGACATGGCGTACTTCGACGAGGTCGTCGCCTTCGCCGAGTCCATCCGCATGGTGCCGCTCAAGGTGATGAAGGAGCAGCCCGGGTATCTGCTGAACAGCCTGCTCGTGCCGTTCCTCTCGGCCGCCCAGGGCCTGTGGGCGGCGGGCATCGGGTCCGTCGAGGACATCGACCGCGCGTGGAAGCTCGGAACGGGGGCGCCGCTCGGCCCGTTCCAGATCCTCGACGTGGTCGGGCTCACCACGGCGTACAACATCGTCATGATGAAGCCGGAGGCCAAGGACCCCGACTCGCTCGTGGCGCGCATCGGCGCCCTGCTCAAGGAGAAGATCGACGCGGGGGAGACCGGCGTCGCGGCGGGCAAGGGGTTCTACACCTACCGCTGACGGCGTGACGAGGCGCAGTCGGTTCCGGGGGGTCGGCGTCGCAGCCGGCCCCCGTTTTGCTGTGGGGGTGCGGACGGGGGCCGATGGCGGGGAGGGATGCGGCTCCCGGCCAGGGCGCCGTTTGTACGAGCGGCCGGGCAGGGGAGGGTCAGTGGCCGCGGCGCTTTCTCTTCGCCTTGTCCCGCTTCTGAGAGAAGCGCAGGATGCGCTTCTCTTTCTGTTCCTCCCGCTTTCGGGATGCGCTTTCTCGTGCCTGCGTCTCTCGCTGCTCGGCTAGGGCGAGCTGCGCTTTAGTCGAGGGACCGCGCCGCCTCAGCTCGCGTGCGACCTCGCGTTGACGGCGTTTGGGGTTTTCCGCCAACGCGCGCGTTCGGTGGGAGACACGTTCGCTGAAGGTGAGTTGGGTCCACTTGTGGAGCACGAAGTCGAGGATTTCCTCGCAGGACGGTTCGGCGCCGAACACCACCCGGCATGCACTGAGCTGTCCGTCTTCGACGCGCTCCACGATTCCCACCCAGAACTGGCCGTCGAAGCGCACGACAAGGGTGGAGGATACGCTGATCTTCCGCATGGCTGATTCCTCCTTTTTGTAGAAGCCACGCGGAGAAGGGACAACCAAGGAGGCAGGTTACTGACGGGCGCCGCCCGCACCCCGACTACCCGACGGGGTCGTGTTTTTATCTCCGATACGCCGATTATAGCGCGCTCCGGTGGCCCGCGCAGGTTTTGGCGGCGTTGCTTGTGTGGGCGGGCATGCGAGGGGGTTTGGATGCGCGGCGTTGCGGCGGGTGTGGGTGTTTGCGTTGGGTGAAATGGTGGCGATGTTGTCGCAATTTACTTACGTGTATTCCGCTTCGCGTAAAGACTCGCCAGCACGTCCTCGGCGTCCGCGTCCGAGAAGTCCTCGACGTCGGGCGTCACGCCCTCGTGCCCCGCGATCTCCGCGAACGTGAACGCGTCCGCCTCCGGCGCCACCTGCGTGCGCTGGAGCTCCGAGCCCGCCGCCACGAAGCAGTCGAGGACTCCCGCCTCCTCCACGTCCATGACGTCGGCGAGCAGCCTGATGCCCCGGTCGTAGTTGAACGTCTTGGTCTCGAACTCGTAGG